>Ga0209705_10000313_pt1 | contig 25357 bp, 24 predicted proteins | sample PPLLaktember2015_5_FD_187262 | JGI IMG/M metagenome (GOLD analysis project Ga0209705, IMG submission 187262) | Freshwater sediment microbial communities from Prairie Pothole Lake near Jamestown, North Dakota, USA - PPLs Lake P8 Core (1) Depth... | ecosystem: Environmental > Aquatic > Freshwater... | reverse complement strand
CCCAAGCCCGAGCCCGACAAGCCCAAGCCCGAGCCCGACAAGCCCAAGCCCGAGCCCGAAAAGCCTGCGGTGGCCCCGGCGCCTGCGGCGCAGGCCGCCGGCCCGATGACGGTAAAGGTGCCCGATATCGGCGACTTCAAGGAGGTCGCGGTGATCGAGGTGCTGGTGAAGCCGGGCGATACGGTGGCGCCCGAGCAATCGCTCATCACCGTCGAGTCGGACAAGGCGACGATGGAGATTCCTTCGCCCGCCGCCGGCAGGATCACGGCAGTGAAGCTCAAGGTCGGCGACAAGGTGTCGGAAGGCTCGACGATTCTCGAGCTCGAGCTCGAGGGGGCCGCCCCGGCGGCGCCGCAGGCCAGGCAGCCGAAGGCGGCGTCCGCGCCCGCGGCGGTGCCGGAAGCCGCTGTGCCGCCGCCTCCGCCCGTGCCGAAGGAGCCGCAGGACGCGACGCAGACAAAGCCGCACGCCAGTCCTTCAGTGCGCAAGTTCGCGCGCGAATTGGGCGTGGACCTCGGCCGCGTGCGTGGCACGGGCCCCAAGGGCCGCATCCTGCACGCCGACGTCCAGGGGTTCGTGAAAGGCGCGCTCGCCGCGGTGCCCGCCGCCGCGCCGGGGGCGAAAGGCAGTGCACTGCCGTTCAACGTTCCTGCCTGGCCCGAGGTCGATTTCGCCAAGTTCGGCCCGGTCGAGTTGAAACCGCTCACGCGGCTGCAGAAACTCTCCGGCCCGAATCTGCACCGCAACTGGATTTCCATCCCGCATGTCACCCAGTTCGACGAGGCCGACATCACCGACCTGGAAGCCTTCAGGAAGTCCAATACCGCGGACACCGAAAAGCAGGGATTCAAGCTGACGATGCTCGCCTTCCTCATCAAGGCCTGCGTCACGGCGCTACGGCAGCACCCGAACTTCAACGCCAGCCTCGATCGCACGGGGGAGGCCCTGGTGGTGAAGAAGTACTACAACATCGGCGTCGCGGTGGACACGCCCGACGGGCTGGTGGTGCCGGTGGTGCGCGATGCCGATCGCAAGGGCGTGTTCGACGTGGCGCGCGAATTGGCCGAGATCTCGAAACTCGCGCGCGACAAGAAGCTCAAGCCCGGCGACATGCAGGGCGGCACGTTCTCCATTTCGAGCCTTGGCGGCATCGGGGGCAGCGCGTTCACGCCGATCATCAATGCGCCCGAGGTCGCGATCCTCGGCGTATCGAAGGCGGTGCTGCGCCCGGTGTGGAACGGCAAGGCGTTCGAGCCGCGCCTGATGCTGCCGCTGTCGCTTGCCTACGACCACCGCGTGATCGACGGGGCGGCCGGGGCGCGCTTCACCTCCTATCTGGCGAGCGTGCTTGCGGATATCCGCCGGTCGCTGCTGTAGATGGCCGATCTCGACTGCGACGTGGTGGTGCTCGGCGCCGGACCCGGGGGCTACTCCGCCGCGTTCCGCGCCGCCGACCTGGGCCTGAAGACCGTGCTGGTGGAGCGCTACCCCACGCTGGGCGGGGTGTGCCTCAACGTCGGCTGCATTCCGTCGAAGGCCCTGCTGCATACCGCAGCGGTGATGGACGCGGCAAAGGCGCTCGGCGATCACGGCGTCGTCTTCGGCGAGCCGAAGGTCGATGTTGGCAAGCTGCGCGCCTTCAAGGACAAGGTGGTGGGCAAGCTGACCGGCGGACTCGCCGCGATGGCGAAAATGAGGAAGGTCACGGTGGTGCAGGGCGTGGGCGCGTTCACGGGCGCGAACCAGCTCGCCGTCGAAGGCAAGGACAAGACGAACGTGCGCTTCAAGAGCGCGATCATCGCCGCGGGGTCGCAGGCGGCGACATTGCCGTTCCTGCCCGATGATTCGCGGATCGTCGATTCGACGCACGCGCTCGAGCTGAAGGGCGTGCCGAAGAACATGCTCATCATCGGCGGCGGCATCATCGGCCTCGAGATGGGCACCGTGTATTCGACGCTCGGGGCGCGCCTGGACGTGGTCGAAATGATGGACGGCTTGATGCTGGGAGCGGACCGCGACCTGGTCGCGGTGTGGCAGAAATTCAATGCCAGGCGCTTCGACCGTGTGATGCTGAAGTCGAAGACCTCGAAGGCGGAAGCCACGAAGGGCGGCATCCGCGTCTCGATCGAGGGCCAGGAGCCCAAGACCTATGATCTGGTGCTCGTGTCGGTCGGTCGCGTACCGAACGGCAAGCGGATCGGCGTCGAGAAGGCCGGCGTCAAGGTCGACGAGCGCGGGTTCATCCCCGTGGACTCGCAGCGGCGCACCAACGTGCCGCATATCTTCGCCATCGGCGACATTGCCGGCAATCCGATGCTCGCGCACAAGGCGGTGCACGAAGGGCACGTGGCGGCGCAGGCCGCGGCGGGGCAGAAGTCGCACTTCGACGCGCTCGTGGTGCCGTCGGTGGCCTACACCGATCCCGAGATTGCGTGGGTCGGGCTCACCGAGGACGAGGCGAAGAAGGCAGGCACGAAGGTCGGCGTGGCGAAGTTTCCCTGGTCGGCCTCGGGCCGGGCGATCGCCAATGCGCGCGACGAGGGATTTACCAAGCTGATCTTCGACGCGGAATCGCACCGCGTCCTCGGCGGCGGCATTGTCGGCACGGGGGCGGGCGACCTGATCAGCGAGGTGGCGCTCGCGATCGAGATGGGCGCGGACGCCACCGACATCGGCAAGACCATCCATCCGCATCCGACCCTTTCGGAGTCGGTCGGCTTCGCGGCGGAGCTGTTCGAGGGGGTGTGCACGGACATGCCGCCGCAGAGGAAGAAGGCGTGACGCAGGACGAGCTGAAGCAGCGGGTGGCGCGCGAAGCGCTGCAGTACGTCGTCGAGGACGCGATCGTGGGCGTCGGCTCAGGCTCCACGGTCAATTTCTTCATCGACGCGCTCGCCGGCATGAAGGGCCGCATCGAGGGCGCAGTGGCGGCTTCCGAGGCGAGCGCCGAACGGCTGAAACGGCACGGCATCCACGTGTTTGACTTGAACGCCGTAGACGAGCTGCCCGTCTATATCGACGGCGCGGACGAAGTCAACGTGCACCTGTACATGATCAAGGGCGGCGGCGGCGCGCTGACGCGCGAGAAGATCGTCGCCGCGGTGGCGAAGAAGTTCGTGTGCATCTGCGACGCATCCAAGCTCGTCCCGGTTCTCGGCAAGTTCCCGCTGCCCGTGGAAGTGATCCCGATGGCGCGCAGCCATGTCGGGCGCGAGCTGCGCAAGCTCGGCGCCCACCCCGAGCTGCGCGAGGGCTTCAAGACCGACAACGGCAACGTTGTCATCGACTGCCATGGCCTGACGATCACCGATCCGCCGCGCTTGGAGGCCGAGCTGAACAACATTGCCGGCACGGTCACCAACGGCCTGTTCGCAAGGCGGCCCGCGGACCTGCTGCTGCTGGGCGGCGCCGAGGGCGTGAGGACGCTCAAGAAGAAAGCGTAGCTTGCCGGCCTGCCTGCGCCTGCTGCTTTGCGCGAGCCTGCTCGCGCCGCCCGGATTCGCCGCCGCGCAGGACCCGGGGCCGGTGCACGCGGCGCCTTACGTGCCGTCGCCGCTGTCCACCGTGGACGAGATGTTGCGCCTGGCGCAGGTCGGCCCGCGCGACATCGTCTACGACCTGGGCGCGGGGGACGGCCGCGTGGTGATCGCGGCGGCGGCGAAGTTCGACGCGCGCGGCGTAGGCGTGGAGCTCGACGGCGCGCTCGTTGCGCTGGCGCGCGAGCGCGCTGCGCGGGCCGGGGTCGCACACCGGGTGCGCTTTGTGCAGCAGGACTTGTTCAAGACCGACCTGCGCGAGGCCACGGTGGTGGCGCTGTATCTCTCGCCCAACTTCAACCTGCAGTTGCGGCCGGCGTTGCTCGCGCTCGCCCCGGGCACCCGAATCGTCTCGCATTCCTCGGGCATGGGCGACTGGCGCCCGGACCGCAGCACCGCGATCCGCAAGGACGTGCTCCTGTGGATCGTCCCGGCGAATGTAGCCGGAAGCTGGCATGCGCGGCTCGGCGCCGGGTCGCGGACGCGCAAAGTCGAACTCGAGTTCGCGCAGCGCTACCAGGACATCAGCGCGAGCGCGCTCCTCGAGGGCGCACCGGCGCATGTCTGGGAACCGCGGCTGGAGGGCGAGCGGCTGAGTTTCGTGCTCGTCGAGCACTACGGCACCGAGCGAGAAGCGGGCTTGTACTTCGAAGGCCGTGTGGCCGGGCGGGTGATCGAGGGCTCGGTGGCGCGCGGCGTGGGCGCGGCGCGCGAGGTCGTGCCGTGGCGTGCCGAGCGCTAAGGCGGGACAGCGGGCGAACCTCGCCCGGAAGGCGTAACATTCCAGTCATATCAACGCGATAGACTGGGCGAGCATGGCCGAACATACCTCCAAGCAATTCGACGCCGAGCTGGAAAGCGTGCGCTCGCGCGTGCTGCAGATGGGCGGGCTGGTCGAAGAGCAGATCATCCGCGCCATGGACGCGCTGGCGGCGGGCGACATGCAGCAGATCGACAAGGTGATCGCCGACGACCATCGCGTGAACGCGATGGAGGTGGAACTCGACGAGCTGTGCAGCCATATCATCGCGCGGCGCCAGCCCGCGGCCGTCGACCTGCGGCTGCTCATCACCGTCATCAAGACGATCACCGACCTGGAGCGCATCGGCGACGAGGCGGAGAAGATCGGGCGCATGGCGAAGCTGATCCACACCGCCGAACGCCTGCACATGCCGCGCATGGACCTGTCGCATGTCGCCGAGCGGGCGCTGTCGATGCTGCGACAGTCGCTCGACGCCTTCGCGCGCCTGGACGTGGCGGAAGCCATGCGCGTGGTGAAGCAGGATAGCGAGGTGGACGATGCCTTCCGCGCCATCATGCGCCAACTGATCACGTTCATGATGGAGGATCCCCGCACCATCACGCGGTCGCTGGAAATCCTGTTCGTCGCCAAGGCCATCGAACGTATCGGCGACCATTCCAAGAACATGGCCGAATACGTGATCTACATGGTCAAGGGCCGCGACGTGCGCCACACCTCGATCGAAGAGGTGGAGAAGGAGATTCTGCAGTAAATAGGGACAGTCCCCAATTGGCTTTGGCGGCAGCCGCCGCCAGCGCTAATTGGGGACTGTCCCTATTTAGGCGGCACGTACCCGGTCGCGACGTCGGCGCCGTCGCCGAAGAAGTGCTTCTCCATCTGCTCGGCCAGGTACTTGCGCGCGCGCGGGTCGGCCAGGTTCAGGCGGTTTTCGTTCACCAGCATGGTCTGGTGCTTGAGCCACTGCGCCCACGCCTCCTTGGAGACGTTCTCGTAGATGCGCTTGCCGAGCTCGCCCGGATAGGTCGGGCGATCGAGGCCCTCGGCCTCGCGACCGAGCTTGATGCATTTCACCGTGCGTGCCATGGGTCTCAGATCCGCTTGAGGAACACTTTGGAGCCGCGCTTCCAATTATAGAGGGCGCGGCGCTCGCCGGGCAGTGCGGTCGGCTCCGCGGGCTTGAAGCCCTGGGCGAGGAACCAGTGCGCGGCGCGCGTCGTCAGCGCGAACAGCCGCCGCAGCTTCAGCTGGCGCGCACGTGTCTCGCAGGCGTGCAGCAGCCGCTCGCCGTAGCCGGTGTCGCGCGCGTCCGGCGCCACGGCGAGGCACGCGAGCTCCGCGGCGCGCTCGGGCAGCGGATAGAGCGCCGCGCAGCCCACGACGACGCCGTCGTGCTCGAGCACCAGGAAGTTCGCGATCTCCCGCTCGAGCCGCTCGCGGCCCCGCTTCACCAGCGTGCCGTCGGCCTCCAGGGGCTCGATCAGCGCAAGGATGCCGCCCACGTCCTCGATGCGCGCTTCGCGCAGGCGCTGCACCGGGTCGGCGGTGATCATGGTGCCCACGCCCGAGTGGGTGAAAAGTTCGAGCAGCGTCGCCCCCGAGGTGCGCCGCGAGATGAGGTGTGCGCGGCCCACGCCGGCGGCGAGCGCCGCGAGCGCGTGCCGCAGCGCGCGCGTGGCCTGCACGCCGAGGTCGCTCTTTTTCAGGAGGCCCTCGGCTTCGCGCGCCGCGAGCTCGCCGATCGCCACGCCTTTGCGATCCGCGGGCAGCCGATCGACGAACAGGAGCAGCTTGTCCGCGCGCAGCGCGCTGGCGACGTTCTCGGCCACGTCTTCCCAGGAGAGGTTGAACACCTCGCCGGTCGGCGAATAGCCCAGGTGCGGCACCAGCACGACCTCGCCAGCCTGCAGCCGCCGCGCGATGGCGGTGGCGTCGACCTTGCGGACCAGGCCGGTGAACTGGTAGTCGACGCCGTCCACCACGCCGATGGGCCGCGCGGCGATGAAGTTTCCCGAGGCCACACGGATGTCCGCGCCTGCCATGGGGGAATTGGGCAGGCCTTGCGAGAGCAGCGCTTCGATCTCCACGCGCAGCACGCCCGCAGCCTGCTTCACCGCCACCAGCGCTGCATCGTCCGTGATGCGCAAGCCCCTGGCGTAGCGCGAACGCAGCTTCTTTTCCTTCAGCACCGCTTCGATCTGCGGGCGCGCCCCGTGCACCAGCACCAGGCGGATGTCGAGCGCAGCGAGCAGATTCACGTCCTGGATGAACTGCGGGAAGCGCGCCCGCTCGGCGATCAGTTCGCCGCCAAAGCCGATGACGAAAGTGCGCCCGCCGAAGGCGTGCAGGTAGGGCGCCGTCTGGCGGAACCAGCGGACGAAGTCTTCGGGGGCCGGCGGGATGCTCATGGGCTCGCGCGCGATTCTAAGGCAAGGCTCAGAAATCGCCTGCCAGGGCGTTAAGCGCCGCGAGCGCCGCGAGCGCGGCGGTTTCGGTGCGCAGTACGCGCGGGCCGAGGCGCACGGGCGTGAATCCGGCCTCGGCCAGCAGGGCCTCCTCCCCGGTCGTGAAGCCCGCTTCGGGCCCCGCCGCAAGCGCTACCGCGGCGTCGAGCCTCACCGTGCGCAGCCCGAGCGCCGCGAGGGGCGAAAGCAGCAAGCGCGTGCCGGCCGGTGCGCTCCTGCGGCAGAACTCCGCAATCGGCAGCACGGGTCGTACCTCGGGCACCCGATTGCGGCCGCATTGCTCGCAGGCCGACACCGCCACGCGCTGCCAATGCGCGCGCTTGACCTCCGCGCGCTCGCCGGCCAGCCGCCCGAGCGAGCGCGCGGCGATCACCGGCTGCAGCACGGCGATGCCGAGCTCGGTGGCTTTCTGCACGGTAAAGTCCATCTTGTCGCTGGAAGACACGCCCTGCACCAGTGTCACCGCGAGCGGCGACTCGCGCTCCACCGGCCGGTGCGCGAGCACGTCGACGGACACGCGCAGCCGCTCCATGGCCGCGATGCGGCCGGCATACTCCCCGCCGCGGCCGTCGAACAGCGTGACCTCGTCCCCGGCGCGCAGCCGCAGCACGTGCACGGCGTGGTGCGCCGAGTCCTGCGGCAGGAGCGAAACGCCGCCCGCACGCAGTGCATCCTCCGTGTAGAAGCGCGCAATGCGCGCAGACTTTTCATGCATTGCCGGATTCTGCATGAAGCCTTCCGCGCGTGCGAACTGTGCGCTCTCGCACACGGGGCGCGGTGTTACGCATCGGTGTGCTGACGTACGGAACCGCATCAACGGGTGCCGTAAGGTCGCGCCGTGTCGTGGGAAGCGCAACGGCAATGACGGCTTCTCGCGGCATTCCCCGTAACACAGTCATCCCCAAAATCATCAGGAGCAATCCATGAATAAACGCAAACTTGCAACGCTGCTCGCGGGATCCTTCGCGGGCTTGATGCTGTCGTCGCCTTCATTCGCGACGGACGCCAACAAGGCGCAGTCCACCTCCGGCGGTTCGACGTCGGCGCAGACCACCGCTTCGGCCAGCGGTGCCCCGGAGAGCCGTTCGATCGAACGCGCTGACAAGCAGGCCGCCGAGTCGGGCGCGTCGAGCAACACCGGACTGAGCAACCAGACCGCGAGCGAGAAGGCCGCCGCTTCGGAGAAAGCCGATGCCGATGCAAAGGCCGATTACAGGGCGGCAGTCGAGAAATGCAATGCCCTGCCCACCGGACAGCGCGATACCTGCGTCCAAGACGCCGAAGCGGCACAGACCTTGGCCCTGGAAAAGAACCGAGATGGCACGCAGGCGAGCGGAGCGCCGGAAAGCCGTTCGGGCGAGCGCGCTGACGAGAAGGCCGCCAAGTCGGACGCGTCCCGCAATACCGCAATGAAGAATCAGACCGACAGCAACACGTCAAGCCAGACCGGCGCGCCGGAGAGCCGCGTTCCCGGACCGCAGAGCGCGAAGTAATCCCGCGCATTTGCTGGCAACAGCAAACCTGGCCGGAGGATCCGGCCAGGTTTTTTTTACGCCGCAAGCACCGGCAGGCACACGCGCGTGCCGTCGATCGGCGCGACGCGCACTTCGATGCCGTAGACCTGGCGCAGGTTCTCGGGGGTGATCACCTCCTCGGGTGCGCCGTGGCGCAGCGCGCCGCCTTGCGCGAGCAGCAGCACCCGGCTCGCGGCAAGGAAGGCCTGGCTCGGGTCGTGCGTGGAAAACACCACCGCGTAGCCTTGCGCGGCGAGGTGCCGGATCTCGCGCAGTACACGCACCTGGTTGCCGAAATCGAGGCTCGCGGTGGGCTCGTCCAGCACCAGCAGCCGTGCGCCCTGCGCCAGCGCGCGAGCGATCATGGCGAGCTGGCGCTCGCCGCCGGAGAGCTCGGTGACCACGCGCTCGGCGAGCGCGTCGATGCCGAGCGCCGCGATGGCGCCGTCGGCGGCCGCCCGGTCCGCCGCGCCCGGCGCGGCGAACAGGCCTACGTGCGCGGTGCGCCCCATGAGCACCACGTCGCGAACGGTGAAGGCGAACTGCGTTGCATGCCCCTGGGGCACGTAGCCCATGCGTCGCGCCACCTCGGCCCGCGGCAGCGCACCGAGCGGATGGCCCTCGAGGCGCACCTCGCCCGCTTGCGCCTCGAGCAGGCCAAGGAGCGTGCGAAACAGGGTCGTCTTGCCGCCGCCGTTCGGACCCAGCACGCACAGCACTTCGCCCGCGCCGAGCGCGAGGTCGAGGTCGCGGCCCACCGCGCGTCCCGGGTAGCCGTAACCGAGGCCGCGCGCTTCGAGCGTCACTGCCATGCACGCCTCGCGGAGATGAACAGCCACAGGAAAAACGGCGTCCCGATGAGCGCGGTCAGCACGCCGGGTGGCACCTCGATCGGCGCGACGGTGCGGGCGACAGTATCGACCGCCAGCAGGAACGCCGCGCCCAGCACCATGGCGAGCGGCAGCAGGCGCGAGAATTCCGGCCCGACCAGCATGCGCGCGGCGTGCGGGATCAACAGACCCACCCAGCCGATGATGCCGGAGATGGCGACCGCGGCCGCCGTCATCAGCGTGGCGGCGCACACCACCGCGAGCCGCAGCCGCCCGACCGGCACGCCGAGGGCGCGCGCTTCGTCGTCGGAGAGCGAAAGCAGGTTCATGCGCCAGCGCAGCAGGTACAGCGGCACGAGGCCGGCGAGCGCGAAGGGCGCGGCCAAGGCGAGGTCTCGCGGCGACACCGCGGCGAGGCTTCCCAGCAGCCAGTAGGTGATCGCCGGCAGCTGGTTGTAGGGGTCCGCGAGGTACTTGATCAGCGCGATGAAGGCGCCCAGCATCGTGCCGAGGACGATGCCCGCGAGGATGAGCGACAGGACCGGATCGTGGCGGCGCACGTTCGCGCCCACCGCGTAGACCAGCCCCACCGCGGCGAGCCCGCCGGCGAAGGCGCCGAGCTGGATGACGAGGATGCTCTGCGAGAAGAAGATGCCGAGCACCGCGCCGAGCGCGGCGCCGGCGGATACCCCGAGGATGTCGGGCGAGACCAGGGGATTGCGGAACATGCCCTGGTAGGCGGTGCCGGCGGCGGCGAGCGCTGCACCGACCAGTAGCGCTGCGAGAATGCGCGGGCCGCGGACCTGCAGGACGACCGATTCGGCGGTCGACGAGACCGCGTAGTCCGTGCCGAACAGGCTGTTCGCGGCGAGCGCGGCGAGCTCGCCCGGCGGGATCGGATAGCGCCCGGCGGCGAAAGCAAGGGCGGCGAGCGCTGCGAGTCCCGCGAGCGAGAGCGCCCAGGCGAGGAGCCGCGCCCGCCCGGTCACATCGTCGCGCCCACGACCCAGGGCGCGAATTCGTCCTCGCCGAAACCCAGCAGCTCGGACTTGCTCTTCTTGCCCGAGGCGGTTTCCAGGATCAGTTTGAAGATGCGCTCGCCCACCTGCTCGACGGTCTCGGTGCCATCGACGATGGTGCCGCAGTTCACGTCCATGTCCTCTTCCATGTGCTGGTAGAGGCGCGTGTTCGTCGCCAGCTTGAGCGACGGCGAGGGCTTGCAGCCGTAGACCGAGCCGCGGCCGGTGGTGAAGCAGACGATGTTGGCGCCGCCCGCCACGTGGCCGGTGACCGAGACCGGGTCGTAGCCGGGCGTATCCATGAAGACGAATCCCTTGGCCGTCACCTTCTGCGCGAACTCGTAGACGTCCACCAGGTTCATGGTGCCGCCCTTGGCGGCGGCGCCGAGCGACTTCTCCAGGATGGTGGTGAGGCCGCCCGCCTTGTTGCCGGGCGAGGGGTTGTTGTTCATCTCCATCTTGTTGCGCGCGGTGTAGTCCTCCCACCAGCGGATGCGCGCAAGGAGCTTTTCGCCGACCTCGCGCGTCACGGCGCGGCGCGTGAGCAGGTGCTCGGCGCCGTAGATCTCGGGCGTCTCGGACAGGATCGGCGTGCCGCCGTGGCGCACGAGGAGATCGGCCGCTGCGCCGAGCGCGGGATTGGCGCTGATGCCGGAATAGCCGTCGGAGCCGCCGCACTCGAGGCCCAGGATCAGGTGGCTTGCGGGCACCGCCTCGCGCTTCACCTTGTTCGCCTCGGGCAGCAGCGCCTTGATCCGCGCGATGCCGTCCTTCACCGCCTTGGTGGTGCCGCCCTTTTCCTGGATCGTGAAGGCCTGCAGCTTGTCGCTGAGCTTCAGCTTGGCGCTGCCCATCCAGGTGTTGAGCTGGTTCGCCTCGCAGCCCAGGCCGATGCTGACGGCGGCGTAGAAATTGGGATGCTGCGCGTAGCCGGTGAGCGTGCGGCGCAGCAGTTCCATGCCTTCGCCCTCGGAAGCCATGCCGCAGCCGGTCTTGTGCGTGAGCGCGACGACGCCATCGACGTTGGGGTAGTCGGCGAGGTTGTTGCGGAAATGATCCGCCACCATGCGCGCGACGGTGGCCGAGCAGTTCACGCTGGTGAGGATGCCGATGTAGTTGCGCGTGGCCACGCGGCCGTCGGCGCGCACGATGCCCTGGAAGGTGGCGGGCGGGTTCACGTACTCCACGGGCTGCACGCCGGCGCAGAACGCGTAGTCGCGCTCGAAGTCGCCCATGGCGAGGTTGTGCACGTGCACGTGCTCCCCGGGCCGGATCGACTTCGTCGCAAAGCCGATGATCTGGTTGTAGCGGCGAACGGGCTTGCCGGCCTCAATCGCGCGCGTGGCGAGCTTGTGCCCGGCCGGAATCATCGCCTCCGCCCTCACGCCCTCACGCGGCACCATGGTGCCCGCCGGGACCTCGACGCGGGCGATCACCACGTCGTCGTCGGAGTGAAGGCGGATGGTGAGGTCGGCGGCCTGGAGCACGGTCAGTGATTATCGCGCGGAACGAAGGCGCCGCTGTTGCCGGCGAGGAAGTCGAGGTCCGCCCCCTCGTGCGCCTGCAGCACGTGGTCGAAGTACAGCTTCCAGTATCCACGGGCGAGCGGCGCCTTGGGCTTTTTCCACTTCGCGCGGCGCCTCGCCAGGACGCCCGGCGACACCAGGAGCTGCAGTCGGCGCCTGGCCACGTCCAGTTCGATCATGTCGCCGTTTTCCACCAGGGCAAGCGCACCGCCCGCCGCGGCCTCGGGCGAGACGTGCAGGATCACTGTGCCATAGGCGGTGCCGCTCATCCTCGCATCCGAAATCCGCACCATGTCGGTGATGCCCTTTTTCAGGAGCTTGGGCGCGAGCGGCATGTTGCCGACTTCGGCCATCCCCGGGTAGCCCTTGGGGCCGCAGTTCTTCAGCACCATGATGCACTTCGCGTCGATGTCGAGGTTCGGGTCGTCGATCCTCTTGTGGAAATCCTCGATGTTTTCGAACACCACGGCGCGGCCGCGGTGCCTGAGGAGCTTCGGCGTCGCCGCCGAGGGCTTGATGATGGCGCCGTCGGGGCACAAGTTGCCGCGCAGCACGGCGATGCCGGTGTCCTTCTTGAATGGCTTCTTGAACGTATGGATGACGTCGCGATTCCAGCACGGCGCGTCCTTGTTGTTCTCCCACAGGGTGCGGCCGTTGATGGTGGGCGCGTTCTTGTGCAGCTTGCCGTTCTCGCCGAGTTCCCGGATCACCGCCGGCAGGCCGCCCGCGTAATAGAAATCCTCCATCAGGTACTTGCCCGAGGGCATGAGGTTGACGAGGGTGTGCACGCCGCGCCCGAGCCGGTCCCAGTCGGCGAGCTTGAGGTCGACGCCGATGCGCCGCGCTATGGCGATGAGGTGGATGACCGCGTTGGTCGAGCCGCCGATCGCCGCGTTGACGCGGATCGCGTTCTCGAACGCCTGCTTGGTGAGGATTTTCGAGAGCTGCAGGTTCTCCTTCACCATCTCTACGGCGCGCCTTCCCGCCATGCGCGCAAGGACATTCCGGCGCGCATCGACCGCGGGAATCGCGGCATTGCCCGGCATGCCGACGCCGAGCGACTCGACCATCGAGGCCATGGTGGAAGCCGTGCCCATCGTCATGCAGTGACCGTGCGAGCGGTGCATGCAGGACTCGGCCTCGTGGAACTCCTCCAGCGTGATCTTGCCCGCGCGCAGCTCCTCCGACATGGACCAGGTGTTGGTGCCCGAGCCGATGTCGGTGCCGCGGTACTTGCCCGAGAGCATCGGCCCGCCCGAGACCGCCACCGTCGGCAGGTCGACGCTGGAAGCGCCCATGAGGAGCGAGGGCGTCGTCTTGTCGCAGCCCACCAGCAGCACCACCCCGTCCAGGGGATTGGCGCGGATCGATTCTTCCACGTCCATGCTGGCAAGGTTGCGGTAGAGCATCGCGGTCGGCCTGAGCAGCGTTTCGCCCAGCGACATCACCGGGAATTCCAGGGGAAAGCCGCCCGCCTCCAGCACGCCTGCCTTCACGTGCTCGGCGATGGTGCGGAAGTGCGAGTTGCAGGGCACGAGTTCCGAGTACGTGTTGCAGATGCCGATGACGGGCCGGCCATCGAACTGGTCTTGCGGGATGCCGCGGTTCTTGGTCCAGCTGCGGTAGATGAAGCCGTAGATGTCCTGGCGGCCGAACCACTGCACGCTGCGCAACGGGATGACTTTCTTCTTTGCCATGTCAGTAGGTCGCCCTTCCGCCGGAAATGTCGAACACGCCGGCCGTGGTGAATGAGCAATCCTCGGTGGCCAGCCAGCAGGCCATCGCCGCGATTTCCTCGACCTTCACGAAGCGGCCCATCGGGATCTTGGACAGCATGAACTGCGCGAACTCGGGCGTCACCTGGTCGAGGATCGCGGTCTGCGCCGCCGCGGGCGTGATGCAGTTGACCAGTACGCCGGTCTTGGCGAGCTCCTTGCCGAGCGCCTTGGTGAAGGCGATGAGACCTCCCTTGGCGGCGGCATAGGCCGCGGCGTTCGGGTTGCCCTCCTTGCCGGCGATGGAGGCGATATTGACGATGCGGCCGTAACCCGCTTTCACCATGTGCGGCACCACGGCGCGGCAGCACAGGAACGGGCCGTTGAGATCGATGTCGATCACCTTCTTCCAGTCCGCCACCGGGTAGTCCACCACCGGGAACGTAGGGCCGGCGATGCCGGCGTTGTTGACCAAAATGTCGATGCGGCCCAAGTCGGCCAGCGCCTTCGCCGTGGCGCGCTCGATCGACTTCTGGTCGGTCACATCCACCGGGTCGGCCTTGTCGCCCACGTCCCACACGCGCACCTTCGCGCCGGAGGCTTCCAGGCGCTTGACGATCGACGCGCCGATGCCGATCAGGCCTCCGGTGACCACCGCAGTGCGGCCCTTAAGGTCCAGTTGGTTCACTTGACTACTCCTTGACTGCGCCGGTCATGGCCGACACGTAGTGCTCGACGAAGAAAGCGTACAGGATCACCAGCGGCAGCGAGCCGACCAGCGCGCCGGCCATCAGCGAGCCCCAGCGGTACTGGTCGCCATCGGTGAAGGCAGTGACGATCGCCACCGGCACGGTCTTCTGGCTGGTGGTATTGATGAAGGTGAGCGCGTAGATGAACTCGTTCCAGCACAGCGTCATGCAGAAGATCGCGGCCGAGATGAGCCCCGGCACCGCGAGTGGCAGGATGATGCGCGTGAGGATCTGCCAGCGGCTCGCGCCGTCAATCAGCGCGCACTCCTCGAGCTCGTACGGAATGGTCTTGAAATAGCCCATCAGCAGCCAGGTCGAGAACGGGATGAGGATGGTCGGATAGGTGAGGATCAGCGCGAACGGCGTATCGAACAGGCCGTACTGGAACACCACCGTGGACAGCGGGATGAACAGGATCGACGGCGGCACCAGGTACGCGAGGAAGATCGAGCCGCCGATCCACTGCGCGCCGCGGTAGCGGATGCGCGTGATGGCGTAGGCGGCGAACACGCTGGCGATGATCGACAGGATGGTGGCCGACACCGCGATGAACATGGTGTTCCACAGCCAGAGCGGGTAGTCGGTCTTGAACAGCAGTTCTTCGATGTGCTCGAGCGTAGGGCTGAGGGTCCAGAACGGATTGTGCGTGTCCAGGTCGAGCAGCTGGTTCTTGGGCTTGATGGCCGTCATGGTCATCCAGTAGAACGGGAACAGCAGCACGATCATGATGATCGACAGGGGCAGGTAGAGCGTCACCAGCCGCTGCGGCAGCGTCGACAGGTAGCTCATGCCGACGCTTGCGTCGTCGCGCGAACCCGGCCTCGCGCCCGCGACCGGCTCAGTCATTGTCTTCCCCCTGCTGCCACTTGCGGCGCTGCAGGCCGAACCAGGAGACCATGATTGCGGCGAGCAGGAACGGCACCATTGCTGTCGAGATGGCCGAGCCCTCGCCGATGCGCGAGCCAAGGATGGCGGTGTTGTAGGACATGGTGGCCATCAGCTCGGTGGCCCCGGCCGGCCCGCCGTTGGTCAGCACCTTGATGAGCTGGAAGTCGGTGAAGGTGAACAGCACCGAGAAGGTCATCACCACGGCGATGATCGGCGTCAGCAGCGGATAGGTGACGTGCCGGAACAGCTGCCAGCGCGTGGCGCCGTCGAGCGTCGCCGCCTCGTAGAGCGACGGCGGCAGGGTCTGCAGCCCGGCGAGCAGCGATATCGCGATGAACGGCACCCCGCGCCAGACGTTGGCGAAGATCACGCTCCAGCGCGAGTTCCACGCGTCGCCGAGGAAATTGATGTTGCCGTCGATCCAGCCCACCTGCCGCAGCGACCAGGACACGACCGAGAACTGCGGATCGAAGATCCACCAGAAAGCGATGGCCGACAGCACGGTCGGCACGATGAAGGGAATCAGGATCACCGCCCGGACCATCGCCTTGAACGGCATGTTCTGGTTGAGCAGCAGGGCCAGGTACAGGCCGATGGCGAACTTGAACACGCTGGCGACGATGGTATAGAGGATCGTGAAGAACACGGCGGTCTGGAACTTGGAGTCGCCGATGATCCATTCGTAGTTCTCCAGCCCGACGAAGCTCCCCGGGTTGCCGATGCGCGCGTCGGTGAACGACAGCCAGATGCCCAGGCCGAGCGGATAAGCGAGAAACAGCAGCAGGAAAGCCGCCGTGGGCAGCATGAACCAGAACCCGAGCCAGTCGCGGTTGGTGCGCAGCCGCTCCCATGTCGTGGACTGGTTCATGCTTTCCCCATCGGCGCCGGGCTAGCGGTAGATCCGCCGCGCCTGCCGTTCGGCCACCGCGATCGCATCCTTGATGCTCGCGCGGTCGGTGCACACCGAGGCGAACATGTCGAGGATCACGAAGTCGGCCAGCGCCGAGGCGGCTTTCTCGCCTACCGAGCCCAGGCCGCCCGCGGTCAGCGTGCGCTTGGCGCAATCCCGCGCCACCGTCAGTTTCGGGTCGGAGGTCCACACCGGGTTGGCGTCGTAGGCGTTCAACGGGTGGGTGATGTAAGCCACCGCCGCCTGCAGCCACGGGTTGTAGTTCTCCGCTTCGAGCGTAAAGGCGATGAACGCCTTCACGGCCTGCGGGAACTTGGTGTAGCGCATGCCGAGCATCGGGTAGGCGATGTGGAACTCGGTCGGCTTGCCCACCGGGCCGACGGGCCACAGCGAATGGTTCATGTCATCCATGACCTCTTTCGCCTTGGGATCCTTGCCCGCGTTCGCCTTGGCGGCGGCGTAGATCGACACGCCGTTGTTGGTGAGCGAGACCTGGCTCTCGAGGAAGGCCTTGTTGTTGAAGGAGTCGTTCCACGCCGCGCAGCCGGGCACGAAGTGGTTCGACATTTCCTTGGCGTACTCCAGCGCCTTGACGGTCTCGGGGGAATTGATGATCACCTTGTCTTTCGCATCGACCAGGTTGCCGCCGAAGGCCCACAGGCACCAGTGCACCCAGGCGTTGCCGTCGCCCGAGGCACGGCCGAGCGCAAAGCCGCCCGCGACGCTCTTCGCCTTGAGTGCCTTCATCAGCTCGAGGAACGCCGCGGTGTCCTTCGGGATCTCCTTGAAGCCCGCTTTCTCGATCATGCTCTGGCGGTAGTTGATGACGTTGCCGTTGTAGCCCACCGGGATCGCGATCCAGCCCTTGCCGGACTTGCCGTAGGTCACCGCGCTAGGCACCCAGCCGCCGTACTTCTTGCCCAGGTAATTCGCGACGTCGGTCACGTCCATGCACTTCGCCGGGAACAGGTGCGGCAGCGAGTACAGGCCCCAGAACAGGTCCGGGCCCTGCCCGGTATTCGCGGCGACCGAGGCCTTCGGCTGCACGTCGTCGAGCGACTCGTTCAGCACCGTCACCGGCACGCCGGTGGCTTTGGTGAAGGCTGCCACCAGCGCCATGAAGCCGTCTTCCTCGGACTGCACGAAGCGCTTCCAGCGCAATAGCTGGAGCTTGGCGCCTTTCTCGGGTTTCCAGCGGGACGCCTGAGCCCAGGCCTGCGCGAAGGCGGCAAGGTTGGCTGCCTCGAGGGCGCCTGCGCCCGCGATGGCGGCGCCGGCCTTGAGTGCGTCACGGCGGGTGAATCTGCGTTCGTCGTTCATAGCGTTCTGTCTCCTCTGTCGGATCCTGGAAGAAAGCGCCGGGGGCCTCAGATCCTTTGGCCGCTCGACGGATCGAAAAGGTGCAGGCAGTCGGCCCGCGGGCGCAGCCGGATGCGCTGGCCGGGGACGAACTCGTGCCGCTCCCTGAACACTGCCGCGATCTCCTGCCCGCCGAGGCGGGCGAAGACCTGTGTTTCCGAGCCGGTGGGCTCGACCACCACCACTTCGGCTGCGAACCCGTCGGCGGCGATCTCGAGGTGCTCGGGACGGATGCCAAGGACCACCTCGCGGTTCTCCTCCAGCCTCGCATTGACCGGAACCGTATAGCCGTCGCCGGCGATGGCGATGCGCCCGCCGCTCGCCTTGCCGGGAATGAAGTTCATCGCCGGCGAGCCGATGAAGCCCGCGACGAAGCGGTTCGCCGGCCGGTCGTAGAGTTCCAGCGGCGCGCCGACCTGCTCCACCAGGCCGTCGTGCATCACCACGATCTTGTCGGCCATGGTCATGGCTTCGATCTGGTCGTGCGTGACGTACACGGTGGTGGTCTTGAGCCTTTGGTGCAGTTCCTTGATCTCGGTGCGCATCGCCACTCGCAGCTTTGCGTCGAGGTTCGAGAGCGGTTCGTCGAACAGGAACACCTGCGGGTCGCGCACGATGGCGCGGCCCATCGCCACGCGCTGGCGCTGCCCGCCGGAAAGCTGGCGCGGATAGCGTTCCAGGTAGGGCGTGAGGTCGAGGATTGCGGCGGCCTTGCGCACGCGCTCGTCGATGACGCGCTTCGACTCGCCGCGCAGCGCGAGCGAAAACCCCATGTTCGCGCCCACCGTCATGTGCGGGTAGAGCGCGTAGTTCTGGAACACCATCGCGATATCGCGCTCTTTCGGGTGCACGTGGTTCACCACGCGGCCGCCGATGCGGATCTCGCCTCCGGAGATGTTCTCCAGCCCGGCGATCATCCGCAGCAGAGTCGACTTGCCGCAGCCCGAGGGTCCGACCAGCACGCAAAACTCGCCATCCGCGATGTCGATGTCCACGCCATGGACCACGGCGGTCGCGCCGAAGGACTTGCGCACGCCACTGAGCTGGACCGCCGCCATGTCAGGCCACGCCCTCCTTCCAGTCCTTGCTGTAGCGCTTCTTGGTCATGTCCATGTGCCGGCGCATCGCCGCGCGCGCCGCCGGCGCGTCGCGCGCGAGGATGGCGCGCAGCACGGCGGAGTGCTCGCGCAGCGTGTCCGCGGCCATCGCCGGGTACTCGAGCTTCGTCTCCAGCGCCCGGTACAACGGGCCCACGCGCTGGTCCCAGAGCGTCTGCACCACCAGCACCAGCGCGCTGTTGCCGGTGGCCTCCGCGACGCGCACGTGGAACGCGCGATCGGCGCCCAGCGGATTGTGATGCCGTTTGGCCTCCCGCTGCAGGCCGGCATGCGCCTCGCGGACGGCGCGCAGCTGCGCCGCGGATCCGTGCTTCGCCGCGAGCGCCGCGCACTCGCCTTCGATCATCAGGCGCGCGCGGATCACCTCGAAGGGCCCGGAATCGCCGCCAATCGGCTCCCCGCGCCCACCCTGGCCGACGTAGATGCCCGAGCCGATGCGCACCTCGAGCAGCCCTTCGATCTCCAGCGCGATCAGCGCCTCGCGCAGGCTGGGCCGTGACACGCCCAAGCGCTGCGCCAGCTCGCGCTCGGCGGGCAGGCGCTCGCCCGGCGCGATCGATCCCTTGCGGATGAGCCTGCGCAGCTGCTCCGCGATCTGCAGATAGAGGCGGCGCGGCTCGACGGCCTGCAGGCGCATGGTCGCCACAGCCTAGTGGGGGGGCGGGGAATTGGTCAAGTGGTCAGACCGATTTGCCGATGCTGCACTGCGCCAGCGCATTTCTGCTTGACGCGCGTCTCGCGGTTGTGATTTCCTGCCGCCACTATCCGAAGCAGCGTCTGCGCCGCGCGGCATGCGCGGCCCCACGGGAGGGGATGCGCTTGGCCGAGGCAAGGATCAGAACCGTCGTCAGGGTCATGGATGGCTTCGCGGAAGGCTGCGGCCAGGTGTTCTGCTGGCTGATCGTGCCGCTGGTCTGCGCCATGGTGTACGAGGTGTTCGCGCGGTACCTGTTCAACGCCGCGACCATCTGGTCCTACGACGTCGCCTACATGATGTACGGCTCGCACTTCATGCTGGGCGCGGCCTATACGCTGCTCAAGGGCGGGCACATCCGCACCGACATCTTCTACATGAACTGGAGCCCGCGCACGAAGGGCATCGTCGACGCGAGCCTGTACCTGTTCCTGTTCTTTCCCGGCATGGTGCTGTTCTTCTGGATGGGACTGCAGGAGGCGCTGCATTCCTGGGACATCCGCGAGGTGTCGGACGCCAGTCCCTGGCGGCCCATCATCTATCCGTTCAAGATGGTGATCCCCGTGTCCGCGGCCCTGCTGATCGTGCAGGGCGCCTCCGAGTTCCTGAAGAGCCTGCATGCCGCGATGAAGGGCGAGCCGCTATGAGCGGCGAGTACCTCGGACTCATCCTGCTCGGCGCGCTGCTCGCCGGCATCTTCGTCGGCTTTCCGATCGCCTTCACGCTGATCGTGCTGTCGGTGGTGTTCGGCTACATCGGCTTCGGCGACACGGTGTTCTACCTGATGGTGTTCCAGACCATCGGCCTGATGAAGGAGGAGACGCTCGCCGCGGTGCCGCTGTTCATCTTCATGGGGCACGTGCTGGAGCAGGCGGGACTGATGGAGCGATTGTTCAAGTCCTTCCAGCTGATCCTCGCGCCGCTGCGCGGCTCGCTCTACCTGGGCGTGCTGCTCACCGCGACCCTGTTCGCCACCGCGACCGGGATCATCGGCGCCTCGGTCACGGTGATGGGCCTGATGGCGGCGCCGACCATGATCAAGGCGGGCTACGACCCCAAGATGTCGGCGGGCGCCATCGCCGCCGGGGGCACGCTGGGCATCCTGATCCCCCCCAGCGTGATGCTGGTGGTCATGGGCCCGGTGGTGGGCGTGTCCATCGTGCAGCTGTTCGCCGCGGCGATCATCCCGGGGCTGATCCTCGCGGGGCTGTACATCGGCTACTGCCTGGTGCGCAGCCACCTCGATCCCAAGCTCGGCCCGCCGCTGCCGCGCGACCAGTGGGCGACCTCGGTCTGGCAGGTAGTGCGCGAATTCCTCGCGGGCATCGTGCCGATGGCGAGCATCATGTTCGCCTCGCTCGGCAGCATCATCTTCGGCCTCGCCACGCCCACCGAGGCGGCGGCCATGGGGGCGGCGGGCGCCGTGTTGCTGACGATCTTCTACGGCAGGCTCAGCCTGCGGGCGATGCGCGAAGCCTGCCTGAAGACGCTCGAGACCTCGAGTCTGGTGCTGTTCCTGGCGGTGGCCTCGAACATCTACGGCTCCGTGTTCACGCGGCTGGGCACCAGCACCATGCTGGCGGAAACCATGCTCGCCCTGCCGGTGTCGCCGGATGTGATGCTGCTCCTGCTGATGGCGCTGATCTTCCTGCTCGGCTGGCCCCTGGAGTGGCCGGCGATCGTGTTCATCTTCCTGCCGATCTTCATGCCGGTGGTGGAGGCGCTGAAGATCGACCTGGTGTGGTTCTGCACCTTGGTGGCGGTCAACCTGCAGACGGCGTTCCTGTCGCCGCCGGTGGCGATGGCGGCGTACTACCTGAAGGCGGTCGCGCCGGCCTGGAGTCTCGGGCAGATCTATCGCGGCATGGGCGCCTTCATGCTGCTGCAGATGGTGGGTCTGGCCGTCGTGTTCCTGTTCCCGCAAACGGCGCTGTGGCTGCCGGGCGTGCTCTTCGGCAAGTGACGCCATGCACGCCGCCCGGTCCGTCGATTCGGCAATTGCATGTCTTGACAGTCAGGCGATGCGCAGCCTGGAGTGCAATCGGTCAAGCCTTGTCTCAACCGCACCCCCGCGCAGGGGCCATCCAGCAACAGGAGGACGTATGCACAAGCTAGCTCGAGCAGCAGTGGCTGTCGCGGCCGTCGGTCTCGCGATGGCGGGTTCGGGGCCCGCGTGGTCCCAGAAGGCAGTCGTGTTGAAAGGCCAGTCGTCGCATCCGGCGTCGTCCAACTTCCACCAGGTCTTCAAGACCTGGGGCGAAACGGTGGAGAAGATGTCGGGCGGCAAGGTGAAGATGGAGACCCTGCCGGCCGGCGCGGTGGTGCCGGCGTTCGAAGTGTTCGACGCCACCTCGCGCGGCGTGCTGGAGGTCGGCGCTTCGCCCTTCGGCTACATCCTGGGCAAGAGCCTGGCCGGCATTCCGCTGTCGCACGGCCCGGTGTTCGGCATGGACGGCGTGGACTACTTCGGCTGGTACTACGACGGCGGCGGCCTGAAGCTGCTGGAGGAGTTCTACCGCGACATCATCAAGATGAACCTGGTGAGCTTCCCGGTGCCCACCGACTACCCGCAGGGCCTGGGCTGGTTCAAGAAGCCGATCAAGAGCCTCGCGGACCTGAAGGGCATCAAGTACCGCATCTACGGCATCGGCGCGGAGACCTACGGGCGCCTCGGCGTCTCGGTGGTGACCCTGCCGGGCGGCGAGATCGTGCCGGCCATGGAGCGGGGCGTGATCGAGGGCTCGGAGTGGATCAACTGCCTGGAGGACAAGAAGCTCGGCCTGCACAACGTGGCGAAGCACTACTACACGCCCGGCATGCACGAGCCGGTCACCGGCGGCCAGCTGATGGTCAACGGCAACACCTGGAAGAAGCTCGGCGCCGATGTGCAGGAGATGTTGCGCGTGTCGGCCGTCTACGCGGTGACCAAGCGCAACGCCGAGTTCGTGCGCGAGACTGCCGAGGCCTGCAAGGAGCTCATCGCCGGCGGCACGCAGATGCACCGCACGCCGGACGAGATCCTGATCAACTTCCTCAACGAGTGGGAGAAGATCCAGGCCGAGTACGCGAAGAAGGATCCGTTCTACAACAAGGTGATCCAGAGCCAGAAGAAGTACGCGGAGCTCGTGGTGCCGTTCCGCCTGTCGTGGTATCCGCCCTATGACTTCGCGGGCAACTACTACTGGAAGGACAAGGTGTACCTGAAGAAGTAACAGGGGGCGCGAAACGCACCCTCTACGCGGCGGGCGCCGGGTTTTCCCGGCGCCCGTTGCATTTATAATCGCAGCCCGCTCGGGGGAACCAGGTGGCAGGCAGACTCGCAGGCAAGACCGCATTCATCACCGCCGCGGCGCAGGGCATCGGCCGCGGCGCCGCGCTCGCCTTCGCGCGCGAAGGCGCCCGCGTGTGGGCGACCGACCTGAACGCCAAGGCACTCGCCGAACTGGAGGGCAAGGACGGCATCCGCACGCGGGTGCTCGACGTGCTGGACGAGGCGGCGATCGGCAGGTCAGCGGCCGAGGTGGGCCCGGTCGACGTGCTGTTCAACTGCGCCGGCTTCGTGCACCACGGCACGATCCTCGAGTGCACGCCCAAGGACTGGGACCTCAGCTTCAACCTCAACGTGAAGTCCATGTACCTGGTGACGCGCGCCTTCCTGCCTGGCATGCTCGACAAGGGCAAGGGCTCGATCATCAACATGTCCTCGATCGCCTCGAGCGTGAAGGGGCTGCCCAACCGCTTCGTCTACGGCGCCACCAAGGCGGCGGTGATCGGCCTCACCAAGGCGATCGCCGCGGACTACGTAAAGCAGGGGATCCGCTGCAACGCCATCGGCCCGGGCACCGTGGACACGCCGTCCCTGCACGATCGCATCAACGCCTTCGCCGACCCGGCGCAGGCGAAGAAGGACTTCATCGCCCGCCAGCCCATGGGCCGGCTCGGCACGGTCGAGGACATCACCGGGATCCTGGTGTTCCTCGCCTCGGACGAGTCGCTGTTCGCGACGGGTAACATGTATTCGATAGACGGGGGAATGACCATATGAAGCTGTGCCGCTACGGCAAGGACGGGTTCGAGAAGCCCGGCATGATCGACGCGCAGGGCAAGCTGCGCGACCTGTCCAAGGTGGTGGACAACATCGGTCCGAACGAGATCTCGCCGCGCGGGCTGAAGATGCTCGCCAAGGTGAAGCCCGAGTCGCTGCCGATCGTGTCCAACCAGCCGCGCCTCGGCGTGCCCTACGTCGGCATCGGCAAGTTCATCGCCATCGGCCTGAACTACAGCGATCACGCGCGCGAGGCCGGCATGCCGATTCCCACCGAGCCGATCGTGTTCTCCAAGGCGACGAGCTGCATCAGCGGGCCCGTCGACGACGTGATCCAGCCCAAGGGCTCGACCAAGCTCGACTGGGAGCTCGAGCTCGGCGTGGTGATCGGCACCAAGGCGCAGTACGTGGGCGTGGACCAGGCGCTCGAGCACGTCGCCGGCTACTGCGTGGTGAACGACGTTTCCGAGCGCGCGTTCCAGATGGCCACCGGCCAATGGGACAAGGGCAAGGGCTTCGACACGGCGGGCCCGATCGGGCCGTGGCTGGTCACCACCGACGAGATCCGCGATCCGCAGGCGCTCGACATGTGGCTGGACCTGAACGGCAAGCGCATGCAGTCGGGCAACACCCGCACCATGATCTTCAGCTGCGCGCAGATCGTGTCGCACGTCAGCCAGTACATGACCCTGCTGCCTGGCGACATCATCACCACCGGCACGCCGCCGGGGGTCGGCATGGGGATCAAGCCCAATCCGGTGTGGCTCAAGCCGGGCGACGTGCTCACCCTCGGCATCAAGGGCCTGGGCGAGCAGAAGCAGAAAGTGGTTGCCTGGCCCGGCTGACGCGCTAGAACATCGAGCTGGAGAAGCCGCCGTCCACCGGCAGCGCGGTGCCGGTGACGAAATCGCTCGCGGCGCTGCAGAAGAACACCGCCGCGCCGGCGAGGTCGCCGGGTTCGCCCCAGCGCCGCGCAGGCGTGCGCGACACCACGCGCTCGCTCATGCCCGGGATGTTGCGCCGCGCGCCCTGCGTCAATTCGGTGTCGATGAAGCCCGGCAGGATGCTGTTCACCTGGATGTTGTCCTTCGCCCAGGCCGCGGCGAGGCTCTTGGTCAACTGCACCACCGCGCCCTTGGTGGCCGCGTACACCGGGCCGACGTCGAAGCCGAAAATGCTGGTCATCGAGCCGATGGTGACGATCTTGCCGCCGCCACGGCGCTGCATCGCAGGGTAGGCGGCCTGGCAGCACGCGAACACGCTGGTGAGGTTGGTGTCCACGATCTGGTGCCATTCGCCGCTGCTGTACTCCTGCGGCGGCTTGCGGATGTTGATGCCGGCGTTGGCCACCAGGATGTCCAGGCCGCCGAATGCCTTCACCGTATCGGCCACCATGCGCTGCACCTGGGCGTTGTCGTTGACGTCGGCGACCAGCGCGATCGCGTTGCCGCCGATCGCCTTCAACGCGGCGGCGTTCTTGGTGGCGTTCCGGCCGGCGATCGCGACGTCTGCCCCGGCCTGCGCAAGGCCCCGGGCGATGCCCAGGCCGATACCGCCGTTGCCACCCGTCACCAGGGCGACCTTACCCTTGAGGTCGAAAGGATTCATGCGAAAAGTGTAATGGGGTAAGCTAGGCCACAGCAATCGCCGCCATGGACAATCTGCGAATCAATGCCGACCGGCTCTGGGGGTCGCTCATGGAGCTGGCCCGGATCGGCGCCACGCCCAAAGGCGGGGTGCGCCGCCTGACGCTCACCGAGGAGGATCGGCGCGCACGCGACCTGTTCGTGCAGTGGTCAAAGGAGGCGGGCTTGGCGGTGGCGGTGGACGGCGTCGGCAACGTGTTCGCGCGCCGGGCCGGGACGGATCCGGCGCTGCCGCCCGTGGCGATCGGCAGCCACCTCGACTCGCAGCCCTCGGGCGGCAAGTTCGACGGCGCCTTCGGCGTCATGGCGGGACTCGAAGTGTTGCGCACGCTGAACGATGCTGGCGTGCGCACGCGAGCGCCCATGGAAGTCGTGTCCTGGACCAACGAGGAGGGCTCGCGCTTCACGCCCGTCATGATGGGCTCGGGCGCGTTCGCAGGCGTCTTCACGCAAGAGCACGTGCGCGCGCAGAAGGACCTCGATGGCGTTTCCGTGGGCGATGCCCTGCTGGCGATCGGCTACGCCGGCACGGCCAAGCCGCATCCGCTCGGCGCCTATTTCGAGGCGCACATCGAGCAGGGGC
>Ga0209705_10000312_pt1 | contig 25368 bp, 19 predicted proteins | sample PPLLaktember2015_5_FD_187262 | JGI IMG/M metagenome (GOLD analysis project Ga0209705, IMG submission 187262) | Freshwater sediment microbial communities from Prairie Pothole Lake near Jamestown, North Dakota, USA - PPLs Lake P8 Core (1) Depth... | ecosystem: Environmental > Aquatic > Freshwater... | reverse complement strand
CTCGAGCTTCTCCAGCCGCTGGATGTAGGTCTCGAGCAGCTCGCGCCGGGCCCCGGGCCGGGCGGCCGAGAGCGTGTCGGCGGCCTGGACGAGGACGGCTTCGATCGAGGGGAAGTCGACGTCGCGGTGATGCGAGGCGATGGCCTGAACGACCCGCTCGGACTCGCCGTACTTCTTGGCCAGCTCGACGCCGAGCTCGGTGTGGGTGCCCTCGACGTCCCGGTCGACGGCCTTGCCGATGTCGTGGAGCAGGCCGGCCCGCAGGGCGACGTTCGTGTCGAGGCCGATCTCGCGGGCCATCATGGCCGCGAGCATGGCCACTTCCTTGGTGTGCTGGAGGACGTTCTGTCCGTAACTCGTCCGGTACTTGAGCTTGCCCAGGAGCTTGATCAGCTCGGGGTGGATGTCGCGGACCTTGAGCTCCAGGACGGCCGACTCCCCTTCCTGCTTGATCTTCTGTTCGAGGTCGGCCTTGACCGACTCGACGATGTCCTCGATGCGGGCCGGGTGGATGCGCCCGTCGGTGACGAGCTTCTGAATGGACAGGCGGGCCAGCTCGCGGCGGATGGGATCGAAGCTCGACAGGATGACCGCCTCGGGCGTGTCGTCGACGATGATGTCGACGCCCGTGGCCATCTCCAGGGCGCGGATGTTGCGGCCCTCGCGGCCGATGATCCGGCCCTTCATGTCCTCGGACGGCAGGTCGACGACCGAGACGGTCGTCTCGACGACGTGCTCGGCGGCCGAGCGCTGGATGGCGTTGGACATGATCTCCCGGGCCGAGACGGTGGCCTTCTCGCGGGCTTCGTCCTCGATCCGGCGGACCGTGGCGATGGCCTCGAGCCGGGCCTCGTCCTCGATCTTCTTGATCAGCATGGCCTTGGCGTCTTCCTGGGTCAGGCCCGAGATCCGCTCGAGCTCGGCCAGGCCTTTCTGGACGGCCTCGGCGATCTTGGCCTCCTCGACCTCGAGGTCCTTCTCCTTCTGCGAGAGCTTGCGCTCCTTCTGGGTGAAGTCGCGCTCCTTGCGCTCGATCGACTGGAACCGCCTTTCCAGGTTCTCCTCTTTGCTGAGGAGCCGGCGCTCAGTCTCGTTGATCTTGCGCTGCTTCTCCCGGTTTTGGGCCTCGAACTCGTTCAGGCGGGCGAGGTCCTTCTCGCGGGCCTCGATGGCCGCCTCCCGCTTGATCTTGTCTCCGTCCTCCCGGGCCCTGTCGAGGATCGCCCGGGCCTGCTCTTCGGCCTCGGCGGCCTTGCGCGAGCCCGCCTGCTTCTTGAGCAGGAGAACCGCGACCGCCGCGGCGAGGATGACGATAACGGCGATGCCGGCGTACGTCAACGCGTTCATGGGATGACCTCCTCATCTATTCAAATGAGGAGACGTGAAGGAAAGCGCGGAGGCGTCAGATGCCCGTGCCGGGAGCGGCCCGGCCGGCGAGTCCGCCGCAGGGGCCGGACCCGTCACAGCGGGGATTTATCGGCGTCCGTGTATGTATTTTCATCTGCGAAGAGATGAACCTCCAAACTTTCGATCTCCGTCTCCATGTGGCCCAAGGCCTCATTCAGCTGATCCAGCTTCTTCTGGCTCAGAAACAGCTCGTCCGCGATGTTCAAGGCCGCCAGCACGGCGATCTTGGTCGTGTCCGCGGACTTCGATTTCACAGCCACTTCGTGCATCTTCTGGTCAACGAGCGAGGTCAAGTGGCCGATATACTTCTCATCCTCCTCTCCTTTGACGCGGATCTTGTACCGCTGTCCGAAGATCTCGATCTCGAGGATTCGTTCCGTCATAAGCCCAGTTGATCGATCTGCCCGATGATCGCCTCGATCTTCCCCTTCAGGATCTCCCGCTCGCCCTCGTACTTCTTCATATCCTCGTCCAGGCGGGCCATCTTGCGGGTGCTCTCTTCGAATTCCTTCTTTTCCGTCCGGAATTCCTTGAGCTGCTGCCTCAGCTTCTCGTTCTCGGCCGTCAGCTTGTGGATGTGATCGACGACCTGTCCGATCTTCCCTTCGAGTATTTTAATTCGCTCAAGTTCAGATGTCAATTTTCCCCTCCCTGAGTTGGATGGCGAGCGCGGATCTGAGGTGGCCGACGATCTCCTGTTCGGCCCGGTCCACTTCCGCGGCCACGAGCGTCCTCTGGGGATGCCGGAAGCGGAGCCGGATGGTCAGGCTGACCTTGTCCGCCGGCACAGGCGGGCCGGTGAACCGGTCGGCGAGCTCGAAGCCCTCGAGCAGGGGCTGGTCGAGCCGGCCGAGGGCGCGGGCGACCTCCCCGAAGGGGACGGCCCGGTCCAGCAGGAACGACAGGTCGCGGACGGCGCCGGGCATCTTGGGGACGGGCGCGTACTGGAACGGCCGGGGCGTCTTGCCGAAGAGCGCCGTGAGGTCGATCTCGGCGGCAAAGACGGGCCCTTCGATCGCAAAGACCGCCGCGAGGTCGCACCGCAGGAGCCCGAGACGGCCGACCTCCTGGCCCTTATAAAGGACGGCCACGGCCCGGCCGGGCTCGAAGGAGGGGTGATCCCGCTCCTCGAAGCCGGCCGGATCGAAACGGAGGTCCTCGAGGACGGCCTCGACGGCGCCCTTGACGACGCTGAAATCCGTCCCGGCGGCGGCCTCCATGAATCCCGCGCCCGGCACGAGCCCGGTCGAGAGCAGGCCGAGATGAAGGTCCTCCCGGTGCTTCTCGTCGTCCTCCCAATAATAGACGTTCCCCTCCTCGAAGATGTGGACGCCCTCGAGGCCGCGGTTGAGGTTCCAGGCGGCGTTCTCGAGAAGGCCCGGGAGAAGGGTCGTGCGCATGACCGAGGCCCGGTTGGAGATGGGGTTCTGGATGGCCACGGGCGTCCGCCCGCCGGCCGCCGCGGCCTCCTTCTCCGGGTCGGCGAAGCTCCAGTTGATGGCTTCATCGAAGCCTTGGCCGGTGAGGGCCTCGCGGATCCGGGCCAGCCGGGCGCGCTTCGGATTGACGCTCAGCGCGAACGAGTCGACGGGCGTGACCGTCGCGGGGATGCGGTCGTAGCCGTAGAAGCGCGCGACCTCCTCGACGAGGTCCGCTTCCCGCGAGATGTCGACGCGGAAGGTCGGGACCGCGACCCGCCAGGCCCCCTTGGCCGCGCTCTCGACCCGGAAACCCAGGCGTCCCAGGACGTCGATGACGAAGCTCTCGGGGACTTCGACGCCGAGGAGCTCGGCGATCCTGCGGAGGCGGAGCCGTACGGTCTGCGCCTTATGGGGCTTGGGGTAGCGGTCGATCAGGCCTTTCGAGACCCGGCCGCCCATCTGGGCGAGCAGCGAGGCGGCCATGAGGGCCCCCTGCGGCGCGAAGCCGATGTCCGCCCCCCGCTCGAAGCGGTAGGAGGCGTCGGTCGCAAGGCCCAGCGTCTTGGCCGTTTTGCGGATCCCGACGGGATCGAAATGGGCGCTCTCGATGAAGACGTCGCGCGTCGCGGCGGTGATGCCCGAGGCCTGGCCCCCGATGATGCCGGCCAGGGCGACCGGCCGGGATTCGTCGGCGATGACGAGCATGTCCGGGCCGAGCTCGAGCGAACGGCCGTCGAGGTCGACGATGGTCTCGCCCCTCTTCGCCTTGCGGACGACGATGCGGCCGCCGCCGATCCGGCCGAAATCGAAGGTGTGGATGGGTTGGGCCGTGGCGAAGAGGACATAGTTCGAGACGTCGACAACGTTGCTGACCGGCCGGAGGCCCATGGCCTCGATCCGGCGCCGCAGCCAATCGGGCGACGGGCCGGCCGGGACGCCCCGGACGACGAGGCCGCAGTAGCGGGGGCACAGGGTCTCGGCCGCGATCTGGACGTCGGCGATGTCGGCCGTGGCCTCGTCGAGCTCCGTCAGCGGCCAGGCCCGTTCGACGAGCGGCAGGCCCAGCATGGCCCCGATCTCGCGGGCGACGCCGAGGTGGCCGAGCGTGTCCGGACGGTTGGCGTAGGTCTCGAGGTCGAGGATGAGGTCGCCGTCCTTCTCCTCGACCGTCTCGGGGACAAGGCCGATCATGGTCAGCCTGTCGACGAGCTCCTGCCGGGGGATGTCGACGGCGACGTATTCGCGGATCCAGTCCAGGCTGATCTTCATTTCGTCCCGAATTGCCTGAGGAACCTCAGGTCGTTCTCGTAGAAGTAGCGCATCTCCGGGATGCCGAAGGCGAACATGGCCGTGCGGTCGATGCCGAGCCCGAAGGCCCAGCCGGAGTACTTCTCCGGATCGATGTTGACGTTCTTGAGGACCTGGGGATCGACCATGCCCGAGCCCAGGATCTCCTTCCAGCCCGTCCCGGCGCAGACGCGGCAGCCCGGATCCCCGCCCGAGCAGACGAGGCACTCGATGTCGACCTCGGCCGAGGGCTCGGTGAAGGGGAAGAAGCTCGGCCGGAAGCGGACCTTGACCTTCTCGCCGAAGAGGGCCCGGAGGAAATACTCCAGCGTCCCCTTGAGGTGGGCGAAGGTGACGCCCTCGTCGACGACGAGGCCTTCGACCTGCATGAACATCGGCAGGTGGGTCGGGTCGGGCGTCTCGCGGCGGAAGACGCGGCCGGGGCAGATGATACGGATGGGCGGCTTCGACCGCTCCATGACCCGGATCTGGACTGGCGACGTGTGGGTCCGGAGCAGCAGGTCGCCCTTGATGAATAGGGTGTCCCACTTGTCGCGGGCCGGATGGTGCGGCGGGAAGTTGAGGGACTCGAAGTTGTAATAATCCGTCTCGATCTCGGGGCCTTCCTCGATCGAGAAGCCCATGCCGAGGAAGATCCGCTCGATCTGCTCCTCGAAGAGCGTGAGCGGATGGAGCGATCCGATGTAGCGCTTCCGGCCGGGCAGCGTCAGGTCGAGGGCGGGAACAACGGTTGCTCGGGCCGATACACGGGACGTGGCCCTGACATCTCCGGCAGCGTACCTATCACCTGGAGAGATCCTCTCCCCGATGGTTCGGAGTTGCTCTTGAACGAAATCCTTGAACTCGTTGATCCTCTGGCCAGCCTCGCGCTTTTCCTCGTTTGGAAGTGACTTGAACTCTTCGAAGAGAAGAGTGATGTGTCCTCTTTTTCGGCTAAGAAAAGCATTCCGGAGATCTTCAAGAGCCTTTGCGTCGCGGACTCCGGCAGCGGCCTCTTCGAACGCCTTCCGGAGGCCGGCGATGCGGTCCTTCAGGTTGGCCATCGGCGGATGCTAGGCCGCCGGCGTTTGCGTCATCCGGACCAGGTGGGCGAACGTCTCGGGGGCATTGACGGCCAGGTCGGCCAGGATCTTGCGGTCGAGGGCGATGCCGAGCATCTTGAGGCCGCGGATGAAGCGGCTGTAGGACATGCCGTTGGCGATGGCCCCGGCCTTGATCCGGACGATCCAAAGGCTGCGGAAGTCGCGCTTCTTGGCCCGCCGGTCCCGGTAGGCGTAGAGAAGGGATTTCTCGACGGCCTCTTTGGCCGTGCGGTAGTTGCGGCTCTTGGCGCCGAAGTAGCCCTTGGCCCGGCCGAGGACTTTGCTCCGGCGGTCGTGTCTCTTGGTGCTGCGTTTCACGCGTGGCATGGGGATCTCCTTGTGATGGGCGGGCCCGAGGTCACCGGTCGTACGGGAGCATCGTCTTGAGGGCCTTGCGGTCGGCGTGGCTGGCCTCGACCGACATGCCCAGATGGCGCTTGCGCTTGGACGACTTCTTGGTCAGGATGTGGCTCTTATTCGCCTGGGCGTGGAGGTACTTTTTCTTGGCCGTGACCTTGAACCTCTTTTGCGCTCCCTTGTGGGTTTTTAGCTTTGGCATCTTTTCCTCCTGATTTTGTGGGGACCAGCAGGGCCGATACGGCCCAATCCTGACGCCGCGCCGTCCCGTCCTGGGTCGCCATGTCCTTGACGTCGACGAGGACGCGGTCCAACACCTGCTGCCCGAGCTCCGGCTTCTGCTTCTCGCGGCCGCGCAGCATTACGGTGATCTTGACCTTGTTGCCTTCGCCGAGGAAGCGCTTGACGTGCTTCATCTTGAAATCGTAGTCGTGGACGCTGATCTTCGGCCGGAACTTGATCTCTTTGATCTGGATCTGCTTTTGGTGCTTCTTGGCCTCGTGGTCCTTCTTGTGCTGCTCGTACAGGAACTTGCCGTAGTCCGTGATCTTGCAGACGGGCGGGTCGGCGTTGGGCGCGATCTCGACGAGGTCGAGGCCGCGGTCCCGGGCCAGCTGGACGGCCTGGCTCGTGGGCATGACGCCGAGGGGCTGGCGCTCCTCGTCGATGACCCGGACCTCGCGCGCCTGGATCATCTCGTTGATCCGGTTCGGCTTGGCTTTGGCGACCGCAGGGTAGAAACCGTGTCTCTTGAAAATGGCGGGTCCTCCTCTAGAAATTCACGACAAGACTTTTTTGGCTATCGAGCTCGCGGGCCCTGGCGATGAAGGCGTCCACCTCGACGGCGCCCTTGTCCCCCTGGCCGTGGACGCGCAGGGACGCCGAGCCGCGCTCGACCTCCTTGTCGCCGACGACCAGGATGAGCGGGACCTTCTCGACCTCGGCCTGACGGATCTTCTTGCCGACCTTTTCGCGGCTGAGGTCGACCGTCGAGCGCAGGCCGGCCGCGCGCAGCTTCTCGTCGAGGGCCTTGGCGTAGCCCTCGTGCCGTTCGGCGATGGGCAGGATCACGGCCTGGACCGGGGCGAGCCAGAGCGGGAAGCTGCCGTTGTAGTGCTCGACGAGGACGCCGAAGAAGCGCTCGAGCGAGCCGAGCAGGGCCCGGTGGACCATGTAGGGCCGGTGCTCCTTGCCGTCTTCGCCGACATAGGTCATGCCGAAGCGCTCGGACATGTTGAAGTCGAACTGGATGGTCGTGCACTGCCACAGCCGGCCGATGGCGTCCTTGATCTTGATGTCGATCTTGGGGCCGTAGAAGACGGCCTCGCCCTCTTTCCGCTCGTAGGGGTAGCCGCGGGTCTCGAGGGCCTTGACGAGCGAGGCTTCGGCCTGGCGCCAGAGGGCGTCCTCGCCGGCGTATTTCCCGAGGTTCTTCGGGTCGCGGACCGACAGCTCGATCGTGTTGTCGGTGAAGCCGAAGTCGGCCAGGATGGAGACCGAGAAGTCGAGGACCCGCAGGATCTCGTCCTCGATCTGCCCGGGCGTGCAGATGATGTGGGCGTCGTCCTGGGTGAAGCCGCGGACGCGCAGGAGGCCGTGGAGGGTGCCGCTGCGCTCGTAGCGGTAGACGGTGCCGAGCTCGGCCCAGCGCAGGGGCAGGTCCCGGTACGAGCGCATCCGGGACTTGTAGATCTCGATGTGGAACGGGCAGTTCATCGGCTTGAGATAATAGGCCTCGTCGTCGATATCCATCGGCGAGTACATGCTGTCCTTGTAGAAGCCGAGATGGCCCGAGGTCTCCCAGAGGGTCGCCCGCCCGATGTGGGGGGTGAAGAGGATGTCGTAACCGCCGGCCCAGTGGCGCTCGCGCCAGTGCTGCTCGATGAGCGCCCGGACGCGGGCGCCCTTGGGGTGCCAGAGGATGAGCCCGCCGCCGAGCTCGTCGTTGGAGCTGAAGAGGTCGAGTTCCGCGCCGAGACGGCGGTGGTCGCGCTTCTTGGCTTCTTCGAGCATGCGCAGGTGGTCCTCGAGATCCTGGGCGGTGGCGAAGACCGCGCCGTAGATCCGCTGCATCTGCGCGCCGCGCTCGTCGCCCTTCCAGTAGGCGCCCGAGACCGCGAGCAGCTTGACATGGCGAAGGGCGCCGGTCGACGCGACGTGGGGGCCCAGGCAGAAGTCGGCGAAGGGGCCCTGGCGGTAGACGGTCACGGTCGCATCGCCCTTCTCCCGGATGAGCTCGACCTTGAGCTCCTGCCGGCGCTCCTCGAACATCCGGACGGCCTCGTCCTTGGACATGACCAGCCGCTCGACGGGGATGTCGGCGGCGGCGATCTCCTTCATCCGGGCTTCGATCTTGGCGAGGTCCTCGGGGGTGAAGGGCTCGTCCCGGAGGAAATCATAGTAGAATCCGGTCTCGACGGCCGGTCCGACGCCGGTCTTGGTCCCCGGGTAGAGGTCGAGGACGGCATGCGCCAGCAGATGGGCGGCGCTGTGGCGCAGAACATCGATCGGAAGATGCTTATCGTCGCTCATTCTCTATGGCCGTTCCTTGGGGCGGGAGATCCAAACAGGCCGGGACCACCGACCGCTGAATTCTGACCGCTTGAGTCATCGTGGTAGGCGCGGAGGGGATTGAACCCACGGCCTCTTCCGTGTCAGGGAAGCGCTCTCCCACTGAGCTACGCGCCTAACGTTCGCATTTAAAAGCCGCTCTATCTTAAGCAAATCGGCCCGAACTGTCAATATGGGACGGCCCGGAGGGCCATAACCCTTTTCTCTGGAAAAGGGATTGTGTCCCATATCTCCAGATTCCGGGAAGCTCCTCTCTCCGGCTTTGCTCGGGATATGCCTCTAGCTCCGACCGAAGCGAACGAAGTGAGCGGAGGGCAGAAGTTCGGCGGAGATACACGGAGCCGGACTTCTGCGGAGTATCTTAGAAGAGCTCTTCTCTTATTTCTTCCCAGCACCGCCCCTCCGTGTCGCTCCGGGGCGGCGCTGATGGTCGCTTCGAGGACTCCGCTCCCTGCCGGCCCCCTCTCCACGGACGGGGATCTTCGAGGCAACATCCCTCGCCGCCGCGAGAGGATTCCCGGAAAACGGAGAAGAACCTAAATATTCCCAGGTCGTGTCCCGAGAATATTGCCCGGTTAGGGCGCTTCTCCTCGCTTTCGGGCTATAATGGTGACCGAGTCCCCTATGATCGGCATCCTCTCGGATTCGCACGACAATCTGGTCCGGGTCCGCGAGGCCGTCAGCCTGTTCAACGACGCGGGCTGCGACCTCGTCATCCATGCCGGGGATGTCGTCGCGCCCTTCACCGTCGAAGAGCTTCGGAACCTCCGCGCCCCCGTCAAGGCCGTCTACGGCAACTGCGACGGCGAGAGGCCCGGCCTGGCCAAGGCCTTCCAAGGGGTGGGCGAGATCCGGGCGGCGCCCCTGAAGTTCAGACACGCCGGCCTCCGCTTCCTGGTCAGCCACGATGACGCCCCGGTCGCGAGGTACGCCGGCGCCGGGGACGCCGACGTCATCGTCTTCGGCCATACCCATCGCCCGCTCGTCGAGACCCGCTCCGGCGTCCTCCTCATAAACCCAGGCGAGACCGGGGGCTGGCTCCGCGGGAAAAGCACCGTCGCCCTTCTCGACCCGGCCACCGGGACGGCCGAGATCATCTCCCTCTAGACGTTCGCCATGCCCCACCCGATCAACCGCCGCCAAAAACCCGCCTGGAAGCAGCCCCGCCGGCCTCCCGCCCCGCCCCCTCCCCAGAGCGGCTTCCAGAAACGCGCCCCCTCCCGCCAGATCCCCCGCCCCGCCTCAAAGCCCAAATAGGCCTGGCTGGCCGGCCATCTGAAACAAATGGACATGTTAGGCCGAGGGGTGTCGGCGGAGTGAGCATTGCGGTGATTTAGCCGGGCGGGAGCCGGATGAGGGGAGTTTCAGGGGAAACCGCCAAAACGTGTTTGAGCGAAGCTTAGCGCAAGCCGAGCGAGTTGTTTTGGCGCCGAATCCGGTGAACGGACCGGCGTGAAGAATCACCGTAGCGAACGGAGACGATATCCCGAGTCCCTCCCTTATATTGATTTAAGGGACTTATTGGGCTATACTTGCCTTCTTTTTCGGACAACTGAAGATTTCGGATTTTACGGACGGAGAAGTTTCGATATTTATTAAGGAGAATACGGCATGAAAAAAGTCATCATCATGGGCGCCGCCGGGCGCGACTTCCACAACTTCAACACCTATTTCCGTGACAACCCCGATTACCGGGTGGTCGCCTTCACGGCCACGCAGATCCCGGACATCGAAGGCCGCAAGTACCCCGCGGCCCTGGCCGGGAAGCTTTATCCCAAGGGCATTCCGATCTACGCCGAGGCCGAGCTCGACGAGCTCATCGCCGCCCACAAGGTCGACGACGTCCACCTCGCCTACAGCGACCTGCCCTACGGGTACGTCATGAACAAGGCCGCGCAGGTCCAGGCGGCCGGGGCCAACTTCGTTCTCCTCGGGCCCAACGACACGATGATCAAGAGCCGGAAGCCCGTCGTCTCCGTCTGCGCCGTCCGCACCGGGTCGGGCAAGAGCCAGACCAGCCGCCGGGTCGCCGAGATCCTCCAGAAGAAGGGCCGCAGGGTCGCCGCCATCCGGCACCCCATGCCCTACGGCGATCTGGTCAAGCAGAAGGTCCAGCGCTTCGCCACCTACGCCGACCTCGTCAAGCACGAATGCACCATCGAAGAGCGCGAGGAGTACGAACCCCACATCGACAAGGGCATCATCGTCTACGCCGGCGTCGACTACGGGGCCATCCTCCGCCAGGCCGAGAAGGAAGCCGACGTCATCCTCTGGGACGGCGGCAACAACGACTTCCCCTTCTACAAGTCGGACCTCGAGATCGTCGTCGCCGATCCCCACCGGGCCGGTCACGAGCTCTCCTTCTATCCCGGCGAGACGAACTTCCGCCGGGCCAAGGTCATCGTCATCAACAAGATGGACACGGCCACGCCGGAGGGCATCGCCCTCGTGCTGGCCAACGCCAAGAAGGTCAATCCCAAGGCGACGATCATCCGGGCCAACTCCCCGACCATCGTCAAGGACGGCGGCCGCATCACCGGCAAGCGCGTCCTGGTCATCGAGGACGGACCGACCCTGACCCACGGAGGCATGAAGTACGGCGCCGGCATCGTCGCGGCCAAGAAGTACGGCGCGGCCGAGATCATCGACCCCCGGCCCTTCGCCGTCGGCTCGATCAAGAAGACCTTCGAGAAATACGACCACCTCGACAACGTCCTGCCGGCCATGGGCTACGGCGATAAGCAGACCCGCGAGCTGGCCAAGACGATCGAGGCGATCGACTGCGACCTCGTCGTCAGCGCGACGCCCATCGACATCACCCGGGTCATCAAGGTCTCCAAGCCCATCCTCCGCGTCGGCTACGAGCTCGAGGAGATCGGCACGCCCACGCTCAAGGACGTCCTGAAGAAGTTCTAAAGGCCCGATGAGACCCAAGATCGCCCTCGTCGCCTTCGGCGGCAACGCCATGCTCCCCGAAGACCAGAAAGGCCTGCAGAGCGAGCAGATGCGGAACGCCGCCCGGGCGGCGGCGCTCATGGTCCACATCGTCCGCAAGGGCTACGAGCTCATCATCGTCCACGGCAACGGGCCCCAGGTCGGGAACCTCCTCATCCAGATGGAGGAGGCGGCCAACAAGATCCCGCCCTACACGCTCGACGTCTGCGACGCCATGACCGAAGGCAGCATGGGCTTCATGCTGGAGCGGGCCCTCGTCAACGAGCTGCGCCGCCGCTCCATCGACAAGGAGGTCGCCTCCCTGGTCACCCAGGTCGTCGTCGACAAGGACGACCCGGCCTTCGCCAAGCCAGCCAAGCCGGTCGGCCCGTTCTATTCGAAGTTCCGGGGCGAGCAGCTGGCCCGCGAAAAGGGCTGGACGATGGTCGAGGACGCCGGGCGGGGCTACCGCAAGGTCGTGCCCTCGCCCAAGCCGATCGACATCGTCCCCAACGGCATCATTCGCGAGCTCGTCGAGGCCGGCCGGATCGTAATCGCGGCCGGCGGCGGGGGCATCCCGGTCATCCTCAACGGCAACGGCCTCTTCGAGGGCGTCGAGGCCGTCATCGACAAGGACTATGCGGCGAGCCTGCTCGCCCGCGAAGTCAAAGCGGATCTGTTCATCATCCTGACCGCCATCGAGCGCGTCTTCATCAACTTCGGCAAGCCCGACCAGGCGGAGGCCCCGGTCCTGACCGTGGACGAGGCCCGCCGGCACCTGGCGGACGGTCAGTTCCCTCCGGGATCGATGGGGCCCAAGATCCGGGCCGCCATCGAATATATCGAGGCCGGCGGCCGGGAGGTCCTCATCACCAAGGACTCCCATCTGAAGGCCTCCTTGATCAACCGGTCGGGGACGCGGATCGTCGCGTCAGCCTAGGAGAACCGCGATGCAAAAAGATTTCCTGTCCATTCGCGATCTGAGCGTTTACGAGTTCGGCCAGATGCTCGACCAGGCCGCGGAGGTCAAGAAGCACCCCGCCAAGTACCGCAAGGCGCTCAAGCACAAGATCCTGGCCATGATCTTCCAGAAGCCGTCTCTGCGCACCCGAATGACCTTCGAAGCCGGCATGATCCGGCTCGGCGGCGAGGCCATCTATCTCGCCCCCTCCGACATCCAGCTGGGCAGCCGCGAGGGCGCCTACGACATCGGCAAGAACCTCGAGCGCTGGGTCGACGGGATCATGATACGGACCTTCGCCCACCAGATCGCGGTCGACCTCGCGGCCAGCACGAGGATCCCGGTCATCAACGCGCTGACCGATCTGTCCCACCCGTGCCAGGCCATGGCCGATTTCCTCACCCTGCGCGAGCACAAGGGTGCCCTCTCGACGCTCAAGCTGACCTACGTCGGCGACGGCAACAACGTCTGCCACAGCCTCATGCTGGCCGCCGCCCGCGGCGGGACGCAGATGGCCGTCGCGACCCCGGCGGGCTACGAGCCCAATCCGGACGTCGTGCGCTGGGCCCGCGAGGACGGCCGGGACACCGGTTTCGCCCTGACCCTGACCAGCTCTCCCGAGGAGGCCGTGAGCGGCGCCGACGCCGTCTACACCGACGTCTGGGCGTCCATGGGCCAGGAATCGGAGAAAGAGGCCCGGGCCCGGATCTTCGCGCCCTACCAGGTCAACGCCCGGCTCATGGCCCACGCCAAGAAGGACGCGCTGTTCATGCACTGCCTCCCCGCCCACCGCGGCGATGAAGTCACGGACGAGGTCATCGACTCGCCCAACTCCGTCGTCTACGACGAGGCCGAGAACCGTCTCCATGCCCAGAAGGCCATCCTCATCGCGCTCATGGGGGACAAGGACTGACATGAACGCCGAACCGACCAACCTGACCACGGTGTCCGACGAGGACCTCGCCCTGGTCGAGCGGGAGCTCGAGAAGACGCTGCACCCTCAATCATCGCACGACCTCGCCGGCAAGCTGGCCTTCGAGAAGACGGCCGCCGAGCGGACCCAGGACGTCAAGAAATACGACGCCTATTCCCGCTACGAGGTCGGGGATTTCATCGAGAAGGAATACAACGAGCCCCTGACCGTCGGCAGCAAGTCCGTCGAGCACTTCGAGGGCCGGATCATCCTCAAGGTCGTCGCCAAGACCCACTCTCAGCACTTCGGCTGCGACATGCTCGAGGTCGATTACCCCGGCGGCGGCGTTTTCCGCAAGTACGTCGATTACATGAAGAAGACGCGGACCCAGGTCCTCCTGCCCGCGAACTGCGAAGGCCGCAGCCAGGCCATCGAGATCATGGCCAAGGGCGACGACCCGCGCCTGACCGAGCTGCCCATGACCGAGCGCGACCTGCGGACGCTCGAGAAGAACCTGCGCGCCCGGTTGGCCAAGGACCCGAAGGTCTTCAGCTGGAACGACTTCTGGCAGCTCTCGGCCAAGCGCGTCGAGATCCCGCCGGAAAAGGTCCAGGAGATCGAGGTCGATTTCGTCGCTACCGGCCATTCGGCTGCGACCGAGGATCTGGTCCGGAAGTTCTTCGGGCTCGAGGCTTCGAGCGACCTCTTCGACCTGACCTGCCTGAGCCTGAGCGCCCTGCTCGAGAAGAAGCACAAGAAGGATTTCATCCTCCTCGCCGATTCCGGCTGGGGTAAGTGGCACCTCAAGTCGATCCTCAACGCCCTGCCCGAGAACCTGGCTCTGTCCGCTCCCCTGGCCGGCGTCCCCGAGTTCGACGAGCTCGAAAAGCCGGAGATGAGCGTCGTCCAGGATTTTCCCATCAAGATCTACCTGACCTGGCGCGAGATCGCCTCGGGCGGCGTCAAAGTCCCCCGCAGCCTGGGCAAGCTGCTCTCCCACGCCCGGGAGTACACATTCACGGATTCCGAGGAGAACAAGCCCTACACCCTCTACTACTACCCGGGCCAGAACTTCTTCCTGGGCCTCCAGGATTTCTACACGCAGTACAACATCCCCCAGGGCGCCAGCCTGACCCTCGAGCGGACCGGTCCCACCACGTTCAAGTTCTGGGTCAAGAAATCCAAGAAGAAGATGTCCGTCATCCGGCTCGCCTATGAAGCCGAGCGGGACGAGTTCTCGGACAACGGGGAAGACGCCTACACGTACGCCGAACCGAACAAGATCATCTATATCGAGCGCGAGACCCTCGGCCATCTCTTGCCCCTCACGGCGACACGGGAGGGCTTCGACCTCCGGGACTTCGTCGTCACCATCTTCAGCGACCCCGTGTTATCAACCTCCGCGCACACGCTGCACTTTCTCCGGGTCTACCATCTCATCGACCTGGTCCGCCAGACCACCCAGGAGGACGTCGAATACGTCCTGCTGAACTCGCCGGAATTCACCAAGTCCGACAAGAAGAAGGGCGTTTTCACCTACCACGAACCCTTCATCCCCGAGGAAGAGGAGGCCGTCGAGGCCGCCTATCCCGAGGGCCTCGAGGAACCCGGGACCGAGATCTACACGCCCGAGGAAGCGGCCCTCAAGGCCGCGGCCGAGGAGCTCCTGGGCCCCGAGCCCGAGTCCGGTCCCGACGAAAGGGCCGAGGAGCCGCAGATGCCGCCGGCGCCTCCGGAACCCGGGGCCGCGAAAAAGGACAAGGGCTTCAAGAAGAGGAAGCCCAAGACCGAGGGAGAGAAGGGCCCCCGCCCGAAGAAGAGCGAGCGCCGGGTCATCGAAGAGAAGATCGCCGAGGAGGAATCCGAGCGGGCCGCCCTGGCCGCCGTCAAGGAAAAAGAGGAAGAAACCCCCGAGCAGCAGCGGGCCCGGGAGAAGAAAGAAGAGTTCAAGCCGTCTCCCAAGAAGGAAGAGCCCAAGTTCGGCATCTTCGGCGACCTGCTCAAGACGGCCCTGAAGAAGAAGCCCGAAGACCAGGAAGCGGAGGCTCCGCGAGAGGAGCCCAGGGAGGCGCCCCGGGACGAGGCCCCCGGAGAGAAGCCCGAAGGCGAAGAGCCCAATTAAGCGGATCCAGCTCCCTTACGGGGAAGGCCTTCCCTTTCGGCTTTGCTCGGTTATCGTCACTCGCACCCCCGCGCCCCGGAAACCTTGTAGCCGGTTTCCCCCGCCCTTCGGGCGGGCCCCCCTTCCCTCACGGGGACTTCGTGACGATAATCCTCGCCGCCGTGTGAAGGCCTTCCCAAGATTCGGCCGATCCCTTATTTGGGGAGGGGCCCACAAGCCGACGGGCTAGAGGATGTCCCTCACCGAGCCCTTGCGGCGGGTTATCCCCATGCTGTCGAGCAGCTCCAGGAGCGGAATTGAGTATTTCCGCGACAAGCCGGTCATCGCCTTGAAGTCGGCGACCGTCAGCTCCCGCTTTCCCGAGCCGCGGACCTTGCCGATGATCTCGTCGAGCCAGCGCGCATGGAGAATGAATCCGTCGATCCCTTCGACGATCTTCTTGCGTTCGGCCAGGACGGCCAGAAGGGTCTGGAGCTTGCCCGGAGTGAGCGCGAACTGCGCCCGGATGTCGTCGAGCGTCACGACGCCGAGCTCGCCGCTGAGGACCATGGCTTCGAGCGCGCCGAGCGTCGCTTCGTCGGCGGCCGAGAGGGGGATGCGGAAATCGGGCAGACGGACGATCCCCGCCTCCTCGACCGCCCGGCCCTCCTTGGCCAGGAGGCGGAGAGCCAGGACGAGGACCGTGCGGGGGGCCTCGAACCTCTCCTCGAGCTTCTCGAGCGGCGCGCCCCGGAGGCCGGGGTGCTTCTTGTGGTATTGGCCCAGGAAGGAGATGATCCGGCCGCGGAGGAAATCCAGGGCGGCCTGGGAAATGAGGCGAAGGGGCGTGAAACCCAGGATCCGGACCTGGCCCTCTTCCTCGAGGGAGCGGGCCAGGCGCTCGATGTGCGGCCGGGGCAGGCGGGCGAAGGCGGCGAGGTCGTCGCCCTCCAATCCCTTGAGCCCGCCGAGGTCGGCGAGGGTCAGCACCATGTCTTTCTCGCCAAGCTCAAGCCGGGCCAGCAAGACCTTGCGCCTGGCCGGCTTGAGCTCCTGCGGCGTCGGGGCGTCCGGGTAGAGGCATTTGCCGCGGCCGAGGACATCGCCCGCCGCCATCCGGACCTCGAACGGATCGGCCCACTTGACGTCGACCGGGCGGTCCGTCAGGACCCGCACGAACGGTGCCCTTTTCCGCCCGGTGACGGCGTAATCCATGATCCGGGCGCCTGCGGCGGAACCGCCGAGGAAGACGATCTCGGCGCGGAGCTCCCGCCCGGCGCCCAGCGGGAAGTCGAGGGCGGCGTCGAACGCTGGGGCCTTCATCGGTGGCGCTCCTCCGGGTCCGCCGCCGGAACGAAGCTCATGCGGCGCAGGGCCAGATCGCAGGAGACGAGTACCACGCGAACGTCGTCCCCCAGGTCGAACGTCTTCCGGCGCCGCTTCGGCCGGAGCCGCCGGGCGGCCGGCCTCGGCTCGTAATCGCCGCCGAGGGAGGCGAAGGGCAGGAGGCCGGAGATGAAATAGTCGTCGAGCTCCACCAGGAGCCCGGACTTGATGACGTCGACGACGATGCCGTCGAACTCGTCCCCGAGGCGGTCCTTGAGGAAGCGCAGGATGCGCCATTCGACGAGAGACTGCTCGGCGTCGGCGGCGTTCCGCTCCCGCCCGGAGGCCGCGGCGGCGATCGACTCGAGCTCGAGCGCGTCCGGGGCCGCCCGGCGCAGGAGGGTCTTGAGCAGGCGGTGGACGACGAGGTCGGGATAGCGGCGGATGGGCGACGTGAAGTGCGTGTAGTCGGTCTTGGCCAGGCCGTAATGGCCGACGTTCTTGGCCGAGTACACGGCCAGCTTCATCGCCCGCAGGACCTGGCGGCCGATGAACTTTTCCCCCGGCATCCCTTTCGCCCTGTCCAAGATCCGCTGGAGGTCCTTGGATCGGACCTTGGCCGGATCGGGCAGGGCCAGCCCGAAACGGAGGAGGACGTCGCGGAGCTTCTCGAGGTCCCCCGCATCGGGAGCGGGGTGGACGCGGTAGATCGCGGGGACCTGCCTCCCGGTGAAGGCCGAGGCCACGGCGACATTGGCCGCGACCATGAACTCCTCGATGAGGCGGTGGGCCTCGTTCCTCTCTGCGGCGGCGACGGCCAGCAGCTTGCCGTCCTCGGAGATGAGCTCGGGCTCGACCAGGTCGAAATCGAGACTGCCCTCGGCCGCGCGGCGCGTCCGCAGGGCCTCGGCCAGCTCCCGCATCGCGAGCAGGTCGGGTAAAACGTCGGCGTACCTCGCCCTCTCGCCGGCGTCCCCCTCGAAGATCTTGAACACCGCGGTGTAGGTTAGGCGATGGGCCGTGCGGATGATGGAGGGGGCGAATTCGGTCTTGCGGACGCGCCCCTCCCGGTCGATGTCGAGGAACGCGGAGACCGTGAGACGGGGCTCGCGGGGGCGCAGGCTGCAGAGGCCGTTGGAGAGCCGCTCGGGCAGCATCGGCAGGGTCAGGTCGGGAAAGTAGACGCTCGTCCCCCGCTCGAAGGCCTCGCGGTCGAGGGCGCTCCCGGGCCGGACATAATGGGAGACGTCCGCGATGTGGACGCCGAGAAGCCAGCCCCCATCGGCGAGGCGCCGGATGCTGACCGCGTCGTCGAAGTCCTGGGCCTTTTCGCCGTCGATGGTCACCGTCACCCAGCCGCGGAGATCGCGCCGGCCTTCGAGGGCCGCGGCGGCGTCGAGGTCGCGAATGGCCTCGGCCTCGGCGCGGACATCCCCGGGAAACTCGGACCGGAGGCCGTACCGCTCGATGATGACCCGGGCGTCGACCCCGGGGTCCTCGGGCCGGCCAAAGACCCGGGTCAGGGCGAGCGTCGTCCGGTCGGCTTCGACGATCATGCCCGGCGAGGGCCTGAGCTTCGAGCGCGACTTGAGCGGGATGTCGTCGACGGAGGGCGAATCGAACGGCTGGAGATAGGGGGCGCCGCTCCGCTCGATGTAGACGCCGAGGAGGCCCGCCCGCCCTTTCTTGAGGACGCGCTCGATCCGGCCTTCGGGCTTGCCGAACTTGCCCTGCTCGTTGACGACGACGGCCACCTGGTCTCCCGGCAAGGCCCCGTGGGCATGGCGCGCGGGGATGAAGATGTCCTCTCCCCCGCCTTCCGGCGTGACGAAGCCGAAACCGGGCCGGGCGGTGACGAACCGTCCCTTGACGGCGCCGGTCTTCGGAGCAAGACGGAAGCGGCCGCGGTAGGAGCGGACATCGCCCCGGGCTTCGAGCTCGCGCATCCCGGCCAGGAGCTTGGACCGGTCGCGGCGCTTGAGGCCGAGCTCGGACAGGATCCTGTCGAGATCGAGTCCGTCCTTATGCTTCTTGAGGAGGTTGATCACTCTGAGATTGGGCATGGGGCGGCCGCTCAATAATAATGGAGGGAGACATGGGGGATGCGGCGGCGGGCCCGTTCCGTCATGACGACGCGTCTCCGGAGGTCTTCGCCGGACACCGCCGGCCTGCGTGCTCGAGGGCCCTCGGCCGCGTCGGCTGAGGCCTCCGCTTTGTCAGCGGCGGCCGCCCCACTCCAGAGGGCCTCTTCGATCTCCGTTTCGAGCCGCTCGAGCGTCGCTTCATCGGCCGGCGAATCGGACAGGGCGGCCAGGGCTTCCCGGAGCAGCCGCTTCACGAGGGCGTCCTCCGGGGTCAGCGCTTCGACGGCCTGACCAATCTCACGCCGGGCCCGGTCCCGCTTATCGGAACGCGGCCCGGCCTCCTGCGCCTTTCTCCGGCCGGCGGCCCGGTCCCGGTGCTGGGCGAAGGCCGCCGTGACCTCGCGGTCGCAAAAGGTGAGGGAGACCGCCTTGGTCGCCCGGCCCCGGGCCTTGAGCCCCTCAAAGGTCCGGACGATGCCTTCGAGGACGACGCGAAGAGGGATCCGCTGGTCCTCCCAGGCCGCGATCGCCGCCTGGTCCTTCGGCGAGAGGAGCAAGGCCCCGCCGCGGCGCCCGAGAAATGCCCGGGCGATCTCCCGGTAGTAGCCGCTCTGTCCGTTTTCGTCGTCCATGTGCTGTCCGCCCGGGGCCGGCCTATGCCCGGGCCTCGCGGTTTCTTTCGTGGATGATGCGCAGGCCTTCGAGGACGAGGTCCGGCTCATAGGCTTCGATGACCGGAAGCTCCTCCGTGACCTGCCCGCCGAAGCCGCCGGTGGCGATGACGCGGGCGCCTGCGCCGATCTCCTTGCGCATCTCCTCGATGATCCTCGTGACCAGGCCGATATAGCCGAAGTAGAGCCCGGACTGCATGCTGGAGACCGTCGTACGGCCGACGGCCCGCTTGGGCTTGCGGATCTCGATCCGGGGCAACTTGGCCGTCTTGAGGTAGAGCGCCTCGGCGGAGATCCGGACGCCCGGGGCGATGACCCCGCCCAGGTATTCGCCCTTGGCGGAGACGGCGTCGAACGTCGTCGCCGTGCCGAAATCGAGGACGATGACGGGACCGCCGTGCCTCTCGAATGCGGCGACGGCGGCGGTGATGCGGTCGGCCCCGACCTCGAGGGGATTCTCGTACAGGATGGGCATGCCGGTCTTGAGTCCGGGGCCGACGACGCTCGCTTCGGTCGCGAAATAGGTCCGGCAGACTTCCTCGATGGCCGGCGTCAGCGGGGGGACGACGCTGGAGATGATGGCTCCGGTGACCTTGGCGGGCGCGAGGCCTGCGACCCCCATCAAATCGAGCAGGACGGCGCCGTATTCGTCGCTCGTCTTGTCGCTGTCGGTCTTGATCTTCCAGCTCTTGACGAGCTTCTTGCCGCGGAAAAGGCCGATGGCGATCGTCGTATTCCCGACGTCGAATGCCAAGAGCATCGCGTGCCTCCTCAGGATACCCGGTCGAGCTTCAGGACGGCGTCGAGGGCGACCCTGCCGGTCCCCTCGCGCTCGACGACGAGCCGCCCTTCTCCGTCGAGCCCCCGGTAGGCCGCTTCGAACGCCCCCCCGGCGGTCTCGACGGTCACGGCCGCGCCCGGAGGGATGGCCGTCCTCGCCTCGAACGATCGGATGACCGCCTCCTTGTCTCCCCGGGTGAGGACATTATACCAGCGCTCGAGGGCCCGGCAAAGGGCGTCGAAAAGGGCCTCGACCGTCGCGGCGCGGCCGGCGGCCAGACGGACCGATGTCGATGACGCGCGGAGGTCCGCAGGGAAGTCGTCCGCGACATGGCCGGCGTTGAGCCCGATCCCGACCACGACGAAGTCTCCCCCGGCCCCCCCGCGGACGCCTTCGGACAGGATGCCGCCGAGCTTCTTCCCATCAAAAACGATGTCGTTGGGCCACTTGAGCCGGGCTTCGACCCCTCCGGCCTCGCGGACGGCGTCCGCGGCGGCCAGCCCGGCGGCCAGCGGAACGAGATGGGGACTGGGAACGGCGCCGCCGCCGGGCCCGCGGAGGATGAACGACGCATAGAGCCCGAGCCCCGCGGGCGAATGCCAGGCCCGCCCCCTCGTGCCCCGCCCCCGGGTCTGCCCGGCGGCCAGGACGGCCGTGCCGTGGGCCGCTCCATTCTCGGCCAGCGCCCGGGCGGCGTCGTTGGTGGACGGAATGACCTCCAGGCGATGGACGATGGCGCCGACGGACATGGGTTCCGGCTTCGGGGCTCAGACGGGGCCGGCGAGCGCGGCCAGGTTCCGGCCGAGCTTGTCGCGCCTAGTCTGCAGCTCTTCGAGCCTGGCCCGGTTCTCCGTCACGACGGCCGCGGGCGCCTTGGCGACGAAGTCGGCGTTTCCGAGCTTGCGCTCGATCTTTTCGACCTCGGCCGCGATCTTGGCCAGCTCCTTCTGCAGCCGGTCCCGCTCCGGGCCGATGTCGGCGGGCTGGCCCGGGACGAGACCGATCTCGAAGGGGCCGGCGACGCCCTTGAGGAGGCCTTCCCCCTCGGGAAGCGCGGCGGCGAACTCGAGGCTGGCCAGGCCGGCCAAGGTCTTCACGAGGGCGGCCTGGGCCTCGAGGGCGGCCGTGTCGTCGCGGCCGGCCCGCTTGACGATGAGGCGGACCTTGTCCTTGGGCGCGATCCTGTTCTCCGAGCGGATCGTCCGCGTCTCGACGATGACGGCTTGGACGAGGGCCATGGCCTTCTCGGCCGCCTCGCCGGCCCACCCCGGCTCGGCGGCGGGGAAGGGCGCGATCGCGATCGACTTCCCGGCGCCCGGCAGGTGCTGCCAGATCTCCTCGGTGATGAAGGGCATGAACGGATGGAGGAGCCTTAGGATGCGGTCGAGCGCGTCGGCGAGCACGGCCTCGGTCGTGGCCCGGCCTTCGCGCAGGCCGACCTTGGCGAACTCGATGTACCAATCGCAGAACTCATGCCAGATAAAATGGTAGAGGAGGTCGGCCGCCTCGTAGAACTTGTACTGCTCGAGGCTGATCTGGAGCGCCGTCGTGACCGCGGCCAGGCGGCTGCGGATCCAGCGGTCGGCGAGGTCGAGCTCGGTCTCCCGAATTTCGGGGCGCTCGGTCTTGAGGTTCATCAGGACGAACCGGGACGCGTTCCAGATCTTGTTGGCGAAGGCCTGGTAGCCGGCCATGCGCTCTTCGGACAGGGCCAGGTCCATGCCCGGGACGGCCAGGGCGGCCAGGGTGAAACGCAGGGCGTCCGTGCCGTACTTGTCGATCATCTCCAGCGGATCGATGATGTTGCCCTCCGACTTGCTCATCTTGCGCCGCTTGAGGTCGCGGACGAGGCCGTTGATGAAGACCTGGCGGAACGGGATCTCGCCCCGGAACTTGAGGCCCATCATGATCATGCGGGCGACCCAGAAGAAGATGATGTCGAAGCCCGTCGACATCAGGTCGGTCGGGTAGAAGGCTTTGAGGTCTTCGGTCTCGTCGGGCCAGCCGAGCGTCCCGAACGGCCACAGGGCCGAGGAGAACCAGGTGTCGAGGACGTCCTCGTCCTGGTCGACCGGACCGCCGCACGCGTCGCACTTCTCCGGGGGCGTCAGGGCCACGATGATGCGGCCGCAATCGCGGCAGTACCAGGCCGGGATGCGGTGGCCCCACCAGAGCTGGCGGGAGATGCACCAGTCGTGGATGTTGTACATCCACTCGAAGTAGGTCTTGGCCCAGTTCGCCGGGATGAACTCGACCGAGCCGTCCTCGACGACGCGGATGGCCTCGGCGGCGAGCGGCTTGATGCGGACGAACCACTGCCACGAGAGGTGTGGCTCGATGACGTTCTGGCAGCGGTAGCAGTGGCCGACGGCGTGCTCATGGTCCTCGACCTTGACGAGGAGCCCGAGCGCGGTGAGCTTCTCCACGACCTTGGCCCGGGCGGCGAAACGGTCGAGTCCGGCGAACTCCGGTCCGGCCGCGTCGGTCATCTTGCCCGCGCCGTCGATGACGATGACCTGTTCGAGGCCGTGGTTCTTGCCAAGCTCGAAGTCGACCGGGTCGTGGGCCGGCGTGACCTTGACCGCCCCGGTGCCGAAATCGCGTTCGACCCGCTCGTCCGTGATGACCGGCAGGGGCCGGTCCTGGATGGGCAGGATGACGCGCTTGCCGTGGAGGTGTTTGTAGCGCCCGTCCTCCGGGTGGACGGCCAGGGCGGTGTCGCCGAGCATGGTCTCGGGCCGCGTCGTGGCCACGACGACGGACTCGTCCGAGCCCTCGACGGCGTAGCGGATGTGCCAGAGCTTGCCGCGCAGGTCCTTGTGCTCGATCTCGATGTCCGAGAGCACGGTGCGGCAGTGCGGGCAGCGGTTGACGAGGAAATAGTCCCGGTAGATCAGGCCCTCGTTGTAGAGCGAGACGAAGACCTGGATGACGGCCCGGCTGAAGCCCTCGTCCATGGTGAAGCGCTCGCGCGACCAGTCGAGCGAGACGCCGAGCTTTTTGAGCTGGCCGGTGATGACGCCGGCGTATTTGTCCTTCCAGTCCCAGGCGATGCGGAGGAATTCCTCGCGGCCGATCTTCTCCCGGGTCAACCCCTTCTCGGCCAGCCGCTTCTCGATGACGTTGTGGACGGCGATCGAGGCGTGGTCGGTCCCGGGCAGCCACATGCAATTGTAGCCCTGCATCCGCTTCCAGCGGGTGATGATGTCCGGCAGCGTGAAGCAGAGCGCGTGGCCCATGTGGAGGATGCCGGTGACGTTGGCGGGCGGCAGGGCCATGGAGAACTTCGGCTTGGCGGACTTGGGGTCTCCGGTGAAGAGCCCTTCATCGAGCCAAAACTGCCCCCACCTCTCCTCGACGGGCTTGGGGTCATAGGCTTTGGCCAGTTCGTCTTTGGTGCTCATGATTTCGACATCCAGTCTTTAAGGTCGGCCAGGACACGGGCCCGGACGCGCTTCTCGATCTCCCGCTCCATGTCGACGATCTCCTCGCGGACGACAGTCCGGACATCGGTCCCGGACCCCGGCGGCGCGGGCACGGCCCCGGCGGGGCCTTGGCCGCCCGGCCACACCGGCTCCTCGGGCAGCGACGACGGGCCCGTCTTCCTGGCGATTAGCTCCCGCACGACGCCCGCCAGCCGCTCCGAATCGAACGGCTTCGGCAGGACCTCGTCGTATTCGGGAGGCGCGCCCCGGTCGCCGTCGATGCATTCGAAGGTCCCCCGCAGGCCGATGAGAGGCACCGTGGCCAGCTCCTTGCGGCTCCGCAGGGTCCGGGCGACGTCGTAGCCTTCCCGGCCCGGGAGCGTCAGGCTGACGACGAGCGCGTCGGGCCCGATGCTGGCCACCGCTTCGAGCAGCGAGGCCCCGTCCTCGAAGGCGAAGACCCGGAATTCCGGCTCGGCGAGGACGAGCTGGGCCGCCTTCTGGACAGAAGGGCTGGGATCGGCCACGATGATCTTGTAGGGCACGTCTATCCTCAGAAAATCAAGAAAATAGTCAACTTAATCTACCCGTTTTGGCGGCACCTGTCAATTTGGCCTCCGGCAGAAAGCCGAAGTCCTAGTAGTCGACCGTGACCGCGTCCTCGCCGAGCAGGGACTCGATCTTCTTGACCAGCTCCTCCGAGGGCGTCACCTTCTGGATCTCGGCGCTCTGAGCCACGAGGCGGTAGGCGCGGGGGGTCTCGAGCTCGAACACGACGGGGCACTTGCCTTCATAGCCGTCGAGGATCGTCTTCAGCTCGGCCAGGGTCGCGTCCTCGAGACCCGGCAGGAAGATGCGCACGACGACCCTCTTCGCCTGCTTTTCGAAGGCCTCCGCGAGGGGCATGGCCTGGATGAGGCTGATGCGGCGGTTCTCCTCCTCGCCCATGTACTTGCCCTTGAGCCAGACGAGCTGGCCCTCCCGCAGGTATGGGCTGTACTTGGCGAAGCTCTCGGGAAAGGCCACGACCTCGATCTTGCCCGTCAAGTCCTCGAGGACGAAGGTGGCCATCCGATCGTCCTTCTTCGTCTTGAGCGGCTTGAACGAGCCGATGATGCCGGCCAGTCGGACGTCCTTGTCAAAGTCCCGCTCCGCGTCGAGCTCGTTGATGAGGTGGGAGACGAGCTTGCGGAGGCGCTCCTTGTGCCGGGCCAGGGGATGGCCGGTGATGTAGAGCCCGAGGGCGTCCATCTCGTAGGACAGGACGTGGGACTCGTCCCACTCCCGCATCTCCTGGACCTCCTGGGGCAGGGGCGGCGGCTCGGCCCCGGCGTCGCCGAAGAGGGAGTTCTGGCGGGCGGCTTGCGCTTTTTGGATCTCGTGACCGAAGTCGATCATGCGGTCGAGCATGTGATAGCACTGCGACCGCTTCCATCCGAGCGAGTCGAAGGCCCCCGCCTTGATCAAGCTCTCGACGGCCTTGCGGTTGAGGACCTTGGTGTCGTGCTCGAGGAAGAGGTCGAAAGGCGATGTGAACCGCACCGCCTTCTTGCGGCCGGCGACGAGCTCCTCGACGGCCGCCTGCCCGATGCCCTTGACCGCGGCCAGGCCGAAGCGGATGTTGCCGTCCTCGACGGTGAAGCGGAACTCGCTTTTGTTGATGTCCGGCGGGAGGACCTGGATGCCCATCTCGTGGCACTCGCCGATGTACTTGACGACCTGGGGCGTGGCCCCGCGCTCGGCTTCCGAGGTCAGCAGGGCGGCCAGGTAATGGATCGGATAGTGGGCCTTGAGCCAGGCCGTCTGGAAGGCCAGGAACGCGTAGGCGGCGCTGTGGGACTTGTTGAAGCCGTATTCGGCGAACTCCTTGATCTGCTCGAAGATCTTGTCGGCCTTGGAGGCGGCGATGCCCTTCTTCTTGGCCCCCTGCAGGAACTTCTGCTTCTGGGCCTTCATCGTCTCCTTGTCCTTCTTGCCCATGGCCTTGCGCAGGAGGTCGGCCCCGGCCAGGGTGAACCCGGCGAGA
>Ga0209705_10000307_pt1 | contig 25568 bp, 24 predicted proteins | sample PPLLaktember2015_5_FD_187262 | JGI IMG/M metagenome (GOLD analysis project Ga0209705, IMG submission 187262) | Freshwater sediment microbial communities from Prairie Pothole Lake near Jamestown, North Dakota, USA - PPLs Lake P8 Core (1) Depth... | ecosystem: Environmental > Aquatic > Freshwater... | reverse complement strand
CACAGCGACAACGGGCGACTGAAGGGTATCGAAGGCATCTACATGCCAGGCCGTGACTCCCACAAGTATCTCGACATTCTCGGTGGCGGGGCGGCGTTCTTCGCGCTGCTCGGAGTCATCGGCCACGGCGCTCTGCGCATCTTCAGCAACCGCAAGAAGGGAGGAAATTGACATGACCGAAAGAGTCTACATCTTCAAACGCTTCGAGCGGTTCTGGCACTGGACGCAGGCGGCCACCATCCTGTTCCTGCTGCTGACCGGCTTCGAGGTGCACGGGGCCTACAAACTCTTCGGCTTCGGCCGCGCGGTCGACCTGCACACCATCGCCGCCTGGACGCTGATCACGCTGTGGGTGTTCGCCGTGTTCTGGCACTTCACCACCGGCGAATGGCGCCAGTACATCCCGACGCTGGACAAGGTCGGTGCCATGATCAAGTACTATCTCACCGGCATCTTCACCGACGCGCCGCACCCGTTCCGGGCAACCACGCTGACCAAGCACAACCCGCTGCAGCGCCTGGCCTATCTGTTCCTGTGGCTGGTGATCACGCCGATAATCTGGTTCTCCGGCTGGTTCTACCTGTTCTATGGCCAGTGGCGCGACTGGGGCGTGGACGGGTTCCTGTCGCTCGAGTGGGTGGCGTTCTTCCACGTGCTGGGCGCGTACATGATCCTGGTGTTCGTCATCGCCCACACCTATCTCATCACCGCCGGTCACACCGCGACCTCGCACCTCAAGGCCATGATCACCGGTTGGGAGGAAACGCATTGACCTGCCGCCTCAATTCTTTCCGTAAATTGAAATCAACCGCTGTCGCCTACCGTCGGAGCGGTTGGCGGCACACGGTTTCCATTGTTTATTAAATTTCAAGGAGTCACACCATGAAACTGCACAAACCCCTCGTTTCCGCCGTCATGCTCTGCGTGCTCGGAGCCCCCTTCGCCGCCATCGCCGCCGATGGCGACTGGAAGCGCGGCCGCGTCTATTACCGCATGGTTTGCACCGTGTGCCACACGACACCGGACGGCGGCGGCAAGGCGATCGCACCGACTTCCAAGACCAAGGCCGAATGGGCCGCCTACATCCAGGCCGACAAGCACAACAAGGGCAAGGATTCGCTCAAGTACTACATCAGCAAGGAATACCGCACCAAGATCAAGGCCACCAACAAGGCCGCTGAGAAATATGCCGACGTGCCTGACGCGGACCTGATGAACGACATCAAGGCCTTCGTCATCAAGGGCGCCAAGGATGGTGACAGCCCGGCGGGCTGCAGCTGACGACGGTGCCCATGACGGCTTGATGCTGGCCGGGGCCGTTCCCGCCGGTGACGGCGGGGACGGCCAAAAGCAGCGATGGGCATCCATGCGGATGAATGGACAACAGTCCGGCGGTACCTGAACCCTTGCTGATCACAAGGCTCCGAAGACGGTTGATGTAACTGGCGACAGGAGGCAACAGCGATGAATCAGTCCACGGCCGCGAGCGGTGATCCAGTCAGTTCCAGGGCCGCCTCACCCCGCTGGCTGGCCGGCCTGCGTGAAGACTTTGCGCAGATCTTCGTCGAGGAATGGTCTCCCTACCTCGGCGCGCCGCTGCTGGTGCTCGTCGCCGCCGTGCTGATGGTGAACGGCCTGTTCTGGGGTGTTTTCGGCGGGCTCAAGCTGTGGGGCGACTGGTTCAACAACTTCATCGGCCTGGGGCCTGTCCTGGGCATCTCGGGAACGCTTGAAAGTCCCCTGATGCAGCGCATCTCGCTGATGGATATCACCCTCATCATCGGCGCGCTGACGGCCGCGCTGTTCTCCGGCCAGTTCGCGCTGCGCCGCCCGCCCAAGGTCGAGTATGTCACCGCCGCCATCGGCGGCGTGCTCATGGGCATCGGGGCCTCGCTGGCCGGTGGCTGCACCACGGGCGGATTTTTCACGCCGCTGATGTTCTCCTCTCCCGCCGGCTGGGCCATGTGGGCCGGCCTGCTGCCGGGCGCCTTCATCGGCCTCAAGGCGGTTCTGTGGATCTCGGAACACGTCTCCTGGGGCATGTCCGCGCCGCCCACGACCGTGGTATCGCCGGGCGCGAAACGGATCTACCCCTGGATCGGATTCGCCGTCGTGGCCGGCATCGTGTGGTGGGCCACGGCATGGTATGGCTCTTCCGACACCAAACTGGTGGCGCGCGGTATCGTCATCCTCTCCGGATTCGCGTTCGGGTTCATTCTGCATCGTTCGCGTTTCTGCTTCGCGCGCGTCTTCCGCGAACCCTTCATGACCGGCGAGGGCACCATGACCAAGGCCATGATCTGGGCGCTCGCCCTCGGCATTCCGGTCAGCGCCATGATGTTGCAGCACAAGACGGTCGATCCTTTCCTCGCCATACCGGCGACCTTCTGGCTCGGTTCGCTTCTCGGCGGATTGATTTTCGGCGTGGGCATGGTGCTGGCGGGCGGTTGCGCCTCGGGATCCATGTGGCGCATGGGCGAAGGCCACATCAAGCTGTGGGTGGCGGTATTTTTCTTCTCCTGGACCGGCTCCACCTTCACCGCCGTGGCAAATCGCTGGGACCTGCTGACCCGGGAGATGAGCCTGGATCTGGTCGAGGTTTCCAGGGTCGGCCAGCAGGCCTACCTGCCGGACATGCTCGGCAGCTGGACGTGGACCTACCTGCTGAGCTTCGGCGTTTTGCTCGTCTGGTATCTGCTGGTGCGTTACAACGAGTCCACCGAAAAATTTACAGTGCTCTGATCAAACCCCATTCTCTGGAGGTACCATGAAAGCCAAGCACAGGATTCTTTCCGTCATTCTGCTAGCGGTCTTTGCGTCCGCGCAGCCGGCCTGTTCCACCACCGCCGCGACGGAGCAGGCAACCGCGGCACCGGCACAAGCGCACTTCTACACGAAACTGGTCGATCACGACTTCGTCAAACAATACGCCGTGATCCCCGCGCGCAACGATGTCAGGCTCATCGACTCGCGCCCGGCGGCCCGCAAATACGATATCGGCCACATTCCCGGTGCCATCAACATACCGGATACCCAGTTCGACACGCTGGCGCCCAAGCTGCTGCCGGCGGACAAGTCGATGTTGCTGATTTTCTACTGCGAGGGACCGGAATGCAGTCTCAGCCACAAGGGCGCCTTCAAGGCCGAGAAACTCGGTTACACCAATATCGTGGTTTACACGAATGGCTACCCGGAGTGGAAGAAAAAGGGCAACCTGGGCGCCGTCAGCCCTGCCTTCGTCAAGAAGCAGCTCGACGAAAAGGCGGCGATAACGCTCATCGACTCGCGGCCCAAGGCACGCAAGTATGACAAAGGTCATATTCCCGGCGCCATCAGCATCCCGGACAGCGAGTTCGACAAACATGCTGGCAAGCTCCCCGCTGACAAGGCGGCGTCGCTGATCTTCTACTGCGAGGACGTGAGTTGCGTGCTGAGCCCGAAATCGGCGGCCAAGGCGGTCGCGCTCGGCTACACCAACGTCATGACCATGCCGGTAGGCTACGTGGGCTGGCAAAAGGCCTACGGCCCCGGCGCGACAGCGGGTGGCGCGGCGGCGGCCCCGGCAGCCGCGACAGCGGCCGCCCCGGCCGCAAAGGGACCGGAAATCGTAGCCGGGAAGGAAAAGGGGTCGATCACAGTCGAGTCGTTCGAGAAGATCCTCAAGGAAGCACCCGACAGCATCATCATCGCCGATGTGCGCGACCCCGAGGAATTTGCCACCGGCAGCTTCAAGAATGCGGTGAATATCCCGGTCAACACGCTGGACAAGAAAATCGGCACGCTGCCAACGGATAAACCGATCATCTTTTTCTGCACTACCGGTGCCCGCGGCGGCGAGGCTTACGACATGGTCCAACTGCTCCGACCCGAATTGAAAGTCTACTTTCTCGATGCCGCGGTAAAATTCGCCAAGGACGGCAGCTACACCATCGTTACAAAGTAATAAACCAGCCCCGAGTGGCACGAAACGGGCGGCCTCGGCCGCCCGTTTTTTTTTGCCTGGTCAGCGGAAGACCCGCGCGTTTACTAGAACCTATCTCAAAATACCCAGGTAGGTTGGGGTGAGCGAAGAGACAAAATCGCCGGGGTGAGGCGGGGCTGTTGTGAACAGACTTCACGTCTGTTCGCGCCGCCGAACGGGTGCAACGAATTCTGTTGCACCCTGGGCGCGAACGTTGGCCAGCCGAAGGCTGGCCCACAGGGCGGAGTCCATGGATGGACTCCGCAAGCCCAACACGCAGGCGAACAATGTTGGGGTTCGGCGTTCCACGCCTCACCCCAACCTACATGAAAACCATTTTACTTTGATGTTCAGCGGTCGCCGGCGGGTATCATGCGTCTTAAAAAAGCGCGCCGCTCTCCATCGGCGGCGCTCGCGGCCGGTTCAGCCGGCTCCGGCACGGTCAGCCAGGCGTCAAGACTGCGCTGCGCCTCGGCGCGCGCGGCGGCCTGGTCGGCAAAACGGGACATGGGGGAACAGACCGACGATGCATGAAACTCGCCGATCACGGGCTCGAAACAGCCATAGAAACCACGGTCTCCGGCCGGCAGCCGGCGGACGATGCGCTCGCCTTCGGCGGCGTGCGGCCACTCGCCCTGCGCGCCGGGCACGAGCACGAGATTCAGGAACCACGGCGTGATCAGCGCCCCCAACCAGTGGCCCTGCCACGGGGTAAACCCGATCGCCTCCACCGTCAGCGCGGTGTTGAGTATCGGCAAGCCGGCCATGCGGGTACGTTCGATGTCACGGAATACCGCCTCCAGATGTCGCGCGGGGTCCGTGGCGTAGCGCTTCAGGACGCTGCTCATGTTTCAATCCCGCCGGTCATGCCAGGTTTGCTACCGGCATGACACGCGGATCCAGGCGGATGCCGTGCGCGTCGAGTTCGCGCACCGCGGCATTGACCAAGTCCGGCACGCGCGCCGCCACCGGCGCGGAAAGCTGCATGCCGGTCTCGAAGGTGAGCGGCTCGACGCCGAGCACCACGACTTCGCGCGGCGCGCGGCCGAGCAGTTCGAGACTGGCCAGCACGTCGGAAAGCCCGATCTGGTGCGGTGACAGTTTGGTGCGGAAGAATACCGGCACCTCGGCGCCGGCGAGGCGGATGAAAGTCCCGGGCACGCGGTTGGCGCGGATCGCATCCAGCACGATCAGCAGGTCCACGCCCTCGAGATCCTCCAGGAATTCCATGCCCGACGTGCCGCCGTCGATGAGGCTCACCCCCGGCGGCACGTCATGGCCGTCGCGCAGCGCCTCGAGCGCGCGCACCCCCACGCTCTCGTCCGAAAGCAGCAGATTGCCGATACCCAGAATGACCACGCGCATCAGGTTTGCCTCGTTGTGCCTCGCCAGTGTTACAGCCGCGTCTGAACCTTGACGGTTTCGGTGTTCTCCTTGTCCACCACGTGCACCGCGCACGCCAGGCAGGGATCGAAGGAATGCACCGTGCGCAACACCTCGAGCGGCTTCTCCGGGTCCGCCACCGGCGTGCCGATCAGCGACGCCTCGTACGGGCCGGCGACATCGTTCGCGTTGCGCGGCGCCGCGTTCCAGGTGGTCGGCACCACCGCCTGGTAGTTCTTGATGATGCCGTTCTTGATCACCACCCAATGCGAAAGCACCCCGCGCGGCGCCTGGTGGAAACCGACACCGCTCACCTCGCCCTTGGGGAACTCCGGCCGGTTGAAGGTCTTGGTATCCCCACTGCCGATGTTGTCGACCAGCAGTTGCCACTGTTGTTGCAGGTTGTCGACCATGGTAGCGCACACCACGCTGCGCGCCGCGTGCCGCCCGATGGTCGAATGCAGCGCATCCAGCGGGATCTTGGTCTTGGCGACCGACTCGACGATGCCGATGAGGCGATTGAGATGACGCATGCCCGGTTCGTACTTCGCCGCCGCCCACGCCAGCACCCAGGAGAGCGGCCCGACCTGCGCCGGTTCGCCATAGAAGGTCGGCGACTTGACCCAGGAATACTTGCCGTCGTCCTGGAAGTCGGTGTACTCCGGAACCGTCTCGCCCTTGTACGGATGCAGCGGCTTCTTGCCCTCGTACCAGGCATGCTTGGCGCTTTCGTGCACGCCCTGGTGGAAGTAGGCGTCATCGAAGGATTTGATCGGCTTGTAGCCGGCGAGATTGCCGTTCTGGATGTAACCGCCGGGCATGGCGAACTTCGTGCCCTTGGTATCGAGCGGCAGGTCCGGCACCGACAGGTAATTGGTGACACCCTTGCCGATCGCGGTCCAGTCGGCATAAAACGCGCCGATGGCGCCGACGTCGACGAGATAGACATTGTTGACAAAATCGGCCAGCTCGTCGATGTAGCCCTTGATCGCCAGCAGCTTCTCGACCCCGAGCACCGACTGGCTGTCGGTGGCGATCGGGTTGGCGACGCCGCCGACGGCGACGTTCTGGATGTGCGGCGTCTTGGAACCGAGAATGGCGACGATCTTGTTGGCCCGGCGCTGCACGTCGAGCGCCTGCAGGTAATGCGCCACCGCCAGCAGGTTCACCTCCGGCGACAGTTTCATGGCCGGGTGGCCCCAGTAACCGTTGGTGAAGATGCCGAGCTGGCCGGTCTGCACGTAATTCTTCAGTCGATCCTGCACCGCCTTCATTTCATGCGGGCCGTTGAGCTTCCACGTCGACAGGCTCTCCGCGAGCGCCGCGGTCTTCTTCGGGTCGGCCTTGAGCGCCGAGACCACGTCCACCCAGTCGAGCGCCGAGAGATGGTAGAAATGCACGATGTGATCGTGGATCGCGTGGGCCGATATGATGATGTTGCGGATCAGCTGGGCGTTGAGCGGTATTTCCATCTTCAGCGCGTTCTCCACCGCCCGCACCGAGACGATGGCGTGCACCGTGGTGCACACACCGCAGATGCGCTGGGTGATGGCCCAGGCGTCGCGCGGATCGCGCCCCAGGAGAATCTGCTCGACGCCGCGCCACATCTGGCCTGAAGCCCAGGCCTTGGTCACCTTTCCACCGTCCACTTCGCAATCGATGCGCAGATGGCCCTCGATGCGGGTGATCGGGTCAATCGTGATTCGGTTTGCCATGGTCAACTCCTCAGGTTCTCAATGCGTTGCGTGTTTCGGCAGCACCGGAAGCATGCGCACGAACACGATATAGGCCAGGATTTCAAAGGCGATCAGGCCGATCGTCACCAGCAGTTCCGGGACCGCCGGGAAATAATGCCAGCCGGGGCCGGTCTCGTAGCCGATCAGGAAGCCGTTGATGCGCAACATGAAGCCGCCCAGCATCAGCAGCACCGCCGAGACGAACAACCGATCGCGGCGCTGGCGTGATTCGGCCGAGGCCAGCAGCCACAGCGGCGCGGCGAATGCCAGCATCTCGACCCAAAACCCGGCCGTTTCGAAGCTCGGTACGAACATCAGCCCGAGCGCGCCGCGCCAGGCCAGATCCCCGACCCGCACCACCAGATAGACCGCCAGCAGCCAGTACATGATGCGCGAAAGCCGCGCCAGGATCGGCGTCTCGCCCGGGCGCTTGAACCCGACCGACACCACGCTGGCCTCGAAGATCACCACCGCGAAACCGAGCAGGATCGCCGTCAGCAGGAACAGCAGCGGCAGCAGCACGGTCTGCCACAGCGGATGCACCTGATAGCCGAACACCACCAGCAGGGATCCCAGCGACGACTGGTGCATGGACGGCAGCAGCACGCCGAGCGCGATGAAGAAGAACAGCACCTTGCTGAGCTTGCGCTTGACGTCCTTGAGGCCGAGCTTTTCGAGGAACACCGGCGAGAATTCGATCCACATCACGAAGATGTAGGCGGTGATGCACACACCGACCTCGAACATCACCGAGTTGATCTGCGCGTAGCCCGGCCAGAACAGGTGCCAGACGTTCCAGTAGCGGCCGAGGTCGAAGATCACCGAGGCGCCGGCGAGGGTGTAGCCGAACAGGCTCGCCAGCAGCGCCGGCCGCACCAGCGGGTGGTACTCGCCGCGGTTGAAGATGTACACCAGCAGCGCCATCGCATAGCCGCCGCAGGCGAACGCCGAGCCAACCATCACGTCGTAGGCGATCCAGATGCCCCAGGGGAAGCCGTCGCTGATGTTGGTGACCGCCCCCAACCCGAAAAAGAAACGGACCAGCAGGATCACGCCCGCGATCGCCGTCAGCCCGGCCAGCACGACGGTGACCGGTGTCACCAGCCGTCCGCCGAGCGGCGCTACTGCATGTTGTGCATTCGCCATGAACGCCTCCTATTTCCTGCCACGACCGGAATCGCTGTCGTCATCATCTTCATGCTTGGTGTTGCGCTTCGCGACCACGCTCAACACGCCGAGCACCACCGCCGGCAGCGCCAGGTATTTGTACAGCGTGTGCTGCACGCCCTCGGAGATGCTCGCGTACGAGCGCTCCGGCAACGGCGGGTGGCCGAGCTTGTCGAACGGCACCGCGGCGAGCTTGATCATCTGGGTGCCACCGAGCTCCTTGTCGCCGTAGACCTGCTGCACGTATTTCCCGGCCACACCCTGGTAACTCCAGTCGGGTCCGCCGAGCCGGCCACGCGGAAAGATGGTCTTCTCGCCCGGCTTGAGCGCCAGCCGACGGCGCGCCTCGGCACTGAGGTCGGTCACCTTGCCATAGAGCGTGGCGCCGGTCGGGCACACCTCGGCGCAGGCCGCGTAATTGCCGTCGGGAATTCGGTGCCGGCACAACTCGCACTTGCCGATTTTCGGCAACGCCTTGTTGTACTCGAAGCGCGGTATCCCGAACGGACAGGCGGCGACACAGTAGCGGCAGCCGATGCAGGCGTCCGGGTCGTAGGCCACGATGCCGGTCACCGGGTCTTTGATCATCGCCGACACCGGACAGGCCGAGACACAGGACGGATCGACGCAGTGCAGGCACGACTGCTTCATGAAGGCATAGCCGTCGACCTCCTCGTCCTTGCGGTTGGCCTTGCCCGAGTTGTAAACCTTGATGATGTTGTAGGTCGTGCCCGAGATGTCGAGCGGCGCGTCCCACATCGGGAACTCCTCGCTGATCGGATCGGGCGGGAGGTTGTTGACGCGCTTGCACGCGGCCACGCAGGCCTTGCAGCCGATGCACAGCGTGCTGTCGAACAGCAGGCCGAGTGCATCTGGCGGCATGGTCTTGTTAGGCCGCGCCTCCGCCGCAGTGCCGGCCGTCAGCAGCGCACCGCCGGCGACAGTGCCCTTCAGGAAATTCCGCCGCGAGAGGTTCATGACTCGTCCCTCGCCTTGTCACTCTTTCCTCCTTTACCCTGATCGTCCTTGCCGAGTTTCTTGGACATCACGACCACGGCACCGGCGGCAGCACCGGCGACGCCGGCCAGCAGCGCCGCGCCGCCCAGGCTGATCGCACCCTGGCCTTCGACGATGCGCGGGTAGAACAGCGGCGGTTCGACGCTCTTGAGCGTCGCGAGCTGGTGGATCGGCTTGGTGAAACCGACGCCCTTTTCGGTGCAGCCGATGCACGGATGCCCGCAACCCACCGGCCACGACACTTCGCCGAGATCGTTGAAACCGATGGTCGGGCAGTTGGCGTAGGTCTCCGGGCCCTTGCAACCTAGCTTGTACAGGCAGTAGCCCTTGCGATGGCCCTCGTCGCCGAACTCGATGGCGAAGCGGCCGGCATCGAAATGCGCGCGCCGCTCGCAGTGCTCGTGGATCAGGCGCGAGTAGGCGAACAGCGGCCGGCCGAGCTGGTCCACCGCCGGCAGCGATTTGAAGGTGAGGAAGTGCACCACCGTCGCCAGGAAGTTGTACGGATTCGGCGGACAGCCGGGGATCGTGACCACGGTCTTGCCGAGAATTTCAGCGACGCTGCTGGCTCCGGTCGGGTTCGGATCGGTCGCCGGCATGCCGCCCCAGGAAGCGCAGCTGCCGATGGCGATCACCGCGGCGGCGTCGGCCGCGCATTCCTTGAGCATGTCGACCGCCGTCTGGCCGCCGATCTTGCAGTAGATGCCCTTTTCCTTGACCGGTATCGCGCCTTCGACCACCAGCACGTACTTGCCCTTGTGCGCCTTCATCGCCGCCTTGCGCGCGGCCTCCGCCTGGTGACCGGCGGCCGCGAACAGGGTCTCGTGGTAGTCGAGCGAAATGACATCGAGAATCAGTTTATCGATGGTCGGGTGCTCGGCACGCAACAGCGACTCGCTGCAGCCGGTGCACTCCTGGAATTGCAGCCAGATCACCGACGGTCGCTGGGCGCTTTCCATCGCCTTGGCGATCGCGGCCTCGGCCGAGGCCGGCAGGCCGAGCGTGGCCGCCGTGGCGGCGCAGAATTTCAGAAATTCGCGTCGCGAAATGCCGAGACGTCCGGCGACTCCGGCATCCGTCGCGGTTTCGAGATCGAAAATGGTTTCGTTCATGGCGTTGTCCCCAAGTCGATAGAACTCATGTCAACAGCATCCATGCGCCACCGGCGCTGAGTGCCAAACCCGTCGCGCGTGCCAGCCATTGCCGCCGCGCCACCCAGTAGCGGCCGGCGACGATGCCGGCGGCGTGCAGCAGGCCGGTGGCCAGCAGGAAGCCGGAGACATACAGCCACGGCGCCAGCGCCTGCGGTATTTCGGTTCCGTGGGCGTGACCGTGGAACACGGCGAACATGGCCGCCATGACGGCACCCGTGACCAGCGGAAGGCGGACCGCCGCGGCGACCAGCAACCCGAGCACCAGCAGCGAGGCGGCGATGCCGGCCTCGACGCTTGGCAGCGCGACGCCGGCAAACGCCAGCAAGGCACCGAGCGCCATCACCGTCATGAATGTCAGCGGCACACTCCACACCGGGCGCCAGCCCGACTGCGCCGCCCACACACCGACCGCGACCATGGCCGCGAGGTGATCGAGCCCGAGAAACGGATGACCGAAACCGGCGCCGAAGCCGGCACCGGCCGCGCCGTGAGTATGGGCGAGCGCAGTCGGCGCCGCGATCGCCAATACCAGACCAGTTGCTGCCATCAAAACGCGTTCACATCGCATGGTTATCTCCTGCGTGAAGACGTGGAAAATGGGTTCGCTGAAACGAAAGCGCGCAATCGCTCACACACGGTATCGGCGCGGGATTCCGGGTATTGACTGCAACTCTCACCATGGGCATCGGACCCTGATCAGATGTTTATCGATGCGGTGATTGTTTAGAATATTCAAATGTAATACTTTGATATTCGTCAACGGTTCAGGCCCTCTGCCATTCTTTGACATTCGTCAATATTTGCATGGCCTGCTTCGCTACGATGCGCGATGTATTATTAAGATAAGAGACAAGAAATTGACGGTTTCGCTATCCATGGCGAAGGGAGAAGTAGATGATCGGTCGTGGCCCTGTTTCTTCCGTCGCACGCGGTAAGCACCCCGCCAGACAGTATGTCGGCGAGATTTTCTGTTATGTGCTGGGAGTAAACGGCCATGCATGAACTGTCGGTTTGTCAGGCCTTGCTGACACAGGTCACAGACCTCGCGCGCGAGCAGCGCGCGAACGCGGTTCACAGGATCGTGATCCGGGTCGGACCGCTCGCGGGCGTTGAACCCAAACTGCTGGTACAGGCCTTTCCGCTTGCCAGCGCCGGGACGCTGGCGGAGACGGCCAAGCTGGTGATCGAGGAACTGCCGCTACGCGTGCGCTGCGAGACTTGCGGTGCCGAGTCCGTAGCGCTGCCGAACCGGCTCGTGTGCGGCGCCTGCGGCGACTGGCATACCCGGCTGCTTAGTGGGGATGAAATGGTGTTGGCGAGTGTGGAGCTGGAGGCATAAAAATCAGTACAGAGTTCAAAGTACAAAGTACAGAGTTTGAACCGTGCTCTTTTTTACTTTGTATATTGAACTTTGAACTCTGAACTATTTTTTGGAGCAAACCATGTGTGAAACCTGCGGCTGCAATGTAACGCCTGGCAATGTGCACCTCGCGCACACACCTGACGCGCGCGGGCGCACGGCGGTCGCGGTGCTGAAAGATCTGTTGTCAGCGAACGACCGCGAAGCCGCCCACAACCGCGCGCACTTCGATGAACACAAGGTGCTGGCGCTCAACCTCATGTCCTCGCCGGGTTCCGGCAAAACCCTGCTGCTGGAAGCCACCATCGAGGCGCTCAAGGACGAATTCCGCATCGGCGTCATCGAAGGCGATCTGGAAACCGAAAATGACGCTGAGCGCATCCGCGCCAAGGGCGTGCCGGCGGTGCAGATCACCACCGGTTCCGCCTGCCACCTGGATGCGCACATGGTGCACGGCGCGTTGCATCACATGCAGCTCTCGGACCTCGACATCCTTTTCATCGAGAACGTCGGCAACCTGGTCTGCCCCGCCAGTTTCGATCTGGGCCAGCATCGCAATATCACCCTGCTCTCGGTCACCGAGGGCGACGACAAGCCGGCGAAATATCCCGTGATGTTCCGCGCCGCCGATCTGGTCCTGCTCACCAAGACCGACCTGCTGCCGGCGCTGGACGATTTCGATCCTGCGCGCGCCGAACAGCACCTGCGTCAGCTCGCCAACCCGGCCCCGGCCTTGCGCCTGTCAGCGAAAAAAAAGCACGGCCTCGGTGCCTGGTTCGACTGGCTGCGACACGAAGTCGCCGGGCAACGTGAGCGTGCGAATAAAGGTCAAACCTTGCGTCCGGCAATTCAACCCGATGGCGCCCGCCTGCACACGGAAATGGGGCACGCCCCCGCTGCCGGCCGCTACCTGTACCGGAGCATCTGACGCGCGCCCGGCTTGTACCAATGTCATCCATGAGGAGGATAATATGATCACCATGTCCTCTCGCCTGTTCCCCAAGCGTGCCTACCTCGTTTTTGCCGGCCTGATCTGGATGATGCTTAACGGCATCAGCAGTGTCTGGGCGCTCGAAGCCATTCCGGTCGCCCCGCGACTGACGCCGAAACTCCAGAAACTCTTTGCGGAGGAAATGATCGCGGTACAGGCGGCGAGCCAGCAAATTTTCGCCGGGCTCGCGGCGGGCGATAACGCTTCGGTGGCGAAACATGCCCAGGCGATACACGACAGCTTCATCCTTGATAAAAAACTCACGGCGCAGGACCGTAAAGATCTGGAGACCGCCCTGCCGCCGGCATTTCTCGAACTCGATGGCGCATTCCACCAGCTGGCGGCGAAGCTGGCCGACGCGGCGCGCCACCAAGACAGGGAACTGCAGACTTTCTACTTCGGCCGGATGGTGGAGTCTTGCCAGGCTTGCCACAGCCAATACGCGACGGACAAATTTCCAGCCTACGGCGGGAAGGCGCCCGCCGCGCATGCGCATTGAACAACACCCGAGATGATCGAGCGCAACCATCCCCTCACCGACCCCGATTCAGGAACAGCGCGGCGGGCGCTGCGCCTGACGCTCAGCGGGCGCGTGCAGGGCGTGGGTTTCCGCCCTTTCGTCTATCGTCTCGCGCACCAACTCGGTCTGCGCGGCTGGGTGCGCAACGAGGCCGGCACGGTCGAGATCTGGGCGCAAGGAGCGGTCGCCGCGCTGGAGGCATTCGAGCAGGCCTTGCTGGAACAGGCGCCGCCGCTGTCGCGTCCGCGAGTGGCGGCGCGTTCCGCCTCGGAACCGCAAGCCTTTGAAACCTTCGAGATTCTCCCCAGCCGTGCCGATGCCCCGGCGCGCATCCACGTGCCGCCGGATTATTTCGCCTGCGACGATTGCCTGCGCGAGCTGCGCGATCCGGACAATCGCCGTTACCGTCACCCCTTCATCAATTGCACCCAGTGCGGGCCACGCTACACGCTCATCGGCAAGCTTCCCTACGACCGGCCCAATACCAGCATGGCGGCGTTCGCCATGTGCCCGGAATGCCGGCGCGAATATGAAAACCCGCTCGATCGGCGCTTTCACGCCGAACCGGTCGCCTGTCCGGCCTGCGGACCGAGATTAAGTTTCGCTTCGCCTACTGCGGAAGCCTTCCCCAAAAGTTTCCCCCCCTCCCCTCGCGGGAGGGGGTTAGGGGGAGGGGGAAATCAAACTGGACAAGAAACTGAATTTTCCGGGAACATTTCTCACCCCCACCCTTCTGTTCCCGCCCGGGGCGCACCAGATTCATGTGCGCCCGTTCGGCGGCACGAACCCACGTTAAGTGGGTTCGTGACTACCCCGCCTCACCCCCCGTCAAGGGGGAGGGAACTGAACCAAAACCTCACTGATGTGGTGACGCGCGACAACACCACGGCGCTGACGCAGGCGGTCACGGCCTTGCGCGCCGGCAGGATCGTCGCGGTCAAGGGCATCGGCGGCTACCACCTGATATGCGACGCGCGCAACGACATCGCCATCGCGCGGCTGCGCGCGAAAAAACCGCGCCCGCACAAACCGCTGGCCGTGATGGTTCCCGCATGCGGCGCGGACGGGCTGGAGGCGGTGCGCGCACTGGCGGAACTGACGCCGGAGCACGAACACTGGCTGCGCGATCCCGTGCGTCCCATCGTGCTGGTGCCCAAAAAGCTGCATGCCCCGTTGTCACAGCGCATCGCGCCGGGGCTGCACGAGGTCGGCATCATGCTGCCCTACAGCCCGTTGCATCACCTGTTGCTGGACGAGTTCGGCGGGCCGCTGGTCGCGACCTCGGGCAACGTCAGCGGCGAGCCGGTGCTGACCGAAAACGACGACATCACCCGGCGGCTGGCGCATGTGGCCGAGGCGTTTCTGCATCACGACCGCCCGATCCAGCGCCCGGCGGACGACCCGGTGTATCGCGTGATCGCCGGCTTTGCGCGTCCGCTGCGTCACGGGCGCGGCAGCGCGCCGCTGGAACTGGCGCTGCCGTTCAAACTCGACAAGCCGGTGCTGGCCGTCGGCGGCCACATGAAGAACACCGTGGCGCTCGCCTGGGAAGATCGTATTGTCGTTTCGCCGCACATCGGCGATCTCGATGCGCCACGCAGCCTGACCGTATTCGAACAGGTCATTGCCGATTTGCAGAAGCTTTACGGCGTGCGCGCCGAGTCCATCGTGTGCGACGCGCATCCGGTGTACGTCAGCTCGCGCTGGGCGCGCCGCAGCGGCCTGCCGGTCACGCCGGTACTGCATCACTACGCGCATGCCGCGGCCCTCGCCGGCGAACATCCGGACGTCGCGAACTGGCTGGTGTTCGCGTGGGACGGCGTCGGCTACGGCGCCGACGGCACGCTCTGGGGCGGCGAAACGCTGCTGGGTGCGCCCGGCCGCTGGCAGCGCGCCGGCAGCCTGCGGCCGTTCTACCTGCCCGGCGGCGAGAAGGCCGGGCGCGAGCCGTGGCGCTCGGCACTGTCACTGTGCTGGGAGGCCGGCGTGGAATGGAAACAGTGTCCCGAGGATCCGATGCTGGCGCATCATGCCTGGCGACGTCGCCTCAACTGTCCGCAAACCACCTCGGCCGGGCGGCTGTTCGATGCCGCGGCGGCGCTGACCGGGCTGCATTACCGCTCGAGTTATGAAGGCCAGGGGCCGATGCTGCTGGAGGCTGCCTGCACCGAAGACAGCGCGCATGCCATCCCGCTGCCGCTGGCGCGCAACCGCCAGGGCCTGTGGGAAACCGACTGGGCGCCGCTGCTGCCGTTCCTGATGAACCAGAAACTCACCGTCACCGAGCGCGCCGACGGTTTCCACGCCAGCCTGGTGCGGGCGCTGGTGGCACAGGCCAATGCGCTGCGCGAGGAACACGGCGAACTGGCCGTGGGCCTCGGCGGCGGCGTGTTCCAGAACCGCGTGCTGACGGAACGCGCCTTCGCGGCGCTGCGCGAGAACGGTTTTGACGTGCGCCTCATGCATCAGGTACCGTGCAACGACGCCGGCATCAGTTACGGCCAGATCATCGAATCCCAGTATAGAGTTTAGAGTTCAGGGTACAAAGTTCGAAACCAGGAACTCCAAACTTTAAACTCTGTACTCTGAACATTGAACTCTGAACACTTTTTTATATGAACGCCAAACCCGACATTCTCGGCGTCAAACACATCGCGCTCGCGCACGGCAACGGCGGGCGCCTGATGCGCGAGCTGATCGAGCAGATCTTCGCGCGTCATCTTTCCAATCCGCTGCTGGACGTGCAGGCCGACGCCGTGCCGCTGCCGACCCCGGACGGCGAGATCATGTTCACCACCGACGGTTTCACGGTGCAGCCGCTGGAATTCCCCGGCGGCGACATCGGCTCGCTCGCCGTGCACGGCACGGTCAACGACCTCGCGGTCGCGGGCGCCACGCCGCTTTATCTCTCGCTCAACGCCTTTATCGAGGAAGGCCTGGAAACGGCGCTGCTGGCGCGCGTCATCGAAAGCCTCGGACGCGCCGCCACGGCGGCCGGCGTGCGCGTCGCCGCCGGCGACACCAAGGTGGTGCCGCGCGGCGAAGGCGGCGGGCTTTATCTCGCCACCACCGGTGTCGGCGTGCGCCGGAAGGGTCTGCGTCTCGACATGCAGCAGATACGCGATGGTGACGCCATCCTGGTCAGCGGGCCGGTAGGCGACCACGGCATCGCGGTGATGCTGGCGCGCGAGCAGTTCGGCATGCGCGGCGACCTGCAATCCGACTCGGCCTGCGTGCTGCCCTTGACGCAGGCGCTGCTGCCTCTCGAGGGGCTGCGCTTCATGCGCGACCCCACGCGCGGCGGTCTGGCCATGATCGCGCATGAAATCCGCCACGCCACCGGCATGGGCATTTACATGGACGAGGGGGCGATCCCGGTGCGCGAGGCGGTGGAATCGGTGTGCGAGCTGCTCGGCTACGATCCGCTGTATCTGGCCTGCGAAGGCCGGGTGGTGGCGGTGGTCGCGCCGGATCAGGCGCAGGCGGCGCTGGCCGCCTGGCGCGCCCTGCCACAGGGACAGGAAGCGGCCGTGATCGGCAGGGTCGACAAGACCAGGCGTTTCGTGGTGATGCAGACGGCGCTCGGGGGCGAGCGCATGCTGGACGAACTGGAAGACGACCCGCTGCCGCGGATCTGCTGACGCCCCACATCGCGGCTGAAGCTGTTACTAAAATGCTTTTATTAAATTTGAAACCGCAGATAAACGCAGATTAACGCGGATAAAGCAACCAACCTATTCTTTCATCGGCGTTCATCTGCGTTTATCTGCGGTTTCAATATATTACTTTTATAAACTGCCGAGCGTGATCTTGAGCTGAAAGAACAGTATCGGCACCATCTTGGGGTCGACCTTGGGGATGAAGGTCATGTTGACCGCGACCCGCGGCGTGCCCAGCGAAACCGCCGGCAGGAGGCCCGGAAAGAGGTCACCCTCCTCGAATCCTTTGCGCTTCATGAGGAACACGATCACACCGGCATCGAAATGCATCGGCGTTTTTCCCCAGTCGAACTTGTTACGGTGCAGCAAACCACCGCCGGCATAATAGGACATGTTTTTGTTCGAGTCCTTGAATCCTGACAACGTGACGAATGGCACCAGGGTTTCCTCAATTGGCGTCAGGTCGTACTGAAAACCCAGACCCCAGTTGTTCTCGTTGTAGTGGACGCCGGGCTTGGTATCGAGGTGGATCGCCTTGCCGTTGAGCAGCACGCTCAGCTCATCGGCATTCGCGGAAACACCGAAGAACCCGAGACCCATAATCGACAGCGTGATGATTGCGGTCCGTACACACCGTCCAGCAGTCAGTCCGTTTTCCATTGCCATTACCTCCAGATCTCGGCCGGGCAAGGATTCCGGAACGGGAGGGCGACGACACGGATGGGCGTGAGGCGGGGTTAAGAAGACAGCAGCCGCGTGGGCGGAACTGCGCTGTGGCTCTGCCGGCTTCCGTGCCTGGAATGTTGAGTTCCGGCAAACCCGCTGTCATAGGGCCCATGCCCCTTAGACCGGTATCTTTGCGTCCTCCGCCTTTCGGCCGAGGTAGCCATTTACAGAACTTGCAACCCATGACAGCGTCCTTCCCTGTCATGCCCTAGATCTGGAGCAACTAGCGTGCCAGCCAGGCGTGGGCGGGAAAACAGTGAGTTTCCGGGGGATTCTGCAAATAGCAGGGGGATGACTCAGGCGGGAGGCGGCGCTGAAGTGACGATTCAGCGCCTGGAGACAACCCCTTGATCCGTTTCCGGGGTCGCTGTTTCAGGCAATCTCGCCGGCGCGGAATAGAAGCTGATGCCGTTGCGCCCGCCCTGCTTGACCCGGTACATGGCGGCGTCGGCCAGCCGCAGCAGGGTCTGGGGATCGTTGCCGTCGTCCGGATAGGTGCTGACGCCAATGCTGGCCCCGACATGGTGCGTGCCGCGCCGGGTCACGACCGGCTGCGTCAACACACCCAGCAGCTTGCACGCCACGGTATAACCGCTCGAAATATCCTCGAGATCGGCCAACAACACGCTGAATTCATCGCCGCCGATGCGGGCCACGACGTCCGTTTCGCGCACCACCTGTTTCATGCGAGTACCGATCGTCTTCAGCAACTCGTCGCCGATCGCGTGACCATAGGTATCATTCACGGGCTTGAAGTTGTCGAGATCGAGGTACAGCACCGCCAGCCGCAGCCCGCGACGGCGCGCACGCGCCATCCCCTCCAGGCAAAACCGCTCGAACTCCGCCCGGTTCGGCAGGCCCGTCAGCGGGTCGTGGGTCGCGAGGAATTTGAGCCGCTCCTCGTTGGCCTTGTGCGGAGAAATGTCGTTGAAAACCCCGACGTAGTGGTCGATCGCGCCATGGCGCTGGTCGTACACGGCGTTCAGACTCAGGCGCATCGGAAACACCTCGCCGTTTTTGCGCACGTTCCAGACCTCGCCCTCCCAGCGGCCCGTGGAGCGCACATCCTCCCACACCGCGTAAATCGTCGGGCCGGGAATTTTCACCGACTGCGGCCGCGCAAACATCCGGCCGACCACCTCCTCCGGAGCGTAACCCGTGATCGTGGTGAAGGCATGATTGACCGTAACGATGCGCCGCTTGCTGTCCAGGATCATGATGCCGTCCGCGGTGTGCGCGAACGCGTCGGCCAGCAGGCGGTAGTTGTCCTCGGTCCGGCGCGCCTGGCCCAGGATGCGCGAGGACAGGTAAACGCCGAGCACGATCAGGAGCGAGATAGTCGCGGACACGGTCCAGGCCAGCATGGACTTGAGCCAGCGCACTGCCTCGCCAAGGGTGGCGGTAAAAGCGTTTTCCAGCGGCCGAGCGCGCGCATCGACAGCGTGCACCTGCTCGAGAATTATTTCGATCCGTTCCGTGGAAGGCGTATCGGAGGAAATTTCGGCGTGCAGATCGCGGCCCAGATGCCGGAGCTGGGCGATATATGTGTCGGCTTCCTTCCATATCAACACCGCGTGCCTGAACCAGGAATATTCTGCGCAGCACCGATAAAGGCGGATCATGCCGGGGATGTCGTCGGGGTGGTTACCGCCATCCAGCAGGGCGGCATGGGCCTTGGCGTAATCGAAGTCGGGCTTGTCCATTTCGAGCCGCGCCTGCTGGGTGCTCAGTGGGATCACGAGCACCTGCTGGTAACGCTTGTAATGCGCCGGTACGTGCGTCTGGGCGTACAGCGTGAGCGAGTACGCCGCATCGCGCTGCGCCTTCGACCACAGACCCTCGCTGGCCACGTAGGCGCGCGCGACCGACAGCACTTCCATCGCGCCCAGCGCCAGCAGCAGCGAGATAACAATGATGCCCAGAGAGAGGCTGAAGACGGGCACGAACCGTCGCACGAAACTGGCGCGCCCGGAAATGTTCAAAGCATTCCGCATTACGATCCCTCGCACAGCTAACCGAATCACCGGAACAAATACCGCCTGGTCCATCAGGTGATATTTTGAACCTTCAGAATAATTCTAGGCAGGGGATCCGGAACAGGTACGAACAAACTGACACACGGTTAGTGTGGAATTATCAGCGGCAGGAATTGCGTAAGATTTGTACTGTAAAATTGTGGCTATGCTGCAACTATTGTCGTTTTCAGCCACACCAATTTGCCAAAACGCATCAGGTAGATCTCGCCACCGCGATTACAAACACAATCCACGCGGCTATAAACGCCACGCCACCGAAAGGCGTGACCATGCCCAGCCAGCGCATCCCGCTCACGCTCAGCACGTAAAGACTGCCGGAAAAAAGAATGATGCCGGCCAATATCAACCAGCTGAAGCGGAGTCTGCAGCTTGCAGTCACGGCGATACGCTGCCGCTGGTTCTGCAAGAATTGCCTAGCGCGCGCTGGGCTTGAACTTGTAGTAGCGGCGGTTGAGGTAATCCACGACCTCGACGACTTCACCCGGACCCCAACCAAGCTGCTGCTGGTTTGCCCAGCGTACGACCCAGGCTTCCAGCGCCTCGAACGACATGACCCGGCGGTCATCGCGGATGTGTGCGACGCTTTCGTGGCAGGACATGCAATGGTTCTCATACAACAACTGGCCGCGCGAAACTGTTTCCGCGTAGGGTTTGGGCGGTGCAGCCGGTTTCTGTTCCGGCAGGCGCACCGCGGGCGTCGGCCGCTGATCTTCCGGCGCCGCCGACAATGCGGCAAACACCGGAGCCGCGACCAGCACGACACCTATCGTTGCCCTCAGAGTCTTGATCATGTTGCCTCCTTCCGCTCAGGCCTCTCGGGGCGTGATCCGTGTTCGTGCTGATGAAATTTTTTAACACAGACCACGACCACAATCCTTGACCCCCATCAAAGGGAGATTTCGCAGAAAATCAACGCAGCAGACTCAGGACGTCTTCAGAATCGCGACGACGAAGAGAACCCAGGCAACGATAAACGAAAAACCGCCGAAAGGAGTGACTGCACCCAGCCAACGCAGGCCACTGACGCTCAGCACGTAAAGACTGCCGGAAAAAAGAATAATGCCGGCCAGCATCAGCCACCCCGACCACTTGAGCCAAACCGAATCCGCGATCTGCGACGCCACCAGCCCGACCGCCAATAACCCGAGTGCGTGAAACAGATGGTAATGCACCCCGGTCTGGTACACCGCCAGCATCTCTGCCGTGAGCCTCGCCTTCAACCCATGCGCCCCGAACGCGCCGAGCATGACCACCAGCGCGGCATTAATGCCGCCGAGGATGAGAAATAGTTTTGCCATGGAATTACTCATGGGATTTAGTGATTATCAAAGTCGTTATAAGGCGTTTCAAGAACAACAGCCACATAGATTTCTAACAAAGATTGACGCACCGGATTTGTCTCTTCAACGAAACGCACATCCATATTACGGATTCTGGCTTTTGCGTCAGAAAATGCTTCTGCAAAAACCGGATCTTCCATGAGATCAGCGCGCGATCCTTCTCCTTTCTTGTATGTGGCCCGTAGATTGCCAGTTTTTTCTCGGGCGAGCCGGAAAGCAAAAGACGCCATCCGATGAGTTGCCCCAGGCTTTGAATGGCGACCTAAGCGACTGCGGATATTGTTGCTTCGGCCAACATACAGGTGCTGGTTACCTTCAGACAATAAATAAACGCCTCCTGTCGGCATCAAGGCAGGAAAGTCATCCGGCTTAGCAGACTTCATCTCAAGAAGCTGCTTCAGGAGATGTCTCAGTTCTTCAATGTGGGCAATGAATTTTGAATCCATGGTGTTTTGCAAAAAAATGCAGGGGGTAATTTTCCCTATAACTTCACTCCAAAGTGGCCCAACGCCAAGATCATAAGCCAATATGAAAACACGGTCAGACCAAGCGACGCGATCATGCTGGCATAAAAACCAACGCCGTTCTTCAACAGAAATGGAAGAGCAATAAACAGCATCAATGAAGGCAGGACCAGCCAGAATATGCTGGACGATAAGACGATTACCTTAAACACATCCTTCGTGTCTATATACAGCCAGATCATGGCAAGCACAGATATCAACGGAATCGAAGCCAGGATTGTCCCAGCAAAGGAACTGCGTTTGGCGATCTCGGAGATCAGAACGATCAATATCGTGGTGACAGCGATCTTTGTGATGTAGTAACCCATTTAGATGATCACTCCTGTTGCCGCCTGATCCTGGCGACAAAACTCTGAGCATGTTTGTGCTTTCTGCTTCTCTAGTCAAGCCAAACCCTGAGAAGGTTTTGCTAACCACCCCGTATGGCGCGCCCGAGCATCGCAGCCCGAATCGGGGTAGTCACGCGCCTCGTGTTCGAGCCCGCGGCGCGTATTTCGCGCCCGGCGAGTTGAGGCGCGTGCCGATTCGGGCGAGAAGCGCAGGGGGTTTTCGCGCCATCCGGGGGCGTGCTTTCTTTGGTTACTTTCTTTGCACGAGCAAAGAAAGTAACCCAGGGTGCAGGGGCGGAGCCACCCGCAATTAGCTTTTCAAAGTCAAAAGCCGCCAAAGGCGGCTTTTGACCATTCAAGAACTGGATTCCCGCTTTCGCGGGAATGACAGCTAGTCGAAATAAAAAACCTAAAAATAATACCCCCCTCTCACATAAACCGCCCTCCCGGGCGCGACAAAAAACCAACTCCCCGCCACCGGAACACCCCCATATTCCGTCCCGCGATCACCAGACGACAGATTGAGTCCTGCCATCAGCTGCACGTCCTGCTGCCAATCGTACACGCCGCGCAGCTGAAGAAACTTGCTGCCGTCGTTCAGGTTCGCGATCAGGTTGGTATGCAAATTAAAAAGCGGGGTGAATTCGACTTGCAGGCCGAGCGCAGCATAGTCGCGCGCGAGCGTGAACAATTCGCCGCGTGCGATGCGGGCGCTGAGTTCGGCACTGGGTACGGCATAATTGGCGCGATCGGTTTCACCCACGCCATTGCGGAAATATTCGATGTAACCGTAGACATTCTTGCCGCCCCACATCCACGAATAATCCAGATTGGTGACCAGCGAGGTGGCGCTGTCGCCGTTGTCGAGATCGGTGAAGCTTGCATCCAGCCGCCACACCGCCCCGCCGATGCTTTTCACCACGCCGATGCCGGCCAGATTCTCACTGAAATGGCGCGCGGCCAGCAGATCGACATCGACGCCCGCGAGGCGCACGCGGAATTTCGCGGCATAGGTACTCTGGTTGCCCTCCACGTGATGCGTAACCGGATCGCGCCGCGGCAGCAGGATTGCCTGCAAGTCATCCTTTTCGCCCACCAGCCACTGGCCGTAGAGCATGTCATCGCCGGTCTTGTAATCCTTGTCAATGGCGATCGGCGAAAACGGATTGACGAAATCGAGTGGCTGGAACACCAGGCCGTTGCCCCAGCTCACCGCCTGCCTTCCGAAGCGCAGCGTCTGGCGCGCGCCGCCGTGGCCGATGGAAAGCCGGTCGAGCCGGTGCACCACGGCGCGGCGGTCCCGATCCGTGATCGCATGCGTCAGGTCGAACAGCCGCCGGCGGTCATCCGGCAGGCCGCTGACCGTGCCGGTAAAAGGAAATCCCGCCGCGGCGATGTTGCGGCGCGTAGCGAGCGTGTCGCCGTTCAGCGCAAGCAATTCGTAATGCACCGCGAAATCCCAGGGGCCGCGGCGGTCCTCGGCCTTGAGGCGCAGGTCCAGGCTGTGGTCACGCGCCGGGTCGTCGCCGAAAACGGCGTGGATATCATCAGCGCGGTAGTCGGTATGGGTGACCTGGTATTTGACGTGGCCGCCGAATTTCCAGTCATCGGCCAGCACCGGGGCGGCGGCAAGCGCCGGCACGCACAGCAGCGCCAGCCAAAAATAATTCATCCGCTTTTGCCGAGGCGTCCGAGTACACGCTCGACCGCCGAACCACGCGCCACGCATTCGCTTGCCCCCGCCGCCTTGGCGGCGCGAAAGCCCTCGGCGTCCACATGCGGCCCGAAGGCGAGGATGTCAGTGGCCGGGAACTGCTCGCGCAATTTCCGGATATGCCCGGCGGCATCGCGCGCGGTCAGGTCCACCGCGATCAGGTCGGGCGTCTCGGCGCTGTCGCGTTTCAGCAGCTGCGCGCCGGCCGCCTTCCAGCGCGATTCGATGCGCACGCGGCTCATGAGGTCATCCGACCAGAGAAGTATTTTCATGTTCAAGCCTCTCGCACAGAAAAAAATGTAGCCCGGATGGAGCGTAGCGGAATCCGGGAATCTGTATGGATTCCCCGGGTTCCGGCCCTACGGGCCTGCACCCGGGCTACATTATGAATAAATCATGCTTCATTTCCGCCGCACATCCTCCACGATCCGCCCGTCATGCAGCTTGATCAGCCGCCGTGAGAAGTCCATCACCAGCTTGTCGTGGGTGGAAAAGATGAAGGTCACGTCGTGCTCGGTGTTCATGTGCACCAGCAGCTCCATCAGCGCCGTGGCGGTTTTGGAGTCGAGATTGGCGGTCGGCTCGTCGGCCAGCACCAGCGACGGCTCGGAGACGATGGCGCGCGCCACCGCGACGCGCTGCTGCTGCCCGCCGGAGAGCTCGCCCGGGCGGCGGTTGGCAAGCTCGCTCAGACCTACCTCTTTGAGGATTTCCATCGCCTTGTTGGTGCGCTCTTGCGCCGCGACGCCCTGCAACTGCATGACGAACTCGACGTTCTCGCGCGCGGTGAGTACCGGGATCAGATTGTAGGACTGAAACACGAAACCGATGCGCTCCAGCCGCAGCCGGGCGAGTGCACCCTTGTCGAGTGAGGCGAGCGCGATGCCGTCGACTTCGACCTCGCCGCTCGTGGGCTTGTCGAGCCCGCCGATGAGGTTGAGCAGCGTGCTCTTGCCGGAACCGGATGGCCCGGACAAACACAGGAAATCCTTTTTCGGGACTTCGAGGTTTATGTCGGTGAGCGCCTCCACGGCGACCGTGTTCTGCCGGTAGACCTTGCTCAGGTGGCGGCACACGACTGTGTTGTCCATGACTCTCAGGTCCTCGTTATCGCTTCCACCGGCACATAACGCGACGCGCGCCACGCCGGATACAGGCTTGCCAGCACGCCCAATACCACCACGATGATGTTGGCCGCGGTCACGTCCCCCGCGGCCAGCTCCGGGTACATGACCGGGCTCATGCCCACCATCTCGAGGCCTTCCGCGAACATCGACAGGTCGATACCGCCCTTGAGACTCACTACGCTGATCCACGATGTCAGGTTGCCGAGCAACAGCGCGATCCCGAGCAGGATCAGCGATTCCACCAGCACCTGGCCGAGAATGAAGCGCGGCGGCATGCCGAGCGCCTGGAACAGGCCGAACTCGCGCGTGCGTTCGAAAACCGCCATGAGCAGCGTGTTGACCAGCCCGAACGCCATGGCCGTGAACACCACCGCGAACCAGATGAGCAGCACGACGTTGTGGAGCTTTTCCATCAGCACCACCATCGGCTCCACCTCGGTCCACGCGGCGACATCCTCGCCGGGCGCGGCCGCGCGCAGCGACGCCACGATTTCCTCCAGCCGCTTGCGGTCCGGCGTCATCACCGCGACCTCGGAGACATCCTTGCCGATCGTGAGCATCTGCCGGGCAATGTCGAGTCCAACGAATACGTACCCGGTCTCCAGCGCCTGCGGGTCGGCATCGAAGATGCCGACCACGCGGAAACCCCGATCGGCGATCTGGTTGTTGGCGTCCTGGCTCATCAGCACCACGCGCCGCCCGAGCGTGGTTTCAAGCCGTTCGGCCAGCTTGCGACCGAGCAGCAAGCCTGGATCGTCCGGCGCGGAAAGGTACGCGCCGTCGGTGACGGCCTGACTGATGAATGACAGGCCGCGTTCGCCCTG
>Ga0209705_10000306_pt1 | contig 25578 bp, 22 predicted proteins | sample PPLLaktember2015_5_FD_187262 | JGI IMG/M metagenome (GOLD analysis project Ga0209705, IMG submission 187262) | Freshwater sediment microbial communities from Prairie Pothole Lake near Jamestown, North Dakota, USA - PPLs Lake P8 Core (1) Depth... | ecosystem: Environmental > Aquatic > Freshwater... | reverse complement strand
GCTTCGTGTATGAGGCGGGTCCCTGCGGGTTTGGGATTCATCGGCACCTGACGACCCAGGGCGAGGAGTGCGTCGTCGTCAATCCGTCGAGCATGCCGAAACGGAGTGGCGATCGGATCAAGACCGACCGGCGCGATGGCGACGCCTTGGCGCGGTTGCATCGTGCCGGCGAACTCCCCGCGATCGACATCCCGACGGCCGACGACGAAACGTTGCGCGATCGCGTGCGCGCGCGCGAAGATGCCGTGGGCCTCAGCACGCAAGCGAAGCATCGCTTGAAGGCGTTCTTGCTGCGGCAGGGGCGCCGCTATCCTGGGCGCGCCGGATGGACGCAGGTCTATCGACGTTGGCTGGCCGATCCGAGTGTCCCGCTGGCTCGGCCACGCCGATGTCAGCACGACCATGATCGACACGCACGTATTGAACAGGGGGCTGGATGGGAGTCAGGAGCCCGGCAGACAGGCTGTAGAGGTGCGAACCTGCCAGCGGGTGCTGGCACACCAAGGTGGGGTGCGACCAGGGCGGCGTTGGGCCTCCACCGCGTTGGACCTTCAATGTTGGTCCGACACCGTAGTGGCCCTCCAATTGGTGGCCGTCCAGTGGCTGTCCAGTTGACACGTCGTCGACGACGATGCCATCGTCGTCCGGTCACCGGATACTCGGACCGCCGCCTCACGTCGCTGCGGGACATGGAAGACGTCGCCTGGGTGCTGCGCTCGGACGAGCGCCGGAAGCAGATCGGCTTCGTCCGCGCCAGGGACCTGAGGCCGCGCGAGCGCTACGTGCTGGCCGAGGACGACCGGAGCTGACCGTCACCCGGGGACGAAGGACTGAGCGCCGATCCCACCGAGCCTGGCAAGGACAACCCGCAGGGCCCACCCGAGCGCAGCGAGGTCCGTTCGAAGACCTACGCGCCGCAGGCGCGCCCACCGAGCGCAGTGAGGCCCGTCCGAAGGCTCACGTGCCGCAGGCGCCCCCACGCCTCGCGCCCACCGAGCGAAGCGAGGCCCACCTGAAGGGCCTTCTAGAAGATCGTCGCCACCGACGCCTGCGCCCAGCCGATCACGCGCGCGGGCAGCACGCCCAGATAGAGCACGCCGGCGAGCGATACCACCAGCCCCGCCATCGCCAGCCCCGTCACCGGCGGCGGCACCGGCCGCGCGTCGCGGTCGGACATGTACATCATCACCACGATGCGCAGGTAGAAGAAGACCGAGACGACGCTGGAGAGCACGCCGATGGTGGCCAGGCCGTAATAGCCCGCGCCCACCGCGGCGCTGAACACATACCACTTGCCGATGAACCCGGCGGTCGGCGGGAAGCCGCCCAGCGAGAGCAGGAACATCGTCATCAGCGCGGCGAGGGCGGGATGCGAGTGCCAGAGGCCGGCGTAGTCGCGCAGGTCGTCGTTGGCGCGGTCGCGCGACCCGAGCAGCGCGATGATGCCGAAGGCGCCGAGGTTGGTGAGCGCATAGGCGGCCAGGTAATAGAGGATGGCCGCCTTCCCCACGTCGCTGCCCGCGAGGATGCCCAGCAGCATGTAGCCGCCGTGCGCGATGCTGGAATAGGCCAGCATGCGCTTCAGGCTGGTCTGCGCCACGCCGACCACCGTGCCGACGACCATCGTCGCCGCGGCGATGGCCCAGAGCACCGGCGCCCAGTCGGTGATCATCGGCTCGAGCGCCGTGAGGAACACCCGGGCGAAGGCCGCGATCGCCGCCGCCTTCACGCCGGTGGACATGAAGCCGGTGACCACGGCGGGTGCCCCCTCGTAGACGTCCGGCGACCACATGTGGAACGGCACGGCCGCCACCTTGAACGCGAAGCCCACCAGCAGCAGGCCGACGCCCAGCAGGATCATCGGGTTGCCGCTCATCGACTGCGCCGCGATCATCGTCCCCACGCGGTCCAGGCTGGTGGAGCCGGTGACGCCGTAGATGAACGCCACCCCGTAGAGGAGGAACGAGCTGGCGAAGGCGCCCAGCAGGAAGTACTTGAAGGCCGCCTCCGTGCTCTGAACCTGGTCGCGCCGGAGGCCGGTGAGCACGTACAGCGCGATGGACATCGTCTCGAGCGCGAGGAAGAGGAGCAGCAGATCGGTGGCCTGCGCCATCAACATCATGCCGACGATGGCGAAGAGCAGCGTCGCGTAGTACTCGCCCGCTGGCATGTGATCCCGTTCCACCGTCTGCGACGAGAACACCACGGTCATGATGCCGACGGCGATGATCACCAGGTTGACGAAGATCGAGAAGTTGTCGGCCGTGACCACCCCGAAGCTCGTGGCGTTGCGGTTCCAGAGCAGCACTGAAGCAGCGGCGGCGCCCACCAGTCCGATGATGGCCAGGCCGCCCATCGGCATGCGCTCGCCCTTGCTGCGGAACGACTCGGCGAGCATCACCACGAGACCGGCCAGCGTGACACAGATGACGGGGATGACGGCGTCGAAGGCGTTGCTGAACATGGCTAGTTGCCCCCCCCGGTGCGACCAGGCGCGGCGGGTGCGGGCGGGCCTACCTCGCCGAAGCTCGCGGGAGCCACCGGTGCGAGCGAAGGCGACTGCGGAGCCTGCCTCGCCGAAGCGCCATCGGGTTCAGGAGCGCGAAGGCGGGCGGAGGCGGGCTGGTGGGCCTGGATGCGCTGGACGATGCTCGTCACCGCGGGCTCCATCGGCTTCAGGAACACGTTCGGGAAGACGCCCATGAAGATGGCCATCGCGGCCAGCGGGCCGACAATCGCCCACTCGCGGAACGAGAGGTCCGGCAGGCCCTTGTTGTGGTCATTGGTCACCGGGCCGTAGAACACCCGCTGGAACATCCACAGCATGTAGACCGCCGAGAGGATGACGCCCAGGCCCGCGCCCACGACGAAGCGCGGGTCCCACTTGAAGGCGCCCAGCATGATCAGGAACTCGCCGACGAAGCCGTTCATGCCGGGCAGGCCGACCGACGACAGCGTGATGACGAGGAAGGCGGCCGTCAGCTTCGGCATCACGCTCTTGATGCCGCCGTACTCGCTGATGAGGCGCGTGTGGCGCCGGTCCGACATCATGCCCACCAGCGCGAAGAGCGCGCCCGTGCTGACGCCGTGCGCCAGCATCTGGTACGACGCGCCCTGCACGCCCTGCACGTTGAGCGCCGTGATGCCCAGCACCACGAAACCCATGTGGCTGACGGACGAGTAGGCCACCAGCTTCTTCATGTCGGGCTGCACCATCGCCACCAGCGCTCCGTAGACGATGGCGATGACCGACAGCGTGGCGATGAGCGGCGCGAAGTAGGCGCCGGCCTCCGGGAAGAGCGGGAACGCGAATCGGATGAGCCCGTACCCGCCCATCTTCAGCAGCACGCCAGCCAGGATCACCGAACCCGGCGTGGGCGCCTGCACGTGCGCGTCTGGCAACCACGTGTGGAACGGGAACAGCGGCACTTTAATGGCGAAGGCCACCGCGAAGGCGAGGAAGAACCACCACTGCGTGTTGTAGGGGATGTCGAGCGCGTAGAGCTTGAGCAGATCGAAGCTGTACTGCCCCGTGGCCGCCTGGTGCAGCCACGACAGGCCGATGATGGCGACGAGCATCAGGACGCTCCCCGCCATCGTGTAGAGGATGAACTTCACCGCGGCGTAGATGCGCTGGTCGTAGCCCCAGATGCCGATGAGGAAATACATCGGGATGAGGAGGATGTCCCAGAAGACGTAGAAGAGGAACAGGTCGAGCGCGCAGAAGACGCCGATCATGGCGGCCTCGAGCACCAGCATGAAGATGGAGAACTCCTTCACCTTGGTCTCGATGCTCTCCCACGAGGTGAGCAGCGCAATCGGTGTCAGGAAGCCGGTCAGCACGACGAGCATCAGGCTCAGGCCGTCGATGCCCAGGTAGTACTCGATGCCGAACGTGGGGATCCAGGGAGAGCGCTCGACGAACTGGAACGACTCCGCCGTGGGCGACTGGTCGAAGCCCGCCCACAGCATCAGCGTGACGCCAAAGGTGACGAGCGACACCCCCAGGGTGATGTTGCGAATGAGGCCGTCCTTCGAGCCGTCCCGGTTGCCGATGAACAGCAGCAGGAGCGCCCCGACGACGGGGAGGAGGATGGCGAGCGAGAGCATCGGGAGGCCGGTCACTGCGCGCTATCTCCAGAGGTAGTAGGCGAGGATGGCAACCACCCCCACGAAAGTGCCGGCGGCATAACTCTTCACCGACCCGGTCTGGAAGAGACGCAGGCCGGCGGCCAGCGCGCCCACCACGTAGCCGGTCGCGTTCACCGCGCCGTCCACCAACTTCACGTCCACCCCGCGCCACAACCCTTCGGTGGATGCGGTCTTGATGGGTTGGACGATGGCGGCGTCGTAGATTTCGTCCACGTAGTACTTGTTCAGCAACAGCCCGTGCACGCCCGGGAACTGCGCGGCGAGCTGCGCGGGGATGTGGCGGTTCCTCAGCCACAGGTACGCCGCAAGGCCGATGCCCAGGAATGCGATCAGCGTGGAGACGCCCATCAGGGTCAGCTCGAGAGCCGTCTCATCGCCCGCCTCCGCCGCATGCGCGGCTTCGGCGAGGGGCTCCGCCTGCGCGGCGGATTCGGGCGCCTGCGTGGCCACCTGAGTCAGCGACGCCAGCGCGGGCTCCTGCCCGGGCTCGCAGTTCTGGATCGCGAAGCCGGCCAGCTCGCCCGTCGTCACCGGCGCGCCGCAATTGGTGTAGGCAAACGCCGGCTCGAGCCACGTGCCCAGCGAGTTGTGGCCGCCCAGCGCGTGCGGGATGCCAATCCAGCCGGCGACCACCGAGCCGATGGCCAGGACAATGAGCGCCGTGGCCATGGCGGGCGGGGCGTCGTGGAGGTGGACGTGACCGTGTGCGGCGTGGCTGTGTGCCGGGGTGCTCAGTGCGGTGCCGGGTGCGGGGTGCCCGGTGCGAGTGCCGTGTGCGTCGTCGTGGGCTGAAGGCGACGCGCCGTGGGCGCCGTGGCCCCCGTGGGCGGTCGCCGCAGCGACGACGCCATGGAAGCGCTCCTCGCCATGGAACGTGAGGAACACCAGCCGGAACATGTAAGTGGCGGTCAGCAGCGACGTGAGCACGCCCACCACCCACAGAATCTGGTGCCCGTGGCGGAACGTCTCGAAGAGGATCTCGTCCTTCGAGAAGAAGCCCGCCAGCGGCGGCACGCCGGCAATGGCAATGGACCCGATGAGGAACGTCCAGTAGGTGATCGGCACGTGCTTCTTCAGGCCGCCCATGTTGCGGATGTCCTGCTCGCCGTGCAGCGCGTGGATCACCGCGCCGGATCCGAGGAAGAGCAGCGCCTTGAAGAACGCGTGCGTGTAGAGATGGAAGATGCCCGCGCCGAAGGCGCCGACGCCCATCGCCAGGAACATGTAGCCCAGCTGCGAGACGGTGGAGTACGCCAGCACGCGCTTGATGTCGTTCTGCACCAGGCCGATGGTGCCGGCGAAGAGCGCGGTGGCCGCGCCGACCACCGCCACGATGCCCAGCGTGATGGGCGCGAGCTCGAAGACCGGGGCCAGGCGGCCGATCATGTAGACACCCGCCGTGACCATGGTCGCGGCGTGGATGAGGGCCGACACCGGCGTGGGGCCCTCCATCGCGTCCGGCAGCCAGACGTACAGGGGAATCTGCGCCGACTTGCCCGTGGCGCCGATGAACAGCAGCAGCGTGATCAGCGACAGCGTGCCGAAGGTCACCTCCGGCGGCATCGCCTTCGCCGCCTGCGCAATGGTGACGAAGTCCAGCGACCCCAGCGTCACCACCATCAGCAGCGAGCCGAGGATGAACGCGTAGTCGCCCACGCGGTTCACGATGAACGCCTTGTTGGCGGCGTCGGAGGCCGACTTCTTCTGGTAGTAGTAGCCGATGAGCAGGTACGAGCAGAGGCCCACGCCCTCCCAGCCGACGAACATCACCAGGACGTTCGAGCCGAGCACCAGCATCAGCATGAAGAAGACGAACAGGTTCAGGTACGAGAAGTAGCGCGCGTACTCGGGGTCCGTCTCCTCGTGCATGTACGCCGTGGAGTAGATGTGGATGAGCGAGCCGATGCCGGTGATGACCAGAATCATCACGGACGACAGCGCGTCGAGACGGAAGGCCAGGTCGAGCGAGAAGTCGCCGGACGTGATCCACGTGAAGAGCGTCTGGGTGATCTGGCGGTTCTCCGGCGCCATGCCGAAGAGCGCCCACACCTGGGTCGCGGCGATCAGGAACGACGCCACCATCACGGCACACGCCAGGCCGCCCGACACGCTCTTGGGCAGCCGCTTCCCCATCGTCAGGTTGACGAGGAAGCCGGCGAACGGAAGCAGGGGGATGAGCGCTAGCACCGCGTCACCATTTGAGCGAGGTAAAGGCCTCGGGGTTGAGCGACTCCCGATGGCGGAACAGCCCGATGACCAGCGCGAGGCCGACGGCGGCTTCCGCCGCGGCCACGGTCATGACGAAAAACGTGATGATCTGGCCGTCCACGGTCCCGAACTGCCGGCCGAAGGCCACAAACGCCAGGTTGACGGCGTTCAGCATGATCTCCACCGAGAGCAGCAGGGTGATGATGTTGCGGCGCACGAAGACGCCCGTCGCGCCAATGGCGAAGAGCAGGCCCGAGAGCACCAGGTAGTGGCCAAGGGGCATGGGTCAGTTCTCCCGCTTCCGGGCCAGCACCACGGCACCCACCATGGCGACGATGATGAGGATGGAGGTGACCTCGAAGGCGAACATGTAGTCGGTGAAGAGCACGCGGCCGAGCTCCGACACCTCGGACGCCGCCGGCCGCTGGTCGGCGACCCCGGCGCCCAGGCCCACGGTCCGCGACAGCGCCCAGATCAGTTGCACGGCCATCACCACACCCAGCACCGTGCCGATGCGCACCGGCCACACCCGCACGTGCGGATGCCCGCGGTCCCAGTCGGACGCGCCCTCGCGCGGCACGTTCAGCAGCATCACCGTGAAGAGGAACAGCACCATGATGGCGCCGGCGTAGATGATGATCTGCACCACCGCCACGAACGGCGCCTCGAGCAGCACGTAGAGCCCCGAGAGCCCGAAGAACGCGACGATGAGGGCGAGGACGCTGTAGATGGGGCTGGTCTGCCCGATCACGAGCAGCGATCCCAGCACCGCTACGGCCGCGAACACGTAGAAGAGCAGTTGATCAAAGCCCAAAGTAGAGCACCCCCGCCGCGCTGACGAGCAGATTGATGGTGGCCAGCGGCAGCATCAGCTTCCAGCCGAACGACATGAGCTGGTCGTAGCGGAAGCGCGGCAGCGTCCATCGCAGCCACAGGTAGCCGAAGCACAGCACGGCCAGCTTGATGAGGAACCAGATCCACCCGTAGGCTTCCGGGATGAACGGGCCGTGCCAGCCGCCGAGGAACAGGTTCGTGCTCACGGCCGCCACGGTGACCATGTTGATGTACTCGGCCAGGAAGAACAGCGCGAAGCGCATCGAGCTGTACTCGGTGTGGTAGCCCGCCACCAGCTCCTGCTCGGCCTCGGGGAAGTCGAACGGCGCGCGGTTGGTCTCGGCGATGCCGGCGGTGGCGAAGACGAGGAAGCTGATCGGGTTGATGAACGCGTACCACTTCGGGATGAATCCGAGCCAGTAGCCCTGCTGCGCGTCCACGATCTCCCGAAGCGACAGCGAGCCGGCCAGCATCACGATGGTGGCCAGCGACATGCCGTAGGCCAGCTCGTAGCTGATCATCTGCGCCGAGCTGCGCAGGCCGCCCAGCAGCGAGTACTTCGAGTTGCTGGACCAGCCGGCCAGCACGATGCCGTAGACGCCCATCGACGTGACGGCGAAGATGACCAGCACCGCGACGTTGATGTCCGCTACGACCAGCGGCATCGGCTCGTCGAGAAAGCCGAAGAACGTGGTGGAGGCGCCGAAGGGCACCGGCGCGAAGGCCGTGAACGCGGCGATGGCGGAGATGACCGGTGCGGCCGCGAACAGCAGCGTGTCCGCCGCCTTCGGCTTCAACTCCTCTTTGAAAATCAGCTTGACGATGTCGGCGATGGGCTGCAGCAGGCCCTTGGGGCCGACCAGGTAGGGGCCGTAGCGCTGCTGCATGAACGCCGCCACCTTGCGCTCGGCGTACACCATCACGGCCGCGGAGAGCTGCAGCGCCACGAACACGACCATCGTGACCGTGAGGAAGAAGATGGTCTGCGGGGCGGTGAGCCAGTCGAGAAGGCCAGCCATGGTCAGTGCGTCTCCACCACCTGTCGCGCGCGGTAGTCGGCCGGCGCGGGGATGTCACCCTTCGCGTAGGCCTCGAACTCGGGCGTGAACCACTTGAGCGTGGTCAGCACGGGCGTCGCGGCCGCGTCGCCGAACGCGCACAGCGTCTTGCCGTTGATCTGCGAGGCCACGCTCTGCAGGAGCGGGATGTCCTTGGGCGAGCCCTGCCCCATCAGCATGCGGTGCAGCAGGCGATAGAGCCAGTCGGTGCCCTCCCGGCACGGCGTGCACTTGCCGCACGACTCGTGCTGGTAGAAGTGCAGCAGGTTCTCGGCGAGCCACACGATGTCGGTGGTCTCGTCGAAGGCCATGATGGCCGCCGAGCCCAGGAGCGACCCCGCCTGCTGAACGGCATCGAAGCTGGCCGGGACGTCGATCTGGTCCGGCAGCAGGATCGGCACCGACGAGCCGCCCGGGATGACGCCCTTGAGGGTGTGCCCGTCGCGGATGCCGCCGGCGTAGTCGAAGATGAGCTCCTTGAGCGTCACCTTCATCGGCGCCTCGAACACGCCGGGGCGCTTGACGTGGCCGCTGACGCAGAACAGCTTCGGCCCGCCGTTCTTCTCGGGGCCGAGCGCCGCGTACCACTCGGCGCCGCGCGTCATCACCAGCGGCACGTTGCAGAGCGTCTCGACGTTGTTCACCGCCGTCGGGCAACCCCACGCGCCGGCCACGGCCGGGAAGGGAGGCTTGAAGCGCGGCTGCGCGCGCTTGCCCTCCAGCGACTCGAGCAGGGCCGTTTCCTCGCCAGCCTCGTACGCGCCGGCGCCGCGGTGCAGGTAGACCTCGCAGTCGAATCCGCTGCCGAGGATGTTCTTCCCCACCAGCCCCGCCGCGCGCGCATCGTCGATCGCCTTCTGCAGGACGGGGAACAGGTGGTAGAACTCGCCGCGGATGTAGATGTAGGCGGCGCTCGACCCGATGGCGTAGCAGCCGATGAGACACCCTTCCACCAGCAGGTGGGGATTGCGCTCCATCAGCAGGTGGTCCTTGAACGTGCCGGGCTCGCTCTCGTCTGCGTTGCAGACGATGTATTTGGGCTTCGGCGACTTCTTGTCCACGAACTGCCACTTCAGGCCCGTCGGAAAGCCTGCGCCGCCGCGGCCGCGGAGGCCCGATTTCTTCACGTCCTCGATCACCGCCTCGGGTGTCATCGAGAGCGCTTTCTTCAGGCCCTCGTAGCCCTGCTGGTGCTGCGTGTAGTGCTCCAGGGTGTTGCCGCCCGGCGTGAACGCGTACTTCGTGAGCACGGGCTCGTAGTCGGGAGCGGCCTTGGGCTTCGCCGGCGTCGTGGTCTTGCCCCGGTAAGCGCTCTCGGGCAGGTGCTCGATGTCGAGGTGGCAGCCGCCCAGGGCCTTGAGGCCCTCGGTCTTCATGCGGTCCACCAGGGCGCCCGCCTGCTCCGGCTTCAGGCACTCGTGCCAGTGGTCGTTGTTGACCATCATCACGGGCGCCTTGTCGCACGCGCCCAGGCACTCCATCGGCATGATGGTGAACATGCCGGCCGGATCGGTCTGTCCGCGCTTGATGCCCAGCTTGTGCTCGAGCTCTTCGACCACGCGCTCGGCGCCGGCCAACGCGCACGACAGCGTCGTGCACACCTGCAGGACGAACGTCCCCACCGGCGTGCGGTGGAACATCACGTAGTAGGAGACGACGTCCTCGACCTCCGCGGAGGTACAGCCCACGACCTCGGCCACGTGGCGCGCGGCGTTGGCCGAGATGTAGCCCTGCTGCTCCTGCGCCAGGTAGAGCGCGTGCAGCACGGCCGACTTGCGGTGCTCGGGCGCATAGTGCGACGCGAACTCCTCGAAGCGGGCGCGGTTCTCCGCCGTGTACTGGAACTCGGGGCCCTCCGGCAGCGTGGCCCGCTGCGAGCGGTGCCACTGCTCGGTGCCGTAGGGCATGGCGGGGTGAAAGCTCATCGATCCACGTCCCCCATCACCACGTCGAGCGAGCCGATGACCGCGATGACATCCGCGATCATGCCGCCGACGATGAACTTGTGCAGCGCCTGGCAGGCCATCAGCGATGGTGCGCGCATGTGCACGCGCCACGGGCGGTTGCTGCCGTCGGAGACGACATAGCAGCCGTGCTCGCCGCGCGGCCCTTCGACCGGCACGTAGGCGTCACCGGGAGGCACCGTGAACCCCTGCGAGTAGATCAGGAAGTGCTGGATGAGCGCTTCCATCTCGGTATAAACCTCGTCCTTGGGCGGCGGCACGATGCGGCGATCGTTCACCGCCCACTCGCCCACCGGCGGGATGCGCTCGAGGGCCTGGCGGCAGATCTTCACGCTCTCGCGCATCTCGGCCACCCGCACCAGGTAGCGGTCGTACACGTCGCCGTTGCTCGCACCGATGACGTCGAAGTCGTACGTCTCATAGCCGGAGTACGGGAACGCGCGCCGCACGTCGAAGTCGCCGCCGGCCGCGCGCGCGATGGGACCGTAGAGGCCCCACTGGTAGCAGTCCGCCAGCGTGATCACGCCGACGCCGCGCGTCCGATCCAGCCAGATGGGGTTCTTCGTGATGAGCGTCTCGTACTCATCCAACTTGCCCGGGAAGCGATCCAGGAACGCGGTGACCGCTTCCTTGTAGCCGCGCGGGATGTCCTCGCGCAGGCCGCCGACGCGGATGTAGCTGGGGAAGAACCGGAAGCCGGCGAGCAGCTCGTTGAGATTCATCAGAATCTCGCGCTCGCGGAACGCGTAGAGCATCCCCGTGATGGCGCCAATCTCCATCGCGTGCGTGCCGAACCACACCAGGTGGCTCGAGAGGCGCTGCAGCTCGGCGAGGAGCACGCGGATGTCCCTCACCCGCTCGGGCACCTCGATGCCGAGGAGCTTCTCGACCGACAGGCAGAAGGCCAGGCTGTTGGACTGCGGGCCCAGGTAGTCCATGCGCTCGACGAGCGGGATCACCTGCTGCCATTTCTTCTGCTCGGCCGTCTTCTCGATGCCGGTGTGCAGGAAGCCGATGGTCGGGCTGACGGAGACGACGGTCTCGCCATCGAGCTCCAACACCAGCCGCAGCACGCCGTGCGTGCTGGGGTGCTGGGGCCCCATGTTCACCGTCATCGTTTCGGTGCGAAGTTCAGCCATTGGTCACACAGTCACAAGAAACCACGAAGGCACGACGAGCACGACGGTCTCACGAAGGCTCTCTGGGCTGTCCGGCGACAGAGAAACTGGCTTCGTGCCGTCTTCGTGTCCCTCGCGTCTTCGTGGTGTCTTTCCTAAACTCCCTCTTTCGGGCGCGGCCGCACCGTGCGATCGCGCTCGAGATTCGCCCGGAACTCCTCTGCGGTCACCTGCAGGGGCATGTAGGTCGCGGCGTCCTTGCGCAGCTGCACCGGGTAGTCCTTCCGGAGCGGATGCCCTTCCCAGTCGTCCGGCATCATCAGGCGGCGCAGGTCGCCGTGGCCCTCGAACACGATGCCGAACAGGTCGAACACCTCGCGCTCCATCCACCCGGCGCCCGCCCATACGGGCGTGACCGACGGCACGGCCTGGTCCCGCGCCACGCGCACCTTCAGGCGCACGCGCGCGCGGCGATGCGGCGAGACCAGGTGGTACACCACGTCGAAGCGCGGCTCGCGGTGCGGAAGGAAATCCACCGCCGTCACGTCCGAGAACGCGTGGAACTCGAGCCCTGGCGTGGCCTGCAGCGCGCGGGCCGTGGCCATCAGGTGCTCGACGGGGACGAGGATGACCGGCGTCACGTCCGAATCGGCGGACTCCAGCGCCTGGTACTCGGCCCCCGGCACGACCGCGGCCAGCGCCGCGATGATGTCGGCCGCGCTCATGCGATGCGCACCTTCGGCGTCTGGTCCATCTTCGAGGCCGAGATCTTCTTCTGCAGCTGCACGATGGCGTAGATGATCGACTCGGGCCGCGGCGGGCAGCCGGGGATGTACACGTCGATCGGCACCACCTGGTCCGAGCCCTGGACGATGGCGTAGTTGTCGAACACGCCGCCGCAGGACGCGCACGCGCCCATCGAGATCACCCACTTGGGCTCCGGCATCTGGTCATAGATGCGCCTGAGCGACGGCGCCATCTTCCGCGACAGCCGGCCCGCGATGATCATCAGGTCGCTCTGCCGCGGGGAGCCGCGGAACACCTCGGCGCCGAAGCGCGAGATGTCGTACCGGCTCGACGCCATCGCCATCATCTCGATGGCGCAGCACGCCAGCCCGAACGTCACCGGCCAGATCGCCGACTTGCGGGCCCACTGCACCACCGATTCGACGGTGGTGGTCAGGACGGGGATTTCAAACTCAGTTTCGAGTCCCATAACGATATCTCTTCACCAGCGCCGGACCGGGCCGCGGCGGATGCTTGTAGTCGGGATCGGACTCGGGCCCCCAGTCGAGGACCCCCTTGCGCCAGATGTAGATGTAGCCGACCACCAGGATGCTGAAGAACACGGTGATCTGCAGGAGCCCCGGCCAGGCGAGGTCGCGCATGGCCATCGCCCACGGGTAGAGGAACGCCACCTCGATGTCGAACAGCAGGAAGATCATCGCGATGAGATAGAACTTCACCGACTGCCGCTCGCGCGCGTCGCCCACCGGCGGCATGCCGCACTCGTAGGCCGCTTCCTTTTCGGGGGTGGGGTTCCTCGGCCCTAGGAAATTGGAGATGACAATGCCGCCCAGGCCCACGGTCGTGCCCAGGAGCACCATCAGCGCTACGCCGCCCCAACCTTCCATGTCTCAGTCGCCCCAGTAGAACAAGATCAGCCCAGGCGCCATGGCGGCGCTTGTGAAGGAATGAACAAACGTGTTGATGGTATCACGGCCACCGTGCGGCACAATGAGGACCGATGCGCGTTGCCTGGTTCACCCCCCTGCCTCCAGACTCCTCCGGCATCGCGGCGTATTCGGCCGAGGTGACACCGCTCCTGCGCCGCCGCTTTCGGGCACTTGACCTTTACACAGATCGCCCGACTGACACCGCCCGCGACTTCGTCTGGACACATCGCCGTCATCCCTACGACCTGATCGTCTATCAGCTCGGCAACTCGGCGTCCCACGATTTCATCTGGGCTTATCTCTTCCGCTATCCGGGCCTCGTCGTCCTGCACGATGCCCAGGTCCACCAGGCTCGCGCGCTGTGGCTGCTCCGCCGCCTCGAGCCCCGGCTGGACGACTATCTCGCGGAGCTTCGCGCCAACCACCCGGAGGCGCCCGCCGATCTCGGATGGCTCTTCGCGGCAGGCCTTGGCGGGCACCTGTTCCGGCTGTGGCCGCTCGTCTCGCTGGTGCTCGGCGCTTCGCGCCTGACCGTGGTCCATAGCCGGCACCTGGCGAGCAGGCTGGGGGCGGCGTATCCCGACGCCGCCGTCACCGCCCTCGACATGGGCGTGGCCGATCCACTGGCCAATGCGGACGCCGTGGCCCGCGAGGCTCTCGCCATTCGCGCGCGCCTCGGCATCCCGCCGGATGCCTGCGTCGTGGGCGCTTACGGTGGCATCACGCCAGAGAAGCGCGTGCCCGAGTTGCTGAAGGCCGTCGCCGCCCAGGCGCCGGACGCCCCGGCGATGCACGTGCTGCTGGTGGGACAACGCGCGCTCCACTACGACGTGGATGCGGACGTTCGCGCGCTGGCTCTCGAGGCTCGGGTCCACATCGCGGGCTACGTGCCCGATGGAGAACTGCCGGCCTGGCTGGCCGCGGCGGATGTGTGCTGCTGCCTGCGCTGGCCCTCGAACGGCGAGACGTCGGCCTCGTGGCTGCGATGCCTGGGCGCGGGGCGGCCCACGCTGGTCACGGCGCTCGCGCAACTGCAGGACGTGCCGCTGGTGGCGGCAGGGCCGGACGGTAAGGTGGACCTCCCGGACGGAACACGCGCGGTCGCCGTGGCGGTCGATCCACTGGACGAGCCGCGCGAGCTGCCGCGCGTGCTGGCGACGCTGCAGGCAAGTCCGGCGCGCCGCCAGTCGATCGGCGCGAACGCACGCGCGTACTGGGAGGCGCATCACACGCTGCCGCAGATGGCCGACGCCTACGAGCGCTTGATCACCGACGCGGCCGCGAGGCCGGCGCCGCACCCGCCCCTGCCCGCGCACCTCGTGGACGACGGCACAGGCACGGCGAAGCGGATTCTCGCAGAGATCGGCATCGGGGCGCTGCCCTGGTGAGGCGCGCGGGAGTAGGGCGAGGCTCGCGGCCGCGCCCGGCACGGCGACGTCGCGGGCAAAGCGCTGCCGTCGCGGTAGCGTCGAGCCGCCGCGGTCGAGCAAACGCGGGACCCGGAATCGGTCCCGGTGTCAGTTCATGGCCGCAAGCCGGCGGTCGATCTCGGCCACGGCTTGCGTAATCTGCTCGCGCCGCGCGGGGTGCGCGGTCGCCTCGAACTGGCGTTGCAGTTCGGTGCGTGCGAGCCTCAACGACTCGAACGCGCGAGCGCGCTCGGGGTCGATCTTCGGCCGGCGGTCGCGCGCGGCCTTGCGGCTCTCTTCCAGTTCTTCCATGCGCTCCTGCAGGCGCGCATCGGCGTCGATCAGTCCTTCAGCGGCATCACCCATGAGCCCACCATTATACGACGACGGGCCGTCTCAGTTCGCGAAAGCCGCGATGCCGGTCTGCGCGCGGCCGAGGATCAGCGCGTGGATGTCGTGGGTGCCCTCGTAGGTGTTGACCACCTCGAGGTTGACGAGGTGCCGGATCACCCCGAATTCGTCCACGATGCCGTTGCCGCCCATCATGTCGCGCGCCAACCGGGCAATGTCCAGCGCCTTGCCGCACGAGTTCCGCTTCATCATCGACGTGATTTCGGGCGCCGCCGTGCCCTCGTCCTTCATCCGGCCCAGCCGCAGGCAGCCCTGCAGGCCCAGCGCAATCTCGGTCTGCATGTCGGCCAGCTTCTTCTGGATCAGCTGGTTGGCCGCGAGCGGGCGGCCGAACTGCTTGCGGTCCAGCACGTACTCACGGGCCCGCAGCCAGCAGTCCTCGGCGGCGCCCATCGCGCCCCAGGCGATGCCGTAGCGGGCGCTGTTGAGGCACGTGAAGGGGCCTTTCAGCCCGCGAATCTCCGGGAAGGCGTTCTCCTCCGGACAGAACACGTTGTCCATGACCACCTCGCCGGTGATGCTGGTGCGCAGGCCGACCTTGCCGTGCGTGGCCGGGGCGCTCAGGCCCTTCATCCCCTTGTCGAGGATGAAGCCGCGGATGGCTCCCTCGTCGTCCTTGGCCCACACGATGAACACGTCGGAGATGGGGCTGTTCGAGATCCACGCCTTGGTACCGGTGAGCGCGTAGCCGCCGTCCACCTTCGTCGCGCGCGTGGTCATGCTGCCGGGGTCGGAGCCGGCATTGGGTTCGGTCAGCCCGAAGCACCCGATCCATTCGCCCGTGGCCAGGTTCGGCAGGTACTTCTGCTTCTGCGCCTCGGTGCCGAACGCGTTGATGGGCACCATCACCAGCGAGCCCTGCACGCTCATCATCGAGCGGAAGCCCGAGTCCACGCGCTCGATCTCGCGGGCGACCAGCCCGTAGCTGACGTAGCCCATGCCGGCGCCGCCGTAGGCCTCGGGAATGACGATGCCCAGCAGGTCGAGGGCGCCCATTTCGCGAAAGATCTCGGGGGCAGGTCGCTCGTGCCGGAACATCTCGAGCACCCGGGGCGCCAGCTGCTCCTGGCAATAGGCGTGCGCGGTGTCGCGCACCATGCGTTCTTCTTCGGTCAGCTGGCTGTCCAGCCGCAGGGGATCGTTCCAGTCGAATCGCGCGTCGCCAGTCGATGCCATGAGTCCGCTCCCAATGAATGATCCCCGATGATGCCATGAATTGGTCCGCCAGATGAGGCACACTGGAACACCGCACCCCGATGGCGCACCGGTTCCACCCCGCGGTCACCCAGTGGTTCGAGTCGGCGTTCGAGCGGGCCACCCGTCCCCAGCGTGAGGGCTGGCCCGCCATCGCGCGCGGCGACTCGACCCTGATTCTCGCCCCCACCGGCACCGGCAAGACGCTCACCGCCTTCCTGTCGTGCCTGGATCGGCTCATGTTCCAGCCGGAGCCCGACCCCGTCCACCGCTGTCGCGTGCTGTACGTGTCGCCGCTGAAGGCCCTGGCGGTGGACGTGGAGCGCAACCTGCGGGCGCCGCTGGCCGGCATCGCCAATGTCGCCCAGGCGCGCGGCGATCGGTTCCACGCGCCGGCCGTGTTCATCCGGACGGGCGACACGCCCGCGTCCGAGCGCGCGCGGTTCCAGCGCGAGCCCGCCGACATCCTGATCACGACACCGGAGTCGCTGTTCCTGCTGCTCACGTCGAACGCGCGCGAGCGCCTGCGCTTCGTCGAGACGGTGATCGTCGACGAAATCCACGCGCTGGTCTCGACCAAGCGTGGGGCGCACCTCGCGCTGTCGCTCGAGCGGCTCGAGCACCTGGCGGGACGCAACCTGCAGCGCATCGGGCTGTCGGCCACGCAGCGGAACCTGGATGAGATCGCGCGCTTCCTTGGAGGCACGGTAGCGCCCCGTGCCCGGCGGTCGCGCGGCACGACGAAGGGACCGCGGGATCTCGAGCGCGAGCTCCACGCCGAGCTCACGGCCGAGCGCGAAGAGCCGACCGCCCGTTCCGTCACCATCGTGGACGCGCGCGAGCCCAAGAAGCTGTCGATCACGGTGGAAGTGCCCATGGCCGACATGGCCAGGGTGGGGATGCCCGTCGAGCAGCCCAGCGGCCCCGCCGCACAGGGCTCGCCCGTGCAGAGCATCTGGAGCTCCATCCACCCGCGGCTCCTGGAGCTGGTGCTCGCGCATCGCTCGACGCTGATCTTCGTCAACAGCCGCCGGCTGGCCGAGCGCCTGGCCGCGGCGCTCAACGAGCTGGCAGGGGAAGCGCTGGTGCGCGCGCACCACGGATCGCTGGCCCGCGCGCAGCGCACCGAAATCGAGGACCTGCTGAAGGCCGGCCGCCTGCGCGGGCTGGTGGCCACTTCGTCGCTCGAGCTCGGCATCGACATGGGCGCCATCGACCTGGTCGTCCAGATCGAGGCGCCGCCATCGGTGGCAAGCGGCCTGCAGCGCATCGGACGCTCGGGCCACCGCATCGACGAGGTGAGCGAGGGCATCATCTTCCCGAAGTTCCGCGGCGACCTGCTGGCGTGCGCGGCCGTCACCGGGGCCATGGCGCGCGGGCAGGTTGAACCATCTCATTACCCGCGGAACCCGCTCGACGTGCTGGCGCAGCAGCTGGTGGCCATCACCTCGATGGACCGCTGGGCGGTGGACGAGCTCTACACCCTGGTCCGGGGAGCCGCCCCGTTTGCGGACCTCGGCCGCCGCGCGTTCGACGGCGTGCTCGACATGCTCTCGGGCCGCTACCCATCGGACGAATTCGCCGAGCTCAGGCCGCGCATCACGTGGGACCGCGTGAACGCCACGGTCACGGCGCGGCAGGGCGCGAAGCGGGTGGCCATCGCCAACGCGGGCACCATTCCGGACCGCGGGTTGTACGGCGTGTTCCTCGCGGGCGCCGAGAAGGCCGTGGCGCGCGTCGGCGAGCTGGACGAGGAGATGGTGTTCGAGGCGCGCGCGGGTGAGACGTTCGTGCTGGGCGCCTCGACGTGGCGCATCGAGCAGATCACGCACGACCGCGTCACGGTCTCGCCGGCCCCGGGCGAGCCCGGGAAGATGCCGTTCTGGAAGGGTGAAGGCCCGGGCCGTCCCATCGAGCTCGGGATGGCCATCGGCAAGCTCGCGCGCGAGCTTCGCGCCGCGGCGCCGGAGGCGTCGCTGGCGCGCCTCCAGCGCGATCACGGCCTGGACCACCGCGCCGCCGAGAACCTGCTGCAGTACCTGGACGATCAGCAACGCGCGGTGGACGCCGTGCCGGACGACCGCACGGTGCTCATCGAGCGATCGGCCGACGAGCTGGGCGACTGGCGCATCTCGGTGCTCACGCCCTTCGGCAGCCGCGTCCACGCGCCGTGGGCCATGGCGGTGACGGCGCGCCTGCGCGACGAGCGCGGCCTCGACGTCGAGGTGATGTGGAGCGACGACGGGTTCGTCGTCCGGGTGCCGGAAGGCGACGAGCCGCTCGATAGCGCCCTGTTCCTGCCAGACCCCGAGGACGTGGAGCGGCTGGTCGTCCGCCAGCTCGGGTCGACCGCGATGTTCGCGGCGCGGTTCCGCGAGGCGGCGGGGCGCGCGCTGCTGCTCCCCCGCCGGCGGCCGGGCGCCCGCGCCCCGCTGTGGCAGCTGCGCAAGCGCGCGGCGGACCTGCTGGCCGTGGCCGCGCGATTTGGATCGTTCCCGATCATCCTCGAGACCTACCGCGAGTGCCTCCGCGACATCTTCGACCTGCCGGCGCTGGTGGACCTGATGTCGCGCGTCCGCAGCCGCGCGATCCGCGTGTCCACCGTGGACGTGCGGACGCCCTCGCCGTTTGCCGCGTCGCTGCTCTTCGGCTATGTCGCCAACTACCTCTACGACGGCGACGCGCCCCTGGCCGAGCGCCGCGCGCAGGCGCTGGCCGTGGACCAGTCGCAGCTCCGCGAGCTGATTGGGGAGGGCGAGCTGCGCGAGCTGGTGGATGCCGACGCGCTCTCGGCCATCGAGCTCGACGCACAGTGCCTGAGCGAGCGCTTCCACGCGCGCTCGACCGACGGCGTGCACGACCTGCTGCTGCGCCTCGGTGATCTGTCGCGCGACGAGCTGGCCGCCCGGGCCCTGCCCGGGGTGGCCGACCTGGCGCTGACGGAACTGGTCGCCGGGCGCCGCGTGCTGCTGGCGCGGGTGGCCGGCGAAGAGCGGGCCATTGCCGTCGAGGATGCCGCGCGCTACCGGGACGGGCTGGGCACGCCCCTGCCACCCGGCCTGCCCGAGTCGCTGCTCGAGCCGGCGGCCGACGCGGTGGGCGACCTCGTGCGGCGGTACGCGCGCACGCACGGACCGTTCACGCCCGCGGACGTCGGCACCCGGCTTGGCCTCGGGGGCGGCATCGTGGCCGCGACCCTGCAGCGGCTGGCCCTCGGCGGGCGCGTCATCGAGGGCGAGTTTCGCCCGGGCGGCCACGGCCGCGAATGGTGTGATGCCGAGATCCTCCGGGCGCTGCGCCGGCGCTCGCTGGCGAAGCTGCGGCACGAGGTGGAGCCCGTCGAGCCGCAGGTGCTGGGTCGCTTCCTCGTGTCGTGGCACGGCCTCGCTCACAAGCGCCGCGGGCTGGATGCGCTGCTCGATGTGGTCGAGCAGCTGCAGGGTGCGCCGCTGGTGGCCTCGGTGCTCGAGTCGCAGATCCTGGGTGCCCGCATCGAGCGCTACGAGCCGTCGCTGCTCGACACGCTGGTCTCCGCCGGCGAGGTGGTGTGGCTGGGCGTCGAGCCGCTGGGTGAGCGCGATGGCCGCGTCGCACTGTACCTGGCCGATCACCTGAAGGCGCTCGTTCCGCCTCACGCGACGGACGCGCAGGGTGGTCTGGTGGCCCGCGAGGCACACATCGTCGCGTGGCTGGCCCGGCACGGCGCCTCGTTCTTCGGCCCGCTGCACGAAGCGGCCGGCGGAGGGTTCCCCCAGGAGACCGTGAACGCCCTCTGGTCGCTCGTCTGGAAGGGATTGGTGACCAACGACACGCTGCATCCCCTGCGCACCTATGCGGCGGCACCCGAGAAGGCGCGCCGGCCCTCACGGTCCACGCCCTTCCGCTCGCGGCGGCTGGTTCCCCCCTCCGCCGACGGGCGCTGGACGCTGGTGGCCTCACCGACCGCGCCACGCCCACCGCCTGGGCCGCGGCCATCACCGAACAGCTCCTCACCCGCCACGGCGTCGTGGCGCGCGACGTCACCTCCGTGGAGCCGCTCCCGGGCGGATTCAGCGCCGTGTATCCGGTGCTGAAGCGGCTCGAGGAAACCGGACGCGTGCGGCGCGGCTACTTCGTGGCCGGCCTCGGCGGCGCGCAATTCGCGCAGCCCGGTGCAGTGGATCTGCTGCGCGCGGCGCGAGACGAGCGGGAACAGCCACAGGTGGCCACGCTCGCCGCCACCGACCCGGCCAGCCCCTACGGCGCGCTGGTGGCCTGGCCCGCATGGCCGGGCGCCGACTCGCTGCGGGCCTCGCGCTCGGCCGGCGCGCGTGTCGTGCTGGTGGACGGATTGCTCGCCGGATGGATTGCCCGCGGCAACCGGCAGATGCTGGCGGCGCTGCCGCCCGACGAGCCGGAACGCTCGCGCGTGGGACGCGCGCTGGCACGCGAGCTGGTCCGCGTGGCATACGATGCGCCGGACGACCGTCGCGGCTGGCTGCTGGCCGAGATCAACGGCGTGCCTGCCGCTTCGAGCCCCGTCGCGGATTACCTGGTCGAGGCCGGCTTCGCGGCGACGAGCGGCGGGCTGCAGTTGCGCGTGCCGCGGCGCCCCGCGAGCGGCGAGCGCTCGCCGTCCGAACTGGGAACGTCACAGCCATGAACCGTTTCTCGCGTCTCTTTCTCGCCGGTGGGCAGAATGCCGTGCCGCTGTCCGGGTGGTTCCTGGGCGGCTGGGCACCCGGCACTTTGCTGGTCGTGTTCTGGTTCGAGAACCTCGTCCTCAGCCTGTTCATCGCCGCCCGCATCGCGGCTCACTGGCAGGCGACGCGCACGCGCGGCCACGAGGGCGGGTTTCTGCGCACGTTCCTGTTGACCTCGCTCGCCTTCACGCTCGTCCACGGCGTGTTCCTCGCCATCGTCATCGCGCGGCTGCCCGGGGGCTCCATCGTCCGCGACGAGGTCGTGAAGGGTGTGCAATGGATGCTGGCGGCGCAGGTGGCCTCACTGGCGTTCGATCTGTGGCGGATCAGCGGCTGGCCGTTCGCGGAGATCCGCCGCCGCACCGAGTGGGTGCTCGGGCGGGTGGTGGCGGTGCACCTGAGCATCCTCGTCGGGATGTTCCTGTTCATGGCGTTCGATCGGCCGGCGTGGTTCTTCACGCTGTTCCTCGTCCTCAAGGCGATGATGGATCTCGGGAGCCTGCTGCCGCAGTGGGAGCCGAAGGAGCCGCCGGCCGTGCTGGTGCGCGCCATGAACAGGGTGCCGACGCGGAAGGGAAAGGGCCGGCACGACGAGTCGTTCACCGACTACTGGCGCCGCACGAGGCGCGAAGAGATGGAGCAGCAGGCCCGCGACGAAGAGGTCGTGGAGGGTGCCTGAGGGCGACACGATCTTCCGCGCCGCCGCGGCGCTCCATCGCGCGCTCGCCGGGCGCACGGTCACCGGCTTCGACACCGCGCTCGCCCCGCTCGCGCGGGTGCACGACGACACGCCGGTCACGGGACGCACCATCGAGCGGTGCGAGTCGGTGGGCAAGCACCTGCTGATCTGGTTCTCGGGCGACCTGGTGCTCCGCACGCACATGCGGATGAGCGGGTCGTGGCACCTCTATCGCCCGGCCGAGCGGTGGCAGCGCCCGGCGCGCGCGATGCGCGTCCGGCTCGACACCGACGCCTGGGTGGCGGTGGCGTTCGACGTACCGGTGGCAGAGTTCCTGCGCGGGCGCGATCTGCCGCGCTCGCGGGCCCTGGCGTCGCTGGGCCCGGACCTCCTGTCACCGGACTTCGATCGCGCGGAGGGCCTCCGTCGCCTGGCCGCGGCCGGCGACCGCTCCATCGCCGAGGCGCTGCTGGATCAGGGCGTCGTGGCCGGCATCGGCAATATCTTCAAGTCCGAAGTGCTGTTCCTTGCGCACGTGCACCCGGACCGTCCCGCCTCGAGCCTCGGCGACGACGAACGCGTGAGCATCATCGACACCGCCCTGAAGGTGATGCGCGCCAACACGGGCGCCCGTGCCGGCGGCCCGATCGTCACGTATCGAGGCCTGCGACACGCGATGCGCCGCGCATCGCCGGAGGAGAGCGTCTGGGTGTACGGACGCGGAGGCAAGCCCTGCCGTAAGTGTGGGACGCCGATCGCATCCGCGAAGAGAGGTCTCGACGCGCGCGCCACGTTCTGGTGCGCGCACTGCCAACACTGATTGAGGCCGCGGATGGGGCAGAACGGCGAAGCCGCAGATTGCACAGATGATGAAGCCGCAGATGCACAGATGGATCAACAGATAGATCAAGCGATCAACAGATCCCCAGATCGTTCAAGAGATCACCACATCAAGACGTCGACAGATTCGCCCCAATTCACCCGATCCTCTGGGGATGCGCGTAGACATTGAACCCGCCGCCTCTGACAAAGCCGCACAGGGTGATTCCCGCCTCCCGCGCGAGGTCGATGGCGAGGCTCGACGGCGCCGAGACCGACGCGATGAGCGGGATGCCGGCCAGCAGGGCCTTCTGCACCAGCTCGAACGACGTGCGGCCCGACACCTGCAGCATGGCCTGTGACAGCGGCAGGCGCCGCTCGAGCAGCATGCGGCCGGTGATCTTGTCCACGGCGTTGTGACGCCCCACGTCCTCGGCCACCAGCAGCAGCCGCCCCTCCAGGTCGAACAGGCCCGCCGCGTGCAGCCCGCCCGTCGTCTCGAACACCGGCTGGGCCTCGCGCAGCGCGGGCGGCATCGATGCGATCACCGAGGCAGGCACGGTCCAGTGGCCGTCCACCGAGGCCACGCGCGATTGCAGCGACTCGATGGTGCGGCGGCCGCACAACCCGCAGGACGCGGTCATCATCACCTGGCGGCGGCCGGCGAGCCGCTCGTCCAGTCGCGCGATCGCGTCTCCGGTGACCGTGGCGTTGATCACGTTGTCCCGGCCCTCCTCGTCTGCATCGAGGCAGTACTCGATGAGGCCGATCTCCTCCACGCCGTGGACCACGTCCTCGGCCAGCAGGAAGCCGGCGGCGAGGTCGCGATCGGCGCCGGGCGTGCGCATGATGACGGCGAACGGCGACCCGTTCACGCGCACTTCCATGGGCTCTTCGACGGCCACCACCTCGTCTCGCGGGCCGCCGCCCGGGCCGACGCGGATGCTCGCGTAGGTGCGCGTATCGCGATCAGACATGGTTGCGCAGCGCCAGCTCGCGCGGGTGGGGCTGCAGGTAGGTCTGCCCCAGAAGGTAGTCCACCCTGCAGCGTTTCGCGTAATGGTGGAGCAAGGTCAGGGGCACCACGAGCGGCACGTGGCCCTGGCGGTACTCCTCGATGCTGCCCAGCAGCTCGTCGCGCGTCTCCGCGTCCATCAGCCCGCGGAAGTGGCCCAGCATGTGGTGCATCACGTTGACATGACGCGCCGGCGTCGCGACGACCCGAAGCCCCGCCATGAACGCGCGCGTGTACTCGGCGCGCACTTCCGCGTGGGGCCGGCCCTTGGCCTGTGCCACGAGCACGCCGAGCGCCTTGTAGGTCGCCGGACGGTGTGCCAGCAACGTCAGCTTGTGGGCCGTATGGAAACGCACCAGGTCACCCACGCTCCTGCGCCCGTCGAACAGCGCGCGCAACCTGGCGTGGGCGAAGACTCTCTCGATGAAGTTCTCGCGAAGCCGCGCGTCCGTGAGGCGGCCCTCCTCCTCCACCGGCAGGTCGGGCCAGGCGGATAGCAGCGCTTCGGCGAAGATCCCCCGGCCCTTGCGCTCCCCCACACCCCCGCCGCCGCCGTAGATCTTCACCCGCTCGAGCCCGCAGCTTGGCGAGTCGCGCTTGAGGATGAAGCCATCCAGGTGCTCGGCGGCCAGCGCCTTCGTCTTTCGTGCGGACCAGCCGGCCATCTCGTCGGTCCAGTCGCCCCCGGAACGCGGGATGATGAGACGCACGAGGATGCCGTTGACGAGCGTGCCCCCCTCCGGCGAGTGCTCCAGCCTCATCGTCTGGCGCGGCACCGGCAGGCCCGACTCGATCTCGGGACAGGTCGGCACCCAGGTGACCTGCGGGCCGAAGATGTCCACCAGGTAGGCGTCGCGCTTGTGCCCGCCGTCCCACCGCACCTCGTCGCCCAGCAGGCAGCGGGAGATTCCAATGCGCACCACTGCGTCATTATGCCTCCGCGACCGCCGTGGTCGCGGCGTGGCGACGGCTGGCGCCGAAGCCGTCTACTGCAGGGCGTGCGATTTCTTCGAGATGGCCTGGCGCACTTCCTCGACGACCACGTCGGGCAGGGCGGGCTTGGCCACGAAACGATCGCAGCCGGCGAGGCGGGCCTGTTCGAGCGCGCTGGCCATGGCGTGGCCGGTGAGCGCCACGACAGGGATGTGGCTGGTGCGCGGGTCGGCCTTCAGGCGCCGCGTGGCCTCCCAGCCATCCATGCCGGGCAGCGAGAGGTCCATGAGGATGACGTCGGGCGAGAGGGCGCGGGCCTGTTCGATGGCGCTCGACCCGTCGGCCGCTTCCGCCACGCGGAAGCCGGACACCAGCAGCGACTCGGCGTACATCTCACGCGCGTCAGCGTAGTCGTCCACGACCAGCACGAGCGGTGCGACCGGGGGGACCGGGGGGACCGGTTCGGCGTGCATCGGCGGGGAGTATAGCGCCTGCCGGATCGCGCCCGTCAAGCACAGCCGCACTGCGCGGATGGGCTAGGATCGAGCTATGGCCGCGACCTACTCGTTCGACATCACCTCCACCATCGACATGCAGGAGGTGGACAATGCCATCAACCAGGCGCGCAAGGAGCTCGCCCAGCGCTACGACTTCAAGGGCTCCACGGCCGCCATCGAGCTCGATCAGAAGGCCAACACGCTGACGCTGTCCGCCGAGGACGCGTTCAGGCTCGAGGCGCTGTGGGAGGTCCTGGCCACGCGCATGGTGCGCCGCAATGTCGCGGTGAAGAACCTGAAGCGCGGCGACGTGGAGCCGGCCGCTGGCGGCACGGTGCGCCAGGTGATCACGCTGCAGGTGGGCATCCCCACCGACGCCGCCCGCGAGATCGTCAAGCACCTGAAGGACCTGAAGCTGAAGAAGGTGCAGGCCGCCGTCCAGGGCGACCAGGTCCGCGTCTCGGCGCCGGCCAAGGACGATCTGCAGGCCGCGATGAGCGCGCTCCGCGCGAAGGACTTCGGCATCGCGCTGCAGTTCGGGAACTATCGTTAGGTGCGGACCCCGAGGCTCGCGCATGAATCCACGCGAGCGCAGGGGGGTGTCCCTCGAACGAGCGCTCTCGAAGCTCGGGCTCGCCAGCCGCGCGGAGGCGCGCCGGCTGATCGCGGCCGGGCGCGTGGCCGTCAACGGCCGCGTGGTCGTGGACCCGCTTGCGCCGGTCGTCCCCGCACGCGCCCGTATCAGCATCGACGGCGCTGAGCCCGCCAACCCCTCGCGCCTCGTCGTGGCACTCCACAAACCCCGGGGCGTGGTCACCACGCGGTCCGATCCGGAGGGGCGGCCCACCGTCTACTCGCTGATCGAGGATCTCGGCACGCACGTCGTGCCCGTCGGGCGCCTGGACCTGGCCACGAGCGGGCTGCTGCTG
>Ga0209705_10000303_pt1 | contig 25646 bp, 25 predicted proteins | sample PPLLaktember2015_5_FD_187262 | JGI IMG/M metagenome (GOLD analysis project Ga0209705, IMG submission 187262) | Freshwater sediment microbial communities from Prairie Pothole Lake near Jamestown, North Dakota, USA - PPLs Lake P8 Core (1) Depth... | ecosystem: Environmental > Aquatic > Freshwater... | reverse complement strand
CTCTCGCCACTGGAAGCCGGCGTCGCGGAAGATGCGGTCGAGGCCCTCGCGCTCGGCCTGCGCCTTCACGAGGCCGGAGCCCGGCACCACCATCGCGCGGCGGATGCTCGAGGCGACGCGGCGCCCCTTCACTACCGCCGCGGCGAGGCGCAGGTCCTCGATGCGCGAGTTGGTGCACGAGCCGATGAAGACCTGGTCGAGCTTGATGTCGGTCATGCGGGTGCGCGGGGTGAGGCCCATGTAGACGAGCGCTCGCTCCATGCCCTCGCGGCGCATCGCATCCTTCTCGCGCTCGGGGTCGGGCACGGCGTCATCCACGCTCACCACCATCTCGGGCGAGGTGCCCCAGGTGACGTGCGGCTTGATCTCGCGCCCGTCGAGCCTCACCTCGCGGTCGAATTTCGCGTCGGGGTCGCTTTTCAGGCTGCGCCAGTACGCCACCGCCTGGTCCCATTCGGGGCCCTTCGGTGCGAAAGGCCGGCCCTTGACGTACTCGAGGGTGGTCTCGTCCACGGCGACCATGCCGGCGCGCGCGCCCGCCTCGATCGCCATGTTGCACACCGTCATGCGGCCTTCCATCGACAGCGCGCGGATGGTGCTGCCGGCGAACTCGATGGCGTGGCCGGTGCCGCCGGCGGTGCCGATGCGCCCGATGATGGCGAGGATCACGTCCTTGGCGGTGACGCCGCGGCCGAGCGGCCCGTCCACCGTGACGCGCATGTTCTTCATCTTGCGCGTGATCAGGCATTGCGTGGCGAGCACGTGCTCGACTTCCGAAGTGCCGATGCCGTGCGCGAGGCAGGCGAAGGCGCCGTGCGTGCTGGTGTGCGAGTCGCCGCACACCACCGTCATGCCGGGCAGCGTCGCGCCCTGCTCCGGCCCGATGACGTGCACGATGCCCTGGCGCTTGTCGAGGAAGGGGAAGTACACCTTGGCGCCGAACTCGCGCATGTTGGCGTCGAGCGTCTCGATCTGCAGCCGGGCGAAGCGGTCGCGCACGCCCGCCATGCCCTCCTCCCAATGCTCGGTCGGCGTGTTGTGGTCGGCGGTCGCCACCACCGAGTCCACGCGCCAGGGCTTGCGCCCGGCGAGCTTCAGGCCCTCATAGGCCTGCGGGCTCGTGACCTCGTGGATGAGGTGCCGGTCGATGTAGATGAGCGCCGTGCCGTCGTCCTCGACGTGGACGAGGTGGCTCTCCCACAGCTTGTCGTAGAGTGTCTGACCCATGTTTCCGTTGCGGAAACATGGAATTATAAGGTCAACGGCCGGCGGCGGCCCCGCCTTTCGCGGCGGCGTAGAGCGGCGCCACTTTTTCCGCGTACTGGCGCAGGTCGTTGATGCGGTTTTCGTGCGACGGGTGGGTCGAGAGCCATTTTGGCGGCTGGCCGCCGCCGCTCTGCTTGGCCATCTTCTCCCACAGCGTCACGGCGGCCTTCGGGTCGAAGCCGGCGCGGGCGGCGAGCTCGACGCCCATGCGGTCGGCTTCTGTCTCGTGCGTGCGCGAGTTCGGCAGGTTGAGCGTCACGTCGGCCACGGTATTGGCGATGCCCTGTCCCATGTCGCCGATGCCGAACAGCGCGCCGGCGATGCCGACCGCCATCTGCGTTCCCATCTGGCGCGAGATGCGCTCGCGCGCGTGCTCGCGCAAGGCGTGGGAGATTTCGTGACCCATGACCGCGGCGATCTCGTCGTCGGTCGCGTTGAGCTTCTGGATGAGGCCGGTGTAGATCGCCATCTTGCCGCTCGGCATGCACCACGCGTTCACCTCGTCGACCGAGATCACGTGCACTTCCCACGGCCACTTGGCCGCATCCGGGCGGAACACCGCCGTGGGCGGGATCAGGCGCTGCGTGATGGCCTGCACCCGCTTGAGCATCGCCTGGTCCTTGTCGAGCACGCCTTTCTTCTGCGCCTCGCCCATCATCTTGGCGTAGGCCTGCTTGGCGCCGGCATCGACCTCCTGCGAGGACACCATCATGCGTTGCTCGCGGTCGACGCCGACGGCGCCGCCCTGGGTGGTCTCTACGGTCTGGCAGCCGGCCAGCAGCGCTGCTGCGGCGGCGGTAACGAGGAATATGCGGGTCATGCTGCTATGGACAACTCACAGGCCCGCGCGTTTCAACCGCAGGGCGAAAACCGTGCCGGCCAGCGCAGCCAGCGCGGACAGCGAGAAGGCGAGCGGCGCCCGGCCCGCCTCCCATGCCCAGCCCGAAAGCACTATCCCGGTCGCCCCGCCCGCGCCGTAAGTGAGGCTGGAGAAGAGCGTCTGGCCGCGGCCCTGCGCATGCGCGGGGAATACCCGGTGCACCGCTGCGACGCTCGCCGCATGGAAGGCGCCGAAAGTGGCGCCGTGCAGCGACTGCGCCAGGAGGACCAGCCAAAGCGCCCCGGCGCCCCAGCCCAGGGCGAGAAAGCGCGCCACGCCGCAGGCCAGGCTCGCCACCAGGATCGTGGAAAGCGTGGTGCGCCGGAAAAGCTGCGGCAGGTAGAGGAAGACGAGGATCTCCGCCGCCACCCCGAGCGTCCACAACACGCCGATCGTGGTGCCGCTGTAGCCCTCGCGCTCGAGGTGCAGCGTGAGGAAGGCATACACGGCGCCGTGCGCCACGGCCATGCAGAAGCCGGCGCCGAGGAGCGGCCACGCCCCCGGCGGGAAGCGCAGCCGCCCCGCCTGCGGCGCCGCATGCCTCGCCGTGCGCGGCAGCGCGAGCGCCACGGCCAGCGCCGCCAGCATGAATAGCGCAATGGCGGCGGGCAGCGCGGACACCGGCCGGTAGTCGAGCCACAGGCCGCCCGCAAGAACCACGGCGATGAAGCCGACCGAGCCCCAGACGCGGATCGGCCCGTACGCGCCGTGGCGCCCGGCGAGCGAGCCCATGGTGATCGCCTCGACCAGCGGCAGCGCGCCGGCCGAGAGCACGCTCATCGCCGCAATCAGCAGCGCGATGCGCTCGACGAACGGCAGCACGGCGAAGGCGGCGGCGGTGGCGGCGCAGGCGAACGCCACGATGGCGCGGTGCGCGCCGCTCGCGTCTGCGAGCCAGCCCCAGGCCGCCGGCGCGAAGATGCGCGTCATCGGCGGCAGCGCCAGCACCCAGGCGATCTCGATCGCGCCCAGCCCGCGCCAGGACAGGTAGAGAGGGAAGTAGGCCACATAGGCGCCGGCGTGGGCGAAGAACGCGAAGTAGAACGCGGCGAGTCGAAATGACAGGGGCATCGCAGTTAACTTAGCATCCGGGCGGCATGTCGCGCGGCGCGTTCTACGTCCTCTTCATCGCATCGGGCTTCGCCGGGCTCATCTACGAGTCGATCTGGACGCAGTACCTGAAGCTCTTCCTCGGCCACGCGGCGTACGCGCAGTCCCTCGTGCTCGCGGTCTTCATGGGCGGCATGGCGGCGGGCGCGGCGTTCTGCGCGCGGCGCTCGGCGCGGCTGGCGAATCCGCTCGCGGCCTATGCGCTGGTCGAGGCGGTGGTCGGCCTCGCCGCGCTCGCTTTCCATCCGGCCTTCGTCGCGCTGACCGACTGGTCCTACGCCTCGCTGCTGCCCGCGGCGGGCGGCGAGTGGCTGGCGCTCGCCGCCAAGCTCGGCGTCGCCTGCCTGCTGATCCTGCCGCAGTCGGTGCTGCTCGGCATGACCTTTCCGCTGATGAGTGCCGGCCTCGCGCGCGCGCAGCCCGCAGCGGCCGGCGAATCGGTGGCGATGCTGTACTTCACCAACAGCCTCGGCGCCGCGGCGGGCGTGCTGGTAAGCGGCTTCGTGCTGATCGCCTGGGCCGGGCTGCCCGGCACGCTGCACACCGCCGGCGCCCTCAACCTGCTGATCGCCGCAACGGTGTGGCTCCTCGCGCGGCCTGCGCATCACCAACCCTTAAGAACAGAAGTTCCAGACGAAAACACGAACATCGGACTGCTCCTTGCTGTCGCCTTCTTCACCGGCCTCGCCTCCTTCGTCTACGAGATCAGCTGGATCCGCATGCTGTCGCTGGTGCTCGGCGCCTCGACGCATTCGTTCGAGCTGATGCTCTCGACCTTCATCCTCGGCCTCGCCCTGGGGGGCCTGGCCGTGCGCCGGCGCGCCGTCGCGGCCGCGGACCCGGCGCGCGCGCTCGCCTGGGTGCAGCTCGCCATGGCGCTCGCCGCCCTCGCCACCCTGCCGCTCTACGACCTGAGCTTCTCGATGATGGAAGGCCTGATGGGGGGCCTCGCGCGCAGCGAGGCCGGCTACCTGCTGTTCAACGTCGCGGGCGCCGCCATCGCCGCCCTCGTCATGCTGCCGGCGACGTTCTGCGCCGGCATGACGCTGCCGCTGCTCACCGCCGCGCTGCTGCGGCGAGGCGCCGGCGAGGCGGCGATCGGCCAGGTCTATGCCGCCAACACGCTCGGCGCGATCGCCGGCGTGGTGCTCGCCGTGCACGCCGGGCTGCCGCTGCTCGGCCTGAAGGGCACGCTCATCGCCGGCAGCCTCGTCGATGCCGCCCTCGGGCTGCTGCTCCTTGGGTTGTTTGCTCGTAAAAGAACCATTTCATACGCCGCCGCGGCTGGCGCCGCGCTTTTCCTCGCCGCCGCGCTCGGCTTCGAGCTGGATGCCAACAAGATGACCGCCGGGGTGTTCCGCCACGGCGAGCTCGCCGCCTCGCGCGAAGCCGAGGTCCTGTTCAAGAAGGACGGCAAGACCGCGACCGTGCACCTCGTGAAGTATCCCGAGGCGACCAGCCTGCGCACCAACGGCAAGTCCGACGGCTCCATCAACCTCGACCCGGCGGGCGAGCGCGGCAGCGACGAGATCACCATGGTGCTCACCGGCGCGCTGCCGCTCGCGCTCGCGCCCGGCACGAAGAGCGTGGCAGTCATCGGCATTGGCACCGGCCTCACCACGCACACGCTGCTGCAGAGCCTCTCGATCGAGCGCGTCGAGACGGTGGAGATCGAGGCGGCGATGGCGGAAGCCTCGCGCCGCTTCAGCCCGCGCAACGGCGGCGCCTTCGCCGATCCGCGCAGCTCGATCCTGATCGACGACGCCAAGAGCTTCTTCTCCACGCACGCGCGGCGCTACGACCTGATCATCTCCGAGCCCTCCAACCCCTGGGTGAGCGGCGTGGCGAGCCTTTTCACGCGCGAGTTCTACCGCCGCATCCGCGGTCACCTGAACCCCGGCGGCCTGCTGGTGCAGTGGTTCCAGCTCTACGAGATCGACGCCTCGCTGGTGGCGACGGTGATGCGCGCGCTCGGCGAGGAATTCCCGCACTACGCGGTGTTCGCCGCCAGCGACCACGACCTGCTGATCGTCGCCGGCGACTCGCCGGTGCCGCTGCCGGCCCAGGCCGAGGTGTTCGAGCACCCCGGGCTCGCGAAGGAGCTGTGGACGGTGCACGTGCTCAGCGTCGGCGACCTCGACGCGCGCTACCTCGGCGGCCGCGCCACCCTCGAGCCGCTCTTCGCGAGCTACGGCATGCCGGCAAATTCCGACTACGCGCCGGTACTCGACCTCAACGCGGCGCGCCACCGCTTCACGGAGCGCTCGGCGGGCGAGGTCGTCGGCCTGCTCAACGCCGCCGTGCCGGTGCTCGAGATGCTGGAGGCCTCGCGCAGCAAGCGCGCGGTCAACCCGCTCTTCCGCGGCGCCTACGCCTTCGAGCGCATCGAGAACGCGCGCCTCGCCTGGTACGGGCGCACCTTCCTCGCCGGCCCGCGCATCCCCGTGCCCGAAGCCGTGCCCACGCAGCTGCAGAAGGACCTGGAGCTGGTGAAGCTGCGCCTCATGGAGTGCCGCGACCCGCGCGAGCTCGACGTCTGGCTGCATAGCGCCATCCGGGTCGCGCAGGCCCTGAATCCCTACCTCGCGCCCGACGACCTCGCCCCCATCTGGAGCCGCATCGCCTCGGGCTGGTGCTTCGCTTCGCTGCACGAGTTCCAGCAGCGGTGGATCGCGCTGTTCCGCGCCGTGGCGGCGCGCGACGCCGCGCGCATGGCGGCGCTCGGCTCGCAGCTGCTCGATACCCAGACCGAGCTGGGCATCGATGCCCGCGAGTACCTCCTCATGGCGGCGATGACCGGATACGTGGCGAGGGGCGAGGGCCGTGCCGCCGTCGAGCTATGGCGAAAGCAGCGCGATCACATCCGCGGCGCCGCGAGCCCCGTCTTCCGCCTGCTGCGCTGCCACGCCGAGCGCGGCGGCTGCGCGGAAGACTTCCGCGCCTACGCCGAGCGCTGAGCCGACGCGAAGCGCACCGCGCCGATCACCTCGCGCACGAAGTCCTGCGCTTTCGCTCTCTCGCGGAAGTGGCCGTCGAGCAGCAGGTGCGCGAGCCCGTGCGTCAGCGCCCATGCCGCCGCCGCCGCCATTTCCGGATTGGCGATGTCGCCCTGCCCGCGAAACGCCGCGACCAGGCCGTCGTACGTGCGCGTCGCGGCGTCGCGCAGTTCGGCGTGCTTGCCGATCTCGATCTGCCCCCCGAACATCAGCCGGAACCGGTTCGGATGCGACATCGCGAAGCGCACATAGGCCTCGCCGCGCTCGCGGCCGCGCGTGCCCTCCATCGCCTGCGCGAGCAGGCGGAACCCCTCCGCCGCCAACGCGGCGAGCAGGGCGTTGCGATCCGGGAAATGCCGGTAGGGAGCGTTGTGCGAGACCCCGGCGCGGCGCGCCGCTTCGCGCAGGCTTAGCCCGGCAAGTTCCTGTTCTTCAAGGAGTTCCCCTGCCGCTTGCAGAAGCGCTGCGCGAAGGTCGCCGTGATGATATGTTGACATTGTCTACATCCAGCGGTAAGGTTTATGTTGTCATTGTCAACTTCAATCCCTGAAAGATCAAGCCCATGGTCGCCATCCACCTCGCCGGCGCCATTCTTTCCCTGATCGTCGGGGGGCTCGTGCTCGCCCGCACGAAAGGGACGCGCTCGCACAAGATGTTCGGCCGCCTGTGGGTCGGGCTGATGCTGGCGGTCGCGATCTCGTCGTTCTGGATCCTCGAGATCCGCGACGGCGCCGGCTTCTCGGTCATCCACCTGCTCTCGGCCTGGACGCTCGTGTCTCTCGCGCTGGCCGTCTATTTCATCCGCCGTGGCAACGTGCGCGCGCACAAGGGCTTCATGATCGGCACCTTCGTCGGGCTCGCCGGCGCGGGCCTGGGCGCGCTCGCGCCCGGGCGCGCGCTCTACCTCTTCTTGTTCGCGTAGGGATTGCGGCCGGTGCGGAACTCGATGCGCATCGGCGTCCCCGCCAGGGAGAACTTGTCGCGGAAAAAGCCTTCCAGGTAGCGCTTGTAGGACTCGGGAACGCGGTCGAGGGCGTTGCCATGGATGATGATGCGCGGCGGGTTGACGCCGCCCTGGTGCGCATAGCGCAGCTTGGGGCGGATCAGCCCGGCCCTGGGCGGCGCCTGGCGCTCGATCGCCGCGATCAGCGCGCGCGTGAGCTTCGGCGTGCCGAGCCGCGCCATCGCCGCGGCGTAGGCGGCATCGACCGAGCGCATCAGCGGCGCCAACCCCTTCCCCTGCTTCGCCGAGATCGTGTGCACCTCGGCGAAGCTCATGAAGCCGAGCTTCCACTGCAGCTCGGCCTTCACGCGCGCGCGGGCCTCCTTGTCCGCCGCGTCCCACTTGTTCACCGCCACCACCACGGCGCGCCCGCGCTCGAGGATGTAGCCGGCGACGTGCGCGTCCTGCTCGGTGACGCCGTCGACCGCGTCGAGCAGGAGGATCGCCACGTTGGCCGCCTCGATCGACTGCAGCGCCTTGACGATCGAGAAGAACTCGACCGGGGTGCCGGTCTTGCCGCGGCGGCGCACGCCGGCGGTGTCGATCAGCGTGTAGCGCCGGCCGGCGCGCTCGAACGGCACCTCGATCGGGTCGCGCGTGGTCCCGGGCTGGTCGAAGGCGATGACGCGCTCCTCGCCGACGAGCGCGTTCACGAGCGTCGACTTGCCGACGTTGGGCCGCCCCACCACGGCGACGCGGGGATGGCCCACGTCCTTTTCATCAGAGGTAATCTCCTCTGCAACATCCTCCAGTACTACATCCATGAGCTCTCGCACGCCCTCGCCGTGCGCCGCCGAGATCGGCGCCGGGACGCCCAGGCCGAGCTCGTGGAACTCCGCCACGGCGCTGTCGCCCTGCATGCCTTCGGCCTTGTTCACGGCGACGTGCACGTTGGCCTTCATGGCGCGCAGCTTCTGCGCGATGCCGCGGTCCCCGGGCACCAGCCCGGCGCGAGCGTCGACCAGGAAGATCACCGCGTCCGCCTCGGCGATCGCCTGCTCGGCCTGGCGCGCCATCTCGACGAAGATGCCCTGCGGCGCGGTCGGCTCGAGGCCGCCGGTATCGACCGCGATGAACGCCTTGTCGCCGTGCCGCCCCTCGCCGTAATGGCGGTCGCGCGTCACGCCCGGCACGTCGTGCACGATCGCGTCGCGGCTCCGGGTGAGGCGGTTGAAGAGCGTCGACTTGCCGACGTTAGGGCGCCCGACGAGCGCGATGACCGGCTTCACGGCGCAAGCGCATGGAGCGCGCCGCTCGCGGTCTGCACCAGCAGCCCGGAGGGCAGCGCGAGCGGCGCCGCGCGCACCGCGCCGCCGCCGGTCTCGTGGCGCGCGATGAAGGCGCCGGTCTCGCGCTCGAGGAAATGCACGACCCCCTCGAAATCGCCGACCGCAACGGCATTGCCCACCGGCAGCGGCAGCGACAGCCCGCGGTGCGCGAGGCGGTCCTGCTTCCATACCGAGCGCCCGCTCGAGCGGTCCAGGGCGTGCACGGCGCCGCGGTCGTCGGCCGAGAAGGCATAGCGGGCGTCGGCGCTCACGCCGGTGAGCGAGGACAGCTCGCGCGCCCAGATCTGGCGGCCGTTCGCCGTCTCGTAGCACGCCACCCGGCCCTGGTAGGCTGCGGCGCATACCTCGCGGCCCTGCACCACCGCCGGGTCGCCGACCACGTCGGTGACGCGCTCGAGCTCGGTGGAGCCTTTCGGCAGCGCCACGGTCGCTTCCCAGCGCAGCCCGCCGTTCGAGAGCGCGATCGCGGTGAGCTTGCCGCCGCGGAAGCCCGCGTACACGCTGTCGCCGTCGATCACCGCGCCGGCGGGCGTGCGCACGATCAGCGACGATGCGGCGCGCTGGTACACCCAGCGGCGCTTCCCGTCCTCGGCGCCGAAGGCGAAGATGCGGTTGTCGATGCTGCGCACCAGCACCAGCCCCGCGCCGACCACCGGCGCGGCGAGCACCTCGCTCGACACGCGCGCGCGCCAGCGCAGCTTGCCGGTGGCGGCCTCGAGCACCGTCACCACGCCGTCCTCGTTCGCCACCGCGACGCTCGCCGCATCGGCGCCGACGCCCGCCGAGAGGCGTGAGCCGGCGGCGGCCTGCCAGCGTTGCCGGCCGGTGGCGACGTCGAAGCGCCTCACCGTGCCGTCGCGCGCCGCGGCGTACACCGCGTCGCCGGCGAGCGCCGGCGAGAAGACGAAATCCTCGGCGGCGCCGACCTCGGCGCGCCACAGCACGCGCACTGCCTTGGCGGCGCCGAGCTCCGGCAGGGGCGCCGGCTTGGGTCCGGTCGGGGCGCTCGAGCAGGCGGCGAGAGCGGCCGCCGCGGCGGCCGCGCACGCGCGTGCGAATCTCATCCGCCCAGCGCCTCGAGGCGCATGCGCACGCTGTCGCGGAACGCGCCGTCCCGGCGGTCGGACTTCTCGAGCGCGAGCTGGTAGGCGGCGCGCGCGTCGGCGGTCTGCTTCTTCGCGACCAGCAGGTCGCCGCGCAGCGCGGCGTAGTGCGCCTCGTAGGCGGCTGCGTGGGGCGCCTCGAGGAGCTTCAGCGCCTCGTCGTGCTGCTTCTCGTCGAGCAGCACGGCGGCGAGGCGCAGCCGCGCCAGGTCGCGGAAGTCCTCGTGCGGCGAGCTCTCGAGCACCCACTGCAGCTGCGCCTTCGCGCTCTGCAGGTCGTTGCGATCGAAGTGGAAGCGCGCCGCGGCGAGCGCGCCCATCGAGGCGTAGAGCGTGCGCGGGTAGCTCTCGATGAGCGAGCCGGCGGCGTCGCGCACCGCCTTGGCGTCGCCCGACTGCGCGCCGCGCGCCAGCGCGTCGAAGAGGCCGCCGGCCTGCGCCGCCTGGCTCGCCTGGTGCCAGCGCCAGCCCTGCCAGCCGGCGAAGGCGATCGCCACGGCGGCGATGACCGCCACGATGAGCGTGCCGTGCTGCTGCCACCAGGTCTTCAGCTCGGCGAGCTGCTCCTGCTCTTCCAGATCAAGTGCCATCGAGGGTTTCCTTTACTGCTGTCACCAATTTCGAAATGGGAACGTCTCGTGCCGCCTTGGCCGACAGGTCCTTGAGCTGAACGACGTCCTTGCCGAACTCGTTCTCGCCCGCGATCACCGCCACGCGGAAGCCCTTGCGATCGGCATAGGCGAGCTGGTTCTTCAGCTTCGCCGGCTCGAGGTAGACCTCGGTGTTGATCCCCGCCTCGCGCAGCGCGCGCGCCATCTCGAGGTAGCGGTCGAGGTAGCGCGGGTCCATGGTCACCACCAGCGCCTCCGCGGGCGTTCTCGCCGGCGAGCGCAGCAGCCCGGCCTCGCGCAGCTTCGAGAAGAGGCGCGTCAGGCCGATCGAGATGCCGACCCCCGGCAGGCGGGTGTCGGTGAAATAGCTCGCCAGGTCGTCGTAGCGCCCGCCCGAGCAGATGCTGCCCAGCTCCGGGTACTGCACGAGCGTGGTCTCGTAGATGGTGCCGGTGTAGTAGTCGAGGCCGCGCACCACGCCCAGGTCGATGGCGAACGCGGCGTCGGGGACGCCGAACTTGCGGATCGCCTCGGCCACCTCGCGCAGCTCCTGCACCCCGCTCCCGTCCAAAGACAAATTCTGAAGTGCTTTCAGCGTATCCGCGGTGTCGCGCTTTTCGGCGATGAGCTCGTACAGGGCATGCGCCCGGGAAACGCCTTCGCGGCCGAGGTCGTCCTCGATCCTGGCGCGCGGCTCCTTGTCGATCTTGTCGAGCGCGCGCAGCACCGCGGCGGCATTCGCGTCCGCGACCTCGAACTTGTGCAGCAGCGCCTTCAGCACCTTGCGGTTGTTGATGCGGATGCGGAATTCACCGATCGCCATCTCGCGGAAGACGCTGAAGATGACGCTCGGGATCTCGGCCTCGGCGAGGATGCTCAGCCGCTCGCGGTTGATGATGTCGATGTCGCACTGGTAGAACTCGCGGAAGCGGCCCTTCCTCGCCTGCGGCGTCTCGCCGCGCCACACGCGCTGGATCTGGTAGCGGCGGAACGGGAAGGCGAGCTCGCGCTCGTGCATGGCGACGTAGCGCGCGAGCGGCACGGTGAGGTCGAAGCGCAGCGCGCCCTTGGTGGCGGCCTCGTCCTCGTCGTCGCCGGCGGCGAGGCGCGAGAGCGCGTAGATCTCCTTCTCCACGCCGCCCTTGGAGGTGAGCACCTCCTTGCGCTCGGCCGAGGGCGTCTCGATCGGCAGGAAGCCGTAGCGCTCGAAATTGGCGCGCACGAGGTCGACGAGCGCGTTGAACTGCAGCTGCTCGTGCGGCAGGTACTCCTGGTCGAAGCCCCGCAACAGCGCCGGTCGGACTTTTTCCACTAGCCGTACTTCTGCTTCACGTAGCCCTCGACGATCGCCTGGAACTCCTCGGCGATGCGCTCGCCCTTGAGGGTCACGGTCTTCTTGCCGTCGACGTAGACCGGCGCCACCGGCACCTCTCCCGTGCCGGGCAGGCTGATGCCGATGTCGGCGTGCTTGGACTCGCCCGGGCCGTTGACCACGCAGCCCATGACCGCGACGCGCATGCTCTCGACGCCCGAATAGGAAGTCTTCCATTCGGGCATTTTTTTCCGGAGAAAGAGCTGAATCTGTTGCGCGAGCTCCTGGAAGACGGTGCTCGTGGTGCGCCCGCAGCCCGGGCAGGCGCTCACCATCGGGCTGAACGCGCGCAGGCCCATGCTCTGCAAGAGCTCCTGCGCCACCTGCACCTCGCGCGTGCGATCGCCGCCCGGCTCGGGCGTGAGCGAGACGCGGATCGTGTCGCCGATGCCTTCCTGCAGCAGCACCGCCATCGCCGCAGCCGAAGCGACGATGCCCTTGCTTCCCATGCCGGCCTCGGTGAGGCCCAGGTGCAGCGCGTAGTCGCAGCGTTCGGCGAGCGTGCGGTACACCGCGATCAGGTCCTGCACCTGGCTCATCTTGCACGACAGCACGATGCGCTCGGCGGCGAGCCCCCATTCCTGCGCCTGCCGCGCCGAGTCGAGCGCCGAGCGAACGACCGCCTCCCGCATGACCTCATCGGCATCGAGCGGAGAAGCTTTCTTGCCATTCTCGTCCATCAGGCGGGCGAGCAGCACCGGGTCGAGGCTGCCCCAGTTGACGCCGATGCGCACCGGCTTGCCGTGGCGCAGCGCGCACTCGATCATGGTGGCAAACTGCTCGTCGCGCCTGGCGCCCTTGCCGACGTTGCCGGGATTGATGCGGTACTTGGCGAGCGCCGCCGCGCAATCGGGGAACTGCGCCAGCAGCTTGTGGCCGTTGTAGTGGAAGTCACCCACGAGCGGCACGCGGCAGCCCAGCGCGTCGAGCCGCTCGCGGATGCGCGGCACCTGCGCCGCCGCCTCGGGCGTATTCACGGTGATGCGCACCAGCTCGGAGCCCGCGCGCGCCAGCGCCTCCACCTGCCGCGCGGTGGCGTGAACGTCCTCGGTGTCGGTGTTGGTCATCGACTGCACGACGATCGGCGCGCCGCCGCCGATCAGCACGTCGCCGACCCGCACCGCGCGGGTCATTCTTCGCGTCGCGGAGTTCATTGCAGCGTGAACCGCGCGACTTCGACCCGGGTATGCGGCTGCAGATCGATCGGCCGTTCGTTGTAGGTCACGCGCACGTGCTGCGCGTTGCCGATGACCACCTCGAAAGGCGGCTGCCCCCGGACGACGCGCTCGGTGCCCGCCGGGTTGAGCGAGGACACGAGCTGGCGCTCGAGGCCGTCCTTCACCTCGATCCAGCACTCTTCCTCGCAGCGCACGACGATGCGATGCACGCCGGCGCCGGGCGGCCGGGACGGCGCCACCTGCTGCTCCGCGGCCGGCGCCGCTTCGGCGCCCTTCGCGCTGGCGTTGGCAGTCGGCGCGACGGGCTTGGGCGGCGACGGCGGCGCGGCTGCCTTCGGCGGCGACGGCGGCGCGGCGGTCTTCGGCGGCGCGGCGGTCTTCGGCGCCGACGGCGGCGGTCCTCCCGCCTTGGGCGCGGCCGGCGGCGGCGCGGCGCGCGCGGGCTCGAGCGGCGCCGTGGCCGCCGCCACGAAGGCGAGCTGGCGCTTGGCGTTCCTTTCCTGGTGCCATTCGTAGGCGACGGCGCCCACGGCGCCGAGGATCAGGATCGAGACGCCGGCGTAGACGAGCGTCGAGCTCCGCGCGCTGTCGGAGAAGGGCACCGGCTGGCTGAAGCGCGCGGCGAGCTTGTCCGAATCCGGCGCGTCGAGCCGGTCGCCGAGGCGCCCGAGCAGGGCGTCGGCGTCGAGCTTGAGCAGGCGGGCGTAGTTGCGCAGCATGCCCCGGGCGATGGTCGGCCCGGGCAGCGCGCCGAAGCGCTCCTGCTCGAGCGCCTCGAGCTGGCGCGGCGCGAACTTGAGCTGCTGCGCGACGTCGGCGAGGGCCAGGCCCTGCGCCTCGCGCGCCTGCGCGAGCTCGGCGCCGACTCCGGTTGCGGCGGTTTCAGTCAAACGTATTCCGCTTCAGCGCCTGCGCCTCCGGCGAGTCGGGATAGCGCCGGCGCAGCTCGGTGGCGAAGTTGCGCTCGGCGACGCGCTGGCCGAGCTTGCGCTCGACGCGCAGCGCGAGCCACAGCGACTCCGGGCTGGGCGTGACCAGCCTGTTGTAGCGCGAGACGAGCTTCCTCGCCTCCTCCAGGTTCCCCTGGCGGTAGCGGATCTGGCCCAGCTGCAGCAGCGAGGCCGGCTCGTCGGGCTCCTGGCGCAGCGCGCGCAGGAAGAACTCCTCGGCATCCTTCGGCTTGTCGATGCGCAGCGAGCACTGCCCGGCGGCCGAGTACGAGCGCCACGGCGTCGGGTAGAGCGGATTGCGGATCGCCTGCAGGAAATAGCGGATCGACTCTTCCTCGCGCTTGTTCTGGCAGAGGAACCAGCCGTAGTTGTGGTTGATGTCGGGCTCGTTGGGCGACAGGCGCAGCGCGCGCTCGAAGCTGTCCTCGGCGAGCCGGTTTTCCTTGAGCTCCATGTACACCAGGCCGAACATGCTGTGCGCCGGCGCGTAGTTGGCGTCGGCGCGCACCGCGGTGCGCAGCTCCTCCAGCGCCACGTTCATGTTGCCGCGCCCGAAGTACAGCGCCGCGAGCTCGGTGTGCAGCCGCGCGCGGTTGCGCGGCTCGCCGACCTCGCCGACGATCTGGCCGCTCTCACGCGTCGGCCCCTGGTCGCTCGCGCAGCCCGCCAAGAGTAGTAACGTCAAGAAAATGCGCCTCATTGATGAATTTCCTTGAGGACAAGACTGCGCCGGGTGCGATCGGCCACGTCGCCGGCGAGCTGGCCGCAGGCCGCGGCGATGTCGTCGCCGCGCGTCTTGCGCGTCGTCACCGTGACGCCCGCGCGCTGCAGGATCCCGGCGAAAGCGCGGATGCGCTCGGGGCCGGAGCGGCGGAATTCCGAGTTCGGGAACGGATTGAAGGGAATGAGGTTGTACTTGCAGCGCACGCGCGCCGCGATGGCCGCGAGCTCCCGTGCCTCGGCATCGCCGTCGTTCACGCCCTCGAGCATCACGTACTCGAAGGTGATGAAGTCGCGCGGCGCCTTTTCCAGGTATCGGTTGCATGCCGCAAGGAGCTCCCGCAGCGGGTACTTGCGGTTGAGCGGCACCAGCCGGTCGCGCAGCGCGTCGTTCGGCGCGTGCAGCGACACCGCGAGCGCCACCGGGCACTCGTCGCGCAGGCGGTCCATGCCGGGAACGACGCCGGCCGTCGAGACCGTGACGCGCCGCCGCGACAGGCCGTAGGCGTTATCGTCGAGCATCAGGCGCAGCGCGGGCAGCACGTTGTCGAGATTGAGCAGCGGCTCGCCCATGCCCATCATCACGACGTTGGAGATCCGCGCGTCGATGAGGCGATTGGCGAGCCACAGCTGGCCGACAATTTCAGCCGTCGAGAGGTTGCGGTTGAAGCCCTGCTTGCCCGTGGAGCAGAAGGCGCAGTCGAGCACGCAGCCCGCCTGGCTCGACACGCACAGCGTGCCGCGGTTTGCCTCCGGAATGAACACCGCCTCGACCGCGTTCGCGCCGTCCACCTTGAGCAGCCATTTGCGCGTGCCGTCGGCGGCGAGGGTGTCGCCGACGATCTGCGGCGCCTCGACGCAGGCCGTCGCGGCGAGCTTCTCGCGCGTCGCCTTCGCGAGGTCGCTCATGCGCGCGAAGTCGGCCTCGCCCGACTGGTGGATCCAGCGCATCACCTGGCGGGCGCGGAACGGCTTCTCGCCCTGCTCGAGGAAAAAGCGCTGCAACGCCGCCGCGTCAAGGCCGAGAAGGTTCTCTTTCATTCTGGAAAGAAAAAGGCGATTTCCTTGCGCGCGGTCTCCGGCCCGTCCGATCCGTGCACCGCGTTGGCGTCGATCGAGTCGGCGAAGTCGGCGCGGATGGTGCCCTTGGCGGCTTTCTTCGGGTCGGTGGCGCCCATCAGCTCGCGGTTCTTGGCGATCGCGTCCTCGCCCTCGAGCACCTGCACCAGCACCGGCCCCGAAGTCATGAATTCCACCAGGTCCGCGAAAAACGGCCGCGAGCGGTGCACCGCGTAGAACCCCTCGGCCTCGGCGCGCGAGAGATGCATCATGCGTGCCGCGACGATGCGCAGGCCAGCGGCCTCGAAGCGCGCAAGGATCTGCCCGATGGCGTTCTTCTTCACTGCGTCGGGCTTGATGATGGAGAGGGTGCGCTCGATGGTCATTCCAGAATTATAAAACAGCGACTTACGTCTTATCGGGACTCTCGCCATTCCGGCAGCACCCCGGGCGCCTTTGCGCGCGCCTGATAGGCGGCGTCGACGCCCAGGCCGGGCGCCCACACCAGGGTCTCGCCGCTGAAGAGCAGCGGCAGACGCTCGCGCTGCCACGGCGGCACGCCCGCCTCCTGGAAAAGATTCTTCAGCGTGCGCCGCGGCCGCCGCGGGTCGGGCTGCAGCCGCTCGCCGCCGGCGCGCAAGCGCACCAGCAGCGGCTTGTGCTTCGCATCGATGCCCTTGCCGCGCGAGCGGCGAAAGCGCAGCTCGCCGCCGAGCGCGGGAATGGCGAGCTGCCGCTCCCCCTGCCAGCGCAACGGCGCGAAAGGCGCCTCGGGCGCCGCCGGCTCGACGGCGAGCCGGCCGCGGTAGACGCGCAGGCGCATGCCTTCGTGCTCGACAAGGGTGCGCGCGCCGCGGGAGGTGAGCTGCTTGAGCATCTCGACGAGCTTCGCCTCGCTCGGCGCCTTCAGGCCCTTTTCGCGCAGATAGGCGCGCAGCAGCCGGTCAGCGCCGATTTCCTGCTTCGAGAAATGCCGCGCCGCGCGCGCGACGGACGCCTTCCACGCGGGAAAGCGCGAAGCGATGAGCGGGCCCAGCTGCCGGCGCACGAAGTTGCGCGTGAACTTGTCCTGCGCGTTGCTCTCGTCCTCGATCCACCCGAGGCGATGCTTTTTCGCGTACGCCAGGATCTCCTCCCTCGCGACGTCGAGGAGCGGCCGCACCAGCTTCTTGCCACCCAGGCGCGAGAGCGGCTGCATGCCGCGCGCGCCCGCCACGCCGGCGCCACGTAGCAGATTCATCAGCACCGTCTCGGCCTGATCGTCGAGGTGATGGGCCACGAAGATCTGGTCTTCCTTGATCCTCTTGAAAGCAGAGTAACGGGCCGCACGGGCAGCCGCCTCGGGCCCCTCGCCCGCCTTCGCTACCCGCACGCGCCTCACGGTCAACGGCACCTTCCATTGCTTGCACAACTCGCGGCAGAACTGCGCCCATGCGTCGGCATTGGGGCTCAGGCCATGGTGGACGTGAATGGCCTTCACGCCCTGGTCTTTCAGAAGGTGAAGGAGGACGACCGAATCGACACCGCCGGACAGCGCCACGGCAGCGCGTTTGCCGCGCAACGGATGCTCTTCCAGGAACCGCGCGACTACCGCGGCAGGATCAGCGCTCGGCTGCTTCCTTGAACTTGCCATAGGCCATGAGCCGCTCCAGGCGCTCCTCGACGAGCTCCTTCGGCTTCTTCTCCTGCAGCTCCTTCAGCGTCTCGGTGAGCGCCTTCTTCAGCGCCTGCGCCGTGGCCTGCGGATCGCGGTGCGCGCCGCCCACCGGCTCGGGCACGATGCGGTCGACCAGGCCGAGCGTCTTCAGGCGGCTCGCGGTGATGCCGAGCGCGTCGGCGGCCTCGGGCGCCTTCTCGGCGCTCCTCCAGAGGATCGAGGCGCAGCCCTCCGGCGAGATCACCGAGTAGGTGGCGTACTGCAGCATGATCACGGCGTCGCCCACGGCGATCGCGAGCGCGCCCCCTGAGCCGCCCTCGCCGATGATGGTGGCGATGATCGGCACGCGCAGGCGCGCCATCTCGAAGAGGTTCCTGCCGATGGCCTCCGACTGCCCGCGCTCCTCCGCGTCGATGCCGGGGTAGGCGCCCGGCGTATCGACGAAGGTGAAGACCGGCAGCGCGAACTTCTCGGCGAGCTTCATCAGCCGCAGCGCCTTGCGGTAGCCCTCGGGCTTGGGCATGCCGAAGTTGCGCAGGATCTTCTCCTTCGTGTCGCGGCCCTTCTGGTGGCCGATGATGACGCAGGGCTGGCCGTTGAAGCGCGCCAGGCCGCAGACGATGGAGGGGTCGTCGGAGAAGGTCCGGTCGCCGTGCAGCTCCTCGAAATGCGTGAACAGCGCCTGCACATAGTCGAGGGTATAGGGCCGCTGCGGGTGGCGCGCGACCTGCGCCACCTGCCACGGCGTGAGCTTGCCGTAGATGTCCTTGGTGAGGGTCTGGCTGCGCTTGGTGAGCCGCTGGATCTCGTCGGAGATGTCGGCGGCGGGATCGTCCTGCACGTAGCGCAGCTCCTCGATGCGGCTCTCCAGCTCCGCGATCGGCTGCTCGAACTCGAGGAAAGTGGTCTTCACCGGCGCGCGATTCTAGCCGATCGCCATGATGCCCGTGCCCTCATAGGACGACTACCTTGTCCCGGCCGGCGGCCTTGGCCTGGTAAAGCGCCGCATCGGCACGGGCCAGGGTGGCGTCGAAGGGCTCGGGCGCAGCATAGGTCGCGACCCCGATGCTCACGGTCAGGCGGCCGCCGTCCGCGACCTCGGGAAACACGCCCGCGGCGACCCGGTGGCGCACGCGCTCGGCGCAGGCTGCGGCGCCCTCGCGGCCCGTCCCGGGGACGATGACCAGGAACTCTTCGCCGCCCAGCCGCCCGAAGAGGTCGATGCCGCGCAGCTCGGCCGGCACGAGCTGCGCCAGCCGCCTGAGCACCGCATCGCCCGCGGCGTGCCCGAAGCGATCGTTGATCGACTTGAAGTGGTCCACGTCCACGAGGCACAACGAGAACGGCGCGGCGAGGCGCTCGGCGCGCGAGCGCTCGCGGTCCAGCGCCTCCACCAGGTAGCGGCGGTTGTAGATGCCGGTGAGCTCATCGCGCACTGCGATCTGCTCGATGCGCTCGAGCGCCTGGCGCAGCTCGTGGTGGCTTTCGCCGAGGCGAACGCGCAGCCGGTTGACGTAGCCCCCCATCACCGCGAACCAGGGCAGCACGACCATCAGCACGGCGAACCCGGTGAGCGCGGCGCGCACGTCCATGCCCGGGTCGCGCGCGTACGAGAGCTGCAGCACGACGCCATGCGCGCCGAGCGCGAGCAATGCCAGCACCATCAGGCGCGCGGCATTGAGGCGCAGCACGCCGAACAGCATCGCCACCAGGTAGAACAGCGTCAGCGCCTCGCGCGCCGGGCCGGCGTGATAGCTGATGTAGGCGAGGAACAGGATCGCCGCGGCCACCTGCTCGGTGGTCAGGCTCGGGTCGGCGAAGCGAAGGTTGAGGCCGCTGCGAAAGAGGGCATAGAAGCCGAGCATCAGGGTGACGACGCCGGCGGTGCCCTCGACGGCGACGCGCCAGGACAGCAGCCCGAGGAAGGCGCACAGCACGAGCGCGACGCAGGCCAGCAGCGACGTGCCCGCCGCCATGAGGAAGCGGCCGATGCGCAGCGACTGGCGCTCGTCGGCCGGGAAGAACGTGAAGCGAGACACGATCTCAGCCATCGCGCCGCCCTTCCTTCCTGTGACCCGTCAGTATTCTACCGGCACGGGGTCGAGCGAGCGCCACAGGTACCAGGTCGCCACCGAGCGCCACGGGCGCCAGGTCTCGCCCAGGCGCGTCATGGTGCGCACCGAGACTTTCCGGCCCTTGTAGTACGAACGGCAGATCCCCTTCTGCAATCCGAGGTCGTCGAGCGGGAACACGTCGGGCCGCAGCAGGTTGAAGATGAGGAACATCTCGGCAGTCCAGCGGCCGATGCCGCGCACCTCCACCAGCTCCGCGATGATCGCCTCGTCGTCCATCTGCGGCCAGCGGTGCACGTGGATCGAGCCGTCGGCGAAGTGCTGGGCGAGGTCGGCGATGTACTCGACCTTGCGGTCGGACAACCCGCAGGCGCGCAGCTCCGGCCTTGGCTTGGAAAGAATTCCCTGGGGTGAAATCTCGCCGACGCACGCCACCACCCGGTCCCAGACGCTCTGCGCCGCCTTCACCGAGATCTGCTGGCCGCAGATCGCACGCGCGAGGGTGAGGAAGGGCTCCCCGCGCCGCATCAGGAAGACCTTCGGACGCGAGCGCATGATCGCGCCCATCACCGGGTCGCGCCGCGCCAGGGCGCGCTTCGCGCGATCCCAGTAGTTGGGCCTCACATCCGAGTGGTCAGGCTTCATGCAAAGGCAGGTTGGTGAGCAGGTTCTGCGGCTTCATGCGCACCACCTCGTCCTCGCCGCAGGAGAGCGCCAGGTAGACGGTGCGCCCGGCGATGTCGGCGCGCATGGCGCGCGGATCGTCGAACTGCAACGCGAAGAGCGCCAGCACGCGGCGCATGCGCCCCGCCTCGATCTCGCCGCCCGCCCACAGCTCGTTCAGGATCGCGGTCGACTCGGCGTCGAGGCCCACGTGCCACGCCCAGTGCGCCTCGTCGATCCGCCGTATGGGTTTCACGGAAACTTTCAGATTCAAAAAGTGGGCAATCCAGGCTTCAATGTCGCGGCAGAGCGCGTCGAGCGCCGGCCGGCCATAGGTCAGGCTGATCACGGTGTCGTAGCGCGACTCGCGCTCCCAGTAGAGCGGCGCATTGGCGCGGTCGAGCACGTCGAGGTCGATTTTCCCGACCTCGCCTTGCGCCTCCACGATCAGCCGGCCGATGCTGCCGTAGCGGTTGCCCGCGGCGTGCATCTGCACGGTCTCGTCGTCGGCGACGAGCACGTGGCCCTCCTGCAGCGTCACCTTCTGCTCGCGGAAGAAGAGCTCGCCGGCGCGCAGCCGCAGCGGATCGTCGCAGCCGTCGAGGATGTTGCGCAGCACCACGTGCGCCAGCTGGTCGATGAACATCGGCGGCACGTCGATCGGCCCCTTGAACAGGGTCATGTAGCAGCCCTCGACCGTGCCGGCGGCGAGCAGCCGGTCGCGAAAGCGCATCAACAGGCGGTAGTTGTCCCGCGCGTCCGGATCTTCGACGGTTCGAAGGTGTGCCTCATCCAGCGTTCTTCTCGGGTTCTCCATGAGAGAAGAATGCAGGGCAAGCTCGCCTTCGCCGGATTCCTTGACCGGATGGATCTCCGGGCGCAGGTAGTAGGCGCGCAGGAAATCGTCCGTGACCCGCAGGCGTCCTGCGGCGTCGCGTTCTAGGAGATGGAAGCCGCTATTGCGCCAGAAATCAGGCAGGGGTGAGCGTCAACCGCGAGTGCGACGCGACGTGCTGCTTCAGGAACTCCATCTGGTCGGCGAGGATGCGGCGGTTGGTGAGGATCAGGTACTCCGCCTTGTTCGGCACGTACGGCGCGTAGAGGAGCTCCATGCCGCACTCCTGCGGCAGGCGGTTCCTCTTGTGGCCGTTGCAGTGCCGGCAGGCGGTGACGACGTTCATCCAGGTGTCGCGCCCGCCGCGCGAGAGCGGCGTAATGTGGTCGCGCGTCAGGCGGAAGTAGCCGTGCTCGGCGCCGCAGTAGGCGCACATGTGCCGGTCGCGGCGGAAGAGCTCGCGGTTGTTGAGCGGCGGCACCTGGTTGAAGCCCTTCGCGGCGAGCGCCTTGCCCTTCACCGCGATGATCGAGTGCGCGGTGATGCTCGAGCGCTGGCCGGTGAGCCGCGAGATGCCGCCGTAGTAGGTGAAGGTCTCGTCGCCGAGGGTCCACGCCACGAGGTTCTTGGCGTAGTAGAAGCACGCCTGCTGCCAGCTGATCCAGCGGTGTGGCACACCGTGCGCGTCGAGCGAGAGGATGAGCGGGCTGTCCATGTTGGCAGGAATTATGCTTCGCGACGCATTGTGCCAAGCTGCATCGCGCTTGGCAATGCCCGCCAAAACAAGAGCCTGCGCGGCAAACCTAATTCTTGTCGACGGCCTCGCGGAAACCCTGGCCGGCGGCGAAGGCCGGGATGGTCTTCGCCTGGATCTTGATCTCCTTGCCGTTCATCGGGCTGCGGCCGGCGCGCGCCTTTCTCCGGCGCGGCAGGAAGGTGCCGAATCCGACCACCGTGACGCGCTTGCCCTTCGCGACGTTGGCGACGATGGCGTCGAAGACCGCGTTCACCGCTTCTCCGGCGGCCGCCTTGCTGACGTTCCCCGCCTTCGCCGCGACCTGCACCAGGTCGGATTTGGTCACCACGTGTGGCATGGTCTCTCCCGTTTTTGCCGCCGCGCTCCGACAAGCGAGCGACGTGCATCGTATCCAAATCGAAATCGAAACACAACGCGCGCGTCGTGATATTGCGCACGCCCATCCGCAAACATTTATCATGGCGGCTCAAAGGAGGAGGACCGATGAAGAAGATGCGAAGCCTCGCCCTCGGCGGGGTGGTAGGACTTGCGCTCGCGCCGCTCGCGCAAGCGCAGACCACGCTCACGTATTCGACCTGGGTGCCGCCCTCGCACCACTTGAGCGTGTGGCAGGCGAACTGGACCCAGGAAGTGGAGAAGGCGACCGGCGGCCGCGTCAAGTTCCAGTCGCTGCCCAAGGCGCCGGCCGCGCCGCCCGGGACCTTCGACGCGGTGCGCGACGGCCTGGTCGACCTCTCCTACGTCACCGCGAGCTACACGCCCGCGCGCCACATCCTGCCGCTCATGCCCGAGCTGCCCGGCGCCGGCGACACCGCGCTCGTCAACTCCATCGCGTATTCGCGCATCCACTGGAAGCGCTTCCACAAGGTCGGCGAGTACAAGGGCGTCAAGCTCCTGGGCGTGTTCACCCACGGGCCGGGCCAGATGTTCACCAAGGTCCCGGTCAGCGGCATCAAGGACATCCAGGGCCTGAAGATCCGCACCGGCGGCGGGATCGCCGAGGCGGTGGCGAAGGCGCTCGGCGCCTCGGCCTTCGTGAAGCCCGCGCCCGAGTCCTACGAGCTGCTGAAGTCCGGCGTCGCCGACGGGGTGTTCTTCCCGCTCGAGTCGATCGTTTCGTTCAAGCTCGATACCGTGCTGCAGCAGGCGACGCTCTTCCCCGGCGGCATGTACAGCTCCGCCTTCGGCTTCTTCATGAACGAGGACAAGTGGAAGAAGCTGCCGAAGCAGGACCAGCAGGCGATCGAGAAGCTCTCCTTCGAGCACGTGGCGCGCACCTGCGGCCAGTCCTGGGACACCGCCGACCAGAAAGGCCTCGACGGCCTCAAGAAGGCGGGGGTGAAGATCGTCCAGGCGGACAAGGCGCTGCGGGCGGAGGTGGCCAAGCGCTCGGCGCCGATCATCGGCGACTGGATCAAGAAGGCGAGCGCCAAGGGCGTCGACGGCAAGGCGGCGCTGGCGGAATTCCGCGCCGAGCTGAAGAAAGTCGCCGCGGCAAAGAAATAGAGCAAGGCTGAACCCGCCCGAGAAAATCTGGGAGCGGCGCGCCGACGCAGCGCTCGGCGTCGCCGCCTCCCTGATCCTTTTCTGCATGATGGCGCTCACGTTCGTGGACGTCGTCCTGCGCTACGTCTTCAACCGGCCGCTCGCCGGCGCCTTCGAGGTGACCGAGCTGATGCTGCTGGTGCTGATCTTCGCCGGGCTGCCGCTCGTCACCCACGCGCGCGAGCACGTGACCATGGACTTCGTCGACCGCCTGCTGGCCGGCCGCGCGCGCGACCTCCTGCACCGCGGCGTCCAGCTCGCCTGCGCCGCGATCATGCTCACGCTCGCCTGGCTCATCTGGCTCAAGGCCGACCGCATCTGGGAGTACCGCGATGCGACCGACGTGCTGCGCATCCTCTACGGCCCCTTCGTGTACTTCATGTCGGCGATGATCGGCCTGTCGGGCCTCATGCACCTCTACCAGGCGTTCGAGCGGCGATGATCGAAGGGCTGCTCGGGCTTGCCGCGATGCTGGCGCTCGCGTTCCTGCGCCTGCCCATCGCCTTCGCCATGGGCGTGGTGGGCATCATCGGCTATGCCTACATGCGCGACTGGAACTTCACCATCGCCTTCGCCGTGGCGCAGACCAAGATCTACGAGACCGGCCGCAACTACACCCTCTCGGTGGTGCCGCTGTTCATCCTGATGGGCAACTTCGTGACGCGCGCCGGGATGTCGCAGGAGCTCTTCCGCGCCGCGAACGCGTTCATCGGCCACCTGAAGGGCGGCCTGGCGATGGCCACCATCCTCGCCTGTGCGGGCTTCGGCGCCATCTGCGGCTCCTCGATCGCCACTGCCGCCACCTTCGCCAAGGTGGCCTACCCCTCGATGCGCCGCTTCGGCTACAAGGACACGCTCGCCACCGGCGCCATCGCTTCGGGCGGCACGCTCGGCATCCTCATCCCGCCTTCCACCATCCTCGTGCTCTACGGCGTGTTCACCGAGACCAACATCGGCCTGCTCTTCGCCGCAGGCGTGGTCCCCGGCATCCTGGCGGCAACGCTGCTGTGCCTCGCGGTGCGCTGGGTCGTGTGGCGCGACCCGGCGGCCGGGCCCCCGGGGGAGCGCTCGAGCTGGCGCGAGCGCGCCCAGTCGCTGAAGGGCGTGTGGGCGGTGGTCGTGCTGTTCGTGTTCGTGATCGGCGGCATCTACGGGGGCCTTTTCACCGCCACCGAGGGCGCGGGCATGGGTGCGTTCGGCGCGATGGCCTTCGCGCTCTGGCGCCGCGCGCTCTCCTGGCAGACGCTCTATGCCGCGCTGGTGGAGAGCGGCCGCACCACGGCGATGCTGTTCATGATCCTGATCGGCGCGCTGATGTTCGCCGATTTCATCAACATCACCAGCATGCCGGGCGACCTCAAGGACTTCGTCAGCAGCTTCCAGATTCACCCGATCATGGTGGTGTTCGCCATCTGCGCCATCTACGTCATCCTCGGCACGGCGATGGAGGAGCTTTCCATGGTCCTGCTGACGCTGCCGGTGTTCTTCCCGCTGGTGGTGAGCCTCGGCTTCGACCCGATCTGGTTCGGCATCCTGGTCGTCACCGTGGTGGAGATCGGCCTCATCAGCCCGCCGGTCGGCATGAATCTCTTCGTGCTGAAGACCCTGCTGCCGCAGGTGCCGACCGGCACCGTGTTCCGCGGCGTGATGCCCTTCATGCTCGCCGATGTCATCCGCCTCGCCATCCTCATCACCTTCCCGATCATCGCGCTGTGGCTGCCGAACCTGGTGAGATGAGGGACAAGCAGTACTTCCTCGAGCGCGTATCGCGCGAGATGGACGAGGACGTGGAGATTCCCGCCTGGGACGCGCCGCAGCAGCTCGCGCTCGCGGCGCGGATCCTCGCCGCCGAGGGCCACGAGTCCGGCCTCGCCGGCCAGCTCACCGCGCGGGCGGAGAAGCCCGGGACCTGGTGGACGCTGCCCTTCGGCTGCGGCTTCGACGAAGCCGCGCCGGAGCGCATGGTGCTGGTGGATGACGACTTGCAGCCGCTGCAAGGCGGCGCGCGGCCCAATCCGGGCGTGCGCTTCCACCTCTGGATCTACCGCAAGCGGCCGGACGTGCGCGCCATCGTGCACACGCACGCGCCGTATGCCTCGGCCCTTGCATGTACCTCTTCTCCCTTGAAGACCATTCACATGGACAGCGCCATGCTGCACGGCACGGTGCACCTGCCCGAATGGCCGGGCGTGCCTGTGGCGGACGACGAGGGGCGCATCATCGCCGCGGCCCTGGGCGAGTCGAAAACCATCCTCCTCGCCAACCACGGCCTGCTCGCGGCCGGGTCGAGCATCGAGGAAGCCACGTATCTCGCGGTGTTTTTCGAGCGCGCGGCGCGCATGCAGCTTCGCGCCATGGCGGCCGGCGGTTGCCGGGAGGTCGAGCCCGGGCTCGCCGAGGAGGCGCGCGCCTTCCTGCTGCAGCCGCAGATCGTGCGGCCTACCTTCGCTTACTGGGCGCGCCGCATCTCCACCATGACGGTGGGCTCGCGCGCCTGATCGAGCGCGCGGTAGAGCTCGAGCGCGCGCTCGACCATCGGCATCCAGACCTGCTTCTCCGCGGCCACGGCGGCGGCGTTCT
>Ga0209705_10000302_pt1 | contig 25740 bp, 23 predicted proteins | sample PPLLaktember2015_5_FD_187262 | JGI IMG/M metagenome (GOLD analysis project Ga0209705, IMG submission 187262) | Freshwater sediment microbial communities from Prairie Pothole Lake near Jamestown, North Dakota, USA - PPLs Lake P8 Core (1) Depth... | ecosystem: Environmental > Aquatic > Freshwater... | reverse complement strand
TGCGCATTAAGGGCGGCATGCCTGCACAAGAATATTCAGCTGGGGAAAGCACGCCTGCACAAAAATATCCATCTTGGGAAAGCACGCCTGCACAAAAATATCCATATTAATTAATCAGGCCTGCACCATCAGTCCGAACAGCGGTGCGAGCAAGTGACCGAGGATGCGCACCGTCAGGAGCGAAGCAAACCCAACCACAAAGGCGAGCGGCAATGGCCACTCGGTGGCTTCGCGCAACACGCGCGCGATGATCAGGAGCAGCCAGGCGCTGAGCGCGAGCAGCACGTAGGCCTGCCAGCTGGGCATGGCCTCCGGCCCCTGCTTGATCATCTCCATCAGCGCCGGCAGAAACGGCAACAGCAACAGGCTGAACACGGCGTCCACGGCATACAGTGCGGTAACCGTCTGCATCCAGCGCGCCGCGAAACCGCGCAGGCGGAGCACAAGCCACACTACCGCACCGAACAGCACGGCCTGCGAGGCAATGAACAGCAGCTGCGCCAGATCCAGGGCCCGCTCGGGCATACCCAAGGCATTCACCAACACACTGGCGGCGGCCGTGAGCCACACCAGGTTCATGGACGCCGGCAAGTCCTGCGCGCGTCCGCGCAACAGGCAAATATCGAGAATGATCTTAAGGATCTGCATAAGGGACACAGTGTTAAACGTCAGTCGGAACGCAGACGCGTGATGAGCCAGGCGCCTTCCTGTTTTTGCAACTCCACCTGGAAACGCACCGGCGCACCCTCGTTGAGTGCCGCCACGACCTCGCTGACTACCACGCTCACCACCCGGCTGTCGGGCGCGGGGCGGCGGCTGCCGGCCACATGGAACCCAAGTTCCGCGCCGAGCCGCTGGCGGGCACGCAGGTAGACCAGCGCGGCGCGCGTCGGCAAGTCATTGGCGAGCGCATCGGGGCTTTCACCCTCGGCGAGCCGCGCCACGCTGCGCAGTTCCTCAACGGCCTGTGGTTCACGGATGAGCTTTTCGACGAAATATTCGGCGCGGCTTTCCGGCGCGCTCGGCCGGGTATTGCAAGCAGCAGGTGCAGCGCCGCACAGCAGCCCGACCAGGACCCAACCGGTGCACCGGGCGACGCCGTGCCTGCCTGCATTCATTATTTAATAATAACACGCCATGCCGTGCCCATGACCAGCAACCGCTGCGGGCCGCTCTGCTAGAATGGCTATTCTTGTGCCAGCCTGCTTTCCGTAAAAAGGCTAATTTTGTGCACGCTTGTTCCATAGACTGCCACCATGACCAGCGAATTGATTACCACCGACGCGGCGCTCGCCGACCTGTGCCGCGCGCTCGAAGGCAGTGCGTGGATTGCGCTGGATACCGAGTTTCTGCGCGAGCGCACCTATTATGCGCGCCTGTGCCTCATTCAGATCGGTGTTCCCGGACTCGTGGCCTGCATCGATCCGCTGGCGCTCGACCAGCTTGAACCGCTGCACGCCCTGCTGGAAAACGCGCGTCAGCGCAAAGTGCTGCACGCCGCGCGTCAGGACCTCGAGGTCTTCAACGACCTTCGCGGGATCGTGCCGGCGCCGCTGTTCGACACCCAGATCGCCGCCGCCTATCTCGGCTACGACGACCAGATCGGCTACGCCACGCTGGTGACGGCGGTCACCGGCGTGACGCTCGACAAAACGCACACCCGCACCGATTGGTCGAAGCGGCCGCTGAGTGCCGCGCAACACCAGTACGCCGAGGACGATGTGCGCTACCTGATGCCGGTGTACGAGGCGCTGCACGAGCGGCTCGCCGCCGCCGGCCGGCTCGCGTGGGTGGCGGACGACTGCGCGCGTCTCACCGAGCCGGCGCTGTACGCGAACAATCCGGCCGAGGCCTGGCGCCGGCTGCGCGGCGCGGCCGAGCTGCCGGCGGCGAACCAGCAGATCCTGCGCGCGCTCGCCGCCTTTCGCGAGCAGACCGCGCAGGCACGCAACCTGCCGCGTGCCTGGGTGCTGCGCGACGAGGTGCTGTTCGAACTCGCGCGCCACGCGCCCCAGACACACGCCGAGCTGGTTTCGATCCGCGGGCTCGAGGACGGAGCGCGCCAGCGCTGGAGTGATGGCCTGCTGGCCAGCGTCCAGGAGGGACAGCACGCCGAGCCGGTGCCGCTCTGGGAGCGGCAGTTGCCGCCCACCCCGGAGCAGAACGCGCTCGGCAAGCGCCTCATGGAAACGGTGCGCAACGTGGCGCGCGAGCATGAACTCGCGCCGGGAGTGCTGGCCACGCGCCGCGATATCGAAAAACTCGTGCGCGGTGCCGACCCGGCGAGTGTCTTGCGCGGCTGGCGCGCCGAGCTGCTCGGCGCGAAGCTCGGCACGCTTCTTTCCCCCTGACCGGCAGACGGCGGATTCAACAGCTACACTAAACGGCATGAGGCCGACGGTTCGACAACTGGCAGCAGCACGCGCGTTCTGGGTCACCATCGCCTTCGCCGGTTTCGTGTTCCTGCTCAACCTGATCAAACCCCAACCGCTGCCCGGCGCCTGTGTGGTCGGCGATGTCCGCGCGCGTCTCGCGGCGCGCGTCCCCGAGGAACTGCGCAACCGGCAACTCGACGCCGGGGGCCTGCTGGCCGGCGTGGGGACCGCCGCAGTCGGTGGCTGGGAGGGTCTCGGCGATGCGCTGGTGGTGCCGGGCCATGCCTTCGTGCATTCCACCCGGCCAGGCACGCCGGTATACCAGACGCTGGTGAACGACCGCATCTTCCAGACCAGCAACCTGGTATACGTCCCGCTTGCCGCGCGGGCGCGCGACACAGTGCGCGTGGAACCCGGTACGCCGCTCGACAGCCTGTGGCGCCAGCTGGCCGCGCGCTACCCGGACGGGGTGCTGGTGAGCGGCACCGTGCAATGGCAGGAACTGCGTCGCTATGCGATCGCGCGGCCACCGATCGAGGGCCTGCCGATTTCCGAGCACACCGTGCACTACTACACCCAGGCGATGGAGAATCTTCCGAACGTCTGGTCGGTTCTGGTCGGTATCGCGGCTCACCCGCGCGCCATGCCCAGCGGCAACGTGCTCTATGCGAACCTGTTCGCGCGCCGTCCGGATGGCGGCCTCGACCTGCCGGCGCATGTGCTGGTATTGAAGGGCATGCCGCTGGATCCACTGGGCCCGCCGGCCATCGAGCAGGCCGTAAGCGTCGGACGTGCCGCCACCGGTTCACTGCTTGCCGGCGGGGTGCTCGCGCTTTATCCGCTCGACAACCTCACGGCCTGCACGGAGGCCTTCGTGCCAACGACCGGTGGCACCGTAACGGCGACTTCCGGCATCACTGCCGTGAAAGCGTGGTGACCGGCTCCGGCGGCCTCGGCAACAACACGTACAGCCGGCCGCGCTGCTTCATTTCGCCCGCCAGCCGGCCGGCCTCGACACCTTGGCCGAAGAACAGGTCGGCGCGCACCGCACCCTTGATGGCACCGCCCGTGTCCTGGGCAAACACGAGACGCTGCAGCGGCGTGCCATCCGGCAGCGCCGCATCCAGCCAGACCGGAAGACCGAGCGGAATGTAGGCCGGGTCCACGGCGACCGAACGCTCCGGCGTCAGCGCGACGCCGAGCGAACCGAGCGGGCCATCGAGTGCCGCGTCGCGCTGCGTGAAAAAAATATAACTCGGGTTGCTGTTGAGCAGCGCTCCGGTTTCCTCCGGATGCGCGGCCAGCCAGTCGCGGATGCGCGTCAGCGTGACTTCCTCGCGGGTCAGCGCACCCAGTTCGATCAGACGCCCGCCGAGAGAGCGATAGGGGTGACCGTTCTGGTCGGCATAACCGACCGCCAGCTCGCGGCCATCCGGCAGGCGCACGCGCCCGGAACCCTGCACCTGCAGAATAAAAAGTTCGACCGGATCTTCCACCCACAGCAGCTCGTGTCCGGCGAGCGGATTCCTGCCATTGCCGATCTCGCTCCGACTGTAGTACGGCACCACGCGGTTGCCCTCCAGCCGGCCGCGCACGGGCCGGCCCTTCAGCTCCGGGTAAAGACTGGCGAGATCCACAATGAGCAGATTGTCCGGCCGCTTGTACAGCGGCCAGCGGAATCGCTCGCTGCGCGCCGTGTCGCCGTTCAACACCGGCTCGTAATAACCGGTAATGAGTCCATCGCGCCCGTTCTCGGCATTCACCCGGTGCGCGCGGAAATGGGTCTCGAAGAATACACGCGCCGCCGCGTCGTCCGGCGATTCCAGTGTGCGCGCAACAAGGCAGATGTTTTCCCAGGCGGCGTCAGCCGCACTCGCACGCCCTTGTGCGTTGCGGGCTGCGAACTTCTCGCAGCCTTTGCGCAGCGCCGGCCAGGCATCGGCGTGGCGATCCTTTTCCCAGCCGGGTAGTTTCGACCATGCCACTTCCTGACCGATCCCGGGCGGCGGTGGCGCGAACCAGCCGGCGCAGCCGCTGAGTCCGAACACGCAAAGAAGCGCGAAGCCCGTCCACGTGCGGCCACGGCACTGAGGTAAATGATGGCGACGTCCAGTCATGTAATGAATGTCCCGAAGATGATATGCAACGGATTGTGCCGTACGCGTCCGGCTCGCCACAATGGCCCTGCCGGACGGTGCGCGCGTCCTGGATTTCTGCCTGGAATCACGGCGCCCAGCGCGTGTGCGGCTTGGCGCATGTCGGCAACTGGCGTAAAGTTGCCTTTTTCACTACGAGATTTTCCCATGTTGATCAGCCGCAACAAGGTCGTGCGTTTCGACTATACCCTGACCGATGACACCGCCCACGTCCTGGACAGCTCCGCGGGCGGCGAGCCGCTCACCTACCTGCATGGCAGCGGCAATATCATTCCCGGCCTCGAGACGGCGCTGGAGGGAAAACGCGCCGGCGACTCGCTGAGCGTGCGCATTGCGCCGGCCGAAGCCTATGGTGAGCGCGACGACGGTCTGGTTCAAAGCGTGCCGCGCGAGATGTTCGAGGACAGCGACGGCATCGAGGTCGGCATGCAGTTCCAGTCCGGCGACCCCGATGGCAATACCCGCATCGTGACCGTGGTCGGCACCGACGCCGCGAGCGTGACCGTGGATGGCAACCACCCGCTCGCCGGCGTGCCACTCAATTTCGCCGTCACCATCGTGGAAGTGCGCGACGCCAGCAGCGAAGAACTCGCGCATGGCCATGTGCACGGCCCGGGCGGGCATCAGCACGAGTGATGGGTTCCTGTCGCAGCGCTGACCCGGAATTACACCGGGTTCAGCGATGACCGGCGGCACCCCATGGAAATCCTGACTACCCCCGAGCTGGCCGCGCTGCTCGCGTTGATCGCGTTCGCAGCGCTGCTCTATTCCTCGGTCGGTCACGGCGGTGCCTCCGGCTATCTGGCGGCCATGGCGCTGTTTGGGCTGGCGCCGATGTTCATGAAGCCGGCGGCGCTGACCATGAACATCGCCGTCGCAGGCCTGGTCTTCTACCGCCTGCGGCGTGCCGGTTATTTCGACGCACGCCTGTTCTGGCCGTTTGCACTCGGCTCGATCCCGCTCGCCTTTGTCGGCGGCGCACTCACCCTGCCGGGCGGTATCTACAAGATCCTGGTCGCCGTCGCCCTGTTGGTTGCCGCCGCGCGCCTGCTGTGGAAGACGCAGGATCACGAAGCCTCCTCCACGCCAAATATTTGGATTGCACTGGTGAGCGGCGCCGGTCTCGGCTTGCTGTCCGGCCTGACCGGCGTGGGCGGCGGAATTTTTCTGAGCCCGCTGTTGCTCCTGCTGCGTTGGGCCAACATGCGTACCACCGCGGCGGTGTCAGCCGCCTTCATCCTGGTGAACTCGATCGCCGGACTCGCCGGGCATGCCGCCGTCGCCGCCACCTGGCCGACGCAACTGCCGGCGCTCATGCTCGCGGCGCTGGCCGGTGCCGTGATCGGATCGGAACTGGCCGTGCGCCGGCTGGCACCGGTGACGTTGCGGCGGGTGTTGGGTGTGGTGCTGGTGATCGCCGGTGCCAAGCTGCTGTTCTCCGCCTGAGTCTGTATTTATAGGACAACGGCCAGGACCGGTCCCTTGGGCTTCGCTCGCGCACATAAAAAACCGGGGCGCCTCTCGGCGCCCCGTTGTTACCTCTTCGTAGTCGCAACAAACCTTATCAGCCGGTCCCGATCTGTGGCGCGGCTTCCGGCATGTCGAGCTCGCCCTCGTACGGCTCGGCGAAACCACATTCCTTCACCGGACAGACCTTCTCGGTGCCGCGGCGCTTGGTGGTCTTGATGGTCAGGATCGGCCAACCGCACTTCGGGCACGGCTCGTTGAGCGGCAGGTTCCAGACCGCGTACTTGCAATCCGGATAACGCGCGCACGAGTAGAAGATCTTGCCGTAGCGCGACTTGCGCTTGAGCATGTTCGCCTGCTTGCACTCCGGGCACTGCACGCCGGTGTCGGCCGGTTTCTCGAGCGGCTCCATGTGCTTGCAGTTCGGGTAATTGCTGCAGCCAATGAACTTGCCGTAGCGGCCGCGCTTGATGACCAGTTTCGATTCGCACTTCGGACAGACGCGGTCCTCGACATACTGCGGCTCGTTCGAGGCGCCGGCCTCTTCGTCCACGTTGCGCGTGTAGTCGCACTCCGGGTAGCCGGTGCAGCCGATGAAATAACCGTTGCGGCCGAGGCGCTTGGACAACGGTTTCTGGCACTTCGGGCAAAGCTCTTCAAGAATTTCGGTACCGGGGCGATCGGCGGTCTCTTTCTCGTCGACCTGAACCTTGAACTCGCCCCAAAACTCCTGCAGCAACGGCCGCCATTCCTTCTCGCCGCGCGACACGGCGTCGAGGTCGTCTTCCATGCGCGCGGTGAAGTCGTAATCCACGTATTTGAAAAAATGCTCTGACAGGAACTTGTTCACCACCCGGCCGACGTCGGTCGGCTGGAAGCGGCGCTTGTCGAGCGTGACGTACTCGCGCGATTCGAGCGTCGAGATGATCGACGCATAGGTGGACGGCCGGCCGATACCGAAGGCCTCGAGCGCCTTCACCAGCGAGGCCTCCGTGAAGCGCGGCGGCGGCTCGGTGAAGTGCTGCTCCTTGCGGATCACGCGCAGGTCCACGTATTCGCCCTTGAGCATGACCGGCAGGATCGCTTCGTCCTCTTCGCCTTCCTTCTTTTCGTCCGTGCCTTCCTGGTAGACGGCCATGAAACCCGGCTTCACCAGGGTCGAGCCGTTGGCGCGCGACACGTTGCCGCTGCCGGCCTCGAGGTCGACGGCCACGGTGTCCAGCACCGCATGCACCATCTGGCAGGCGACGGTGCGCTTCCAGATGAGTTCATACAGTTTGTATTGCTCCGGCGTCAGGCGCTCCTTGAGCTGCTCGGGGATACGCTCGGCCGAGGTAGGGCGGATCGCCTCGTGCGCTTCCTGCGCGTTCTTGGATTTGGTCTTGTAGACGTGCGGCGTTTCCGGAAGGTTATCGTCGCCGTAGCGCTTGGCGATGAGCGCGCGAATCTCCTCGATCGCTTCCTTCGCCAGGTTCACCGAGTCGGTACGCATGTAGCTGATGAGACCGACGGTTTCGCCGCCAATATCGACACCTTCATAGAGTTGCTGAGCGGTGCGCATGGTGCGTTGCGCGGTAAAGCCGAGCTTGCGCGACGCCTCCTGCTGCAGGGTCGAGGTGGTGAACGGCGGCGACGGATTGCGCTTGCGCTGCTTTTTCTCGACCGCCGTGACGAGATAGCGGCCCTGGGCCTGCTTGAGCAATTCGGCCTCGACCTCGGCGGCGCGGTTCTCGTCGCCGATCGCGAACTGGTCGAGTTTCTCGCCCTGGTACTGGGTGAGCTTGGCGCTGAAATTCTGGCCCTTGGTGCTGAGATCGGACTCGATGGTCCAGTACTCGCGCGCCTTGAAGCGTTCGATCTCCTGTTCGCGCTCGACGATCAGGCGCAGCGCCGGACTCTGTACGCGCCCGGCGGAAAGCCCGCGGCGCACTTTCTTCCACAGCAGCGGCGACAGGTTGAAGCCGACCAGGTAATCGAGCGCGCGCCGCGCCTGCTGGGCATTCACCAGATTGGTCGACAGCTCGCGCGGTTCCTGGATGGCGCGCTGAATGGCGGTCTTGGTGATTTCATGAAACTCGACGCGGTGCACCGGCTTGTCCTTGAGCACGCCCTCTTCCTTGAGGATCTCGTACAGGTGCCAGGAGATCGCCTCGCCTTCGCGATCCGGGTCAGTCGCAAGATACAGCGCGTCGGCCTTTTTCATCGCCTTGACGATGGCGTCGACGTGTTTCTTGTTCTTCTCGATGAGCACGTACTTCATGGCGAAGTCGTGTTCCGGGTCGACCGCGCCCTTCTTCGGCAGCAGGTCGCGCACGTGCCCGTAAGAGGCCAGCGCGCTGAACTCCTTGCCCAGGTACTTGGACATGGTTTTCGCCTTGGCCGGCGATTCGACAATGATCAGGTTTTTCGACATCGTTCAGAGAACCAGTTCAGCTTCGCGGCAGACACTCGCCTGCCGTCAACACAGTGGATAATGTGGGGTCGTGGGGCGTGATTGTGTGCGACAAGCGGTGTGACTTGTCAAGCCGGAAGGAAAAACCGCTGGAAAATCAGTGCAGGTGCTCCTGTACGCCGTCGAACACCAGGTCTTCCATCCAGGCGTAGGCCTGTTCCTGACCGGGCTGGTTGAACAGCACCATGAGGATCACCCACTTGAGCTGTTCGCTGTCGATTTCGTCGGTATCGAGCGCCATGACGCGATCGATGACCAGCTCGCGGGTGTGCGAATCGAGCACACCGCTGCGCGCCAAAAACAGGATAAAACCGCGCGCCTCGATGTTGATCTTCTGCTGCTCCTGGGCGGAAAACACGCGCATGGACTGCGACCGCCCGCCAGCAGGCAGCACACCGCGGTCGCGCAGCGAGGCCAGGCCCTCGAGCCAGTCGAAGGCCTTGTTCACTTCACTGCGGGGAAAACCGGCCTGCGCCAGCTCGACGGCAAGCGCTTCCTGGTCGGGATTGAATTCGGGACCGTCGTCCATGTAGTTCTCGAACAGATACATCAACACATCAAGCACGTTTTCTTTCATCATTCTCTCATCACCCCGCCGTGCGCGTCGTGTCGTCTCGTCTCGTCCACCCGTGCTTTTCAGGGCCGTCAGGACGTTCGCTGAACTCTCCCGCCCGGGCGGGCTTCGATCAGCCCGCATAACTCCATGTGCAACAGCATGGAGGAAACACTACCCGGCGTCAATCCGCTGCGTTCGATGAGCATGTCGACTTCAACCGGATCGTAGCCCATGAGTTCGAGCAATTCCTGCTGCGCCGGATCCGGCGGCGTGCCGGGAACCGTTGCGTTGCTGCCCGGCGGCGCGGCGACAAATCGGGCAAGCGCCCCCAGCTCCTCGAGGATATCCGGCGCGGTCTCGACCAGCTTCGCGCCCTGACGGATGAGCGCGTGACAGCCGCGCGCGAGCGGCGAGTGGATGGAACCCGGGATCGCGAACACCTCGCGTCCCTGCTCGGCAGCGAGGCGCGCGGTGATGAGCGAGCCGCTCTTGAGCGCTGCTTCCACCACCAGCACCCCGAGCGAAAGGCCGCTGATCAGCCGGTTGCGGCGCGGAAAGTTTTCACGACGCGGCGGCGTGCCAAGCGCGAATTCCGAAACCAACGCGCCCTGGGCGACGATGCGATGCGCCAAATCGCGGTGCGCCGCCGGGTAGACCCGATCGAGACCGGTGGCGGCGATCGCGATGGTCTCGCCGCCGGCGGCGAGCGCCGCTTCGTGCGCGCAAGCGTCGATACCGAGCGCCAGTCCGCTCGTGACCAGGAGTCCGGCACGCGCCAGGTAATCGCTGAAAGCGCGCGCATTGTCGCTGCCGCCGCGCGACGGATTGCGCGAACCCACCACCGCCAGCTGCGGCGCGCAGAGCAGCGTCGCGTCGCCGCGCACGAACAGCAGCGGCGGCGGATCGGGGATCTCGTGCAGCAGCGACGGATACGCGGAATCGGTGATCGCGACAAGATGGTTGGTGGGATCGTCAAGCCAGGCGCGTTCAGCCTCGAACTGGCCGGCATCCGGACCGGCGCGCAGCGCATCGACCGGTCTCTGGTCGCCATCGAAGAAGGGCAACAGTTCGGAGCGCGGCGCGGCGCAGATGGCCGGGATATCGCCGAAGTGCGTGAGTAGCCGCCGCAGGCCGGCTCCCCCGCCCGTCAGGCGATGCAGATGCAACCACGGCACGGCGTCTTCAAACCGCATGTCCAATCCTTCGGTGCAATTCGGCATCCGTGCCGCGCAGCGGATCAGGGCGTGCGCACGACGTCGTAAATATGAACCGGCCGGTTGGCGTCCATGATCAGCGCGTAACTGACCTTGTCGTACACCCGGAACACCATCAGCAGGCCCGTTTCCTCATCCGGCAGCTTGTACTTGCGCCTCGTGACCGGATCCTTGCCCACGCCCGCGTGGCGCATGATGCGCAGCACATGCCCCTCTTCCATGCCCTCGCGCTTGCCGAGGCTGATGGCGACGATGGTGGTCGGGCCGAATTCGCGCAGGCCGTTGATCGCCGCGAGGATACTGCCCTTCACGTTCTTGTCCGGCGCGCGCGGAAAGTAATAAGGAAGCGCCGCCTTTTCCGGTGCCTCAAGCAGGCGATCGGTGGGCAGGATCTCCTGCTTGACGCGCGTGACCACGAGCTTGGTCGGGTCACCGGGTACGAGCAACTTGGCGTCGCCCAGGTACTGGGCTTCGTAGGCCAGGGTTTCACCCGTGTCCGGGTTCTTGAGCGCCTGACCCTGGCGGAAGACCTGGTAATACTCGGCGCTACTGTTCTTCTTCAGGCCACGCGCATAGAACTCACTGCCATCACCCAGCGCTCTCCGGTCATCCAGGCCAATGGTGACATACCCGGCCCTGTCCAGTTCGCTGCGTCCCACCGCCAGTGGCTCGGTCAGAAACGGTACGATCGCGTCCGGGCTGATCGTCGGAATGGCCGCGCCGATAGGCTCGCTGTGTACCTTGGGCCGAAGCCGGACCACCTTCATCCCGGTCGGGGTCTCACCCGCCGGTTCTTCAATGGCGGACGTAGGCGTGGTTATCGCCTCTTCTGCCACGGCCTGCGGTACAGTCTCCGGCACCGGGGCAGGCTTTTCGTCGCGCACCACACTCAGTTGTGGTTTGCCGTCCACATAGGTCAGCAGGATGACGTCGCCGGGGTAGATGAGGTGCGGGTTTTTGATCTGCTCATTGATCGTCCAGACGCTCGCCCAGCGCCACGGATCCTTGAGAAAGCGTGCGGAAATGTCCCACAGGGTGTCCCCCTTCTGCACCACGTAACGGTCCGGGTGATCGGATTTGAGCGCCACCGTGTCGGCGTAGACCGGGGCAGCGAGGACGAGCAGGGCGAGAATGGCCCCGAGGGACAACAGGTTTTTCACGGGCATGGGCATGATTTCCCTGTGGTGTTGGTCGGAGTCTAGTCCACCCCGACACGGTGCGCAAAGCGGCAATGCGCTGAAATTATCTTGTTATTCAGGATGATTTGAATCGATAATAATCCACTTTAAGAGGAATGGAAACGCTTCGGGGCCGTCCCCATTAATGAAGCTCTAACTGAACAGTCTACTTCGTTCGTCCTGTCATAAAGTAAAGTACCGTATGGCTATTCGCACCATCCTGCACTATCCCGACCCGCGCCTGCGCCAGGTCGCCCGACCCGTCACCACGGTGGATGACGAGATCCGCCGACTCGTGGACGACATGGCCGAGACCATGTACGCCGCGCCCGGCATCGGCCTGGCCGCCGTGCAAATCAATGTCGCGCAGCGCGTGGTGGTGATCGACCTGTCCGAGACCCGCAACGCCCTGCAGGTGTTCATTAACCCGGAAATCATAGAGCGCGACGGCAAGCAGGTTTTCGAAGAGGGCTGCCTGTCGGTGCCCGGCGTTTACGATGAAGTCGAACGCGCCCGACACATCCGCGTGCGCGCCCTCGATCGCAACGGGCAGCCCTTCGAGCTGGAGGCCGAGGCACTGCTCGCCACCTGCATCCAGCACGAGGTCGACCATCTGGACGGCAAGGTATTCGTGGATTACCTGTCGCGCCTGAAGCAAACCCGCATTCGTAAAAAAATCGAAAAGCAGGAACGCCTGGCGATGTAACCGGCGGGACAACGACTGCTTGCCGCAGATGAACGCAGCAAAATGCGAATGACGGATTGAAAAATGGGTCCGTCTTTCGATTTGCGCAAATCTGTGTTCATCTGCCTCTCCGCTTTGTTATTACAGACCATAATCCACCTATGAACCTGGTCTTCGCCGGCACACCGGAGTTTGCCGTCCCCGCGCTCAGGGCGCTGCTCGACGCCGGCCACACGCTACTCGCCGTTTATACCCAACCGGACCGGCCGGCCGGACGCGGCCGCAAGCTCGGCATGAGCGCGGTGAAGGAATTCGCCCTCGAACGCGGCCTGCGCGTGCATCAGCCGGTAACGCTAAAATCCGAAGACGCGGCCGCGGCCCTGCGCGCGCTGCAGCCGGATGCGCTGATCGTGATCGCCTACGGGCTGATTTTGCCCAAATCCATTCTTACTATTCCCCCATACGGCTGCATCAATGTCCACGCCTCGCTGCTGCCGCGCTGGCGCGGCGCGGCGCCGATTCAACGCGCCATCGAGGCCGGCGACGCCAAAACCGGCGTCACCATCATGCAGATGGACGAAGGCCTGGACACCGGCGCCATGCTGGCAACCGCGGAGACACCGATCGGCGTGGACGACACGGCCGCCACACTGCATGACCGGCTCGCGGAGTTGGGCGGGCGCCTGCTGGTCGAGACGCTCGCGCGACTCGCGCGCGGTGACCTTGCTCCGCAGGCACAGGACAATGCACGCGCCAGCTACGCGGCGAAACTCAAAAAGGAAGAGGCGCGCCTCGACTGGAATGCGGATGCCGGGCTGCTCGCGCGCCGCGTGCGCGCCTTCAATCCCTGGCCGGTGGCGCACACCACGCTCGACGGCCAGACCCTGCGCCTGTGGCACGCGCAGGCGGAGAACGGGACGGCGGCCGGTGCGCCGCCCGGCACCGTGCTGGCGGCGGATGCCGATGGCGTACGCGTGCAGTGCGCGAGCGGCACGCTGCGCATCACCCGGTTGCAGCTGGAAGGCGGCAAGGTACTCGACGCGCACGCCTTCCTCAACGGCCGGCCGCTGCCGGCCGGCACGCGCCTCGGCCCGTGAAGCCGGAAAACCGCTCCAGCGTTTGTCCCCGTAGGGACGGCTGCGCGCCCGGCACTTCCGCCATCCCTGGCGGTCGCACACCGGCGGCGGCGCGCGCGGCAGCCGCACGGGCAGTGGCGGCGGTGCAGCAAGGACGTTCGCTGGATGCCGCGCTCGCGGAGATTGTCTCCGCGCTGCCGCCGGCGCTCGCCGGCGAACGCGCCCTGATCCAGGAAATGACCTACGGCACGCTGCGCTGGCACTTCCAGCTCTTGCCATTGGTGAGCAGCTTCCTCGACAAACCGATCAAGGAGAGCGACGCCGATCTGAAGGCGCTGTTGATGGTCGGTTTCTACCAGCTCCTGCACATGCGCGTGGCGCCACATGCCGCGGTGAAGGAAACGGTCGAGGCCGCCGTCGTGTTGAAGAAGGACTGGGCAAAGGGCATGACCAATGCCGTGCTGCGCCGGCTGCTGCGCGAGGAACTGCCTATCCGCGCGCGCATCGCCGCCGATGAACATCTCGCGCTCGCCCATCCGGCCTGGCTGCTCACGCGCATCAAAACCGCCTGGCCGGATGATTGGCGTGCGATCGCCGCGGCGAACAACGCGCGCCCGCCGCTCACGTTGCGCGTGCATCTCGGCAAAGTCACGCGCGCCGCGTATCTCGAACGGCTCACCGGGGCCGGTATTGCGGCGCATGCGGTACCGGACGTGGACAGTGCGCTCACTCTCGAGTCGCCGGTTGCGGTTGAGTCCTTGCCGGGCTTTGCCGCCGGCGAGGTGTCGGTGCAGGATGCGGCCGCGCAGCTGGCCGCCGCGCTGCTCGATGCCCGGCCGGGCGAGCGCGTGCTCGACGCCTGTGCCGCGCCCGGCGGCAAGGCCGCGCATATCCTGGAGCGCACGCCGCAGGTGGCGCTGGTCGCGCTCGATCTGGACACACGACGCCTCGAGCGGGTGCGTGAAAATTTCGCGCGTCTCGGGCTCGCCGGGACGATCGTACAGGGCGATGCCGCCGATCCCTCCGGCTGGTGGGACGGCCGGCCCTTCGACCAAATCCTGCTGGATGCACCGTGTTCGGCGACCGGCGTCATCCGCCGCCATCCGGACATCCGCCTGCACCGCACCCCGGCGGACATCGGGCGTCTGGCCGCCAGCCAGGCGCGCCTGCTCGATGCCCTGTGGCCGTTGCTCGCGCCCGGGGGTAAGCTTCTGTATGTGACCTGCTCAATCCTCCCGGAAGAAAACGCGCAGCAGATGGCGGCGTTCCGCGCACGCCGGCCGGATGCGCAGGCGTGGGCACTGGGACATCCGGCGTTCGAATGCACTGCGCGGCCTGCCGGTACCGGCTTTCAGGTCCTGCCCGGGGCCGGCGATATGGACGGTTTTTATTATGCCGGCCTCACTAAAATCCTGGCGTCCTCCTGACATGCACATTCGGCCTCTCGGAGCTGTCCTGCTCGCCCTGGCCCTGCTGCCCGCGCCGCGCGCCGACGCGGCCAACTTCAGCGTGAAGGCCGCCGAGGCCTATCTCAACGATCGCGTGCTGCACGTCAACGCGCGCTTCGATCTGCCGGTCAATCCGCGCATCGTGGAGGCCCTGAGCAAGGGCATTCCGATCGACGTGGTGATTGATGTCAACATGGCGAAACACCGCTGGTGGTGGCGGAACCGGGTGATCACCGATCACGTCCTGCACCGGCGCATTCAGTTCCACGCGTTGTCGCGCCAATACCTGGTCAGCGGCCTGCGCGAGAACGACCCATCCGAGAGTTTCGGCTCCCTGAGCCAGGCGCTCGAGCACGCCGGCACGCTCGACGAGTTCGAGATCATTCTCACGGCCAAAAAGGAAATCGAGGCGGACGCGCGTTATCTGCTCGTGCTGCGCGCGCGCCTCGACATCGAGGCGCTGCCCATGCTCATGCGCCCACTTGCCTACGCCACGCCCTCGTGGCGCCGCAGCACCGGATGGACCGAATGGCCGATAGAACAGGTTCAGCCGTGAAACCGCTGCGACAGGGAATGAAGCCTCATTCACTAATGGCGGAAGTGCGCAGCGCGAAGCCGTCAGTGAATGAGGCCTCCTTCACTGGGCGGTTTTTCCGCGTCACGCGCGTGTCACCGCTGGCGGTGCTGTCGGTGCTGCTCGCCATCTCGCTCGGCATGATGAGTGCCGCTACCCAGAACTCGGCGCTGTTCGGCGATCTCTACTCGCTGCTGCTGGTGCTCAACATCCTTGGCGTGGTGTTGCTGCTGACGCTGATCCTGCTCAGCGTCAGCAAGCTGGTCCGCCAGTTCCGCGCGCGCGTGATGGGCTCGCGCCTGACGTTGCGACTGTTCGGCCTGTTCGTGCTGTTGAGCGTGGTCCCGGTGGCGGTCGTGTACCTGTTCTCGGTACAGGCGTTCAACCGCGGCATCGACAACTGGTTCGACGTGCGCATCGAACAGGCGCTCGACAGCGCGCTCGCCCTCGGGCGCACGGCGCTCGATACCACCAAGGAAGACCTCACCCGCAAGGCGCGCGACATGGCCGCGGAGCTGGACAACAGTACGCGCGGACTGCTGCCGACGCTCAACGCGCTGCGCGAACAGCACGGCGTGTTCGAACTCACGCTCTTCAACCAGGATGGCAAGGTTGTATCGTCCAGCACCCAGGGCGCGGTGCGCGGCAAGAGTGTTATTCCCGACCGGCCGGGCGAGACGGTGTTCACGCAGGCGCGGCGCGGCGAGGTGTACGCCGGCATCGAACCGCTCGGTGACTCCGGCCTGCAATTGCGCGTGCTGGTGCCGGTGATCCCGCGCTCGGTGGGTGCACCGATGCGCGTGTTGCAGGTGCTCGAACCGCTGCCGGAACGCTACGCGCGCCTCGGCCAGAATGTGCAGGCGGCGTTCGCCGAGTACGAAAAACTTTTCTACTTGCGCGGCCCGCTCAAGTTCGGCTTCACGCTCACCCTGAGCCTGGTGGCGCTGTCCACCCTGCTGCTCGCGGTGTGGGCGGCGATCTACGCCGCGCGTAAACTGGTGACGCCGATCCGCGACCTGGCCGAAGGCACGCGCGCCGTGGCGCGCGGCGATTACAGCCAGCAGCTGCCGGTGCCGGTCGGCGATGAGCTCGGCATCCTGGTGCAGTCGTTCAACGTCATGACGCGCCGCATCCGGCGCGCGCAAGGCGAGATCACGCGCGGCCAGCGCGAGGCCGAGATCCAGCGCACCTACCTCGAAACCGTGCTCACGCACCTGTCGTCCGGCGTGCTGTCGTTCGATCCGCGCGGCCACCTGCGCACGCACAACGCCGCCGCCCACCAGATCCTCGGCGTGGACCTGCTGTCCGGCGAGGGCAAGACGCTCGCCCGGCTGGTCGAGATGCACCCGGGGCTGGCACCGTTTGGGGTCGCGCTGCGCGAACTGTTGCGCAAGGCGCAGACCGAATGGCAGGCCGAGATCACCCTGCCGGGCGGCGCCGGGCGGCGCGTGCTGATGGTGCGTGGCACGCGCCTGCCCGGCCTGCATGGACGCACCGGCGGGCACGTGGTCGTGTTCGACGACATCACCGCGCTCATCCAGGCGCAGCGCGATGCCGCCTGGGGCGAGGTGGCGCGCCGCCTGGCGCACGAAATCAAAAACCCGTTGACGCCCATCCAATTGTCGGCCGAGCGCATCCGCCACAAGTGCATGGACGGCCTGCCGGAACGGGAGCGCGCCACGCTCGATCGCGCCACGCATACCATCGTGCAGCAGGTCGAGGCGATGAAGGCGATGGTGAATGCCTTCTCCGAGTACGCGCGCCCGGCACAGCTGCATATCCAGTCCGTGAACCTCAACCAGCTGGTGCAGGACGTGGTCGAGCTGTACAAGGGCCGTACCAACCCGGTGCGTTACCAGCTCAATCTGGATGCCGCGCTGCCGGTGCTGCAGGCCGATCCCGGTCAGCTGCGCCAGGTGCTGCACAACCTTCTGCTCAACGCCACGGATGCGCTCGCCGCCACCGACAATCCGACCATGGAGATCGCCACACGCACCGTGGACGAACCGCACGGCCGCTTCGTCGAACTGTACGTGCGCGACAACGGCCCGGGCTTCGCGCCGAGCGTCCTGGACCACCTGTTCGAACCGTACGTCACCACCAAGGACAAGGGCACCGGCCTCGGGCTGGCGATCGTCAAGAAGGTCGTCGAGGAGCATAACGGCACGCTCTGGGCCGGCACGCTTAAGGACGGCGGCGCGGCCTTCACCATCCGCCTGCCGGCGGATGTGGCCCGGGCCGCGCTGGCACGGGGGAAAAACGCATGAACAGCGGCAACATTCTGGTGGTGGACGACGAGCCGGACATCCGGCAAATCGTGCAGGAGATCCTCGAGGACGAGGACTACACCATCACCACCGCGGAAAACGCGGCGGCCGCGCGCGCCGCCTACGACGCGCACCGCCCCGATCTGGTGTTGCTCGACATCTGGATGCCGGATACCGACGGCATCACCTTGCTCAAGGAATGGTCGCGCGACCGCGCGCTGCCGGTGCCGGTGGTGATGATGTCCGGGCACGGCACGGTCGAAACCGCGGTCGAGGCCATCCGTCTCGGCGCCTACGACTTCATCGAGAAGCCGCTGACCACCGCCAAGCTGCTGGTCACCATCGAGCACGCGCTGCAGAACGCGCGCCTGCGCCAGGAAAACCTGAGCCTCAAGCGGCGCAGCGACATGGTCAGCGTACCGGTCGGCAAGAGCAAGACGATGAAGCAGTTGCGCGCCACCATCGAGCGCATTGCCGCACACGACACCTGGGTGCTGATCACCGGCGAGCCGGGCAGCGGCAAGGAGGTCGCGGCGCGCTATCTGCACAGCATGAGTCCGCGCAAGGATCGGGCATTCGTGGAGATGAATCTGGCCGCCGTACCGGCACAGAACATGGCGATGCAGTTGTTCGGCACCGAACAAGGTGGCGAGATCACGGCCGGGGTGTTCGAACAGGCGGCGGGCGGCACGCTGTTTCTCGACCACATCGGCGATCTGGACATGGCAACCCAGTCGCGCCTGCTCAATGTGCTTGGAGAGAAGCGCTTCCTGCGCGTCGGTGGCAATGCGCCCGTGACGCTCGATGTGCGCATCCTCGCCGCCACCAACCAGGATCTGGCTCGGGCGATCGCCGCGGGGCGCTTCCGTGAGGATCTGTATTACCGGCTGAACGTCGTGCCGCTTGCCGTCCCCAGCCTGCGTGATCACCGCGAAGACGTGCCGGTACTGATCAGTTTCTACGTGGACTGGATGGTGGAAAAGGAACGTCTGCCCTACCGACGCTTCACCACCGGCGCGCTCAATGCGCTGCGCAACCACGCTTGGCCGGGCAATATCCGCGAGCTCAAGAATCTGGTGCAACGCCTGTTGATCCTGAGTCAGGATGAAGACATTTCCGAGGTCGAGGTGGCCGCCGCGCTCAGCGCGCAGGTGACGACGGTTTCAGCGGAATCGATTCCCGCTGCGCTTTTCGATCTGCCGCTGCGTGAGGCGCGCGACCATTTCGAAAAGGCCTACCTCGAACATCACCTGCAACGCACCGGCGGGAATGTTGGCGACGTGGCGCAAACCGTCGGAATGGAGCGCACCCACCTCTATCGCAAGCTCAAGAGTCTCGGCATCGACATCAAGAACCTGAAGGAGGGCTGAGCATGGCCGTGGTGGATAACCTCGAGGCGCTGCTCGCCAAGGGCACCGACAATGCATTGCTGCGTTTCGGCTTGGCCAACGAATATCTCAAGCTCGGCCAGTTCGAACAGGCCATCGGCCATCTGCGCAAGGCGCTCGCCCACGACCCGAAATATTCCGCCGCCTGGAAACGCCTCGGCAAGGCGCTCGCCGACACCGGCCGCACGGAAGAAGCGCATGCCGCTTACGAGAGCGGCATCAAGGCCGCCGAGGAGAAGGGCGATGTACAGGCGGCGAAGGAGATGCGGGTTTTTTTGAAACGATTACAGGGGTAGGAGCGGCCTTATGGCCGCGATACACGCGCATCGCGGCCATAAGGCCGCTCCCACAAGTGCTGCAAAACTAGTAAAACGGCGCCTCACCCTCCGGGCGAGTTTTAAATCTGCGGTGCGACCAGAAATACTGCTCCGGCATTTCGCGCACCGCGGCTTCGATGATCTGGTTCATGCGATTCGTATCGGTCTCGACATCATCGGTCGGAAAATTTTCCAGCGGCGGCTTGAGAATCACTTCGTAACCGCGTCCCCATGGCAACTGGCGGGTAAAACACGGAATCACCACCGCGCGCGTGACCGCGGCGACCCGCGACAATCCGGGCAGAGTCGCGGCCGGGATGCCGAAGAACGGCGCGAACACCGCGCCGTTGCGGCCCTGGTCCTGATCGGTGAGGTAGTAGAAGGCGAAGCCATCGCGGATGGCGCGCAGCGCCGGTTTGATACCTTCGCGCCGCTCGATCAGGCGCCCGCCGAAGCGCACACGGCATAACCGGATCAGATAATCGAACAGGCGGTTCTTCGGGCGCTTGTACAGATCGGTCATCGGGTAATCGGCCGACAACGCCATGCCACCGAGCTCGATGCTGACGAAGTGTGCCACCAGCAATATCACCGGTTTCTTTGCGGCCAGCGCCGTGCGCAAATGCTCTTCTCCAGTGCGGCGCACCAAGCGCCGCAGCCGTGCGGCGCCCCCCCACCAGGCAATCGGCACCGCAAAGGTGGCTTGCGCAAAGGCACGGAAGTGGGCGCGCGCCAGCCGGCGCTGTTGACGGGTCGTCAGCTGCGGGAAGCAGACGCGGAGGTTGGTGCGGGTAATGTGCCGGCGCCCGGCCATCAGCCAATAAAGCAACTCACCCAGCAGCGCGCCGGCGGCGGCGATCAGCGGCAACGGCAGAAAGGCCAGCAGTCGCAGGGCCGCTAACCCGAGCCAGCTCGGCCAGTAACGCGGACCGAGAAACTGACGCCAGGAATACTCCTCAGCCATGGTAGAGCGACGGCTCGCCCGGCGGGCGCTGCTTGAAACGCTTGTAGGTCCACATGTACTGCTCCGGCATCTCGCGCACACCGGCCTCGATCGCGGCATTCATCCGCGCCGCGTCGGCCAGCGGATCCTTGCTGGGAAAATTTTCAAGCGGCGGATGGAAGATTATTTCGTAGCCGTTGCCCTTCGGTAGCAGGCGTGTGAAACACGGAATCACCACCGCATCGGCAAGGCGCGCGATGCGGCTCAGGGCCGTCAGGGTGGCGGTCGGAACGCCGAAGAACGGCGCGAACACGTGATCGGCCTCGCCCGGGTTCTGGTCCGGCAGGTAATAAAAAGGATACCCGGAGCGGATCAGGCGGATCATGCCTTTGAGATGCGAGTCGCGTTCGAACAGCGCGCCGCCGAAGCGCAGACGCGAGCGGCGCATCAGCCAGTCGACCAGGTCGTTGCGCGGCTCCTTGTACATACTGATGATGCGCCGTTCGTGCGCCAGGAACACGCCCGCCACCTCCAGCCCGAGAAAGTGCGGCGCCAGCAGGATGACTTTCTTGCCTTCGGCGAGCGCGCGGTCGTAGTGCTCGCGGTTACGAAAGCGCACCAACGAACGCAGACGCGGCGCTGACGCCCACCAGATGAGGCTCACGCCCATCATTGCCGAGCCGAAGGCCCGGAAGTGACGGCGCAGCAGGTCCTGCCGCATCCAGTCGTTGAGTTCCGGGAAGCACAGCTCGATATTACGCTTGGCCGCGTCGCGCGCACGGCTGGCCGACAGGTAAAAAAGATCACCGAGACGTGCACCGATCGCTACGCGCAGTCGCTGCGGCAGCAGCAAGAGCGACCACATCAGGCCCATGCCCAGCCAGACGCCCCAGTAGCGCGGCGCGAGGAACCGGCGCGGCAGGGCCTCCGTCGGATTTTCGGTGGCGATGCCGGTGGCGTGGGGCTGGTCGGACATTTGGGTTTCGGGCGGGAAGTTGCGCGTATTGTGCCACAAGGCTGGATTGCCTGCGGCAGTGCCGCCGTCATCCGATTGGCCTTGCCGTCATCCCCGCACGCTTTAGGCGGGGATCCAAGGGTGTTGTGCGCCTGCGTCGACGGTTTGGACCGCTATATGCCACTGACCGTGTCGCGGGCACAGATTGTGCCCTGCCTTCGACAGGCTCAGGGCAAACGGCCTTTTTTATAGACTGGGTCTCCGTCTGAAGCATACGGGGACGACACTGCTACTCACGTCGACGACTCTCCCATCAACGACCGCATCGCTGCCAGTTCACATACGGCGCAATGAGCAACGCGAATTGCGCCGGATATTGCCGGTGTTGTTGACGTTCCCCCGTCGGAGCAAGCCGAGCACCACAGCTTAAGCCGGAGCAGTGCGCGAGCACTGTTTGAGCCCGAATCGTTTTTTGATTCGGGCGAGTTGCCATCCCGCGCAATTCATACATCAAGACGAACGAAGTAGGGCTTCCATATCGCGCTCTCGCGGCATTCGTACGTCCCTGTACGTCACGCAGCGCCCGGCTTAAGCGAGGAGCGGCCGCTTCTCGCGCCATTCATGTATCAAGACGAACGAAGTAGGGCTTCCATATCGCGCTCCGCGACATTGGTGCGTCCCTGCACGGCACAGGGAACCGGCTCGAAGAGCCGGCGTAGCGACCGGGAGGGCGTTTGATGTACAGGGATGTACGAATGTCTGGCCCGCGCATGGATGCGCGTCTGGGCCAGACCTTTGGTTACTTTCTTGTCGCGACAAGAAAGTAACCCGCCCGCGGGGCGGGACCCGCAATCAATATAGGTCGGCGCCGCCGACACAAAACCTCTGGATCCCCGCCTAAAGCATGCGGGGATGACGGCACTGTGGTTGGTGCGGCCGCTCTCGCGCATCTCTGCAGTGCACACTGTTCTGCCCTACCTCCCGCCATCCGTGGCGGTCGGCCGGAAGACTGCTCCTGCGTTTCCGGCACTCCCGCCATCCGTGGCGGTCGCAAGCGCACCCTACTTCGGAATCTCCCCCATCAACGGCCGCATCGCCGCCAACAAACTGTCGAACAAGCGCGGGTGGTCTTTCTCCTGCGCGGCCAGCAGCTGCTTCATGTGCAGCCGCTGGGTCGGGATGCGGAAACAGGCCGGGCAGTTGTCCTGGGTGACCGGCAGCTTGGCGCGCTCGGCGAAATCGCGTGTCTGGCGCTCGCGCACGTACACGAACGGCCGGATCACGCGCAGGTCGCCGGCGTCGATCGTGTAGTGCGCCTTCATGGTATTGAGCCGACCGTTGTGGAAGGCGCTCATCAGGAACGACTCGGCCAGGTCATCGAGGTGCTGGCCCATGACCAGCACGTTGTAACCCTCCTGCCGCGCCACCTCGTAGAGAATGCCGCGCCGGGTGCGTGCACAATAGGCGCAGAATGAATCGCCGCGCATGGTCTTGAGGGCGCGCGCCACAATCGCCTGGCGACGATAGAAATACGGGATGCCCAGGCCCTCAAGGTAGGCGTTCAGGTAATACGGGTCATAGCCGTCGATGCACGGGTCCACGGTGGCGCAGGCCAGCTCGAACTTCACGGGCGATTTGACCTGCAGCGTGCGCAACACCTGCAGCAGCGATAAGCTGTCTTTGCCACCGGACAGCCCGAGCAGCAACCGATCGCCCGGGCGGATCATGTCGTAATCCGCGATCGCCTGGCCGGCGAGCCGCAGCAGCGGCTTGGGCACCCGCACGAGCAGGGGTGGCAGGGGCGGGTTGGGTTGTGAGCGAGTCAGGATCATAATGAGCTAATAAGTATGCCTGAAAGCTGACCGGCCTGCGCCGGAGGAGTAACCGATGGGCGTCAAGACACTGGGTCCAAAAGAGGCCTACCAGTTCCTGCAAGCGCACCCGAATGCCCTGTTCGTGGATGTGCGCGCCAATATGGAATACCTGTTCGTCGGCCACCCGGCCGGCGCCATCCACATCCCCTGGATCGACGAGCCGGACTGGAAGGTGAACCCGCACTTCGTCACCCAGGTACGCCAAGCGATGCTCGGCGGCGCCAGCGGGGCGGCCCCGGTGGTGCTGATCTGCCGCAGCGGAGTACGTTCGCTCGAGGCCGGGAAGGCCCTGGTCCAGGCCGGAATCAAGGAAATCTATAACGTGGCGGAGGGTTTTGAGGGTACGCTCGATGACCACCATCACCGCAGTTCGATAGGCGGCTGGCGTTTTCACGGCCTGCCCTGGGAACAGTGTTAACTTAATGAAAAGACGGACGAAGTAAGGCTACCCTCGCTGCGCTGCGCCGAATGGGGATGCCATTCGGGCCTATCCTTGGTAAACTTCGCGCCCTCCGAACTTATACGCCAGGACCTCCAGCAATGGCCGACACCTATCTCTTTACCTCCGAATCCGTTTCCGAAGGTCACCCGGACAAGGTCTGCGACCAGATCTCGGATGCCGTGCTCGACGCCATCCTGAAAGACGACAAGACGGCGCGTGTCGCCTGTGAAACGCTGGTAAAGAACAACCTGGTGGTATTGGCCGGCGAGATCACCACCAGCGCCAGCATCGATTTCGACAAGGTCGCGCGCGAAGTCATCCGCCACATCGGCTACAGCGATGAGATGGGCTTCGGTCCGGACTCCTGCACGGTGTTGACGGCCATCGGCAAACAATCGCCGCACATCGCACAGGGCGTGGACGTGGGCAAGGGCCTCGACCTCGAACAGGGCGCCGGTGACCAGGGACTGATGTTCGGCTACGCCACCAACGAAACCGACGTGCTCATGCCGATGCCGATCACGCTCGCGCATCGCCTCGTGAAGCGTCAGGCCGAGGTGCGCAAGGCCGGCAAGCTCAAGTGGCTGCGCCCGGACGCCAAGTCGCAAGTCACGGTGAAGTACATCGACCATAAGCCGGTCGGCATCGACGCCGTGGTGCTCTCCACCCAGCATGCACCGGGCATTGCGCACAAGCAGCTGGAAGAGGCGGTGATCGAGGAAATCATCAAACCGGTACTGCCGAAAGAGTGGATTACCCAAGACATCAAATATTTCATTAACCCGACCGGCGCCTTCGAAATCGGCGGCCCGGTGGGTGACGCCGGCGTCACCGGTCGCAAGATCATCGTCGACACCTACGGCGGCATGGCGCGTCACGGTGGCGGCGCGTTTTCCGGCAAGGATCCGTCCAAGGTGGATCGCTCGGCGGCCTACGCCGGCCGTTATGTGGCCAAGAACATTGTCGCCGCCGGGCTCGCGGCGCGTTGCGAAATCCAGATCGCCTATGCGATCGGCATCGCCAAGCCGGTGTCGGTGTACGTCGACACCTTCGGAACCGGCGTGATTCCGGACACGAAGATCGCCGCGCTCGTCACCCAGCATTTCGACCTGCGTCCGAAGGGCATTGTGCAAATGCTCGACCTGCTGCGCCCGATCTATCTGCCGACCGCCTCCTACGGCCACTTCGGCCGCACCGAGGCCAGCTTCACCTGGGAGCGCACCGACAAGGCCGCCACCCTGCGCGATGCCGCCGGCATCAAGGCGAAGAGCGCAGTCAGCGCGTAAGTTTTTTCTTGTCGCCGCACCCGCGGCGAGGCGTTGCTCTCCGAGGAGCGTTGCGACAGGGGCCACCCTGCCAGGCTCGGAGAGACGTCCGTTAAATCAACGGCGCTCGATCAAACGAAATGCGCGCGCAGCGCGCAACGGCTCGCCTCCCTCTCCCGCATCAGCGGGAGAGGGAATGAGGGTGAGGGCTTCCTTCTTCGCGGCCCTCACCCCCCTCCCAAAGTAAGGAGCGAGCCGGTGATTCTTAAATAATTGATCGAGGAACACGCATATGAACGCTGTCGTCAATCCGAAGTTCACCGACTACAAAGTCGCCGATATCAACCTGGCCGACTGGGGCCGCAAGGAAATCCTGATCGCCGAGACCGAAATGCCCGGTCTCATGGCGCTGCGCGAGGAGTTCGGCGCCAAGCAGCCGCTCAAGGGCGCGCGCATCTCCGGCAGTCTGCACATGACCATCCAGACCGCGGTGCTGATCGAGACGCTCGTGAAGCTCGGCGCGCAGGTGCGCTGGGCGTCGTGCAACATCTTCTCCACCCAGGATCACGCCGCCTCCGCCATCGCCGCCGCCGGCGTGCCGGTGTTCGCCTGGAAGGGCGAGACCCTGGAGGAATACTGGTGGTGCACCGAGCAGGCGCTGACCTGGCCGGATGGCAAGGGCCCGAACATGATTCTGGATGACGGCGGCGACGCCACCATGCTCATCCACAAGGGCACGGAATACGAGAAGGCTGGCAAGGTGCCGGATGCGGAAGCCAACGCCAACGAGGAATGGAAAGTTTTCCTTGGCCTGCTCAAGAACAGCCTGGCCGCCAATCCGAAGAAGTGGACCGAGATCGGCAAGGGCGTGCGCGGCGTAACCGAGGAGACCACCACCGGCGTGCATCGCCTGTACCAGATGCAGGAACGCGGCGAGCTGCTGTGGCCGGCGATGAACGTGAACGACTCGGTCACCAAGTCCAAGTTCGACAACCTGTACGGCTGCCGCGAATCGCTGATCGACGGCATCAAGCGCGCCACCGACGTGATGATCGCCGGCAAGATCTGCGTGGTGCTCGGCTACGGCGACGTCGGCAAGGGCTGCGCG
>Ga0209705_10000301_pt1 | contig 25769 bp, 15 predicted proteins | sample PPLLaktember2015_5_FD_187262 | JGI IMG/M metagenome (GOLD analysis project Ga0209705, IMG submission 187262) | Freshwater sediment microbial communities from Prairie Pothole Lake near Jamestown, North Dakota, USA - PPLs Lake P8 Core (1) Depth... | ecosystem: Environmental > Aquatic > Freshwater... | reverse complement strand
TGGTCCATTTGCAGGCTGGCATCAGCATCGGAACCTGGGGGATAGAAAAGACCCTGCATCATTGGGTCAACGATGGATTGATGGCGCTGTTTTTCTTTGTCGTCGGTCTGGAACTCAAACGGGAAATACTCGTGGGTGAACTGGCAAGGCCGCGCCAAGCCGCCTTGCCGATCGTTGCCGCGATCGGCGGCATGGTGGTGCCGGCGCTGATCTATTTCGCCATGAACCCGGCGGGTGAAGCGGCGCGCGGCTGGGGCATTCCCATGGCGACCGACATCGCCTTCGCCATCGGCGCGCTGGTGTTGCTCGCCAGCCGGGTGCCCAAGGCGCTGATTACGTTCCTGGTGGCATTGGCGATCGTCGACGACCTGGGCGCCGTCGTCGTCATCGCCCTGTTTTATACCGAACGGCTGGTGCTGGAATGGCTGGCCGCCGCTGCTTTGATACTGGCGGTGCTCACGTTGTTCAATCTCGCCGGGATCCGCCGGATCGCGCCGTACTTCATTGCCGCCGTGCTGCTTTGGTATGCCCTGTTGCAATCCGGTGTCCATGCCACCCTGGCGGGGGTGCTGGGCGCCTTTACCGTGCCGGCCCGCCCGAAATACGATCCCGAGGTTTTCAGCCGACACGTCAAGACGCTGATCGCGCGCTTCGATGCCAGCCACGAAGCCGGCAAGAGCATCATGACCAATGACAAGCTGCAAACCGTGGTCCAGACACTGGAGAATGGCGTGCAGCAGGTTGAGACACCGCTACAGCGCCTGGAGCATATCTGGCATCTGCCGGTGGCGTTTCTGGTGATTCCGGTATTTGCCCTGTTCAACGCCGGCATCCCGCTCGAGTTCGGCACTCTGCGCGAAACGCTGTCGCATCCGATCACCCTGGGTGTCGGGCTGGGACTGGTCGTTGGCAAGTTCGTTGGCATCACCGGCGCGAGTTGGCTGGCACTGAAGCTGGGTATTGGTCAGCTTCCGGCCGGGACCCGTTTCAACCAGATTGCCGGCGTGTCACTGCTCGGCGGCATCGGCTTCACGATGGCGATCTTCATCGCCGAATTGGGGTTTGCCCAGCAAACCGAATACTTGCTGATGGCCAAGACCGGGATTCTTACCGCCTCGGTGCTTGCCGGCATGGCCGGCTTTGTCTGGTTGTATCTGGCCAGTGGGCGGCGGTAAGTGCGGTGGCCGACGTCTTCTATGAGACAGCGACTTTGCTACTGCTTACCTTCTCGCTGCCGGCCGTGCGCGCGGCCGCCAGCTGGGTGAGGAACCTGGCCGCCCAGCGATAGATGTTGTGCTCCTCGACTTGGAGCAACATGCGCTGCAGACGTGCGCGCCGTTCGTCGGCGCTCATCTCCAGGCCGAGGCGGATGGCATCGGCAAACTGCTCGGTGTCGTACGGATTGACGATCAGCGCGTCGGCCAGTTCGCGCGCCGCGCCGGCGAATTCCGACAACACCAGCACACCGTCGCCGAGGCCTTGCGCGGCGACGTACTCCTTGGCCACCAGGTTCATGCCGTCGTGCAGCGAACTCACGATGCACATCGGCGCCATGCGCAGGAAGGCGTGCACGGTCTGGGCGTCATGGTGCGCGATCAGGAAGTGGATCGGTTTCCAGTCGTCGGTCTGGTATTTCCAGTTGATCTCGTCGGCCAGCGCCTCGAGTCCGTCTAGGTGCTCGCGGTAACGCGGTATGTGCGTGCGGCTCGGCGCGCCGAGCTCGACGAGCGTGAAGCGTCCGCGGTACTGCGGATATTTCTCCAGCAGCCGGGCGACGGCGCGGAAGCGTTCCGGCAGGCCCTTGGTGTAGTCGATGCGATCCACGCCGACCGCCACGAAGGCGTCGCCGAGTTGGTGCTGTTCCCGCAGTCCGGCGATCTGTTGCGCCAGTTCTTCGCCTTCCGGCACGTGACGCTCCGACCAGGGCTGGACGCTGATCGGAAACGGCCGTACCAGCGTGCGGTTGCCGCGCAGCTCGACCGCGAAGTGGTCCCAGTCGAGTCGCGATTCGAGCACGCGATCCACGGTGTCGAGAAAGTTGTTGCCGTACTGTTGCAGGTGGAAGCCGAGCAGGTCGGCGCCGAGCATGCCGTCCAGAATCTCCGCGCCCCACGGGCAAATGCGGAATGCCTCCGAGTTTGGCCAGGGGATGTGCCAGAACAGTCCGACACGCAAGTCGGGACGCGCATCCTTGAGCATGCGCGGCACCAGCGCCAGTTGGTAATCCTGCACCAGCACCACCGCCTGGCCGTCGCCGACCTCCTCCAGCACCGCATCCGCGAACAGGCGGTTGGCATGGCGGTAGTGGTCCCAGTCCTCGGCGCGAAACACCGGGCGCTCGTGCGCGATGTGGCACAGTGGCCACAGACCCTCGTTCGAGAAGCCATAGTAGTAGCCCTGTTCCTCCTCACGCGTCAGCCACACGCGCCGGAGCGTGTAGCGCGCGTCATTGGGCGGCACCGTGAGCCGACCTTCGGCGTCACTCGTGGCGCGGTCGGCGTCGCCGGCGCCGTGCGCGATCCACACGCCGCCGCAGACCTGCAATACCGGATCGAGCGCGGTGACCAACCCGCCGGCCGGGACGATCGCGCGTGGCTTGCCGTCGCGCCACTGGTGCATGTACGGCTCGCGGTTGCTGACCACGATAAGCTGGTGAGCCTCGCCGAGCGCGGCAACCGCGTGCGCGCGCAACCGATCCGGCGTCCATACCTGTTCGCTGTGCAGTGCCGCCTCCGACAACGCCTTGCCGGTGGAACGCGCCGCGCGGAACGACGCCGCCAGCCGGTCCGATTCGCTGCGCAGCGGCCCCAGTGGCAGTCCGCGTGGCGGCGCCTCGGTGACGTTCTCGGTGCGCAGGCGTCGCATCCAGTCGGCGAGCTTGTGCAGCGGGCGCTCATAGGTGAACCAGGTGCTGCCCACCACCAGCGCCACCGCGAGCAGCGTGACGATCAGGACCCAGAAGGCAAACTGCGCAAGCCGCGCGAGCGCGCGGTCGTCGAGAAACGACACGTCGTGCGCGACGATCAGCACGCCCGTGGCCGGGCCCGAACCAGGCAGCGGTTGCAGCAGAACGTGGACGCGCATTCCGGTCACGCGCAGGAGCAGCGTGACTTCCTTGCCGGATCGCAGTGCCTCGCGTACCGCGCCGTCGAGTTTGCCGGCGAATTCCGTCACCGTCTTGCCCGCCGCAAGCAGCCGGCCATTGGCGCGAAACACCGCGTAACCGAGCAGTCGCTGGTAACCCTCGAGCCGTGGCCGTAGGGCCTGGCGCGCCTGGGTGTCCGGCAGTGTGAGCGCCTGTGCCGCGCGTTCGGAGAGCTGTTGTGCCAGGACGTGGGCGCGGCGTGTTACGTCTTCGAGGTCGATCTCGCGCTCGTTGTTCACCTGGTGCCAGGCGAACAGCCCCGTGACCAGGCCGATGATGGCGGCGATGAGCAGCCCCAGGCGCAGCGAGCGCGTGAGCTTCGGGCGGGTTGGATTGGCCATGTATCCCCTCCTGTGTTACCGGCCGTGCCAGGCGTGGCGTGGCTGACGCGGAGCGTGCGTGCCGGGTAGGCGAACTCGATGCCGCGCTAGCGCCGGCCGCGAAACAATGCGAGCCGCACAGCCGGCTGAATGTTCATGTAGACGTTATAATCGGCGTCGAGCACGAAGTACACCATCCCCAAGACCAGCGGCGAGTTGCCACTCCTTGCACGAAGCGCGTCAATGGCGGGCCATCTCGAGCGTGGCGGCGTCAATCTCGCGACGCGGCGAGTTGGCCACACGCAGGAAGGCACTTTCGTTGTCCGGATTCGCCAGCAGTTTTCAGTAAGTCATGATGTCGCGCACATCGCTGCGTTCGGGGAGCGACAGCCCACCGCTGAGATAATATGGGATGCGCTGCTCGCGCGATACCGCTCGAACTGCCGCCCAATTTGTTGTCATTGTCCGGCAGGTCAAATATAGCATGCTTGCTCCAATCGTCGGCGCTTATCTCCAGGCATCAACCAGTACACGCAGCACGTGACCCGGACAAAGTTCCGGTCGGGCGCCTACGCCGGAGGCCGCAACGCCATCGGTGCGGGGAGACTGTGTTCCGGGTGGCGCGGACGTTCGAGCATGTCCGGTAGACGGTCCCGCCGCCCAGCGACGGCACGCGCTGTGTTGCAGTGCGCGCCTTCCACACGGTTAGTGTCGCCGCGCTGTTGCGGCCTGCGCGCATCGGGTTTATGGTGTGCTCACACCGAGCGCCTGCAATAAAGTCGCAGGAAAACTTCGTGGCTGGCATCCTCGGTGCGCGTCTATTGCGGCCGGGACGCAAAGTGCAGCAACACAGAGGATGGATATGCCTCAGCTGAACATCGTGAATCTGCCGGAGGCGGAGGACACGGAGTCATGACGAAGCGCGAGGACGCAGAGTTTGTGTCGATTGCGGGGCGCCAGCGTGTGGCGATCGAGGCTGTTTCCCCGCAGCTGGATGGCGGCCGCTTTCCCATCAAACGCGTCGTGGGCGAGTCCGTGACGGTCGAGGCCGATGCCTTCACTGACGGCCACGATCGCATCGTTTGTGCGCTGCTTTATCGACACGAGACCGAAGCTGACTGGGTCGAGGTGGCGATGACGAGGTTGCCGAACGACCGCTGGCGCGGGAGCTTTACGGTGGATCGGCTCGGGCGTTACCGCTACGGCGTTATCGGCTGGGTGGATGCGTTTGCCTCCTGGCGCGAGGAGTTCCGCCGGCGCCCGGACGACGATCCCGATGTCACGATCGCGGCACACGCCGGCGCCGAGTTAGTGCGCGCCGCCGCGGCGCGCGCGCCGCAGCCGGAACGTGCGACGCTGGCGGCCGCCGCGGCGCGTCTGGCGGCGGCCGATGCACCGGCGGCTGCGTGCCGCGCCATTGCCGATGACGCGGAACTCGTGCAATACATGACACGTTACACGGAGCGACGCTTCGTTACGCGTTCCGTGAGTGAATTACCAGTCGTGGTCCACCGCGAACGCGCGCGCGTCGGTGCCTGGTACGAATTCTTCCCACGCTCCTGTGACGGCGACAGTCGCGTCCGCATGGCGGACTGCGAGAAGATGCTGGCCTATGTCGCCGCCATGGGATTCGACGTCGTTTACCTGCCTCCGATCCATCCCATCGGTCGCACCTACCGCAAGGGGCCGAACAACCTGCTCGCCGCGTCGCGCGATGACGTCGGCAGTCCTTGGGCCATCGGTGGACCGGAGGGTGGGCACAAGGCGGTGCATCCCGAGCTCGGCACACTCGAGGACTTCCGCCGCTTCGTCACCAGGGCGGGGGAGCACGGTCTGGAGGTTGCGCTCGACCTCGCGTTTCAGTGCTCGCCGGATCACCCATATATAAAGGAGCATCCCGAGTGGTTCCGTCACCGTCCCGACGGTTCGATTCAGTATGCCGAAAATCCGCCCAAGAAGTACCAAGACATCTATCCGTTCGATTTCGAATGCGACGCCTGGGAGAGTCTGTGGCGGGAACTCAAGAGCATCGTCGAGTTCTGGATTAGCCAAGGGGTGCGGATCTTCCGAGTGGATAACCCGCACACCAAACCGTTCGTTTTCTGGGAGTGGCTGATCGGGGGAATCGAGGCGTCGCACCCGGATGTGATTTTCCTGGCCGAGGCCTTCACGCGCCCGAAGGTCATGCACCGCCTCGCCAAGCTCGGCTTTTCCCAGAGCTATACCTACTTCACCTGGCGCAACACCAAGAGCGAACTGGTGGAGTACTTCACCGAGCTCACGCAACGGCAAGGACGCGAATACTTCCGGCCGAATGTCTGGCCGAACACGCCGGATATTCTGAACGAGTATCTGCAGTTCGGCGGCCGGCCGGCGTTCATGGTGCGCCTCGTGCTCGCGACGACGCTGGCCGCGAACTATGGAATCTATGGCCCGGCGTTCGAACTGGCCGAGGCGCGCCCGCGCGAGCCCGGTGCCGAGGAATACGCGGACTCCGAGAAGTACGATGTCCGACGCTGGGACCTCGATCGGCCCGACAGCTTGCGTGACTTCATCGCGCGTGTGAATCGTATTCGCCGCGACAACCCGGCGCTACAGAGTGACTGGGGCCTGCAGTTCCATGCGATCGACAATGACAAGCTGCTCTGCTACAGCAAGAAAACCGCGGACGGCACGGACATTGTGCTCGTGGTCGTCAACCTTGATCCGCATTACCGGCAGAGCGGCTGGGTCGATTTGCCGCTCGAGCGCTTCGACCTGACTCCCGGGCGCCCGTATCAGATGCACGATCTGCTGAGCGATGCGCGCTTTCTCTGGGATGGCGCACGCAACTATGTCGAACTCGACCCGCAAACGACACCGGCGCACATCTTCCGGTTGCGGCGGCGAGTGCGCCGCGAGTACGACTTCGATTACTACCTGTAGGAGGGCGCGCGTGAAGCCGGAAGAAAATCCAATCCTCACGCCGCTCGCTGACGACCCGCTGTGGTACAAGGACGCCGTCATCTACGAGGTGCACGTCAAGGCGTTCTTCGACAGCAATGCCGACGGCATCGGTGACTTCCGTGGCCTCACCGCCAAGCTCGACTATCTGCAGGACCTCGGTGTTAACGCCATCTGGCTGCTGCCGTTCTACCCATCGCCGATGAAGGACGATGGCTACGACATCGCCGACTACCACAATGTCCACCCCGATTTCGGCACGCGCAAAGACTTCCGGGAGCTCATTCGCGAGGCACACCGGCGCGGCCTGCGCGTTATTACCGAACTCGTCATCAACCACACCTCGGACCAGCATCCGTGGTTCCAGGCGGCGCGGCGCGCACCGCCGGATTCGCCGAAGCGCGACTTCTACGTCTGGAGCGACAGCGACAAGAAATTTCCCGAGACACGCATCATTTTCAACGACACCGAGAAGTCCAACTGGACCTGGGACGAGGTGGCCAAGGCCTACTACTGGCACCGCTTCTTCTCGCACCAGCCCGATCTCAACCACAACAATCCCAATGTCGTGCGGGCAGTCACCCGGTTGATGCGCTTCTGGCTCGATCTCGGCGTTGACGGGTTGCGGCTCGACGCGATCCCCTATCTGTGCGTGCGCGAGGGCACGAGTAACGAAAACCTCCCGGAGACGCACGCCGTCGTCAAGCAGATGCGCGCCGTGATCGACGCGCATTACCAGAATCGTCTGTTTCTCGCCGAGGCCAACCAGTGGCCGGAAGACGTGCGCGACTATTTCGGCGACGGTGATGAATGCCATATGGCCTACCACTTCCCGCTCATGCCGCGCATGTACATGGCGATCGCCCAGGAGGACCGCCATCCCATCACCGAGATCATGGCGCAGACGCCGGATATCCCGGAGAGCTGCCAGTGGGCGATCTTTTTGCGTAACCACGACGAACTGACGCTCGAGATGGTCACCAGCAAGGAGCGCGACTACCTGTGGCAGATGTATGCTATCGACCCGCGCGCGCGGCTGAATCTTGGCATCCGGCGCCGCCTCGCCCCGCTGCTTGAAAACGATCTCGACAAGATCAAGCTCATGAACAGCCTGCTGCTGTCGATGCCGGGCTCGCCCATCATCTACTACGGCGACGAGATCGGCATGGGCGACAATATCTACCTCGGCGACCGCAACGGCGTGCGCACGCCCATGCAATGGAGCCCGGACCGCAACGCCGGCTTCTCGCATGCCGACCCGCAGCGGCTGTACCTGCCGCCGATCATGGACCCGGTGTACGGCTTTGAAGCGGTCAACGTCGAGGCGCAACAGCGTGACCCCTCGTCGCTGCTCAACTGGATGAAACGCATGCTGGCCGTGCGTCGGCATCATCGGGCCTTCGGGCGCGGGCAGCTTACGTTCCTGCGGCCCGGCAACCGCAAGATACTCGCCTACGTGCGCGACCACGGCGAGGATACGATCCTGTGTGTGGCAAACCTGGCACGCTCGGCACAACCCGTGGAACTCGACCTCATGCGTTACAAGGCTCGGGTTCCGGTGGAGCTGATGGGTCGTGCGGCGTTCCCGCCGATAGGCGACCTGCCCTACCTGCTCACACTGCCCGGGCATAGCTTCTATTGGTTTCGTCTTACCAAGGGTGAAGAGGTGCCGGCGTGGCACGAGGAGCGTCTGCCCCCGGAAGAATTGTCGGTGCTGGTCCTGTTCGACGGCTGGCGCAGCTTTTTCCGCGAGCGCGTGGTGCCATGGCGTATCGGCATGGCCGAGAAGCTGCGCTCGCAGTTCGAGACCGAGGTTCTGCCGCGCTACGTCGCCGCGCAGCGCTGGTACGCCGCCAAGGGCGAGCCGGTGGTACGCGTGGAGCTCGCCGACTTCGCCGAGTGGGGCGGGGAGTCGGCGCCGTGGCTGGTGGGGCTCGTTCGGGTTTCAACCCCGGCGGCGGAACCGGCCGTCTACTTCCTGCCGTTGTCACTTGCCTGGGAAGATGACGCTGAAGCCGCCACCGTGCCCAGTCTTGTGACGGGGCGAACGAGCGTCGAGAGCAGGGATTCCGGATCGGTGCGCGGCCCTCGCCCCGGTCTTTCTGGCGAAGAGCGCCTGCGCGGGCTGCTTCCCGCCACCCTCGCCAGGGTACGGCAGCAGGCGCGCGTGGGGGTGCTCGCCGATGCGTTCGCCGATGAGGCCTTCTGCCGCGCAACAGTGCAGGCGATGGGTGAGGGTCGCGAGTTGCGTTGTGGCGACGGAACCATCCGCTTCATCGCGACCGGCGCGTTCGCCGAGCTCGCCGCCGGTGCCGGTGAGCTCGGTGTACACCCGCCGGGGGCACAGGGAAGCAACACCACCGTTCGCCTGGGCGATCGACTATTTCTCAAGGCCTACCGGCGCCTGCACGCGGGCGTGAATCCGGAGCTTGAAATGGGCCGGTTCCTGACCGAGACCGCGCGCTTTCCGAACGTCGTCCCGCTCGCCGGCGCCATCGAGTACGCCGCGGGCGACGGCACGAGCATGACGCTCGCGCTGCTGCAAGGCTATGTCGAGAACCAGGGTGACGGCTGGAGCTACACGCTCGACTATCTCGAGCGCTTTCTCGACAACCGCCGCACGGCCCCGGAGCCACCGGCGGAGGCGGCCGAACTGCATGGCGGTTATGCCGCGATCCTGCGCACGCTCGGGCGACGCACTGCCGAATTGCACCGTGCGCTCGCCACGCCGAGCGGGGATAAGGCCTTCGACCCGGAGCCGATCGAACATGGCGACCTGGTCGCGTGGACCAAGCAAGTGCACGCCGAGGCGCGCCAAACACTCGAACTGCTCGCGCAGCGGCGCGCGGCGCTCGGGGGGGTAGCGCGGGTAGAGGCCGATGCGCTGCTCGCGCGTAGCGATGTGCTGCTACGGCGTATCGAGACCGGCGTGCCGGCACGCACGTCGGCGCGTAAAACCCGCTATCACGGCGATTTTCATCTAGGCCAGGTTCTGATCGCACGCAACGACTTCTATATCATTGACTTCGAGGGCGAGCCGGATCGTCCACTCTCCGAGCGGCGCGCGAAGCACTCAGCGCTCAAGGATGTTGCTGGCATGCTGCGCTCGTTCAACTACGCCGCCCACATTGCGCTTGCGCATGTCACCGCGGAGCGGCCCATGGACCTGGAGGCGCTCGAGCCGCACGCACGCCAGTGGGAACAAGTGGCGCGCCGTGCTTTTCTCGAGGCGTATGTGGCCACGGCCGCCGAGGCCGGGTTATATCCACCTTGGAACGAAATGAAAGGGTTGCTCGAGCTGCTGGTACTTGAGAAGGCGCTGTACGAGCTGCGTTACGAGCTGACCAGCCGCCCGGAGTGGGCGTGGGTCCCGCTCCTCGGTTTGCGCGACCTCGCCTTATCCGATTGACCTGCATTATTTAAGGAGGCCGTCATGGAACAAGTGAGTCTGGCGTTGGAACCGGTACGGGCATTCCTGGCGCAGCTCGGCGCGTTCCTGCCGAGGCTGATCCTGGCGATCCTGATTCTGATTGCCGGCTGGTTACTGGCGAAGTTCCTGCGATTTGCGATCATTCGCGGCCTCAAGGCGGTCAACTTCAACGTACTCGCGGATCGCGCCGGGATCGACGGTTTTCTCCAACAGGGCGGCATCAAGACCGACACCCTCGGAATCCTCGGCATGTTGGTGTACTGGTTCATGATCCTCGTGGCGTTTATGGTTGCGTTCAACAGTCTCGGACTGGCATACGTAACCGATCTCATCGGGCGCGTGCTGATGTTCATTCCCAAGGTGATTGTGGCGGTGCTGATCCTCGCTTTCGGCGCGTACTTCGCGCGCTTCATGGCGACCACGGTGACGGCCTACTTTCGCAACATCGGGCTCGAGGATGCCGGGCTGCTTGGGCGGATCACGCTCTACGCGATCATGGTGTTCGTGGTGCTCATGGCGCTGGACCAGATGAGCATCGGCGGCGATATCATCCGCCATAGCTTTCTCATCCTGCTTGCCGGGGTGGTGCTGGCCGCCGCGTTGGCGTTCGGGCTCGGCGGTCAGAAGTGGGCCGCCACGTTGCTCGAGCGCTGGCTGCCGAGAAAGCCGGGCGGAAAGGAGAACCACTGATCACGCTCGCTCCCCAGATTCGGAGACGCCTCCATGAACAGCGACATTGCGGTATGGCCGGGCAGACCCTATCCGCTCGGCGCGACCTGGGACGGCGAAGGTGTGAACTTCGCGTTGTTCTCGGAGCACGCGGAGCGAGTGGAATTGTGTCTATTCGACCCGAGTGGCCGGCGCGAGATCGCGCGCCTACCCCTGCGCTGGCAAACCGACCTCGTGTGGCACAGCTACCTGCCCGAGGCGCGGCCGGGACAACTCTACGGTTACCGCGTGCACGGGCCGTACGACCCGGCGCGTGGCCAGCGTTTTAATCCGGCGAAGTTGTTGCTCGACCCCTATGCCAAGTCAATCGTGGGCGTCATCAAATGGAGCGACGCGCTGTTCGGCTACCGCGTGGGTCACAAGAAGGAGGATCTCTCGTTCGACCGGCGTGACAGCGCGCCGGGCATGCCCAAGTGCAAGGTGATCGACCCGGCTTTCACCTGGGCGGACGACCGCCCGCCGCGCATACCCTGGCACCAGACCATCATCTACGAGCTGCACGTCAAGGGTTTCACCCAGCGCCACCCCGACGTGCCGGCGCACTTGCGTGGCACCTACGCGGCGCTCGCCACCGGACCGGTGATTGAGTATTTCAAGCGTCTCGGGATCACCGCCGTGGAACTCATGCCGGTACACGTCTTCGTCGACGACCGGCACCTGCTGGAGAAAGGCCTGCGTAACTACTGGGGCTACAACTCGATCGGCTTCTTTGCCCCGGACATCCGCTACGCCGCAACCGATCTTACCGCCGAGTTCAAGACCATGGTGAAGACGCTGCACAGCAATGGCATCGAGGTGATCCTCGACGTGGTCTACAACCATACCGCCGAGGGCAGCCAACTCGGGCCGACACTGTGCTTTCGCGGCATCGACAACGAGTCGTATTATCGCCTCAACCCCGCGGACCCGCGTTACCACATGGACTACACCGGTTGCGGCAATACCCTGAACATGCGCCACCCCCGGGTGCTGCAGCTGATCATGGATTCGCTGCGCTACTGGGTGCTCGAGATGCACGTGGACGGTTTTCGCTTCGATCTCGCCTCGGCCCTGGCGCGCGAGCTGCACGAAGTCGACCGGCTAAGCGCGTTCTTCGATATCATCCACCAGGATCCGGTGCTGTCGCAGGTCAAACTGATTGCCGAGCCCTGGGATCTCGGCGAGGGCGGTTATCAGGTCGGCAACTTCCCGATCGGCTGGACCGAGTGGAATGGTAAATACCGCGACACGATGCGTGCCTATTGGAAGGGCGACGGTGGCGTGATCGGCGAGCTCGCCAATCGCCTCACGGGCTCCTCCGATTTGTACGAGTCGAACGGCCGCCGGCCGCACGCCTCGATCAACTTTGTCACCGCTCACGACGGTTTCACCTTGCACGACCTCGTGAGTTTCAACGACAAGCACAACGAAGCGAATCAGGAGGACAACCGCGACGGCGAGAACAACAACCTCGCCTGGAATTGCGGTGTCGAGGGTCCAACCGACGACCCGGCGATCAATGTCTTGCGCGCGCAACAGAAGCGCAATTTCCTGGCGACGTTGTTCCTGTCGCAGGGCGTACCGATGCTGCTCGCCGGGGACGAAATGGCCCGTACGCAAGCGGGCAATAACAATGCCTACTGTCAGGACAACGAGCTTACTTGGGTGAACTGGGACCTGACGTCCGAGGATCGTAAGTTGCTCGAGTTCGCGCAGCGCATGATTGCGCTCAACAAGACACATCCGGTGTTTCGCCGCCGCTCATTCTTCGAGGGGCGGCACGTCGCCGGCACTGCCATCAAGGACATCGTCTGGCTCAAGCACGATGGCAACGAGATGACGGATGAGGAATGGCAGCTGTCACACGCACGCTGCCTCGGTGTCGTCCTCGCCGGCGAGGCGCTGGAAGAGACGGACGAACGCGGCCGCCCGGTACAGGACGATGATTTCCTGCTGCTGCTCAATGCGCACCACGAGGAGATTTCCTTCGTGTTGCCGGTTTTCAACCCGGAGACGCGCTGGACGCTCGAGTTCGACACCAGCCGCGACGCCGGTCTCGGTCACGACGGTGACTTCATGGCCGGGCAACCTTACCCGCTCCAGGGACGTTCGCTCGCGCTGTTGCGCGAAATTCGACGCACGGCATGAGTTCGCGTCTGGTCTGCGATGCTGACCTGATTGCGGAGGGCGTGCAGGCGGCGCGCGCGCTGCTGCAGCGCAACCTCACCCCGCACGGTATTCTCGCCGCCACGCCCTCGGCGCGTGCCGAAAAACGCCGCTACACGCGCGTCTTCGGGCGCGATGCCTCGATCTGCGCACTCGCGATGGCGCTTACCGATGACGCCGGTCTGATTGCCGGCGCGCGCGCCGGGCTGCTCACGCTGGCGCGCCATCAGGCCGACAACGGCCAGATACCCAAGTACGTGGACCCCGACGAACAGGAACCGGACTTCTGGTATCTGGGCTGCATCGACGCGACGCTCTGGTGGCTGATCGCCACCGACTTCCTCGCGACCCATGCACCGCAGGCACAGTTCGCCGAGGAGACCGCGCCCGGCGTCGCGCGCGCGCTCGACTGGCTGCGCGCCCAGGAGCATCCGCGCCTGCATCTCGTGCAACAGAACGAGGCCAGCGATTGGGCCGATATCATGCCGCGTTCGGGATTCGTGCTGTATTCGAACGCGCTCTGGTATCACGTCAAGCGCCGCTTTGGGCTTGCCGCCGCCGAGGAGACGCGTTTCCACTTCAACCACCTGTTCCATCCGTTCTCGCGTGACCTGCCCGAGTATCACCGGTTGCGCCTGTTGACGCACTATGTGCGGCAGAAGGCACGCCGCCGTGAACTCTATCTGAGTTTTGTGAATTTCTCCTTTTTCGGCGAGGAGGGCGATGTGTTCGGCAATCTGCTGGCGATTCTGTTCGGGCTGGCGGACGATGCGCAGGGAAACCGTATCCTGCGGGCGCTCGATGACGAAGCAGTGGGCCATCCGGTACCGGTCCGCGTGACCTGCGAACCGATCCGCCGCCGTGACCCGTTGTGGCGGTTGTACATGATGCGTCATCGGCAGAACCTGGAATACCAGTATCACAACGGCGGCTGCTGGCCATTTGTGGGTGCATTCTGGGTGATGGCGCTGGCGTCGCGCGGCGAACACCGGCAGGCACGGCAGGAGCTGTGCCGGCTGGCTGCGACCAATCGCAGAAACCGCTGGCAGTTCAATGAATGGTTTCATGGTAAAACCGGTGCACCGCGCGGCATGCCCGGGCAATCCTGGAACGCGGCGGCATTTCTGCTTGCGCATCGCGCCTTGCAGCACGAAATATTCCGGCCATGCGAATAGGGCTCGCCGGAGAAAGACATGGCCGCAAGTTCCGTTATGAGGCGCATCCTGCGTCTCAGCTTTGATTTTGATATTCATCAATACCTGACGGCATGGTTCCTGGGTAGATTAACAGACTAACGTTATCACCTGGTCCAAGGCGCCTGATGCTAGTCGCGCTACTCGCATTTCACGCGCAAGATCGAACAGTACCTGGACCTGTTCAGCGGTTTCGAACCGCGCTTCACGTTCAACCATCGGCGCGACTTGATCCTTGCGACGGCGCCCGCTGCAGGGAGACCGGCACATGACGGCTAATCCACAGTGGCAGCCGGGATCGTCCAGGCCATCGCCCGCTTTTCAGCATCGCTGGAATTCCGTGCCGGCACGAATGCGTTTTATGAGGGATGAATGGGAATACAGCGTTGCCATGACATGACGTTCGGCGCCGTGCCGGTGTCCAGCGGGGTGCGCTTCCGCCTGTGGGCGCCGGAGGCGCCGGTGTTGACGCTGGTATTGCAAGGGCCACAAGGTGATCAGGTGCTGCCGATGACGCGCACACACGATGGCTGGTTTGAGCTTGTGGCCAGGGACGCAGCCGCCGGCAGCCGTTACGGATTCCAGCTCGGTGACGGGTTGCGTGTTCCCGATCCGGCCTCGCGCTACCAGCCCGAGGATGTGCACGGGCTCAGTGAGGTGATCGATCCAAACGCATACCACTGGAAGGACGAGGCCTGGCACGGCCGGCCGTGGGAAGAAGCCGTCATCTACGAACTGCACGTCGGCACATTTACGCCCGCGGGTACATTCCGCGCCGCCATCGAGAAGTTCGAGCATCTTGCCGGGCTCGGCATCACCGCGGTCGAGCTCATGCCGGTCGCCGATTTTCCGGGGCGGCGCAATTGGGGGTATGACGGCGTGCTGCCGTTTGCGCCGGACGCGAGCTACGGCCGGCCCGAGGACTTGAAAGCGCTGGTGGATGCGGCGCATGCGCGTGGCCTGATGGTGTTGCTCGATGTGGTCTACAACCATTTCGGACCGGAGGGAAATTACCTGCATCGCTATGCTCCACAATTTTTTAGCGGACGCCACAAGACGCCCTGGGGTGCGGCGATCAACTTCGATGGTGCCGGCAGTCGCACGGTGCGCGATTTCTTCATCCACAACGCGTTGTACTGGCTGGAGGAGTATCATTTCGACGGGCTGCGCTTCGACGCGGTGCACGCAATCCTGGATGACACGCGACCGGATATTCTCGAAGAGCTGGCCACGGCCGTGCGCGCGGGCCCCGGCCACGAGCGCCACGTGCACCTGGTGCTCGAGAACGAGCACAACGCGGCGCACTATCTCGAACGCGACGGTCCCGGCCGCCCACGCCAATATGTGGCGCAATGGAACGACGACATCCACCATGCACTGCACGTGATCGTGACCGGTGAGCGCGAGGGATATTACATTGACTATGCGGAGGCACCGCTGCGTCATCTCGGCCGTTGTCTCACACAAGGTTTTGCCTACCAGGGTGAGCCATCACCCTACCGGCACGGCGAACCGCGCGGCGAATCGACGCGCGGGTTGCCGCCGAGCGCATTCGTGAATTTCCTGCAGAACCACGATCAAATCGGCAACCGTGCATTCGGCGAGCGCCTCACGCTTCTGGCCAAACCCCAGGCGCTGCGCGCGGCGACCGCGGTACTGCTGCTTGCGCCGCAGCCGCCGCTGCTGTTCATGGGTCAGGAGTGGGGCAGCCGCGCAGCGTTTCCGTTTTTTTGCGATTTCGGCGGTGAACTGGCCGCGGCGGTCACCGCGGGCCGGCGCCGCGAGTTTGCGAATTTTCCCGCCTTCCGGGACCCGGCGGCACGCGAGCGAATCCCGGATCCGAATGACCCGGCGACCTTCACCGCTGCCGTGCTCGACTGGCGCGAGCTGGAGCAGAGCGGGCACCACGAATGGCTGTCGTTGCACCGCGACCTGCTGGCGCTGCGCAAGCGCGAGATCATTCCCCGGCTCAGCCATCCGGCCAGTGTCGATGGGCATTTCCGGATGTTGTCCGCAAACGCCCTCGATGCGCAGTGGACATTCGGCGACGGCAGCCGGCTTACGCTCCTGGCCAATCTCGGTGACACGCCTTTGCCGGGCAGCGCGACGCCCGCCGGAGCCTTGCTGTATGCATCCGCTGCCCACGACGACGGCGTCGTGCCGCCGTGGGGTGTATTCTGGTTCCTGGAGCGCACGCCATGAACCCGCCGCGCATACCGCGCTGTACCTATCGTCTTCAGTTCAACCATGCGTTTACGTTCGCGCAAGCGACGGAAATCGTGCCGTATCTCGCGCGTCTTGGGGTGAGCCATGTTTACTGCTCGCCTTATCTCAAGGCGCGCGCCGGCAGCATGCACGGCTATGACATCGTGGACCACAATGCACTCAACCCGGAGATCGGCAGTCCCGACGATTACGAGCACTTCGTGGCCGCGCTCGCGGCGCACGATATGGGTCAGATAATCGATTTGGTACCGAACCACATGGGCGTGGGCGGCGACGACAATGCCTGGTGGCTCGACGTGCTCGAGAATGGCCAGGCCTCCGACTATGCCGAGTTCTTCGATATCGACTGGCAGCCGGCCAAGTCCGAGCTGCACGGCAAGGTGCTTCTGCCGTTTCTCGAGGACCATTACGGCACGGTGTTGGAGAGCGGTTTGCTCAAGTTGGAATTCGATGCCGCGCACGGAGCGCTGAGCGTGCGCTACCACGAGCACCGTTTCCCGCTCGACCCGAAGACCTATCCGCGCATCCTCGGACCGGGGTTGGAGGCGCTCGATCCACAGGATGCGGCGGTCGTCGCCTGCCGCGGGCTTGTCAGCCTGTTCGACGGCCTGCCGTCGCGCCACGATGCGGCGCCCGAACGACGCGCCCAGCGCAACCGCGTCAAGGAGACGCTCAAGCAGCGTCTGGCGGCGCTTGCCCGCGACGCAGCCGTTATCGCCACGTTCCTCGATGACGCCGTGCACCGGCTCAACGGCACGCCGGGTGAGCCGGCGAGCTTCGATCCGTTGCACGCGCTGCTCGAGGAACAGGCCTATCGGCCCGCCTATTGGCGGGTGGCGGTGGACGAAATCAACTATCGGCGTTTCTTCGACATCAACACACTCGCGGCGCTGCGCATGGAACGTCCGGAAGTTTTTGCGGCCACCCATCGCCTTGTACTCGATCTCGTCAGCCAGGGCAAAGTCCACGCCCTGCGTATCGATCATCCCGACGGCCTCAACGACCCGGCCGGTTACTTTCGCGCGGTGCGCGAGGCGATTGCCGCGCACGGGGGAACGGGCGACGCCTCTCTCTACATGGTGGTCGAAAAGATACTGATACCGCCGGAACCCCTGCCTGACGATTGGCCAATCGCCGGTACCACCGGCTATGAATTCGCCAGCCTGGCAAGCGGTCTGCTCACGCATCCTGCGGGAGAGGAGCCTTTGACGCGCCTTTACGCCCGCGTTGCCGGCGACCCCGGCCGGTTCGCCGATCTGCTCTACATCAGCAAGAAGCTCGTCATGCGCACGCTCATGTCCGGCGAGCTCATGGTGCTGGCGAATCTCCTCGACCGGATCTCCGAAACCGACCGGCGCACGCGCGACCACACCCTGCACACGCTGCGCGATGCGCTCATGGAGGTGATCGCCTGCTTTCCGGTATACCGAACCTACGTGGCCGGGGCGGAGGTGACGGAGCAGGACCAGCGCTTTGTGAACCATGCCGTGACGCAGGCACGTCGGCGCAGTCCGGCGGTAGACGCGAGCGTCTTCCATTTGGTGCGCTCCGTGTTGCTGCTCGAGGATCTCGAGGGCAGCCCCCCTGTGCTGCGCGAGACGGTCGTCGACTTCGTCAGAAAGCTCCAGCAGTACACCTCCCCGGTGATGGCCAAGGGCCTTGAGGATACGAGCTTCTACGTCTACAACCGGTTCGTGGCGCTCAACGAAGTCGGGGGCGACCCGCGCCGCTTCGGCCTGTCGATCGAGGATTTTCACCACACCAACGCCGAGCGCCGCGCGCGTTGGCCGCACGGCATGCTGTGTACCTCCAGCCACGACACCAAGCGCTCCGAGGACGTGCGTGCGCGTCTCACCGTGCTGTCCGAGATTCCCGGCGAGTGGCGCAGCCATGTGCTGCGCTGGATCAGGCTCAACCGTGACAAGAAGCACGATGTGGGTGGCGAGCCGGCCCCGGACGGCAACGACGAATACCTGCTCTATCAGACCTTGCTCGGCGCCTGGCCGCTCGAGCCGATGGATCGCGCGCAGCGCGAGGAATTCCAACGGCGTATCGAGGCCTATATGCTCAAGGCGGTACGCGAAGCCAAGCAGCATACGAGCTGGATCAACTCGAACAAGGAATACGAAACGGCGCTCGTCGAGTTCGTGCGCGCGTTGCTGGCGGAAAGCGCGCGCAATCGGTTCCTGGCCAATTTCGTTTCGTTCGCGCATCGGGTCGCGCGCATCGGTCTATTCAATGGCCTGTCGCAGACGCTGCTCAAGCTCACGGCGCCGGGTGTGCCGGATATCTACCAGGGCACGGAGTTGTGGGACTTCAGCCTGGTGGACCCGGACAACCGCCGTTCCGTCGATTATGTGCGGCGCCGCGAGCTGCTCGACGAGCTCGCGGCGCTCGATGCCTTCTCCGGGCTGGAGCTTGCCGAGCGAGTGCGACAGCTGCTGGAAAACCTCGCGGACGGCCGCGCGAAGCTTCATCTCATCCGGCGCGCGCTGCAATGGCGACGCGAGCGTGACACGCTTTTTCGCGAGGGCAGCTACGAGCCGCTCGTCGTCGTCGGCGACCGTGCCGCGCATCTGTGCGCATTTCTCCGCCACGACGGTAGCGAGGCGATGCTGGTCGCGGCCGGGCGCTGGTTCGCGCGCTTGCCGTCAGCCGGCGATGCGCTCCCGCTCGGCGAAGCGGTCTGGGGAACAGGCACCTGGATTACGCTGCCGCCGCAGGGCCGGTGGCGGGAAGCCGAGAACGTTCTAACCGGCGAACGGTTCGAGGCAGTGCCGCACAACGGCGGCCTGGCCTTTGCCGCTGCCACGCTGTTCGCGCGCTTCCCCGCGGGGTTGCTGCGTCTGCACGGAGGGTGACTGCGAGCTGTGAATTGACAAACATCCTGAGGTCTAGAGCGGGATCACTTCGTCGCGCAGTTGCTCGTCGCGCGGCACATAATCTTCGGGCAGTGGAAAGTCGCTCAGATCTTTCGCGATTGCTGCCCGCAGGAATGAATCGACCCACCAGAAGATGTCCTGTTTGCCTATGGCACGGCGCAGGCGGCGCATGCGTGCGCGGCGTTCCGTCGTCGGCATGGTGAAGGCGCGGTGGATTGCATCGGCAACGCCCTCGGTGTCGTACGGGTTGACCAGCAGAGCACCGCGCTGCAACTGGGCGGCGGCACCCGCGAACTCCGAGAGGATCAGCACGCAGTCCTCCTCTATGGAACAGGTGCAGAATTCCTTGGCGACGAGGTTCATGCCGTCCTTGAGTGGCGTCACCAAAGCGATCTGCGCGCTATGGTAGTAGGCAAGCAGATCGACGCGTGCGAGGCTGCGGAACACGTAATGGATCGGCACCCAGCCGCCGGGGTTGGTGAACTGTCCGTTGATTTCGCCGACCAGACGCTCGATGCGCGTCTTGAGCGCGTGGTATTGGGGAATGTCCTCGCGCGAGGGCACCACCACCTGGATGAGGGTGATGCGCTCGTGCAGCTCGGGATAGCGGAGGAGTGCGTTGCGAAACGACTCGAGCCGGTCGGGGATGCCCTTGGTGTAGTCGAGGCGGTCGACCCCGAGGAGGAGTTGGCGGTCAGGCAGAAGTGACTTCATCTCGGCGACCTTGGCTGCAACTTCGGGTTGCATGGCGTTCTTGACGAAAGTCTTGAAGTCGATTGAGATCGGAAAGCTGCCGACGCGCACCTCGTGGCCGTTGACGTCGATGGCCAGCACCTGTCCGCTGCCGCGCACGCGTGCCTCCTTGACCAGTGTACGTACGCATTGCAGGAAGTTGCGGCGGTCGCGCAGCGTCTGGAAGCCGATCAGGTCGTATTCGAGCAGCGCACGCAGCAACTGGAAGCGCCACGGCAGTTTGACGAAGATGTCGAGCGACGGGAACGGGATGTGCAGGAAAAAACCGAGCCGCGCCCGGCTGCCGAGGCGGCGCAGCTCGCTCGCGACGTGCATGAGATGGTAGTCGTGTATCCAAACGAAATCGACGCTGTCGCTGTTGGCAGCCACCACTTCAGCGTACTTGCGACTGACATCGAGGTAGGTGCGCCAGTACTCCGGACGGAAATTGCACAGCGTGTGCATGTCGTGGAACAACGGCCAGACGATCTCGTTGGAAAAGCCAAGATAGAAGTTATTAATCTCTTCGGCAGTGAGGGCTACGGGTTTGAGCGCGTAACCGGCGTCGCGTGTGGCCTGTGCGAGCGCGACCTCGAGGTCGCCGTCGTCCCCGCTGGTGCCGGTCCAGCCGATCCAGGTGCCGCCGCGGTCACGCAGCACCGGCAGTAGTGCCGTTACCAGCCCGCCGGCGCCGTGGCGGATCTTCCAGGGACCATCGCCGTCGCGGCTGAGCGTAACTGGCAGCCGGTTGGAGACCACGATCAACCGCTGGCCCCGGGAGCTCATTGGGGGACGGGCGGCGCACTGCCGTGGATGTACAGTGTGCGCGTGGGGTACGCGAACTCAATGCCCTCTGCCTCGAAGCGGTGGAAGAGTGCGAAATTGATCGCCTGTTGCGTGTCCATGTAGACGTTGTAGTCGGGGTCGAGTACATAGTAGACGACCTCGAAGTCGAGGCTGGAGTCGCCATACGCCTTGAAGTGGGCACGATCGAAACGCGTGCCCGCCTGCTGGCCGATGAGCTCGCGCACCATCGCCGGGATCTGTTCGAGCAGATCGGCCGGTGTCTGGTAGACGACGCCGAAAGAGAACAGCACACGGCGCTCGGTCATCCGTTTGTAGTTGTGGATGCGACTGTTGAGCAAGTCGGCGTTGGAGAACACGATCTGTTCGCCGGACAGGCTGCGCAGGCGTGTGGTCTTGAGGCCGATGTACTCGACCGTACCCAGTTGCTCCCCGACCACGATGAAATCGCCGACCACGAACGGCTTGTCGAGCACGATGGACATGGACGCGAACAGGTCGCCGAGGATATTTTGCGCGGCGAGCGCCACCGCCACGCCGCCGATGCCGAGGCCGGTGAGCAGGGCGGTGATGTTGAAACCGAGGTTGTCGAGCGCAAGCAGCAACACAAACGACCACAATCCGAGACGCGCCAGGAAAGCGAGCACCGCCACGGTCGAAGTGCTCGCGGCGTCTTCGGTTCGCTTGACGCGCAGTGTGTGTCGCGTCCAGCTATCGATGAAATGATGCCCCCAGATGGCGGCTTGCAGCAGCAGGGTGACTACCGCGAGCTGACCGAGCACGCGCTCCGCGCGCACCGGCAGCGTGACTACTTGCGCGGCGGCGTACAGCGCCAGTGGCACGAGCAGCAGCAGCCGGGTGGCAGCGAGGGTATCGGCCGCGATGTCGTCCAGCGGCGTGGCGGTCGTGCGCGCGTAGGCGGCCAGGCGCCGGATTACGAATCGATGCAGAATCCGTAAGCCGACAAGTGTGCCGAGTGCAATACCGAGGGCGCTGGCCCAGTCGGCAATCGTGTTGTCCAGCAGGATCTGCTCAAGCGCCTGCATGGCGGTTCTCCCGCACTTGCGTCCAGCGTCGCAGAAACTCGAGCACCTCCGCCGGCGGCATCAGCCACAACCCGGCTTCGGTCGTGCGCGACTCCCGGCGCACCAGTACCCCGAGGTCGGTCTCGGCGAGCCTGCGGAACGCATCTTCATCGGTCACATCGTCACCCAGGTAGGCCAGCAGTGCATCCGGCATCTCGGCGCGGATTGCCTGGACCACATCGCCTTTGTTGCGTCCCGGCACGCGCAGTTCGATGCCGCCGTCGAAGTGGTACAGTTCGAGACCGGTATCGCGCGCATGCAGCGCCCAGTTTTCGGTCACCAGGCGGTCGATGTCGGCCGCACTCGCGGCGTCCAGGCCGCGCCAGTGAATGGCCAGGCAGGCCGGTTTGAGTTCGCTGCGTCCGCCGCGGGCATGAATTTTTTCGATCCAGCCGTCGGCCTGCACCAGACCCTGCAGGGCGCGTTCCGCGGGTCGCCCCATTTCCACCCGGCCGTCCGGGAAGCGCCGTTCCCAGCCGTGTGAGCCCCAGATCTCCGGAACCTGCTTGAGACCAAGCAGTGGCAACAGGTCGCGTGTCCAGCGGCCGCTGACAAGCACGACGCGTGTGTCGTGTTGCGCCATGAGTGTATCGAGTGTCTCGCGTACCCCCGGGTACGGCAGGGCATCCTGCGGGTCTACGCAGAACGGCGCGAGCGTGCCGTCGTAATCGAGCAACAGCGCGGAACGCGGAGCCAGGGCAAGCTTAGCGAAGAAAAGATCGGGATCGCCCGCGGGCCGCAGAATTTGCATGGTCGCCATTAGTGCAGATCGAACCGGTCTTGTGCCCCGTGCCGCAGGCCGCCCTGGAAGCTGTCATCGATGCGGCGCATATGGATACCGATCAGGTGATCGCGCAGCTTCTGCGTGCGCGGACATTGGCGGTTGCAGGGAACGCAACTCCTTGACGGGAGAAACAGAAACTTCTGTTGCTTGGTCATCGTGGCTGCTCAGTCAGGTGAGTGAACAGCGCGCCACGCGATGAATCGCGCCACGCGCAGCACGTGAACTCCGCTACTGGCAGTGTTCGCGCGCGCGTTGTCCCGTGCGGGACGGTTTTGGGTTACACGAAGAATTATGCCCGCCTTCCGCGCCTTGGGCAAGAATAAATGCGCATGATCTGCGCGGCCTACCGTTCATCGTGGTGTTCGGTGTGCACCTCAGACGGTCAGCATGGCGCTGTTGTCGCGCCACGCTGCGGGCGACGATGACACGTTGCAACACGTTGGACGGGAGTTGGATCAGCTCGCAGCACGCTGCTGGAGGAACGCCATGAATTGTGCGCGTGTCTTGCCTGGTTCCTGCAGGCAGCTGTCAATCAGGTGGAGCATCGGGAAGCGTGTCGTCGTGAAGCGTCCCGCGCGGCGAAGTACGGCAAGGGTGTGTACGCCTTCGCCGCCAAGTTGGTCGCGCGCGCCGCGTACGATCAGCCGGCCAAGCTCGTGATGATGCGACCCGGCGCTCGTGGCGGTAGTAATGAGGTCACCCAGCCCGGCGAGCCGGTAGGGCGTCGTGGTTTCGCCGCCCAAGTGCTGCACGATGGCGGACAATTCGTGCAGGGCTGTGACCGCGAGAAAGCCACGCGTGTTGTCGCCGAGCTGCAATTCATCCGCCATGCCGAAGGCCATGGCGTAGACGTTTTTGAGGATGGCTGACCAGGACAGCCCGGTGATGTCGCGTGAGGGTTCAAGGCGCAGGGCTGTGCCGCGATAGAGGGCGGCGACGCGTTCGTAGGCGGCCGGTTCCGCCGTGCCGCACTCGGCAAAGGCCGGCTTGCCGGCGCGGATTTCCTCGGAGATCATCGGGCCGTAGAGCACCGCAACGTGCGCGGCGCCCACCGCCTCAGCCAGCATCGTGACCGGCAGGCGACCTTGTTCATCCAGGCCTTTGGCGATGGTCAGGCAAAGGGTGTCACCGCGCAGCGGCGGAGCGACGCGCGCGGCGATTTCGGCATGCGCCGTGGCCGGCAGGCAGAAGAGAATGAAATCGCTGTCCGCCGCTGCCTGCTCGAGGTTTACCGGCGTGCTGCCGTGCGGCGGCCGGCGCTGCCAGATCTGCAACGTATGGCGGCCGAGCAGCCGTTCCATGGCCCGCCCCATCTCGCCATGGCCGAGGATCAGGATCCGGAATTTTTTCTCCTGCTTCACCAGCAAACGCCTCGGGCAGGTTACACTTTGAGTGGGAGAAAACCGGCGACCGCCATGGATGGCGGAAGTGTGGAAAACGCAGGAGCAGTTTTCCGCAAAATCGCCGCGCTGACGCGACACACGAATCAGGCTGCACTGTGACAGACGGAATCTGCAAAAACAAGATTGTCTTCGTGCCCGGCAAAAACCCGAAGCCATCGCCGGAGGACCACCGCGCGCTGTTGTGGCGCTGCCTGCGGCGCGGGCTGGAGCTGGTGGATCCGGCGATGGCGCGCGCCATCGCCGCTTTGCCCGATTGTTTCCAGCTCGTCGCCTGGAATGCTATCTATTATGGTCAGGTGAAGGACGTGGACGAGGACGTGCCGTGGATCGAGGCGCTCTGCCACAAGACCGGGCCGGACGCCGCGGATGTGCGCGAGGCGCTGTCCTGGCGGAATAAACGCGCGCGAGCCTTGTACATGCTTGGCGATCTGTTTCCGGCTTTGATCCCGCTGATCCCGGACCCGGCGGTCAAGAGCACGATCCGCGAGACCGAGCGCTATTTCCGGAATCAGGACGGCGTCGGCACGCGCGTGCGCGAACTGCTCAAGGCGCCGCTGCGCCAGGCGTTTGCCGCCGGCGATCGCGTGCTAGTGATCGGCCACAGCATGGGCGCGGTGATTGTCTACGACGCCCTGTGGGAACTGACCCACCTAGAAGCCAATCCCGGCAAGGTCGATCTGCTGCTGACCCTCGGTAGCCCGCTCGGCATGCGTTTCGTGCAGGACCGGCTGCTCGGATTTCACGACCCGGATGAGCGGCGATTCCCGTGCAATATCCGTCACTGGGTCAATATTGCCGCGCACGGAGATCTGACCGCCCTCGATCCGGAGATACGCAATGACTTTTTGCCAATGCTCGAGCAGGGTTGTGCCGAGTCGATCGAAGACCGGCATCGCGGCGTGTTCAATTATTTCCGCAACGACAAGGGCCTGAACGAGCACCGCTCTTACGGCTATCTGGTCGAGCAGCATGTGGCGCGCGCTATTCTTGCCTGGTGGCTGAATAGCCCCGAAGAAGCCTGCTGCGCTCCCGCGCCGGCGCCAGCGCTGGCGGGCCGCGCCGGAATGGCTTAGATTTCCAGAATAACAAGCCCAACGGGCAGAGAGGAAACCAGGCATGGCCCAGAGATTCGTGAATGCGACGTTTTCGGACACTTCCGGCGAAGGAAGTCTGCCAGTGCTCGACGGCAGCCTTGGCCCGGCTGCGGTCGACATCCAGACGCTGCATGCGCGCCACGGCCTGCTTGCCTACGACCCGGGTTTTCGCTCGACGGCTTCGTGCAAGAGCGCCATCACGTTCGTGGACGGCGACAACGGTGTGCTGCTGTATCGCGGTTACCCGATCGAGGAACTGGCCGAGCATTCGACCTTTGTCGAGGTCGCCTACCTGCTGATGCACGGCGAGCTGCCCGCCGCGGCGCAGCGCAGCGAGTTTGATCTGGCAATCGGCCAACACAACCTTTTGCACGAACAGGTGCTTTCCTTCTACCGCGGCTTCCGGCGTGATGCGCACCCAATGGCCATCATGGTCGGCGTGGTCGGTGCACTGTCGGCGTTCTACCACGACGTCATGGACATCCGGAACCCGGAGGACCGCATGCGCGCCGCCATCCGGTTGATCGCCAAGATGCCGATGCTCGCGGCCGCGAGCTACACCTATTCGATTGGCCGGCCGCAGCGCTACCCCAACAACCGGCTCGACTACGCTTCGAATGTGTTGCAGATGATGTTCGGCCTGCCGAGCCAGGAGTACGCGGTCGACCCGGTGCTGGCGCGCGCCCTGGACCGCATTTTCATCCTGCATGCCGACCACGAGCAGAATGCGTCGACCTCGACGGTAAGGCTCGCGGCCTCGTCCGGCGCCAACCCGTTCGCCTGCATCGCCGCCGGCATTGCCTCGCTCTGGGGTCCGGCGCACGGCGGCGCGAACGAGGCGGTGCTCAAGATGC
>Ga0209705_10000293_pt1 | contig 26202 bp, 23 predicted proteins | sample PPLLaktember2015_5_FD_187262 | JGI IMG/M metagenome (GOLD analysis project Ga0209705, IMG submission 187262) | Freshwater sediment microbial communities from Prairie Pothole Lake near Jamestown, North Dakota, USA - PPLs Lake P8 Core (1) Depth... | ecosystem: Environmental > Aquatic > Freshwater... | reverse complement strand
CGCGCCGGAGCCATCGCACCGACCGACCGCAACGCTGACCGCCAGGATGTCGCCGCACACCCACATGATCGATGCGCTGAGCCCCGACGCCTACCGTCGGAACGGCACGCTCGACGAGGTCATCAACGTCGAGCTCACCTCGTCGCTCGCGGTGCGCCACATCTTCGTGAACGGCAACGGCGGTGCACATCAGTGGGACACCGTGATCGGCGCCGATGCGATCCCGTTTGGCGCCGTGTTCGGCGGCATCGATTACTCGCTAGCGCCTTTCCCCAGTCAGTTATCCTCGCTGGGCTATGCCCTGGAGGTGCTGGGCGTTCCCGGCCTGGGACGACATGGCTCGCTGGCTGCGGCGGCTTTCCTGGCGGATACCATGGACCGGGCGCAGTACTCGCGAGCCGGCTTCAGTGGGCTGATGCTGCCAGTCCTGGAAGATGCCGTGCTGGCACAGCGTGCTGCCGAAGGGCTGCTCAGCCTGACCGACCTGCTGCTCTATTCGGCGGTGTGCGGCACCGGCCTGGATACCGTCCCACTGCCCGGCGATGTGACCGCCGAGCAGCTTGCCGCCGTGCTGCTCGACGTGGCAGCTTTGTCCAGCCGGCTGGAGAAGCCGCTCACCGCCCGGCTGATGCCGGTTCCCGGCAAGCGGGCAGGCGACCCCACTGGCTTTGATTTTGCCTTCTTCGCCAACAGCCGCGTGCTCGACCTGAAAGCCGCCCCGCTGAGCGGCCTGCTGCGGGGGGATGGGGCACTGGCTCTGCGGAGGCGCCCGTGAGGCACCCATCCATCCTCAGCCGCCGCGATTTCCTGCGCCTGTCGGCGCTGGCGGGAGCAGGGATGATGTTGAGCTCCTGTGGGTCGCCCCTGGAGGACTTTTCCGACCAGGAAACCGAAACATTGCGGCGTCTGGTGCTGCTCTACACCAACGATGAGCATGGCTGGCTGGAACCATCCGGTGAGGCGGGTGGGGCAGCGGGAATGTACCGCCGCTGGCTTGCGGATGAAAATTATGACCCGGCTGGTCCTAACATAGCCTTGAGTGGCGGTGACCTGTTCACTGGACCTGCGCTCTCCACCTACTTCAAGGGTGAATCTACACTGGATGTAATGGGGGCGATGGGTTATGCCGCGGCGGCTATCGGCAACCACGACTTCGATGCGGGAGTGGATGTGCTTCGCCAGCGCGCCGCACAGGCAGGATTTCCGCTGCTCAGTGCTAACCTGCGCCAGAAAGCAAATTACCAAACCCCAGATTTTGCTCGCAAGTATGTGATCAAAGAAGTTAATGGCATCCGCATTGGCCTGATCGGCTTAACCACCCGCGAAACCCCGGTAGATACACAACCACACTATGTTGCAGACTACAATTTCATACCCTACGAGGATGCGCTGCGTGAGGTTGTCCCGTTGGTGCGGGAGGAGGGGGCGGGATTATTGATCGTCGTAGGGCATATCTGCGCTTCAGAGATGCGTCTGCTGGCTCCTGTGGCTGCGGAATTAAGCATCCCAATCGTGTGCGGTGGTCACTGCCACGAAGAGATCGTTGAAATGATTGAAGGAGTGACCATCGTGCAGTCGGGGTCATTCTGGCGCAATTACATCCGCATTGCCCTGCTGTTCGACACCGACACCGGGCAGATGCTGAATATTCAGGCGAGCTTGCAACCCAACTTGGCTGGCCGAGAAGATGCCAGAATCGCCGGGCGCATAAGTGGCTGGCGGGTGCGGATGGATCCAGCGATGCTTCAACAAATCGGCTATGCCGGGCAGATGATCGGCTGGAATTCGGGCGAGATGGCTCGACTGCTTACCCAGCCCTGGTTGGCAGCATACCCGACTGCGCAGGCAGCAATTTTCGCGCCGCGCTATGTGCAGTCGCTTCCACCGGGGGTGATCACCCCGGCATCCATCCTGAGCATGATCCCGACGGACAACCGGTTGATCGAGATGAAACTTACAGGAGCGCAGCTGGTTCATACGATCGAGGAACGCCAGTCACTGTATGGGGGCATCGAATCTGCAGCAGAGGGCTATGTATTGGCAGAAGGCTCACCGCTCGAGCCTGAGGAGCGTTATCGGATCCTCATTCCCGAGGCATTATATTACGGTGGGAATTATTACGCTGTCCAGCAATATGACCAGGAAGGGCAAGATACCGGTTTGGACTGGCGTACCCCTGTGATCGAGTGGGTGCGTAGTCTGGGGACGAATCGCCAGGATCCATTAGAAAGGCACCTTGGCTTATGAGGTATTGTGATAAACCTGATTCGTCTGTCGTACAGGCAATCACGTGCAATGAACTTGTTAAGTGCGATGTATGGGGACAGAAAATCAGCGGTGGTATAATGACGCGAATTAATCAAGAAAAGGGAGGATCCCGATGGGGAATGACTTGTTTCATATGTTTGTCTCAATGCCCTGGTTTCGACCGCAGGCTTACCTGGACCCGAACTCGGGCAGCTTCCTGATCCAGCTGCTCATCGGTGGGCTGGTGGCGGTGGGCTTCGTGCTGAACATGTTCAAGGGCAAGATCAAGGCTTTCTTCGGCCGCTTCCGCGCCAGGAAAGAGGATGCCCAAACCACTGATGATGACACCAATAAATGATGACAGCCCCCGGTTGGGGGCTTCTTTTCGTGACCCGAGTGGGTTTATGTTCACCCGCAACGGAAGGCTATACCGCCAGGTCAATCAGGCGTATCAGACGCATTATGATGCCCTGATGGGCAGCGGTTTGTATGACCGGTTGGTGGCGGCGGGTTTGCTCATCGCTCACTCCGAGGTAGCAGTGGAGCCAGCAGATCCAGCCCTGGCTTATCGGGTGATCCAGCCGGAGCGCCTGGAGTTCATTTCGTACCCATATGAGTGGTGCTTTAGCCAGCTAAAAGATGCTGCCCTGGCGACCATGACGGTGCAAAAGCTGGCTTTGGAAGCGGGTATGGTGCTCAAAGATGCCAGTGCGTACAATATCCAGTTTCAGAATGGTCGCCCGGTGCTGATCGATAGCTTGTCCTTTGAGATCCAAAAAGAAGGGGAGCCTTGGGTAGCTTACCGACAGTTTTGCCAGCATTTCCTGGCAACGTTAGTATTAATGGCGCATGTGGATGTGCGTCTGGGTCAGCTGCTGAGGGTGTATATTGATGGTGTCCCGCTGGACCTGGCAGCGCGGCTGCTACCGCGCCTCACCCGACTGGATCTGGGATTAGCCACACACATTCATTTACATGCCGCCGCCCAGAAACGCTACTCCGGACGTTCAGTGGGAAAAGTGCGTGGTAAGGCGAAGATGAGCCGCATGGCGTTCCTGGGTTTGATGGAGAGCCTTGAGAATACCATCCGTAAACTGCAGTGGAAGCCTGCCGGCACCGAATGGGGCGACTATTACACCGCTTCAGCCAGCCATTACAGCACAACCGCATTCGAAAATAAACGCCAGGTCGTTGGTCGATTCCTGGAGCAGATAAAACCGCATATGGTTTGGGATTTAGGCGCCAACACCGGCGAATTCAGCCGGCTGGCCTCTGAGCGGGGCATCCCCACCCTGGCCTTTGATATCGACCCGGCTGCTGTAGAGCTGAACTACCGCCAGGTGATCGAGAAGAAAGAGACCCACCTGCTGCCCCTTTTAATGGACCTGACCAATCCCAGCCCTGGAATTGGCTGGCATAACCGTGAGCGCCAGGACCTGTTCAGCCGCGGGCCAGCAGATGCGCTGCTGGCGTTGGCGCTCATCCACCACCTGGCCATCGCCAACAATGTCCCGCTGCCGCAGCTGGCGGGATTCTTCCACGACCTGGGACGCTGGCTGATCATCGAGTTCGTCCCCAAGCCAGATTCGCAGGTGCAGATCCTGCTGGCCTCCCGCCAGGATATCTTCCCCGACTATCACGTGGAGGGCTTCGAGGCCGCTTTCGGAGCGCTCTTCACCATCCACGAGCGCGTTCCACTCTCGGACTCTGGGCGGGTGCTGTACCTGATGGAAGGCAAGTAGGATGGCATGGCTCAAGCGGATAGTATTTCATCCTATTGGTTTTGCGCTGAGCTCCCTGGGTTTTTACGTGGCGGACTGCGCCCAGAGTAACTACTCCCATACTGAATTGTCGCTGGCTTCGTCGTTGAATTTCGATTAACTAGACGTATTGGGAGATAATTTCATACCCGGAAATACCGACCGCTATGACCTGGGACCATTGATCCGTTACAGTCAGGTGTGTTTGATATTGGATGATATGGGATATGGATTACCCGAATATAATTCACCGCGAAAGGATTTTATACCCGCTTTTCGATACTCCGTATGAGTTTATCGTGGTGCATACCAGTGTTCTCCTGAAAAGTGACTAAGTGACCACACATGACATGAATTGGGCCAAAAATATATTATCCATGCCCATCCTTCCCCCCCTGTTCGCGGGGTATTTCGTCCTGGCACTGCTGGGATTGAATATCACGCAGGTGCGCCCTGAGGCAGCCTTGCGCGCACTGCTGATCGTCATGGTAGCCTCGATCCTGGTATGGCTCCTGCTTCGATGGCTGTTGGACGATGGGCAGCGGGCTGGAGTGATCGTCACACTACTTCTGGGCGTCTTCTTCATTTATGGGCATATTTACAACTTCCTGGAACAGGTGCTGCCATCCATGGGTCGTCATCGGGTGCTGCTGCCAGTATGGCTGGCCATGGCGGGGATCGGACTGTGGTGGACCTGGCGCAAGCTGCGTAATCCGCAGGCGGCTGCCAGGCTACTGACCTGGACGGGGGTGGCGTTGCTGATCTTTCCAGCTTATCAGATCATCAGCTGGGAAGTGCGCACTGCAGGGGGACATGAGCTGGTGTTGTCTGAGCTCTCAGGTCTGGAAGGTATGACTGCGCCTGAAGCAGCACCAGACATCTATTTCATCATCCTGGATGAATACACCAGGCAGGATGTATTGGCAGAAACCTTCGGTTATGATAACGCTGGGTTTCTGGAAGAATTACGCGGAATGGGTTTTCAGGTGGTAGACTGTGCCCAGTCCAACTATGCCCAGACCGAAATGGTCTTATCCTCCGTTCTCAATATGAACTATCTGGAAGAACTGGGAGACTACCCGCCGGACAGCACAGACAGGGCAGGATTGCGGCAGCTGATCAAGAACAGCCTGGTGGAACAAACCCTTCGCAGTCTGGGGTACCATCTGGTGGCATTCGAGACCGGGTTCTACTTCTCTGAGCTTGAAGACGCGGATGTCTATCTCTCACCTGATAACCTGGGATACCTGGGCGGTTTCAATGCTTTCGAGGTGCTGTTGCTGCGCTCCACGCTCGGTCTGGCGCTGTCTGACCTGACCCGCGTGCTTCCCGATGTCATTAGCGCAGGCCAGGAACAGTTGAACACCGAAAAACGCTCCCAGGTGCTGTATAACCTGGACATGCTTGCCCGCATTCCGCAGGATATTCGCGGACCCAAGTTAGTCTTTGCGCACATCTTGTTGCCGCATCCGCCATTCGTCTTCGATGAATTCGGCGCGGCGGCGAACTATCCTGAAAACGTCAGCGGTGAGGAATATGCTGCTGCCTACCGCGCCCAGATCATCTTTCTAAACACGCGCCTGGCACCGATGCTGCGTTCGATCATCGATGATTCGGATACACTGCCGGTGATCATCCTGCAGGGTGACACCGGTCCTGGGCAGGTCAGTCACGCCGGACGGATGGCGATCCTGAGTGCGCTGTATCTGCCTGGATACGAGCAGACCCTGCCCGTTGACCTGACTCCAGTGAATGATTTTCGTCTAGTATTCGACCAATATTTCAAATCATCCCTTGGGTTCCTGCCTGACCGCAGCTCTTTCTCGCTCTACACTGCTCCCTTCGATTTTGAACCCATTCAGAACGAATGCAGGCCTTAGGTTGTTCCAAATAAAAAAAGGTAGCTGATGGATTATGCCCATCCGCTACCTTTATTGGGGGGAGCTCATACCCGCCAGTACACACCTTTTTCCCGACTGAGCAGGTGGTTGTCCACCATGTAACGGCGTAGCGAGGCTGTGTCCTCATGGTAGCGGCGCAGCATCTCGTTGAGCTGTTTTTCCGGGTAGAGCTGACCGGGTTCAAAGATCTTCACAAGATACCGGGCGATGACCATCATCTTCTTATTCTGGGTCGGCAGTGCTTTGAGGGTGCCATCGGCTGCGATGTAGATGCTGAGCACCTTGCGCTCGTAAGCTTCGCCCTCGAATTCTTCAGCCTGATTCTTAGGTCGGGATTGGGCAAGTACCTGGCGGGAAAGAAGCTCGAGAGTCTTGGATTCCAGTGTGTATGTCTCAGCCTGTTCCCTGATCAGACCAGCTTTAAGTAGAGCTTCCAGGTGAGCCTGAACATCGGCAAGCTTTATTCCCAGCCGCTCGGTAATATGAATGGCGGTCAGAGTTTCCACACCCAGCAAACCGGCAATCTTCAACCGCTCGGCATTTCCCAGCAGACGCATAAAATTCAATATTATCTCGTTTTTCTCAGTTGATGGTTCCATTTTTGCCTTCTATTATTCAATCCAATACTCGCTATGCTCGCGGTGGATCAGGCCATATCCGACCATCTCGCGCCTTAATGTAGCAGTGTCTTTATGAAAGTGTTCTAAGATCGCTACAGCCTCTTTTTCGGAATAATGGCGTCCAGGCTCGAAAGCCTTTATCACATGCCTCAGAATGGCTTCACGCTTTTTGCGCTGCGCTGGGATGATCTTCAATGAACCGTCCGGGAGTAGATAATCCCGCAGGATTTTCTGATCGTAAGCTTGACGATCCACCTGAGCAGCCGCAGCAGGCAGAGTATCCGCCGAGAGCAGGCCATTGGCTATAGATTCCAGGGCGGCTTGTTCAAGGCGATAAACGTTATAGTAAGACTCGGCCCGCGCAGAGACCAAGCCGGCTTCTGACAGGATCATCAGGTGGTGCGATATGGTCGAGGAGCGCAGGTTTAGAAGGGCTGCCAGCTGCTCGACGGTGTAGGTCTGCTGGGCCAGCAGACCCACGATCTTGAGCCGATTGGCGTCTGCCATGGCTTTGAAGAAAGCCAGCAGCTGCTCGTTATTTGGGATTGGGGTAATCATATACATTTCCTTGCATATACTATCTATTCAATTCGATAGTTATCGAATTGATTTTATCTATATAACAAGATATTGTCAAGGGAGAAATTTCTGGATGCTCTGTATATGCCAGATCTATATATTACCTTTTCCCGGAGATTCCCCATCCGTTCGTCGCATGCGCAGGTATGCTACACTTTCACCGGCCTCAGCAGCTTCCACAGTGTTGTGACAACCTCAATGGCAGTGATCACTGCAATGATGACCAGAATACTGGTTGCCAGCAGCGGAAACATGCCTTCGAGCAGGGCAATGAATTGTGCGTTTACAATCACCCCCGTCTCGCTTACTGAGCGCACATCCACCAGCGAAGGACCGCGCAGCATCATCGCCACAATTGCCAGGCTCAGCATATCCAGCCCCAGGTTCGCCCAGCGGGAGAGGGTAGTTCGGCATCCCCTCCGCACCAGGTACAGGTTCAGTCCAATGGTCAGCAGGCCCGACAGGTTGATCCAGGGCAGGTAGCTGAAGAAGGCGTCCGATAGCAGCCCGATCCGGTACCATTCGCCATCCGTTTGAACCAGCACTTTGAGCAAGTCCGGGTAGAAATTCAGCACAATCAGAAAGGCCGTGCCAAACACGATGCCCAGGATCGGCTCCCACAGCTTCACTTCGTCCATTTCTGGCGCCTGTGCAAGCTCATTTACAGTCCAATCTTCGATCCCATCCTCGAATTTTTCTTTTGGCAGCACCCGCTCCAGGATAGCAAAGATCAGCACGATGTTACCGAAAGCTGAGATCAGCCCGCCGAAAAATTCCAGGGCATGCTTTCCCAAAACACCCAGGCTCTCGGCGCTGTTCAAACTGCCGTTGACCAAGGCTACTCCCAGTCCGATCAGGCCCAGAACCCCCAGCACGCTGAAGACGATCTTCAACACCAGGGTGAAGAATGGGTACAGCCGCGGACCGATCAGATAGCGGGTCGGCAGGTAGGCGGCAGCCACTTTTTTTGGCGCTCCGTACTCGGTTAATAATTCGCGCATCAGCGCCTCGTCAGCAGGCCGGCCAGTTTTTTGGGCGCGGTCCTCAAGCATATCCTCCAGCGTAGAATGTAGCTCTTTTTGGATATCCTGACGGCCACGGGCAGGCAGGTTCTTACCGACTTCGATTACATAGAGTTCAATGAGATTCATAGCAGCCTCCAAACATGATTTTTCTATAAGGACTCGGCAAAGGATCTCAGCCCCGATTTTATGGAGTGAGCAGATTCCCCGACCTTTATCCCAACATATCCTTCATCATCGCAACGATGCTGTTCCATTCTGTTTTTAGCGTGATCAGAGCTGTCCGTCCTGCCGGACTGATGACGTAATAGCGCCGCGGCCGGGCTTCTTCCAGCTTCCAGATCGAATCCAGCAAGCCCTGTGATTCCAGGCGGCGCAGCAGCGGGTAAAGCGTGCCCTGATCCATCTCCAGACCGCCCTCTGCCAGCCGCTTGAGCAGCGAATATCCGTACTGCTCCGTATCCAGCTGGCTGAGCACCGCCAGGATGATCACCCCTCGCCGCAGCTCCAGGCTGACATTTTCCATAACATCATTGTTTACCATATATCACCTTGTGGTAAAGTATACTATGTACTACATAGTATGTCAATAGGAAAATTGATTATCTGTAACCTGTGGGTTGAGTTGAGAGCGATCCTTTTCGAGCCACCATCCCCGATACCCCCAAGCCGGAGACCTAACGTTCTTGCTTCCGAAAAATAATGCTGTCATTGCAAGGACGTAGCTCGAAGCAATCTTCCCTCTTAGCCACAGGTGAGATTGCTACGTCGCAAAGATCGCTCCTCGCAATGACATTTTCGTGGGGTGCTATAATCATTGCAACGATTCTGTTCGAGTGAACTGTTGGGTTTCGGGCTTTCACCTCAGATGAGCGAGGCTGCGGTAGAACTGCCTCAACCCAACTTACCAACTCCCATATGGGGAAGAAGATGATGATTACGAAACCACTGACAAAAACATATCTTGAAGAAGTAAGAAAACGCTGTGAAGCAGCCACATCGGGTCCCTGGGTTTCATTTATTGAAGGCCGCGATCATTTAAGCGGTGAGAGTTTTATTGGTCGAGGAATAGACCGGTGCGAAGAAGATTTGTACCTGATTGGTGGAACGGATGCAGATATCGATTTTGTGGCAAATGTTCGTCAGGACATACCTCTCCTGTTAGAGGAAATAGACCGTTTGATTAAGCTTTCGGATGAATAATAAAGCAATTAGATTGGGATGAGGCATTGTCAATACCTTGACGAAAAGACCCTAAGAATCCATAACAAAACCTGGTTCAATCATGGTACTATGCTCCCCGCAAAGACCCGCAAGATTTTCTCCGATACACTGGTGCCATTTTTGCGAAGGTGTTTTGTCTAAATTGACTATGACCGACAAAGGAAACCTTTCAGGTCTGGCATTCCAGTGCAAGCGCGGAAGATTTGGGCTTCTGCTCTCAGGTCCTTCCCCCAAATCCGGTTTTGATTTGGAGGAAGGCGGGGGATAGGGGTAGTTTTAGCCCGGCTTGTAGGCCGGATTGCCAATCCGGCCTACATACATTTGCGCAGATTAGCGGATAAAAATGTAAATATTTATATTCGTCCCATACGCCTATTCGCAGCCATTCGCAATAATCCTTAATCCCAACCCCTCGCTTGACTCTCTTAGCTGTGCAACCCCCGGCGCTTGGTATAATCAATCCGGAGATACCCTATGTCCTCCATCGACGAGATCAAAGCCCGCCTGGATATCGTAGACCTGGTCTCCGAGACGGTCACGCTACGCCGCTCGGGGAAGAGCTATACCGGGTTCTGCCCCTTCCACCCCAACACCCGCACACCCGCTTTCGTGGTCTTCCCCGAGTCGGGCACCTGGCGCTGTTTTGGGGCCTGCAACGAGGGCGGCGACATCTTCCGCTTCGTGATGAAGAAGGAGGGCTGGGACTTTAGCGAGGCGCTGCGCTACCTGGCAGAGAAGTCTGGCGTGCAGCTCAAGCCGCCCACCCCCGCCGAGACCGCCATCGCCGAGGAGCACGCCGGCCTGCGAGCGCTGCTCGAGGACGCCGTCACCTTCTTCCGCCACCACCTGATGAACACCCCGGCCGGTGCGCAGGCGCTGGAATACCTGCGCCGCCGCGGCCTGAGCAATGCGACCATCGAAGCCTTCGGCCTGGGCTACGCCCCCAGCTCCTGGGAGGCGGCGCTGACCCATTTCAAGTCCAAGGGATATAGCGAGCGCAATATGCTGGAAGCCGGGCTGGTCAGCGAGCGCCCGGCGGAGGAAGGCCCCACCCAATCCGGGCGGCGGGTGTACGATCGCTTCCGCCACCGCATTATGTTCCCTATTCGCGACGAGCGTGGTCGTATGGCTGGCTTTGGGGCGCGCATCCTCGATCCTGAGGACATGCCCAAGTTCCTCAACTCACCGCAAACGCCGGTTTTTGACAAGAGCCACCTGCTTTATGGACTCGACCGCGCCCGCCGAGCCATCCGGGCTGCTGAACAGGCTGTCATCGTGGAAGGCTACCTGGATGTGATCGCTTTGCACCAGGCTGGATTCGAGTACGCAGTCTCGCCGATGGGCACCGCCCTTACCGAGCATCAGCTGCGTCTGCTCAAGCGCCTCACCCGCCGCATCGTGCTGGCACTTGACCCCGACGCGGCAGGCGATAAAGCTACGCTGCGCGGTTTGCAGATTGCCAGGCAGGCGCTAGAACACACCAGCGAGGCGTATTTTGACGCACGCGGCCTGCTGGCGCATGAAGTACGGTTGCAAGCGGATATCCGCGTCACTACCCTGCCGGAGGGAATGGACCCGGATGAGGTTGTCCAGCGCGACCCGGCGGAGTGGGAACGGATCATCGCAGAGGCCAAGCCTGTGGTCGTGCATGTGATGGAGACGCTGGCCTCAGGACGCAATGTTGATGATGCCAAGGTTAAAAGTGAGATCGCTGCACAGGTGGTGCCCCTGATTCGGGAGGTACCGAATGCGATCGAGCGCGAGGCTTACCGCCAGCGGTTGGCACGCTTGCTGCGGGTGGATGAGCGCGCTTTGCAGGCTGACGAGAGGCCGTCCAGGTCGGGACGAATCCCGCGGCGATCGACGCAGGATGCCCCAGCGAGAACACCTGTCCAGATCGGGCGCGCGGCTCCTTCGGCGCGTTCCCGCCTGGAAGCTCACTGCCTGGGTGTACTCATCCGCCGGCCTGAATTGGTCTTTCAGATCGATAGGAAATTGCAGGAAAAAAATCTCCCGCGGCTATCACGGTTGGATTTTGACCGGGCTGATTACCAGACGGTGTATGACCTGGTACAGGATTCCCTGACTCAGGACGTCTCGGAGCCAGCCAGTTATGTGCTTAACGGCCTATCCCTACCGCTGATGGAGATGGCGGACGAGCTGCTCAAGCAAACTGATACATTGGATCCGGTGGAAGAGCGAGTGCGAGATGATCTGCTACGAGCACTGCTCGACCTGCGTCGCAAGGAAGTAAGCCAGAATATTGGACATCTGCGATTTATGATGGAGGATGCGCAGGAGAAGGGAGACAGGTTAGCTAGTGAGTTCAATAAAAATATGCTTGCTTACTCAAAGGTTCTGCGGCTGATCGATAAAGCCTTAGGCGAATTCACTGGCCGGCTGGCCTCTCCAAGCAGATAGTGCTTTCCGGCTATAATATATCCATGCCGAACAAACCTATAGTAGTTCCACACCAACCAGATCCTGTTATCCTCGATGACGACAAGGCTCCGCTCATCCCACTTGATGATGTGGATGACTTGCTCGCAGACCTGGATGTTGATATCGCCATCGATGAGCCAGATGACCTGGTGCTGGCGCAAGACGTTGATGAAATCCCAGCGCTGGACGATGCTGAAGCTCTGGAGCTACTGCCGACTCCACTGCCCGCTGATATGGGCGAAGACCCCGTGCGGCTTTACCTCAAGGAGATCGGCGAGATCGAACTGCTCAGCCCGGATCATGAGTTCTGGCTGGCTACACGGATAGAAGCTACCCGCCGCCAGGATGCATTGCTGCGCAACCATCCGATTGCCCGACGCGGCCGGGTGGTCGCCACAAGTGTTTATAAGGCTCTATATGATGAGCTGGTGATATCCTGGAAACGGCTGGTGGAGGATACCCAGCGCCTGGGTTGTGCCTGCCCTGACATTGCCCTGATGATTGCCGAGGCGCAGATGCTGCGCCAGGTCTGGGCAAATTCGCATGCTTCTTATCTGCGCGCCTATTTGGACAATGGGCGCTGGGGAAAAGATCTGTTATGGGATGGCGTCGCGCGGCACGCGATGGGTGTATTTATTGGCCTTTATCTGATCCCGACGGAGACTGCTGCCCGTCTGAGTCGGCATCTGGAGCGTCAGAATAAACTACCAGAATGCCGCACTTTTACCACCTATTTACCCGATAAAGATATCCTTCAGGTAGAATTGAAGACAGCTGATCTGCGTGCGCTAGAGGCGCGCCAAGCGTTGATACGCGCCAATCTACGCCTGGTGGTAAGTGTAGCCAAGCGTTATCTGGGTCGTGGATCATCATTTCTGGACCTGATCCAGGAAGGCAATCTAGGTCTGCTGCGGGCGGTGAGCAAGTTCGATCCGACACGTGGTTTTAAGTTCAGCACCTACGCCACATGGTGGATCCGCCAATCCATCAGCCGCTCGATCGCAGACCAGGCACGCACCATCCGCATCCCCGTGCACATTTTTGAGACGATCAACCGTTTACTGCGCATCCAAAGACGGTTGACCCAGCAGCTAGGAAGAAATCCGACCTCCGAAGAGCTGGCCCTGGAAGGTGGTTTTTTGGAACCAAAGGACCGCCAGATGATCCTGCGGGCGCGAGGCGATTATGCCAGCCTGCCGCCAGACTTACGCCGACGCTGGACCCGTTCAGCAGCCAAGGTGGGGCGGGTGTTGCGTGCAGCAGAAGAACCCGTCTCGCTTGAAAGCCCGGTGGGCAGCGAAGATAACAGCCTGTTGGGGGATTTTATTGAAGATGAGGATGCGCAAGAGCCGATGGATGCCGCATCTCGCGAGATGCTGCGCGAACAGATCAAGAACGCGTTGGCAGTTCTTTCTGAGCGCGAACGGGATGTGCTGGAGATGCGATTCGGTTTGCTGGATGGTAAAGACCACACACTGGAGGAAGTGGGGCAGGCTTTCAATGTGACGCGGGAACGCATCCGCCAGATCGAAGCCAAAGCTCTACGGAAGTTGCGCCATCCCACTCGCAGTCGTTATTTGAGGGATTACCTGGGGTAGCCTGGTTTCTATTTGTGAAATTTGACACCTGAAGCAGCCTGTGATAAACTTCACGCTTGGATTGAATTGCGTCTTTTTGTAGTGCGATTGAACTACTGTTTATAGGGTAAATGTACTATTATAGATTGTGGGTAGCCGTGAACAACCTGCCTAATAGTCGTAAACTACCTGATGTCACATCTCTCCTGAGGTGAACCTATGCTTCAAGATTTTCTTCCTCTAGCGGTTATTATCATCCTGGCGATCGCTCTTGGTTTCATAGTGGTAGTCCTTGGAAACTTGTTCGGCCCACACCGGGAGACAGAACGTAAATCCGCGCCCTACGAGTCAGGTATGAAGCCATATGGACCGGGAACACGGCGTGTACCAGTGCGGTTTTACCTGGTAGCTGTGTTATTCATTCTGTTCGATATCGAATTGGTGTTCTTCATCCCTTGGGCGGTGGTCCTCCGCCGCTTCATAATCATGAACCTGGGTGGTTTTGCGCTGCTTGAAATGGGCATCTTTATTGTTATCTTATTGGTGGGTTACATCTATGCCTGGAAGAAGGGAGCCTTAGAATGGGAATAGAGCAGAAACTTGGCAACATGGGGATAGTGACCCTCAAGCTGGAACAGGTGATCAACTGGTCGCGCGCCAACGCTATGTGGCCGATGCTGTTTGGCCTGGCATGCTGCGCCATCGAGATGATGTCAGCGCAGGCAGCTCACTTTGACATGAGCCGCTTCGGAATGGAGTTGATGCGCGCCAGCCCGCGCCAGTCTGACTTGATGATCGTCGCCGGACGGGTGTCGCGCAAAATGGCTCCTGTTCTGCGGCGCCTGTATGATCAAATGCCTGACCCAAAGTGGGTCATCTCAATGGGTGACTGCGCTTCATGCGGTGGTGTCTTCAACAATTATGCAATCGTACAGGGAGTGGACGAGATTGTCCCGGTAGATGTCTATGTAGCAGGCTGCCCGCCGCGTCCTGAAGCACTGATCCACGGCATCATTACTTTGCATGAAAAGGTAAAAGGCGAAACCCTCAAAGATTGGGCTTAGCGAGAGACGAATATGAGCGAAGACCACCTTAATAAAGCCATACATACCCTAAAAGAGCGGTTTGGATTGCGGGAGGCAGAGATCCAGAAATACCCGCCCGCCTTGCTAGTGCCAGCTGAACAAGTCATCGCCGTCTGTCAGACCCTGAATGATGAATTTGGGTTTAATTTCCTATCCGATCTGACCGCCTCCGACTACTACCCTGAGCAGGAACCGCGCTTCCATGCGGTATATAACCTGTACTCACATGAACACAACACGCGTATCTGTTTGCGAGTACCGCTCAACGGAGATTCGCCAACCCTGCCCACCGTTGAAGTGATCTATTACAACGCCAACTGGCATGAACGCGAACTTTACGACATGTTTGGTTTTGATATTACGGGACATTCAGACCTGCGCCGGATCCTGATGCCTGCTGATTGGGAGGGACACCCCCTGCGTAAGGATTACCCACTGGGATACGAAGAACCACAGTTTACCTTCAATTATGATGACATTGACCGGCGTAAACACAAAGCCCGGTATGAAGAAGCCTGATCGAGTGAGCGTGCTGATGAGCGAAACCTACGAGGTTACCCTGGAAGAGTTGAAGCACCTGGTCTCTGAGCGGGCTTTGTCCGGCGAGACCGTGTTGTTGAACATGGGTCCACAGCATCCCAGTACGCACGGAGTGCTTCGCCTGCTGCTCGAACTGGATGGCGAGGTGATTGTTAACTGCGTCCCGGATATTGGTTTTCTACACACCGGGATCGAGAAGAACATGGAGGCCAAGACCTACGAAAAAGCCGCCGTGATGACCGACCGCTTGGACTATCTGAACACCATTGGAAATGTTTTGGCATATTCATTGGCTATTGAGCGTCTGGCTGAATTGGATGTTCCGCCGCGTGCCCAGGCAATCCGCGTAATCCTGGTCGAGCTGCAGCGCATTGCATCGCACCTGGTCTGGCTGGGCACGCATGCCCTGGACCTGGCAGCGATGTCGGTTTTCCTCTACTGCTTCCGCGAGCGCGAAGCGATCCTGGATATCCTGGAGATGTGCTCCGGGCAGCGTATGATGACCACCTTTTTCCGTCCAGGTGGACTTTGGCGGGATGTGCCAGCGGATTTTGAGCTGGCGGTGCGGCGTTTTCTACGCAGCTTCCCGGCACGCATCGATATGTACCACGCCCTGCTGACTAAGAACCCTATTTTCATGGATCGCACCCGCAATATCGGTAGGATCAATGCTGAAGATGCCATTCGTTGGGGTCTGACCGGTCCAAGCCTGCGTGGTTCGGGTCCTTCAAATGATATCCGAAAAACCCAACCCTATTCCGGATATGAACAATATGATTTTGAAGTACCAACCGGCACGAACGGCGATGTGTATGACCGCTACCTGGTGCGTATGGAAGAATTGCGCCAATCTTTACGCATCATTCAGCAGGCGCTAGATATGCTGCCGGTGGGACCGGTGCGCAGCAACAACCGTAAGTATGTTCCACCGCCGCGTGCCGAGTTGGGTACCAGCATGGAAGCAGTGATCCATCACTTCAAGCTATGGACCGAAGGTTTTGAGCTTCCCAAGGGAGCAATATACAGCCCAGTGGAATCGCCACGCGGTGAGCTGGGTGTGTACCTGGAAAGCGATGGTGGGCCATTCCCGCAGCGGGTGCATTGGCGCACCCCCTCCTTTGTCCACCTGCAGGCATTGCCGGTACTTTCGAAAGGTCATCTGGTGGCAGACCTGGTCGGCATTATTGGCAGCGTAGACATCGTGCTCGGAGACGCAGACCGTTAATCATCAGAGAGGCAGCATGCTCAGAGAAAAATACACAGACGAGGTTCGAAGGATCCTGGCGAAGTACCCTGCCGATCAGAAACGTTCGGCGGTGATGCCCTTATTGTATTTGGCCCAGCGAGAGGGTGGTTATATTACCAAAGGCGCCCTGCAGGAGATCGCTGAGATTTGCGAGATCACCTCTACCGAAGTCGCCTCGATCATTGGCTTCTATTCGCTATATTATGACGAACCCGCGGGTATCTACCATATCCAGGTGTGCACTGACCTACCCTGCGCCCTGCGCGGCGCAGATGAGTTCCTGCAAAAATTGTGTGAGAACCTGGGGATCAAGGTCGGTGAAACGACCGTTGATGGAAAGATCACGGTCGAGGCTGTGATGTGCCTGGCAGGATGTCATCGAGCGCCAATGTTCCAGGTACAAAGTGGCGATGGGCTGGTATATCATGAAGACCAAACGGTTGAAAGCGCCATGCAGCTGATCGAAACCTTGCGCGCGAAGGAATAACATGACAGATTACATTCTCTTACGGCACCGTGAGATCCCTGGACTGAACACTCTCGAAGGTTACCGCGCCACCGGCGGTTTTAATGCCTTGCGCAAGGTTATCACAACCATGCAGCCTGACCAGGTCACTGAGGTGGTCAAAGCCTCAGGTTTGCGCGGGCGTGGTGGGGCGGGTTTCCCCACCGGCATGAAATGGTCATTTATTGATAAGAAGACTTACCCACATTACGTAGTCGCCAATGCGGATGAATCTGAGCCGGGCACATTCAAAGACCGCGAGATCATGGAGAGCAATCCGTTCCAATTCCTGGAGGGAGTGGCAATCTGCGCCTTCGCGGTAGAGGCGAAAGCAGCCTATATATACCTGAGGGGTGAGTTCTGGCAGGTGGCAAATTCCCTGGATGAAAAGATCGCAGAGATGGAAGCTGCTCGCTTGCTGGGTGATAAGTTGTTCGGAACGGATGCCACGCTACGAATTTTTACACACCTGGGTGCAGGAGCCTACATCTGTGGCGAGGAAACAGCCATGCTAGAGTCGCTCGAGGGCAAGCTTGGTCAGCCGCGATTGCGTCCACCATTCCCGCCGTCCTATGGGTTGTACGGTAAGCCCACCATTGTCAACAATGTGGAGACGCTGACCAACCTGCCGCTAATCCTGGATAAAGGCGCAGAATGGTACCGCAGCTTTGGAACCGATAAGAGTCCAGGAACGAAGGTATTCAGCCTGTCGGGAAACGTCAACCGTCCGGGCAACTATGAGCTACCACTGGGAACAACCTTCCGACAGCTGATCTTTGAACATGGCGGCGGAATCCCGGCGGAGCATAAGATCAAAGCCATTATGCCGGCGGGAGCGTCCTCCTCGCTGATCATCGCCTCGGAAGAGGCACTGGATACACCGATGGATTATGAAAGTGTGCCCAAAGTCGGAGCCCAACTCGGTTCAGCTTCGGTGATCGTAGTAGATGACTCGGTGAATATTGCCTGGCTACTCAATAAGACGATCCACTTTTTCAAACACGAGTCGTGCGGTAAATGCACTCCTTGCCGGGAGGGTACTTACTGGATGCTGCACCTGACTGAACGACTAACCTCCACCAGCGCGACCCAGGCGGATGTGGACCTGTTGAACAGCGTCGCCAGCCAGATAAAGGGCAAGTGCTTATGCGCCTTGGGCGAGTTCTCTATAGAGGCAGTACTCTCGGGTATTGAGCGCTTCCCCCAGGATTTTCCGCCGATAAGTAATTCGGCATCATAACCGATGGTAGACGTCAAGGATATCGTTGTGGAGTAGTATATCAATGACAAAACTCGTTACGCTGACGATTGACGGAAAAGAAATGACCGTACCGGAAGGCATGCTGATCGTGGACGCGGCCAAGAAGATCGGAATTGATATCCCCGTTTTTTGTTATCACCCCAAGATGGAGCCGGTTGGCATGTGCCGCATGTGCCTGGTGGAAGTAGGGCGTCCACTGATCGACCGAGCAACCGGTCAACCGGTGCACGAGGTCGATGGCTCACTGAAGATCCAATACGGCCCCAAGCTGGATACTGCCTGCACCACCCCTGTGTCTGAAGGTATGGTAGTGATTGGAATGTCAGATAAGGTCAAGGCGGCGCGCAATGAGATCCTGGAATTCTTACTCACCTCCCATCCACTCGACTGCCCGGTATGTGATAAAGGCGGCGAGTGCCCTCTGCAAAATCTGACCATGGGTTTTAGGCAAGGCGAAAGCCGTTTCAACTACGCCGACAAGATGCACCTAAAAAAACAAGTCCCATTAGGAGAGCTAATCTACCTGGATCGCGAACGCTGCATCCAGTGCGGTCGCTGTGTACGCTTCCAGACTGATATTGCTGATGATCCGGTGATAGGCTTCAGTCACCGCGGTCGCGCGATGGAGATCATCACTCATTCCGAGCCAGGTTTTGACTCGATTTTCTCAGGTAACACAACGGATGTCTGCCCGGTGGGCGCGTTGACAACCGCAGACTTCCGCTTTGGTGCCCGGCCTTGGGAAATGCGGGCGACGGCTTCAATTTGTCCGCATTGCCCGGTGGGTTGCAACCTGACCTTCAATGTACGCCGTGAAGCGAAAACGGGCGGCGATATTGTCATCAAGCGCGCTCTGCCCCGTCAAAACGAAATGGTAAACGAGATCTGGATCTGCGACAAAGGACGCTTCGGATATCATTTTACTCAGAGCAAACTTCGGCTGACCGAACCGCTAGTCCGCAAGGATGGGGAGCTGGTTCCTGCCAGCTGGGATGTTGCACTGGACTATATTGCTGAGAATTTCAAAGAGGCTGGCAGCGGAGTGCTGGCATTGGGAAGCGGGCGATTAAGCAATGAGGATCTATTCAATCTGCATGAGTTGGCAGCTGGTTTAGGCGGCCAGTCAGTACTGTACACTCATATGGCGGGCGGCGACTTGGTAACAAAAATTGGCGTCGGGCAGGGAACCAACTTAACCGACCTTGGTAAAAATTCCGCGATCGTGGTGGTAGCCTCAGATCTGGAGCAGGAAGCCCCGATCTGGTGGCTTAGAGTCAAGCAGGCTGCTGAACGCGGTGCCACGTTGATCGTTGCCAACCCGCGCCCGACTAAAGTCGACCGTTATGCCAATCACATTTTACGATATACCTATGGCGCCGAGACAGCCACCGTGCTGGCACTGGTCAATGCATTGTCTGCCAAGCGTCCAGAACTGCCTGCCAAGGCTCCAGTTGGAGTCCAGATGAAGGATGCCGCGGAGGCACTTGCCCAGGCTGAGAACCTGCTTGTGCTGTATGGGAGCGAGGGGATTGGGCTGGCTGGCTCGCAAGCATTATCACAGGCGTGCGCCAACCTGTTGATAGTCACAGGTCACGTGGGACGCCTGAACAATGGTTTGATCGCCGTTTGGAGCCGGGCAAATGACCAGGGTGCCTGGGAAATTGGCTGGCGCCCGCAGCCTGATCTGGCTGCAGCGTTAGGGCAAGCAAAGGCGCTGTATATCGCCGGCGCTGATCCGGCTGGGGATAATCCGACTTTGGCTGAGGCTGTCCAGGCGGCTGGTTTCGTAGTGGTGCAGGAACTGTTCCTGACGGAGACCGCAAAATTGGCGGATGTGGTCCTGCCGGCGTTGCCATTCACTGAACGCGAAGGCAGTTTTACCTCAGGTGAGCGCCGTGTACAGCGCTTTTACCCGGCTGGGCTACCCCGCCCCGAAGCCCGGGCTGACTATGCTATAACTGGCCAAATCAGCCAGCGGCTCGATCTGGCAGCAGAATTCAATTCCCCTGGGCGCGTCTTTGGCCAGCTGGCTGCCAAAGTCCCGGCTTTTGCCGGGCTGACCTTCCGCAAGCTGGCAGAGGTGGTTGAGCAATGGCCAATCATCGGTCGCAGTGATGTTTATTATGGCGGGACAGCCTATGATAACCACCAGGGACTGGGTATGCAGCTGTCCCCGGCAGGCACCCCGCCTGATTTGACCTGGCCACAAACGTCTGAGCTGGTTCTCCCCGAAGGTGCTCTACTGGCAGTGCCTATGACCCGACTATATGATCAGGGCATCACCATTGCAGCTACCGAGCTGCTGCTGGAGCAGCGCATCCCGGCGACGTATGTGGCGCTACACCCGGATGAGGCTGGACGATTGGGATTGGCTGGGGTGGAGCAGGTGAGTATAACAGTTGGTGCTATAGAATACACAGCTGCCTTACAGCTGGTTGAGAGCCTGCCGGTGGGAGTCCTGCTGGCGCCGCGCAGCCTGGGTTTGCCCCTGGATGCGCCGGTGGCGGTGGTTCTGAAGGCATTCGAAGCGATGGCTGCGGCTGGTTAATTGCGAAGCGTAAAGAGGGTATTATGGAACTTGGGATGATCTGGGAATACATTATCAAAGCGGGTATTATCCTGTTAGGAATGACTGTTGGCTTCGCATACGTGACTTACTATGAGCGTAAAGCCCTGGCGCGCATTCAGGTGCGTTATGGTCCAAACCGCGCCGGTCCATACGGCTTGCTCCAACCGGTTGCAGATGGAGTAAAGCTGATCTTCAAGGAAGAGCTGGTGCCGGCCAAGGCTGATAAACTATTGTTTATACTCGCCCCGGTAATCACGGTTATCCCAGCACTGATCATTACCGCTGTTGTGCCGTGGGGACGGCAGGTAAACCTGTTCGGGAGAATAATCAACCTTTATCTAGCGGATGTTAATGTGGGCACACTGTACATCACCGCAGTTGCCTCGATCGCGGTATATGGGATCGTACTGGCAGGCTGGTCTTCCAACAACAAATATGCTCTGATGGGAGGATTGCGTTCCACCGCCCAGATGATCTCTTATGAGCTGTCTCTGGGGCTGTCCTTCGTGGGTGCGATCGTGCTGGCAGGCTCAATGAGCCTGGTTGATATTGTCGAGGCACAGGCTACATTCCTGAGCGGGGTTGGTGGACGGCTGGTAATAGATAACGGCTTCCTGAACTGGTTACTATGGAACCTGTTCCAGCCATTGGGTTTTGTGATCTTTCTGATCGCCAGTGTAGCTGAGCTCAATCGGGCACCTTTCGACATGCCAGAGGCTGAGCAGGAGTTGGTGGCTGGCTACCATGTGGAATATTCAGGCATGAAATTTGCGTTGTTCTACATGGCAGAATATATCAAGATGATTGCTGTCAGCATGATCGGCTCTACCCTGTTCCTGGGTGGATACCTGGGACCATTTGTGAACCAGGTGCCCTGGCTGGGTCCGATCTATTTGTTCATCAAAACCGTGTTCATGCTGTTCATCCTGATCTGGTTGCGGGCGACATTCCCCCGCTTCCGCTACGACCGCCTGATGGCGTTCGGGTGGAAGGTTATGCTGCCGCTGGCACTGGCGAATGTCGCCTTTGCAGCTGTGATGGCCGTATTGGTAGGAGGTTAACGGTATGTTCCTGGTTGAGTTACTCCGAGGATTGAAGACCACCTTAGGGTCTATGTTCGAAAAACCGGTTACCATCCAGTACCCGGAGGAGAAACGCCCGGTCAAGACCCGCTTTAAAGGTCGCCATGAGCTACACCGCTACGACAATGGCCTGGAGAAATGCATTGGCTGCTCCTTATGCGCGGCGGCTTGCCCAGCGGATGCTATCTTTGTAGAATCGGCGGAAAATTCCGACGAGCAGCGCTTCTCGCCAGGTGAGCGTTATGCCAGCACCTACGAGATCAACTTTCTGCGCTGCATCTTCTGTGGTTACTGCGAAGATGCCTGCCCCACCGAAGCCATTGTGCTGGGTGATAACTATGAGCTGTCCTTCACCAACCGCCGCGATGCCATCTACACCAAGGAGCGGCTAATTGTACCGGTGCCGCAAGGCGGTTCGCCCACCCCGCAGCAGACTGAGCCAGGCAAGTTCACTCGCTCGATCCCGATAATGGAGAATCCCAAGGATTAGGCCGCTGGCCGTTATCAAAGGAAATACTGATGACTATTCAACTCATTCTCTTCATCATTCTGGCTCTGGTTGCAGTTGTGGCAGCATTGGGTATGCTATTCAGCAAGAACTCGGTCTATGCAGCCCTGTACCTGGTGTTGAACTTTATGACAGTAGCGGTGTTCTTCCTGCTGCTGAACGCACCGTTCATCGCTGTGGCACAGGTGACCGTGTACGCTGGGGCGATCATGGTGCTGTTCTTGTTCGTGATCATGCTGCTGGGGGCTGAACAGGTGCAGCATGCCAACACCTTGGTCTGGCAGCGCCCACTGGGGATCGTCCTGGCAGGGATCCTGTTGACCGAGGCGATCTATATCACCCTGGCACAACGCGGAATGGTTCCGATGGACCAGCCGCTACCGGAAACTTTTGGTGCGCCAGCTGAAATCGGGGTGGACCTGTTCACCAATTACTTGCTGCCGTTTGAGATCACCTCAGTCCTATTGCTGGTGGCGATCATCGGTGCAATCGTATTGACTAAGAGTGAGAAGAAATAAGCGCATCCTGCCACACGGCAGGAAAGCGATCTGACTTGGGAGAATACATATGCCTGTACCTGTCGAATACTACCTGGGCCTGGCGTCAATCCTGTTTATCCTCGGTGCTTTGGGGGTGCTCATCCGGCGCAACTCGCTGATCATCTTCATGTCCGTTGAGCTCATGCTGAACGCAGCCAACCTGGCGTTTGTTTCATTTGCGCGCCACTGGCAGCAGCCGAGTGGGCAGATCTTTGTCTTCTTCATCATGACAGTAGCTGCGGCTGAAGTAGCTGTCGGGTTAGCCTTGATCGTAACCATTTTTAAGTCTAAGGCCAGCATTGATGTGGATCAAATGAGCTCCTTGAAAGGATAGCCGATATGTTATTGAGTGAAGCGACTAGTGCGGGAGGCTTTTTCAATCTGGTGCCCCTGGTGGTCTTCTTCCCCATCATTGGATTGCTGTTGAATATCATCTTAGGTGGTCGGCTGGGGGAGAAGGCGATCGGGACGATCGCCTGCCTTGCCTCGGGGCTGGCATTCATGGTAGCAGTCCTGCTGGGAATATCGTTGATAGGCAATCCGGAAGGGATTACTGTACCTTTCCTGAATTGGATCGCCATCGGCAGCCTGCAGCTCGAGTGGGCTTTCCAGGTTGATACCCTTTCGGTGACGATGATGTTAGTAGTCGGCGGGGTCGGCACCCTGATCCATATCTACGCAGTCGGTTATATGCACGAAGATGTGCGTCACAATGGTGACCCAGGGCGGTTCCAGCGCTTCTTTGTGTATTTCAATCTATTCATTGCGGTGATGATGATCCTGGTCAGTGCCAACAACTACCTGATGCTCTTCGTCGGCTGGGAGGGCGTTGGTCTGTGTTCATACTTGCTGATCGGATTCTGGTATGAGAAGGGTAAAGATGGCATTGGTAATGCAGTCGCTGGGAAGAAAGCGTTTATCACCAACCGGATCGGCGACTTTGGTTTCCTGATCGCGGCTTTATTGATGTTCAAATATTTCCAACCCCTGGCAGAGAATGGGGTATTCGGCTTTGATTTTGAGACGGTCCAGGAGTTGGCTGGACTGGTACCGGCGGGTATTATCTTCGCTATCACCATGTTCATGCTACTTGGCGTGACGGGTAAATCAGCGCAGCTGCCGTTATTCGTATGGCTGCCGGATGCCATGGCTGGTCCAACACCGGTCTCTGCCTTGATCCATGCGGCGACGATGGTCACGGCTGGCGTGTACCTGGTGGCACGCTCGTATGCAATGTATTCGATGGTTCCCGAGGCGCAGACCTGGGTAGCGGTGGTTGGTGGTGTGACTGCATTATTCGCCGCAACGATCGCGGTGGCGCAGTTCGATATCAAAAAGGTTCTGGCATACTCGACCATCAGCCAGCTTGGTTTCATGGTCGCGGCGGTCGGTATGGGTGCCTTCGTTGCCGGGATGTTCCACCTGGTAATACATGCCTTCTTCAAGGCTCTGTTGTTTCTCTCCGCCGGCTCGGTGATCCAGGGACTGGAACGTGGATACCATCAGGTGGAACATGATCCCATGCTAGCAAGAAAAATGAAGCATGGTCATCAATTCGACCCGCAGGACATGCGTAATATGGGCGGCTTACGCACGCGGATGAAGACCACATTCTGGGTGTATCTTATCGGCGCGGTAGCGCTGGCGGGCATCTTCCCACTGGCGGGATTCTGGTCGAAGGATGAGATCCTGGCAGAAGCATTACATCTGCAGCCGGTGGTGTATTGGTTGTTGACCAGCGCGGCTTTCTTCACAGCGTTCTACATGGGTCGGCAGATCCTGATGGTCTTCTTTGGACAACCACGCAGTGAGCCAGCTGCCAATGCCCAGGAATCCCCGGCGGTGATGACTATCCCGCTGATCGTTTTAGCGGGAGTTTCGCTGCTGGGTGGAGCACTCAATCTGCCAGGCTTGCATACCTTCACTACATGGCTGGAGCATACCATCAACCTGGAAGAGGTGGGGACAGCCGTAACATCGGTATTGACGAAGATCGGACTGGCTGTCGCACCAGTCAAAGGCAGTATGGCGGAAGGGGCAGCTGAAGGCGGCTTCAACCTGACGGTAGCGTTGCTGTCTACTGGCCTGGCACTGGGGGCTATTGCCCTTGCCTATTATTTCTATTACCACCGTGTGCGTGCGATGCAAGCTCTACCTACTGTGCGACGCACCGATGACCCGCTGCGGGCGGTTCTTGGTCCAGTGTTCACCCTGCTGGAGAACAAATATTACATTGACGAGTTATACGGTGCGATCATCATCAAACCTTATACCGCAATTGCCAGTTTCCTGGCCGATAAAGTGGAATGGGTCTTCTGGCATGACTTCTTCCATGATAAGGTGCTCTCCGGCGCTTTTCATAGCCTGACCTGGTTGCTCTCCAAGCCAATCGATACTAACGTGATTGATGGATTCGCCAACGGCCTGGCTGAAGGCACTCAGGAGTTAGCAGCACTCGTCCGCCGAATCCAGTCAGGGTATGTACGCAACTACGCCTTATCGATGTTCGTGGGCGTGATCTTGATCATTGGCTATATTATCCTACGCGGTATCTAGCCCGTAGATCTTATACGAACTAACCTGCAAAGGCAAATTCTGTAACCGAGGAACAGAGATGAACTTGCTCCTTCACCCCATAATTCTTACCACCTTTTTCCCCTTGATCGGTGTTCTGATCCTGCTCTTCATGAAGTCTGAGCATAAGAACGCCATTCGCTGGGTGGCTTTGGTCACCTCTATAGTCACTTTTGGATTCTCACTGACGCTTTTAGCGTTCTTCAAACTTGGCGTTGAAGAGATCCAGATGGTGATCAACAAGCCCTGGATCCAATTCGGTGGATTGACGATCAACTTCCACATGGGTGTGGATGGATTGAGCATCCTGCTGGTCATGCTCACCACCTTCCTGACACCCATCTCGATTCTGTCCACCTGGACAGCGGTCGAGGAGCGGGTCAAGGACTTCATGATCTTCTTCCTGCTGTTGGAAATGGGCATGGTCGGTGTGTTTGTGTCGCTGGACCTTTTCCTGTTCTACATCTTCTGGGAATTCACCCTGATTCCGATGTACTTCCTGATTGGTGTATGGGGCGGTCCGCGGCGCATGTACGCAGCAATCAAGTTCTTCCTTTACACCATGGCTGGTTCGATCCTGATGCTGCTGGCGATTTTGTGGCTGGGCATCAACCAGCAGACCTTCTCGGTGCCCGAGATCATTGCGAATGCAGGTAGTATCGCCCCGAACATTCAGCTATGGCTGTTCCTGGCGTTCGCGGCAGCCTTCGCTATCAAGGTTCCGATGTGGCCGCTGCACTCCTGGCTGCCAGATGCGCATGTGGAAGCACCCACGGCTGGCTCCGTCATCCTGGCAGGCGTTCTGCTAAAGATGGGCACTTATGGTTTTCTACGCTTCAACCTGGCGATGTTCCCCGATGCAGCGGTTAAGGCTGCGCCCTGGTTGGCACTCCTGGCGACGATAGGCATTATTTATGGGGC
>Ga0209705_10000291_pt1 | contig 26365 bp, 20 predicted proteins | sample PPLLaktember2015_5_FD_187262 | JGI IMG/M metagenome (GOLD analysis project Ga0209705, IMG submission 187262) | Freshwater sediment microbial communities from Prairie Pothole Lake near Jamestown, North Dakota, USA - PPLs Lake P8 Core (1) Depth... | ecosystem: Environmental > Aquatic > Freshwater... | reverse complement strand
CCCGGGCGTCATTCATGGCGCCCCCGGATCACCAGAACGACTCCGGCACGACGACGACGTCGCCCTCCTGGAGCGGCATGTCCATCTTCTTGCCCTTGACGACGTCCCGATAGTTCACCTTGAACATCACCTCTTGGCCCCCGGGTCCCTTCCGCTTGATCGTGATCGCCGTCTGCTTGGCCCCCTCGGCCAGGCCCCCCGCCCCCGCGATCGCCTGCAGCAGCGTGATCCCCTCCGATAGTTTCGCCGTGATCGGCCCCGGGTTTCTCACCCGCCCCGTCACGAACACCCGGATCTCCCGGTCCACCGGCACGTTGATCACGTCGTTCGGCTCGATCGGGATGTTCAGCTCCTTGTTCCCGTTGACCCACAGCTCCCTCAAGTCGATCCGGATCGTCGAGGTCTCCCCGTCCGGGCCCTCCCGCAGGATGAGCACGTCGTTGCCCGCCGTCTCGCTCAGCCCCCCGGCCATCGACAGCATCTGCAGCAGCGTCTTCCGCCCCACCAGCTGGTAGCTCCCCGGCGTCTCCACCGCCCCGAGAACCCCCACCTGCCGGCTCTTGTACTCCTTGATGAAGATCGTCACCTGCGGGTTCTTGATGAAGCCCGCCTGCAGGAGCTCCGTCAGCTTCTGGGCCACCCCTTCCTGGGTCAGCCCCCCCACCGCCACCCGCCCGATGAGCGGCAGCGTGATCGTCCCGTCCTCCTCGACCCGGACCGTCCGGTTCATCTCCTCGACCTCGAAGACGTTGATCTCGAGGATGTCCTCGGGGCCGATCCGGTAGGCCCGGACGAATAGGTCCCGGGCCTCCTTCGTCTGGGCCGGCGTCTGGGTCTGAGGCGGGGTCTGGGCTGCCCCAAGCCCGCCGCAGGCCACCACGGCCGTCAGACCTAAAGCGAAGACGCTCATGATATTCTTCATCTTGATCCTCTGGACCTCTTCAGACAGTCTCTGCCCTGCTTAGAAGTCATAGGTTAGGTTGAGCCCGTAGAACATCCGCTCATCGTCCTGGCCCGCGATGTTCGAGTCCCGGGCCCACCAGCTGACGACGAACCCGAGAGCGGTATTCCGCATGATCCTGAAGTAGACGCCGCCCGAATGGATGTCATAGATGTCGAGCCGGTTCACGGCGCTGCCGCCGAAGGCCACCGGGTAATTGTTCTTGCCCCGCTGATAATCGTAGTCGAACCGCAGGAAGGGCAGCGGATAGAGCGAGGCCCCGACGCCGGGCCTTGTCTCGACGTAATAAGCGTCCCCGAACCAGAGGGAAAAATTGACGTCCCGCAGATAGGAGCCCCGGACGGAGAAGAACGGGGCGACGCGAAGCGACAGCCGGGTGTCGCCGACGAGGCCGGCGAAGTCCGGGCTGTCCGGGTCCAGGACGTCGTATCTCTTGTAGCCGACGCGGAAGCTCCCCCGGATGCGGCGGCCGAGCTGGGAGAACTCGACCCCGCCCCGGACGGCGGTGCTCTCGGAGTCCCTCAGGGTCGCCTGGGCCGTGAAATCGAAATCGTAGCGGCCGTACTCGACATCGACGAAGAAGCGCCGGTCGTCGGCGGCCTGATAGTAGGCCGCGAAGGTCGCGTAGCTCTCGCGCCTGTTCAGCCGTTCCTGGACGTTGAACCCGCCCTCGTACTCGACGCTCTCGTAGTCGTACTTGACCGTCCGGTAGCCGAGGCTGAGCGACGTCTTATGGGCGACCTTCAGGAGGACCGAGCCCCCGTAGCCCAGCTCTTTCCGCCGCGGCCGGATGTCGATCTCCGTGCTCCAGCGCTCCCGCGCGTCCGAGAAGATCCCTTCGAGGCTGAAGAAGGCGTTCTTCAGATCGAGCTGGGCCGCCGCGTTGGTGTAGTAGTTCCAGGTCCTCTCCCGCTCGGTCTTGGAATACCAGACGTAGCGGGGCGAGCCGTAGACGGACAGCACGAGCTTCCTGCGGACGGGCAGGTAAAAGGTGGCCGCCGGCCCCGCAGTGAGGGTGAAATCCCTGATCGGGTTGGAGGGCGAATAGTACACGTTCGAATCGACCCCGGCATCGGCCAGGACGAGCTGCGGCTGGATCAGGAACGGTCCGAAGCGCCAGGGCGCGTCGCGCAGGCGCTGTTGGAGCTCCAAGCCTCTCCATGTCTGGGCCTGGGCCGCGGCCGGCATCAGCAGGAGGACGAGGGCCGCCCCCAGGACCGCCGCGCCCGCCGCGAGACCGGGCCACCCTCTGGCCGCGGCCTTCATCCGTGCTTCTCCTGGTGATAGCCGATCCCCATGTTGCTGAGGTGTTCGACGATGCGCTCGCGGTCGCCGTTGATCGCCGCGTCGATGATGCCCTTCAACTCGAGTTCCCGTCCCATGAGCTTCTCCGTGGCCGGGGCGATGAAGATCCTCTCGAACTTGGTGGCCTTGTTCTTCTCTTTTTCGACCAGGATCTCCTCGAGCAGCTTCTCTCCCGGTCTCATCCCGACGAACTTGATCTCGATGTCCTCTTCTTTTTGCCCGGAAAGCCGGATCAGGGTCTTGACCATGTCGAGGATCTTGATGGGCTCGCCCATGTCCAGGATGAAGATCTCGCCCTTCTCGCCGAGCGTGTTGGCCTGGATGATCAGGCGGACGGCCTCCGGGATGGACATGAAGAAGCGCCGGACGTCGGGATGCGTCACAGTGACCGGCCCGCCCTTGGCGATCTGCCTCTGGAAGAGGGGGATGACGCTGCCCCGGCTGCCGAGGACGTTGCCGAACCTGACGCAGGCGAACTTGGTCCGGCTGGTCTTGGCGACCTCCTGGATGAGGACCTCCCCTATCCGCTTCGTCGCGCCCATGATGTTCGTCGGGTTGACGGCCTTGTCCGACGAGATGAAGAGGAACCGCTCGACCCCGGCCAGGCGCGAGGTGTCGATCAGGTTGTTCGTCCCCACGACGTTGTTCAGGATGGCTTCCCCGAAATTGATCTCCATAAGGGGGACGTGCTTGTGCGCCGCCGCGTCGAACACGATCTCCGGCCGGAGCTTCTCGAACAGCATCCGGATCCGGTCCGCGTTCATGATGCTCGCGATCACCGGGTGGACGACGACGCCGCCGGAGACGCTCGTCTTCAGGTCGTTGTCGATCTCGAAAATGCTGTTCTCGTCCTTGTCGAGCATGATGATCTCGCTCGGTCCCAGGGTCGCGAGCTGGCGGCAAAGCTCGGAGCCGATGGAGCCGCCCGCCCCGGCGACGAGGATGCGCTTGCCCCGGTACACGGCGGTGACCTCGTCGAGGTGCTTGTCCAGCTGGAACACGCTCCGGCCGAGGAGGTCGTCGATGTTGACGTCGCGGATCCGGGTGACCTTGACCCGTTCGTCCAGCAGCTCGAACAGCCCGGGCACGATCCTCGTCTTGAGGCCGGCCTTCGTGCACAGGTCGGTGATACGGCGCAGCTCCTTCGAGGAGGCGTTGGCGATCGTGATGATCGCCTCCTGCACCACGTATTTCCGGACGATCGCCGGGATCTGGGCCGTGCTGCCCAGGACCGGGATGCCCTGGACCCGCTTCCCGACCTGCTTGAGGTTGTCGTCGATGAAGCCGACGATGACCGTGCCCAGGTCGGTCCTGTTGATGAGTTCCCTGGCGACCAGGTTGCCGGCCCCGCCCGCCCCGATGAGGATCGTCCGAACGTGGTCGCGGGCCCCGGCGTTGAGCCTCAGGCGGTCCCGGTTGAGTCCTTCCGTGTAGACGCGCCAGAAGATGCGGACCCCCAAGGTCCCCAGCAGGGAGAACATGAATTCCAGGCTGATGATGCTGAGGGGCAGCCGGAAGCTGGGAAGGGAGGCCGGAAGCTCGAAGCGGGCGATGGTCATGAGGATGGTCGGCGGCAGCAGGGCGGCGACGATCCGGATGGCATCGTGGACGGACACGAACCTCCAGATGGTCAGGTACACGGAGAAGAGAAAGAAGCAGAGGAGCCGGAGCAGGACGATGAAGGGCACGAAGGTCATCATCTTCAGGACTTCCGGCTGCGTCGGCACGCCTTCGAACCGGATGATGAAAGGTATCAGGAAGGCCAGGGCGAAAACGATCGAGTCGATGAAGACCTGGGTGATCCGGGTATACATCAGCCTCGAGAGCCCCGCCTTCAGACGTCCCATCTCAGGCCTCGCCTTCCATGATCGCCTTCAGGGAGTCGACGACGTAGGCCAGCTCCTCGTCGGCCAGCGTCGGAAAGATCGGCAGGGACAGGCACCCCTGCCAAACCCGCTCGGCCTGGGGAAAAGCCTCGGGCTTCAGATGATAGGTGTCCCGGTAATAGGTCATCCGGTGGATCGGCCGGTAGTGGACCGAGGTGCCGATGCCCCGCTCGGCCAGGAGCTCGATGCACCGGTTCCGGTCGACCGGGGCCCCGGGACGGACGACGACGGGGAACAAGTGCCAGGCCTGGTCCTCGACGGCCGCGCGCAGGACGGGGAGATCGAGATGCGGCACCCCGGCCAGGTCATGGAGATAGCGCCTGGCGCAGCGCTCCCGTTCCCGCTGGAAATCCCAGGCCCGCTCGAGCTGGGCCAGGCCGATGGCGGCATTGACGTCCGGCATGTTGTACTTGAAGCCGGGCGCGACGACGTCGTATTCCCAGCCGGGTTTCGCGGAGGTGTAGCGGTCCCAGACCTGGCGATCGATGCCGTGCAGGCGCATCGTCCGCGCCCGCTTGGCGATCGCCGCGTCGTTCGTCGTCAGCATGCCGCCTTCGCCCGTGGTGATCGTCTTGTTGGCATAGAAGCTGAAGCACGTCACATCGCCGAGCCCGCCCACCATCCGGCCGCCGCACTTGGCCGGGAACGCGTGGGCGGCGTCCTCGACGACGCGGATGCCGTGCCGGCGGCAGAGGTCGAGGAGGCCCTCCTCGCCGTCGCGGCCGACGAGGGGGGCGGCCTGCCCGCCGTAATGGACGACGACCAGAGTCTTCACGCCCGGGTGCCGGCGGATCGCCTCGGTCAGGATCGCCGGGGTCAGCAGGCAGGTCCCATACTCGACGTCGAGCAGGACCGGGTGGGCGTTCAGATAGCGGACGACCTCGGCCGAGGAGGTGAAGGTCATCGTCGGCACGAACACCTCGTCGCCGGCCTTGACCCCGACGGCCTCGAGGGCCAGGTGGAGGGCCGAGGTGCAGGAATTCACGGCCACGGCGTGCTCCGCCTGGACGGCCGCGGCAAAGCGGCGCTCGAGCTCGAGGGCCTTGGCGCCGGTCGTCAGCCAACCGCTGGCCAGGACTTCGCCGATATAGGCCGTCTCGTTCCCATCGCAGGCGATCCGGCAGAAAGGCACCTTCATTCTTTGTCCGTTCATCGAGCGATCTGCCCTGAGATCCGCCCGAACGCCGGGAACTCCCCGGTCAAAGTAATCATTATAGGCGCCCGCTCCCGGGATGTCCAATTCATGGCCATCCTCACGCCCGCCCCGTCTCGCGGTCGCCCAGGGTCAGGACATATTCGTTCATGGCCCGGCCTTGGGGGGTCACGAACGTCCGGGCGAGCCGGAATCCCAGCCGAAGATAGAATCGATTGACCCGGTCGTTCCCTTCCCGGTCGGTGGTCAGACAGTATTCCCGGATGCCGCGCGCGGCCATGGCCTCGCCGAACGCCGACACCAGCGCCTGGCCGGCGCCCTTCCCCGAGACTCCCGGCCGGACGGCGATGGACATCAGGCACGCCTGCGCCGCCGAACTTTCGGACTGCCGGGACTGGCCGAGCGCCCGGACGAGCCGCGGGATGATCCGCGGCCGCCTCAAGACGGCCCCGAGCGAAGCGGCCGCGAACCGGACGACGCGCGTCTTGATGAGCCTCTTGTAGAAACCGGATTGGTCGGTCACTCCGGCCACGAACCCGTCGATGCCCGAGTCCGATTCCGAGACCAGCGCGATGCCCTGGGGATGTCTCCCGATGCCTTCGTAGAGCAGCTCCAGGAACCTGGGGCCGAGGAAGCTCAGGAAGAAGCCGGGGAAGCTCTGGAGATGGATCCCGACGACTACTGGGATATCCTCGTGGCGCATGTCCCGGATGGCCATCTCAGAGCGCGGCCGCAAGCCCGCCCTCCTCCAGTTCGGCCCGCTCCCGGAGCCGGAAGCTCCCGTAGCCCGCAAGACAGCCCAGGATCGGGAGCAGCTCCTTCGAGTCGTACAGCACCGCCGTGGCCATGAAGAACGTGAAGATGACGAGAAGGATGTCGATGGCGAAATAGAGGCTTCTCGAATCCCCGTCGGGGGCCCCGCGGGTCAGCCGTAGGAACTTGTCCCCGAGGACGCCCAAGAAACCCAGGAACAGGGAGCACCCGATGATGCCGCAGCTGGCCAGGAGCTCGAGCGGCGTCGAATGGGCGTAGACTCCGAGGGAGCTGTAGGACCAGAAATTATCATACCCGACGCCGACGAAGAAGGTCCTCGCGCTCGTGAGCCAGACTTCGATGGCTTCCCGGGCCAGCTCCCACCGGTTGGCGTCCGAGGCGTTGGAGATCCCGGCGAAGAGCGATTTCATCCGGAAGAAGAACGGGGAGGTATAGATGAAGTACCCGGCCAGGACGATCAGGGCCGCCGAAGCGATGACCATGAGGCCCTTTTGGAACCGGGTGATGTTCTGACGCTTGTACAGCAGCCGGGTGACGAAGAGGACCATCAGGGCCAGCCCGATCAGCCCCTTCTTGGAGCCGGAATAATAGATGATGACCAGCGAGACGCCGAGGGGCACGACATACAGGGCTCCCTTCGTCAGGGACTTCCGGGAGCGCAGCAGCAGAAGTATGCACGCCCAGACCACCGTCAGGGCGAAGATGGCGGCCGTGTTCGCGTTGCTCAGCGTGCCGGCGAAGCGGTCGTCCTCGGTGATCTGCCCGGCCATCCTCAGATACCCGATCTCGCCCTGGTTCTGGATGTAGACGTACACGATCGAGAAGACGAAGATCTTGAGGGCGGTGAAGAGGTCCGCGTCGGTCTTGATGAGCTGGGCGCAGGCCATCGTGGCGATCACGATCTTGAGGAGGGTCCCGAGGCTCGGGGTGAACCCCTCCCCGGCCCGCGGCCCGATGTAGTGGGTAAAGGCCGCCCACGCGCCCATCAGGGCATAGAGGCCGATCTCGAGCGGGATCTTGATCCGGAGGCTGCCGAGGATGTCGTACAGGGCGTACCCGACGAGGGCCGCCCCCATGAGCTGGGGGACGATCAGGAGCGCGGAGAATTCGGCGTGGCCGAAGGCGCAAACGCTGAACAGATAGACCCCGACGAGATACCCGGCCAGGCTCGGCCTCGCGCTAGCGTCTTGGTCCATCGTCCGCTTCCAGTGAAGCGATGAAATCCTCGATCATGAACCATTCCGGGATGAAGGCCCCTTCGTGCCAGGTCAGGGTCTCGTCCCAATAGCCGGGGCACTCCCGGTATCCGGCCTGGAGGAACGCGTAGCTGATCTCGAGGAGCCCGGGCTTGCCGTTGTCGAAGACGTAATCGAAGGCCAGGCACTGCGACCCGAGCTTCCTCGCGATCTCGAAGGAGGCTTCGACGCAACGGAGATCGACCTCATCCTTCGCGTGGCGGATCAGGCCGCTCCCCGAAGCCCGGAAGTCAGCGGCGCGGACCAGCCTCTTGATGCCGAAGGCGCGGTTCCCGATGACCACGATCCGGTTGTCGAAGGCGTTGCCGGGGACGTAGTCCTGGAAATAGGCGTAGCCTCGTTCCCGGGGGGAATTCCGTTCGAGATCGGTGGGCACGAAGAGCCGGGCGATGCCCTTGCCAAGGCCAGCCGCAGCGGCCAGGTCCCGGTCCCTTTTGAAATGCCAGATCCGGTCTTTCATGAGCCCGGGCCGATTGACGGGAGAGAAACCCCGGCCGAATGCTTTGCGGACGAGCCGGCGGGCCTGAGACTTCGTCCGGACCAGGGTGACATTGGCGGACCCGGCGCCTCTCCTCAGCTTGAAGACTTTGGGAAAATCCGCGCTTTCGATCCAGGCCAGGGCGGCCGGCTCATCATAAAAGAGATAAGTCGGCACGAGAGGGGCCCCGACGGCTTCGAGGAGGTACTTCTGCCCGATCTTGTCGTCGTAATGCCAGCTCGTCCGGCTGTCGGGAAAGACCTTCTTCCCCGCCCGCTCCAGGGAGTACGTCAGCTGCCGAGCCAACCGGACCTTCCGGTACTCCCAATGGGCCCAGTGCCACATCAGGCCGGCGCAGTCGGCGACTTGGGCGATGATCGCGTTGTCAAGGCAATCGACGGGCTTCACGTCGATCCGACGCGTCCGGCAGTATTCAAGCCACTGGTCCGAAAAGCTTCCCGGGGAGCGATCGATCGCGATCTTCATCTTATGGCTTCAGGAGCCGCTCGATGACGGCCTTGGCCGCCTCGGCGTGGGATTCGCACCGGATGGTGTTCAGGATCTGCGCGTACTGCGCCTTGGTCACGAACAGGCGGTCCAGCCCGACCTTCTCCAAGCCGGCCTTGACCCGGTCGTTGCGGATGATGCTCAGGGGATTGAAGACGTTGAGGTAATATCGGCCGTAACGCTCCAGGAACGATTCCCATTGGCGTTCGAGCCCGGCACTGTCGGCGATCGCCCGGCTGAATCCCTCGACCTCGCGGCGCACGACCTCGGCGGCCTCGCCCTCGAGGACGCTCACGGAGAAGTCCGCCCTCGCCTGGGCGACCGGGACGAGCGCCCAGGCGATGTCCCCTTCCCGTCCGAGCTCGAGGCGGAGGGCCAGGCCCGTGTACCACCAGGAAAATTCCGACGGCAGGGTAAAGAGGAAGTTCCCCAGGCTGTAGAAGATGGGCGTGCCCGCGTGGACCTCGGCGCCGCCGGTGCAATGGGGATGATGCCCGACGATGACCGAAGCGCCGTTCTCGGCGTAGAACCGGTACTCCCGGACCATTCGCGGCGTGGGGTAATGGAAGTCCTCCTGGCCGCCATGGATGACGACCACGACGCGGTCGGACACCCGCCGGGCTTCGCGGATCCGCTTGAGGTTCTCCACGACATCGGACGGATTCGCCCCGCCCCTGGCCCTGTCCGCGCCGGCCCACTCGTTCTCGCCGAAGTTCAGGACCGCCAGCCGGAGCCCGTCCTTTTCCAGAAAAAAGGGTTCGGCCGCCTCCGCGAGGTCCCGTCCGGCGCCGACCGAGCGGATCCCCGCGCCCGCCAGGCTCTCCAGGGTCCCGGCGATCCCGGGCTGGCCATAGTCCCTGATGTGATTGTTGGCCAGGGTCGCGAGATCGACGCCGAGGTCCCTCAAGACGGGCAGGACCGTTTCTTTGGCCGCCGCGAGATGGGGACCGGTCTTGAGGACCTTATCCGCCGCCCGGCCCGCCGTGATCGGCGCCTCCAGGTTGACGATGCGCAGGTCGGCGTCGGCGAACAGGGACCGGACCGAAGGCGCGAAGAAGCTTCTTCCCCGGAAGGCGTCCGAGACGTACAGGTCTCCGGTCATGAGGATCTTCATGGATTCGTCCCACTTCAGTTTAACCGAGGACCGGCCCGCATTCAAGAGCCGGGGTCAGCCCGGGGCATCCAGCCAACAAACCTGTCCCTGACGGCGGACGGCGTCCGGGGGGAAGGCCCGGCCCGCCAGCCGGACCTCGACGGGCCCCGCATGAGGAGGAAGGTCGAAAGCCAGGCCCCGGCACTCGCGCGGCTCCGGGACCTGGCGGCCGAAGATCGGATCGTCCACAGCCTCGAGGTCGATGATCAAGCGGCCGCCGTCCTCGCTCGCGGAGTACTTCAGGAACGTCCGCAGCCGCGTCCATTCCAGGAGCCGCGGCAGGCGGGTCACCCAGATCTTGCCCCGGTCGCGGAAGGCCCGCAGTCTCTGGAAATTCGCGATCGTCTCGTCCTGGATCGGCAGGCTCCGTTCGACCGTCCAGTGGGTGAAGAGGATGCAGGTCCCTTCGGCCTCGCAGAGACGCTCGAGGTTCGCGTCGCTGAAGAGGACGGAGGCGTCGAAGGCGATCTTCGACGTCCGCAGGGCGACGGTCACGCCGCTGGGGGCCCGTTCCCGGCCGTAGCACCGCCGGAAACGGTAGTAGCGGGTCCCGTCGTCCATGGTGACGGGCTCGAGGATCGAGGGCCGGCCCCCGTTCCGGTGTTCGGGCAGGGCGATCACGTTGGCCAGCTGGTCGTTCCCCGCTTCCAGCCAGAGGTACCGGAGCCCGTTGGCCCGGAGGACATCGTTGACGTAGTGGCTGGATCCGGGCGTGTCGCCTTCATACCAGGGTTGCCGCCAGACGATCGGGTAGCGCCTTCGGCCCGTCAGGGGCCCGATGGTGAACCGGGCGATCTGCCGGGCCAGCGCGCCGATGCGGTTCGGCCTGAGCGAATCGGGGCAGAGGCCCGTCGGGCAGGCCAGGACCGAGTGGTTGATCCAGGTGGAGGGTTTGGGGACCCGCTCGGTCTCGCACCAGCGATAGAACCCGTCGAGCAGGGGCAGGATCTGGTCGCGGGTGTAGTGCAGGAACCCATGGAACGTGTCGATCTGTCCCTCGCGGATCCAGGACTTGATGGCCTCGGAGGCGTTCCGGCCGTCGCTCGTATCCTCGCGGAACGCGCCGGTCCGGGGATCGAACCGGTGCATCCCCATGCTGACGTCGTCGGCGATGAGGAAAAAGGTGTCCCCGAGCTCCAAGCCCAGGCCCGGCACGCCCCCGGCCGAGCGGTCGTACCAGCGGCTCCCGGTGGTCAGGCCCAGCGTCTGCCATACCGCCGCGTCCGGCCGGATGACCTCCGTGCCGCAGAAAAGGGCGTGGATCGCGGCGAACCGGCTATAGCTCGCGTTGTCGGTGTCCGAGGCGACGGTGGCGGCCGCGGCATAGGGATAAGGGAATTTCCGGATCTTCGGTCCGGAAAGAGGGTCGCCCGGGGCGGGAGCGGAAACGGGAACGCTTTTGCCTTCAGGGCCCATCTTCTGTATGATAGCCGTCGAGTCGAAAGATTTCAAGACTTTCCTCGATCGGCCCGTCCCCAACGAGGGCTGCGGGGATCACTGGCGCCGTCGGGCGCTCATCGGTCCGTTTCTCATGAAGCAGGCGCACCTGATCGCGGTCAACACGCTCATCATCTGGGGCACTACGCTCCTCCAGATGATCCCGCCGATCGTCATGGTCCCGTTCCTCATCCGCTCCCTCGGCGACAGCGGCTATGGCGAGTATGCCCTCATCTGGTCCCTGCTCCTGGCCATCGAGCAGCTCGAAGTGTCGCTCCAATCCGGGGGCATCAAGTACGGGGCCGCGGCCCTGGCCCAGGGGCGGATCGACGATCTCAACAAGGTTCTCAGCTCGACCTTCGCCTTCTCGGTCGTCCTCGGCGTCCTGTCGGGCCTGGCGATCGGCCTGACGGGATTCGCAGCGTTCAGCGGCTCGCCGGGGATGATGGTCTCTTTGCTGATCGTCGGGGCCATGATGCTCTTCCTAGCGCCGACGACGCCCTTCCTGGGGATCATCAGGGCCAAGCAGCGGCATTACGTCAACTCCGTCGCCGCGATCACGGCCCAGTATGCCGGGCTCCTGCTCACGGTCCTCTGGTTCCGCCTGGTCGGGCCGTCCGTCGAGGCCCTGATCGCCATCCTGGCCGGGACTCTGCTCATCTCCAGGCTGGCCCAGGTGCCCGTGGCCTACAGGCTCGTCCCGGGTCTCCGGAATGGCTATCGGTATTTCGACCGGGGAACGTTTCGCATGATCCTCGGCTTCGGGACCATGGTGGTCGTGCTGTCCCTGTGTCTGGCCGCCAATTCGACCGGCATGCGCTGGCTGGCCGGACTTCTGGTCTCGACCGGCTTCGTCGCCCACCTGGCCATCTTCCTGATGCCCGGGGCCATGCTCGCCCAGATCGTCCTGGCGATGACCATCACGGTCATGCCGGCGGCCAGCGCCTACGAGGCCTCGGATAACCGGGTCATGCTCCGGGAGCTTTTCCTCAAGTCGACCCGCTACATCGTCCTGCTGGTCTCGGCCGCCCTGCTGGCCGCCGGCCTGCTCGTCCGCGGGGTCCTGCGGCTGTGGGTCGGTCCCGCCTACGAGTTCCTCGACATATACGCACTCGTCAATCTCGCCGGCGTCGCCGTGTTGATGAGCGCCTCGTGCGCGCACCAGATGTTGAAGGGCCTGGGCGCCCTTCGCAGCATCTTCGCCGCCTATCTGGCCGGCCTGGTCGTCGTCCCGGCCGCGGTCTTCGTGGCTGTCTTCCTGATCTGGCGTTCTCCCTATGCGGCCATCTCGGCGGGGCTCCTGCTCGGCAACATCACCGCCGGCATCCTCCAGCTGAGGGCCTGCGCCCGGGCCGTCCAGATGGACGGCGGGCTGTTCTTCAAGAGAGCTTTTCTCGAGCCTCTTGTCCCGGCAATGGCCGGACTGGCCTTCGCCGCCGGGACGATGGCTTTGACGGGCGTGGACAGCCTCGCGTGGCGGACGGCCGCCGCCGTGGCGGGAGTCGCCATCGCTTTCGGCGGTTTTTACGCCTTCGTCGCCGGCCCCGAGGAGCGCCGGCAGCTCGTTGATTTCATCCGCATGGTCCAGGCACGTTTCAAGGGGGGGCTGGGCCGCATTTCGACCCAAAAGGAGGGTCCCGATGCTTGACAAGCCCCATCTTCGAGTGACCGAGGAGACCATCCACAAGTCCGGCAACCCCCGGGACATGCGGATCGAGGTCGAGAAATCCAAGAGGGCCGGCCGGATCGGCGAAGCCAGCGGCTTGTTCCGCGTTCCCAAGGTCGTCGATTTCGACGAGACCCGGGGCGTGGCCGTCTTCGAACGGATCGCCCGCCTGCAGACCCTTCGCCAGGCGGCCGTCTGGGGGCCGGAATACGAGGCCCTGGCCGAACGGATCGGTGCTTCCCTCGCGGTCATCCATCGCGACCTGACCCTCCCGCCGGACATGGTCATCCCGCTGCCCCAGGACTTCCGGGGAGGCGGCGGCGAGGTCTTTCTCCACGGCGATTTCGGCATCAAGAACGTCTGCCTGGACCCGGCCACGTCCTCCCTCGTGATCGTCGACTGGCAATTCACGGACGTCCATGGCGGGAAGGCGACCTTCGGGTCCCGCTATTTCGACATCATCTGGTTCGTCAACACCATTCTGTGGAGCCCGACATTGAGATACCTGACGGGCGATCCGGTCAGCCCGGTGGCGCGGAGGTTCCTCGAGGGCTACTATTCCACCGCGGGCATTCCCTACGACGCGAAGGGGATCTCCTCATACGCCGGCCATTTCTTCCAGGTCAAGCGGCCGTCGCGGCGGCAGGCCTCGCGGCGCGAATATCTCTTCCTCCCCCGGTGCCAGGTGCTGACCCGGCGATTCGTCCACTCCCTCCGGAAGGGCATTTTCACATGATCCGGGACGATCGTCCGAGGACCGAAGGTCCGCCGCCTTCCGATTACCGGCGGTCGCACTTGGCCTCGGAGAAAGGCGCATCGTACCACGCGACGTTCTCGGAGAATCCCTACCGCCGTCTGATCTGGGAGATGGAGAAAGGGGCCCTCGACCGGGTCGTCCGCGAGGACTTCGCGGGGCGCGAGATCAGGCATCTCGATTTCGCTTGCGGGACGGGGCGGATCCTCAGGCACATCGCGCCCCGGGCGGTCATGTCCGTCGGGGTCGACGTCTCGCCGAGCATGCTGGCCGTCGCGAGAGAGGATCCCGGCCGGGCGGAGATCCTGGAAGCGGACCTGACGGCCGTCGATATCCTGGGGGACAGGGAGTTCGACTTGATCACCGCGTTCAGGTTCTTCCCCAACGCGGAGGCACGGCTCCGGGAGGACGCGATGCGCGTCCTCCGGAGACATCTGGCCCCGGACGGCCGGCTCGTTTTCAACAATCACAAGAACCTGGGCAGCCTGAAGCACCGGCTGGCGAGGCTGCTGCGACGGGGCGGCCGCGAAGGGATGAGGCGGCGAGAAGCGCGGGATCTCGTCGTCCGGAACGGCCTGGTGATCGAAAGAACCTATGCCCTGGGATTCACCCCGGCCGGCGACGAGCGCCTGTTCCTCCCGCCGACGGTGCTGCGGCGAGTGGAAGGCGTTCTGGCGCGTTGCCCGGCCCTCAAGGGCCTGGGCGAGAACGTGATCTTCATCTGCCGCCCGGCCGAACGGCGCTGACTCGAACGATCATCGGGGCCGGGCCGGCTGACGGAAGGCCGGGGCTTCGAGGGCGCCGATATCCGGTTTCCCGAGGCGGGGGGTCCGGGTCGCATCCTCCTGGACCTCGCCCAAGCGCTCCGCGCGGTCCCTTGCGGGCGAGCCCGGGGAGATCCTGAACCACTCGACGGTGAGCGCGCCGGGTCCCGCCGGGCCGGCCTTTAGCAGCCCGGGGTCGCCGAGGACGTCTCCGGCCCCGCGGCAGCCGCTCACGGGCCGGCGCGACCAATTATTGCGGCGGAAGGAGATCCCCTTCGCTTCGAGGCGGCTGACGGCCGTCGAGCCCTGCTGGCTGACGATGTTGTTGACGAAGCGGGCCCCGGTCGCGCACCCGCCGAAGAAATAGACGCAGGCGGATTCGGCGCCGGCGGTCGGCGAGGCGTCGACGAAGGTATTGTTGGCCACGAGGCAATCCCGCAGCTGGTTGCCGCCGGCCGCGAGGTTCCTCTCCCCGCCCAGAACCAGATTGTTGATGAAGACGTTGTCCGACGAGGCCGGATTGCGCTTCTCGTCGCCGATCAGGATCCCGTTCTGGGTGACGTAGCCCTGGATCGGGTTCCCCGGCGTGAAATAACTCAAGTTCCTCCGGAACAGGCAGTACTTCGTATCCGAGATATAGTAGTTCTGCTGGTTGTTGTAGGAGACGCAGTCTTCGATCGTGATGTGGTGGCTTTCGAAGGTCGAGATGCCTTCGCCCCAGTTGTCCCAGGACGTGCAGCCGCGGATCGTCGTGTATTGGGGATGGCGGCAGGCGCTGATGCCGAAGCCCCACGTTCCCTCGTGCGGCCGGAATTTCTCGTTCAGCAGCGAGTTGCGTGAGGCCCGGCAGTTGACGAGCAGGCCGTGCCAGCCCGTGATGTAGATGCCCGAGCCCCAATTGTCGTGGGCATAGACGTTGTCGACCCGGCAATGCCGGCCATGGACGGCGACGCCATAGCCGCTCGAGTGACGGACCTCCAGATTGCTCACGCCGCACCAATCGCCGTAGACCTGAAGGAGAACGTCGTTGCCGCCGCCGGGGATCTTGAAGCCGTCCCCGTCGATGACCACGGGCTCGCCCCCATAATTGCTGATCGTGATGGGGCGCGCCTCGGTCCCGTCCGCGGTCCAGGTCGAGCCGGCCCGGTAGGTCCCCCCTCGGATCAGTACCGTGTCTCCGGCCCTCACCGCGCGCGCGGCCCGCATGAGCGTGCGGAACGGCCCCCGGGAGCCCTTCTCGCGGGCCGGGGCGAGACCGTTGTGGGAGTCGTTGCCGTCGGTGGCCACATAGAAGGTCCGGGCCCGGCTCTGAGCGGCCGCGCAAAGGACGACCAGGAAGAGCCCCGCGGCGGCGGCTCTCACCCGGGCCCTTCGTTCCATGTCAGGATACCCCCCGGCCGAACGGCCGGAACCTTCGACGCCCGTCCCGAGGACTCGCCGGTCCGCCGAGATCCGGGACCTGCTCGTTGGCCAGAATCGCGGCGGGCACGGTCGTCACCAGGGCTTCCGCCGTCGCGCCGCCCACCAGCTTCGCCGCCGCCTTCACGGCCGCGGACAGGACCGGCGGCCGCGAACCCGTATTATGGGCGTCGCTCGCGATCACCTGCACCAGGCGACGGCGCACGAACTCCTCGGCCGTCCGGCGGACGCGCCTTCCGAACCCGCCCGTGAGGCTCTGGGCCGTGACCTGACCGATGGCCCCTTGGCGGACCATGCCGGCCAGGATCTCCGGCGAGCCCCCGATCACGGCGTTCCGCTCGGGGTGGCTGATGATCGGGATCAGGCCTTCGAGCATCATCCGGCTCACGAGGTCCGGCGCCTCCTCTGGCAGGCTCAGGGCCGGGAATTCGATGAAGACGTAGGCCGTTCCGTTGACGGTCAATCCGAAATCCTTGATGAGCGGGATCATGTCGCGGCGGTAGCTGACCTCGGCGCCGGGAAAGATCTCGACGCCGCATGGTCCGAGCTCTTCGAGGAACCGGTTGATCCGGGGCTTGAGGTCCGCGGTGTCTCGGCCCGGCCGGAACAGCCGGAAGACGTGGGGCGTCAGGACGATCCGGGTGATGCCGTCGGCCCGCGCCATCTCGAGCATTCGGGCCGACTCGGCCGCGTCCGCCGCGCCGTCGTCCCAATCGGGCAGGAGGTGGTTGTGAAGATCGATCAACCGCCCGTCCGCTTCTCGCGTCCGTAATATGACGACACATGGTATTCGTCCAGGTCCCGCATCCGGACCGCGTTGATGACGACGCCGAGGGTCTTGATCTTGTAGGCGTCGAGCTTCTCCTGGGCCCGCCTCAGGGCTTCCCGCGGCGTCTGGCCGCGCCGGACGACCATGATGGCCCCGTCCAGGCGCGATCCGACGACCAGGGCGTCACTCACGGCCAGGGCCGGGGGCGTATCCACCAGGACGAAATCGAAATCCTTCTTGAGCTGGGCGAAGAGCGTCGCCAGCTTATCGGATCCCAGAAGCTCGAGGGGATCGGACGCCTGGGGGCCGGCATTGACCAGGAAGAGCCCGGGGATGGCCGTGGCCCGTACCAGGTCGTCCAAGGCCAGCCCGGCCATCAGGTATTTCGCGAGTCCGTTCAGGTTCTTGGTCCGGAAGACCCGGTGCAGGCGCGGCTTGCGCAGGTCCGCGTCGACGACCACGACGCGCTTGCCGGCCTGGGCCAGCGAGGCCGCCAGGTTGCAGGCGGTCGCGGTCTTGCCGTCCTGCGGCAGCGGGCTGGTGACGGCGAGAGCCCTCCGGTTCATGTCGTCCATCGAGAAGAGCAACGACGTCCGGACCGATCGGTATTGTTCCGCGAAGGCCGACTCCGGCGCGAATTGGACGACGAGGTCCATCGCCTCGTCCCTTCTCTCTCTCCGGTCGGGCCTTTTCTTGCCGATCGAGGTCCAGACGACGTTGGCCATGTCCCCGAGCGCGGCGGCGGCTTCCTGGACCGCCTCGGCCTCCTTCCCGTCCTTGGAGAACATCGGGATCAGGCCCAGCGTGGGGACGCCCGCGTACTTCCGGACGTCTTCCGCATCCTTCACGGTGACGTCCAGGCTCTCGTAGAGGAGCGCCAGACCCAGCCCGATGAACAGCCCGACCAGCAGCCCGAGGACCATGTTCTTCTTCGTGTTGGGGCTGCTCGGCGACAGGGGGACTTCCGCGTCGTCCACGACCCAGATGTTCGAGGTCCGGAAACCCTTCAGCCGGGACGAGACGTCGGCTTCGCTCATCCGCGTCATCAGCGTTTCAAGGAGGTTCTTGTCGTTCTGGATCTCGATGAGGAGCTGGCTATACTGGATGGCGTTGCTGTTCATCTGGAACGCCGCGCTCTTCACCCGGTTCAGCTCGTTGGTCAGGCCCTGTTCCCTCGAGGCGGCGGCCTGCCATTCGGTGTAGGCCCGGTTGACGAGGTTCCTGGTCTCACTCTCGAGGGCCTTTTTCGCATCATCGAGCTGGGCTTTGAGCTGCTGAAGCTGCGGCATGTCGGGCAGGAATATCTCGCTGCTCTTGGCGTAATCCCGGGACAGCCGGTTATATTCCTCGGCCAGGCTGGAGAGGGCGGGGCTGTTGAGGGCGCTGGGGATATAATCCGGACCGGCGTCCTTGATCGCGTTGTAATACGATTGCTTGTTGATCCGTTCGATCTTGGCGGCGGTCATGCCGCTATTGATCTCGGCGAGCGTGGCGAGTGTCGTGTTCTCCGAAGCGCTCGGGGTCAGGATGTCCTTCGACCGCCCGTATTCCTGGAGCTTGGTTTCCTTCTCCCGGATCCCGTTCCGGACGTTCTCGATCTCGGTGGCCAGGAAATCCGTGGCCTGCTCCGTCGCCTCGTACTTCCGGGCGACGTTCATCTCGATGTAGGCCTCGATCATGGCGTTCAGGATGTCGGCCGCCAGCTGCGGGTCCCGGTGCCCGAAGCTGACGTCCACGAGCCGCGTCCTCCGGAGCGGCTGCACGCTCACCCGCTCGAGGAACCAGTTGACGAGCCGGCGGCGGAGGGCGGGATCGGCCTTCGGGTCCACCCCGGGCTTGCTCCCGCCCTGGAAGAACCTGTCCAAGAAGGCCTTGTTCTCGACCAGCTTGATCCGGTCGATGGTGTCGCCGGCGAGGGCCCGGCTCTGGAGGAGCTTGTACTGGGTCTGGTAATAATCGTCGCTGAGCGGCTCGATCTGGAACATGTTCTCGAAGCTCAGGATGTTGGGTTCCCGCTCGATGAGGAGCTGGCCCTTGGCCGTGTAGGTCGGGGGGGTCAGGAGCGAGATCGCGGTGACGACCACGAGGATCACCGCCGCCGTGCCGGCGACGATCCACTTCCTCTTGAGAAAGATCTGCCACAGATCCTTGAGGCTGATCGGCGGCCCTTCCGCAAGACTGGCTTTGTCGGTCGTTTTCATCTTAACCACCCACTCGTTCGAGCGCGCTTCCGGTCAAAAGACTCCTGCGGGATACTTTACCATGCTGCCAGGAGCGATTCAAGCGCGCGGAGGCTCTCCGAGGTGTCCGGATCGCCCCCGAGAGGGGCTAGCGGAGGATCAAGCGGGGTTGGATTCTCCGGCTCTGGTCGGTCTTCTTCTTCCCATTAGGCTCGGTCGGCAGGACTTTCACGCTCAGCCTCGTGATGGTCCTCGCGGCGCGGGCGTCCGTGACCGTGAGGGTCACCGTGTAGGTCCCGGCCGAGGAAAAAGTGTGCGCGGGATTCTGCCGGTTGGACGAGGTCCCATCGCCGAAGCCCCAATGATAGACGTACGGGGCGGATCCGCCGCCCGCGGTCGCGGCGAATTGAACGAACAACGGGGCCCGTCCCGTGGAGGGGGAGCCCAAGCCGTTGGCGCTGAGGACCGTGACGACGGGAGCGGTCGCCCGGACGGTCACCGACGAGCTGGCCGTCGCCGCGGCCCGGTCGGTGACCGTGAGGGTTACGGTATAGTTGCCCGCGGTGGCGTAGGAGCGGGAACAGTTCTGGTCGGTGGAAGTCCCTCCGTCGCCGAAGCTCCAACGGAAGGTGTACGGGGCTTGGCCGCCGCTGGCGATGCCGCTGAAACTCACGGCCAGGGGGGCCTCGCCGGAGAGAGCGGAAGCCCCGATCTGGGCGGCGAGCAGGGAGGTGATCGTGGCGTCGACGGACACGCTCACCGTCGCATTGGCGCTCATCCGGCTGTCATCGGTCACCGTGAGAGTGGCCGTATAGTGGCCGGCCGTCGCATAGGTGTGGGCCGGGTTCTGAGACGTCGAGGTGCCTCCGTCGCCGAAAACCCAGCCGTACGTAAAAGGGGCCGTGCCGCCGCCGGCATTCCCGGTGAAGTTGACGATAAGGGGGCTCCGCCCCGACGTCGGAGAGCCGGCGGCCGAGGCCGTCAGGGTCGAGATTCCGTCGGAGATGCCGAAGGCCCCGATCTCCGGGGCGCTGCCCCGCGGGGTCCTGGCAAAATCCTCCGTGACCTGGCTCAGCACGATCGCTTTGTCCCGGGCCGGAGAGCCCGCCTGGATCCGGAACCAGCCCGGGCTTAGCTCCCCGGGCAGGGTCGAACCCGTCTTTAGGAGCAAAGGATTTCCAATCACGTCTCCGGTTCCTCTGGATCCCGCTATCGGAAGGCGAGACCAGCAATTGTGGCTGAATGTAATGCCAATGGTCTCTAGGTGGGAAATCATGACAACCGATTCAGAATCGTCTTGGACTACGATATTGTTAACGAACCGTGCATTACTAGCGGTTCCGGCGAAGAAATAGACACAAGCGGCTTCAGAGGGCTCTATCGTATTCGAAGCATTCACAAAGGTATTATGTGCAATCAGGGTGTTATTGAGGCATTTTCCGCCGATGGCGAAATTTCGTTCTCCACCCATCGAGAGATTATTGATGAAAGTATTATCGGAAGAGGGAGGATTGAACTTCTCATCACCCGCTGAAATATTGTTCTGCGTGCAATAGGATTGGGACATATTCTTTGGGGTGAAGTAGGCAATGTTCCTCTGAAAAAGGCAGTACTTCGAGTCAGACACATAGAAATTGCACATGTTATCATAGGACACGCAATCCTCGATAGTGTTATGGTAACCCTCGAACGTGGATATTCCCTCTCCCCAATTGTTCCATGACCTGCAGCCGCGGATGGTCGTGTATTGAGGATACCGACAGGCACTGATCCCGAACGACCAGGATATGGGCAATACAGCATATTCGTTCTTCAAAGAGTTGTTAGAGGCCTGACAATCATCAATGAGCCCGTACCAGCCAGTGATAAAGATCCCCGCAGCCCAATTGTGATGGGCATAGACGTTGGTCACTGTGCAATGGTATCCATGTACGGCCACCCCGGAGCCCCCGGAATAACGGACCTCGAGGTTGCTCACCTTGTACCAATCGCCAAATATCTGAAGCAGAAGTCCATCTTTATCGCTGGGAATCGTATGCCCGTTCCCGTCAATAATGACCTTTTCTCCGTTGTAATTGGTGATGGTAATGGGACCGGATGCCGTCCCATCCGTCACCCAGCCTGATGTCGCTTGATAAACCCCCCCCCTAATTTGGACAGAATCCCCTGGCTTGACAGCATAAGCGGCCCGTTGCAGCGTCCGGAACGGCCCGTTGGTCCCGCTGACGAATGCGGCAGCGCGGCCGTCGTGGGAATCGTTGCCGGAGGGCGAGACGTAAAAGGTCGTCGCCCAGGCCGCGGAGGTCAGGCCCAGCGCGCAGAGGGCGATCAAAGAGGAAAGAACGATCCGCCCTGTGCGGAAAAGCCCGGAAAAGGGATGCCGGATAGACTGTGCCATTCTTGATCTCCTGAGTTTCTTCTGATGACAGGTTCTTGAAACGCGCATAAGGAGACCGATTATGCAACCTCCGTAGACATGGTTAATCACCCAATAAGGGTATATGGAAGGGCAAACGGACGGGGTTATGGCTAGCCACACGCCATTCCGTCCCCCCTCGGGAGGAGCCCCCCATAGAGGGCGGCCAGTCTCCCGGCGTACCGGTCGATATCGAATTCCTGGGATACGAGGGCGTTCCGGCGCCCCATCTCCGAGCGCAGCCGGGCATCCCGGCACAGAGTTTCGAGGGCCAGCGCCAGTGCCTTGGGCGCGCGGGGAGGCACGAGGAGGCCGTTCTCCCCGTGCCTGATGAGCTCCGGGACGCCTCCGACGGCCGTGGCCACCACGGGCAGGCCCGAGGCCATCGCTTCCAGGACGGCCATGGGCATTCCCTCATAATGGGAGGGAAAGACGAAGATGTCCGCCCTTTCGAAGCAAGCGAGCTTGTCCTGGCCCGAAACCGGAGGGAGCAGGCGGGCCTCCTTTCCCGGGCCCGAGACCGCCTTAGCTTCCGCGGCCAGCCGGGCTTCGTCTTCCCCCGGAAGGGGGTCCCCGACGAGCTCGAGTTCGACCTGGCATTGCCCCGGATCAAGGGCCTCGACGGCCTCGAGCAGGTCCCCGGTCCCCTTGACCTTCCCGATATGGCCCAGATACAGGAGCCTGATCCGGCCTCCTTCGACCCGGGGGCGCCGGGCCGCGACGACCCTGTAGGGACCGATGTCGATGGCGTTGGCGAGATAGGAGATCCTGACCCCGGGCAGCCGCTCCCCGAGCGCCGACCATTCCTTTGAAAGAACGACGACCGCGTTCGCGAGCCGGAAGATCCGGTCACAGAACCAGCGCCAGATCCGCGGCCCCGCGTAGAGCATCTCGAAGCTGCAATGGGGATGCAGGACCACCCGGGAGCCCGCGGCCCGGGCGAAAGCGACGCAGAAGCCGTTCTTCAGGAAGGACGCCCCCACGGCCGTGCAGACATGGACGACATCCGGCCGGTGAGCCAGGCAGGCCCGGACGAAGCGGCCGCAGTCCTTCAGTGCTTCGACGGCGTTCGTCCAGGTCGCCTGCCCGCTCGAGGCCAGGGCCCGGCGCCGGGAGCTCGTTTGCACGAACCGAAGGTCGACCAGGCCGGCGAGCGCCGAGTCCAGGAGAGCCTGACAGAAGGTCGCGATCCCGCCCAAGGGAGGGGCGAGGTGCCCGGAGAGGAGGACGCGCGTCTTCTTCAACGGGTCCGGCCTGCCTTCGGTCGGACGACTGCGGAGAGGAGCTCGTCGTATTCGCCCACATAGCGGGCCATGGTCAGGTTCTTTTCGGCGAAGGCCCGGCCCCGCTGCCCCATCCGGAGGCGTTCATCCAGGGAGAGGGTATGGAAGGCTTCGATTTTGCGCGCCAGATCCGCCGGGTCCCGCCAGTCGAACAGATATCCGTTGACGCCGTTAGTGACCAGTCTGGGGTGATCTAGGACATCGCTGAGGATGACGGGGCGTCCGCAGGCCATGGCCTCGCATACGACGTTGGGCAGCCCCTCGCCGTAGGAGGGATGAACGAGGACGTCGTGCCGGCCGAAAAGGTCGGCGATGTCGGTCCGCTGGTCGAGCCACGCCCACTGGCCGGAAAGACCGTCTCCTTGGATCTCGCTCTCCATCTCCCGGAGGTAGGCGCCCCGATCGCCCGTTCGTATCCGCTGGCCCACCCAGCTCACCCGGGGTCGAAGCCCTCTATCCTTCTGCAAGATATCCAGGGCCCGGACCAGGCAGAGACCGTTCTTGTACCGGGAGACGCTGGCCACGGCCAGGATCTTGAGGTCCCCGTCTCCCGCTTCCAGTGGAAGGGGCCGGAATTCATCCAGATCGTAGCCGTTGTAGACCGTCAGAACACGGCCGGCCATCCAGGGATAGCGGCGGAGGAAGTTCTCTCTCTGGTGATGGGAATTGACGACGATCCGGTCGCTCAGCCGATAGAGCTGACGGACTGCTAACTCGATGGATTTTGGATCTCCAGGCCTATCACAAAATCGTTCGGAGACAACGATCGGCGGCCGGGTCTTCGAAAGGCGGGACGCCATGATGGCGTAGAAGTTCGGCGTGTTGAGGAAGGAGATGACGGCGTCAAAGCCCTCCCCGTCGATGAAACGCTTAAGGCCCCGGATGACGTCCGTGGAGAAACGGGATCTCTTGAGCTCGACATGGACCCGGAGCCCTTCATTCTCGAGATTGGGAGCGAGATGGGCGCCGGGCGTATAGCAAAAAAGGGATACGTCGTGGCCGCGGCGATGCAGCCCCACGGCCAGATTCGTGATCTGCCGCTGCGCTCCGCCCGTGCCGAGGTTATCGATGACACAGAGCAGCTTCATAACGCCTTTGAATCACGACGGAGTATAGAAAGGGGTGTCAACTGTGTCAAGGCCGTTGTCATGGCGGTAGGCCTGGGCTATCATCCGGCCTCTCAGGGCTGGAAGCCCCTTCGACGACGGACACGCCGCGAAATCCTTCTTCCACCCGCTTCAAGAGAGATTGTGGCCGTAGTACAAATCGAAGGGTTTGAGCTTCTGATCGATCGAATCCCGGCCTGTTTTTGTGAAGAGGGAAGAACTGAACAATGATCCTATCTTTTTACGCATGTTTCTGTAGGCGGGACTGTGAGTATTGCTCGGCGGGAAAGATACCGGACCTTGACGTTCCTGGATCTGTTTCACCATCGCTTCCCAGGTGGGGATTAGTCGATAGCCTCCTCTTGGATCGAACTCGTCGATCAAGAGTCTCAACAACATGATGATGAATCGTTCATCGCAATAATCCGTTCGTCGTTTCACATACCAGCGATATCCCGATATCAGCCAGTTGAAATGAATAAAGCTGGAACTGCTCTCGCAGAAGGCAATGGAACTGGGATCTGTCAAACATTGGACATAATAGGATGTATCAAAGGTATGCGTCAGGCCGCCGATACGATTTGTATGTCCATGAAATAATACGGGGGGGTAAGAGCGAATCCATTCGACTTTAAAGAGCATCTCCCAAGTCGCGGTCACATGGCCATAACCGTTTTCCGAGAACCAGGAATCCCAGGCCGGGCTTATGCCGAGGACCTTTAAATCCTTCTGAAGGCTATAGGCATAATGATCTTCCAGGAAATTATCAGCGAGGAGAAACATATCAGCGTCGTGTAAAAGCACACGACTTGACCTGGAACACTCAACGCCACTGACAATCTGCGTCCAGTGGTAATGATTAGGGCGGTTGTATGCTCGAGCAACGATCCGTTTCAATCTCGTCCGCTCAGCAAAGATCACAGGAACGGTAATATTTCTCGATTTGTCTCTCAAAACCATTTCATAAAAAGCACGGCATGGATTATCCGGGACGACAATAACATCGTTCGCATTACGAATGTTCTGATGGCTCAGCACCTTCATGGCAATGCGATAAAAAACCGGAAGGTCCGAAGGCAAAGGCAACAGGATCGAATATCCTTTCTTAAGGTCACTAGCCAGTCTCTTCCATCGGGGGTATAACAACTGCAGGAGTAATCTTACATCTGTGATTGGAATCATTGGGCGTACCCCGTGCCGATGACGGAGATCGTATTCATCTCGGCATCCTCTGTTCCCGTGCTATGGACATCTGAGCGGTCTATTATAGGCCAAATGGCGCCGCCTGGGAATGGCCGATCGCAGCCTGCGGGCAACGGTCTGATGATAGCATCGACGCGCTTCAACTTTCGTTGACAGGGGCGCCCGACATATAATGACGCTGTACTAACGAGGGGCATTTTCGAGAGAGGAGGGGGACCATTGGTTTATCCCAGCAGAGGCGGCTTTATCATGGCCCGGCCGAGGGCGGGGCGGACGCGAGACCTAGGTGACGATAAAAGCGGAAAGATTCACGTTGCCCGGGACCGGACATATTCACGTTGCATTGACACGGCGGCCGCGTTCGTTGACATCACCGAGGTTCTGGACTATCATCTCGCCTCCACACGGGCTGATCCTCGCGCGACTAAATATTGAGGTTTTTTGTGACCATCTTGATCGTGACTCCTTACTATCCCCCTGAGATCGGGGGGGCGGCTCATCTCATGTGCGAGCTCGCCTCCAGTCTCAAAGCCCGGGGCCATCGGGTCACGGTGCTGACGGGCTATCCCCGCTACAACATCAAGGTCGCGCCGCCTCAGTACAGGCGCAGCTTCCGGATGATCGAGACGCTGGACGGGATCGTCGTGAAGCGCACCCGCATCCTGACCCTGCCTCGCTCCAGCATGATCGGCCGGGGGCTCGAACACTTCTTCGTCGGCCTGTGGCTCAGCGCGCTGGCGGCCCTGGCCCCCCGGGCCCAGGCCGCCCTGGTCATCTCGCCCCCGCTGCCGCTGCCGTGGATGATCGGCCTCGTGGGCAGGCTCCGGCGGATGCCCGTGGTCGTCAACATCCAGGACCTGTTCCCGCGCGAGGCGGTCGAGCTGGGGATGCTGACCAATCCGCTGCTCATCCGGCTCTTCGAGATGATGGAGCGCCAGGTCTATGCGCTCGGCTCGCGGGTGACCGTCCATTCGCCCGGGAACAGGGAGCACGTCGTCCGGCAGGGCGGAAAACGGGACCGCGTCGACGTCGTCGGGAACTGGGTCGACCTGGACCGCGTCCGGCCGGGAGACCGGGACAACGCCTTCGCCCGGGAGCATGGCCTCGGCGGCCGGTTCGTGGTGTCCTATGCCGGCACCATGGGCTGGGCCCAGGACATGGGGACGATCGTCCGGAGCGCCGCCCTCCTGCGCGACCGGCCGGAGATCCTGTTCCTCTTCGTCGGGGACGGCGTCGAAAAAGCGAAAGCCCAGGCGATGAGCCGCGACCTGGGCCTCCGGAACATGCTCTGGCTGCCCACACAGCCCTGGGCCGTCTATCCGGACATCCTGGCCGCCTCGGACGCCTGCCTGATCAACCTCTGTCCCGAGCTGCGCACCCCCGTCGTCCCCTCCAAGCTGCTGAGCATCATGGCCGCGGGCCGGCCGGTCATCGCCAGCCTGCCCGCCGAGAGCGACGCGCGCGGCATGATCGCCGACGCCGGGAGCGGCATCTCGGTCGATGCCGGGGACGACCAGGCCCTGGCCGAGGCGATCGGCCGCCTGGCCTCGGACCGGGGGCTGGCCCAGGCCATGGGCCGGAAGGGGCGGGCCTACGCGGAAACGAACCTGTCCCGGGACTATTGCACGGGCCAGATGGAATCGGTATTGAAGAAAGCCACAGGAGTTGAACCATGACGAACTATAAGGATGCGTACAAAGGACGAGCGGTCCTCGTGACGGGAGGGGCGGGCGCCATCGGCAGCAACCTGACCCGCACGCTGGCCGGACTGGGGGCCCAGGTCATCGTCCTGGACGACCTCTCGTCCGCGGAGCGCTGGAACGTCCCCTCCCTGCCGGGCGTGATGTTCGTCGAGGGGGACATCCTCGACGAGGTCAAGCTGAAGCGGGTCTTCT
>Ga0209705_10000290_pt1 | contig 26397 bp, 28 predicted proteins | sample PPLLaktember2015_5_FD_187262 | JGI IMG/M metagenome (GOLD analysis project Ga0209705, IMG submission 187262) | Freshwater sediment microbial communities from Prairie Pothole Lake near Jamestown, North Dakota, USA - PPLs Lake P8 Core (1) Depth... | ecosystem: Environmental > Aquatic > Freshwater... | reverse complement strand
CCTGCGGCCAAGTCGTCACCCTGCCCACCCACGACGGCACCACCACGCGCTACGCGCTCTCCGCGCCGCAGGACCCGAAAGGCGCCTTGATCCTGCTCGCCGGCGGCGGCGGCTACCTCGACCTCGACGCCAAGGGCTGCGCGCAGAAACTCATGGGCAACTCGCTCGTTCGCTCGCAGGAACTGTTTCACCGCGAAGGCTTCGCCACTGCGTTGGTGGATGCGCCGAGCGACCACATGGGCGAGGACGGCCTCGGCGGCTTTCGCGCGCAGGCCCCGCATGCCGAGGACCTCGGCAAGGTCGTGGCCGACCTGCGCGCGCGCGTGAAAGGCCCGCTCTGGGTCGTCGGCACCAGCCGCGGCGCGATCTCCGCGGCGAACGCCGCGGCGCGGCTGTCCGCGCTCGACGGCGCGGTGCTCACCTCGCCCGTGACGGTCGGTACGGCGCGAGGGCGGAAATCCTGGACGGCGCAGACGGTGCACGACAACCGGATCGAGGACATCCGCATGCCGCTGCTGGTGGTCAGCCACGCGCAGGACGGGTGCTTTCGCGCGCCGCCGGCCGGCGCCCAGGTCATCGCGGACCGCTACAAGGGCGCCCGCTCGCAGGTCGTGGTGGTCTCGGGCGGCACGCCGGGCGCGGGCGACGGCTGCGAAGGCCGCACGCCCCACGGTTTCAACGGCATGGAAGCCGAGGTGGCCGCCGGCATCGCGCGCTTCGTGCGCGGCGGGCGGTACTAAGCCACTTCCGCGGCCTGCGGCGTGGGGGCACAATAGCGGCGCAGCACAGCCAACCCCGGGAGAAAACAGATGGTCAAAACCGCACTCGCGCTCGCCCTCGCCCTCGCCGTCACCCCAGCCCTCGCCCAGCGCAAGGACTGCAACGAGCTGAAGGCCGAGATCGACGCCAAGATCACCGCCAATGGCGTCAAGGTGTTCACCACCACCGTCGTCGACAAGGACGCGCAGGAGGACGGCAAGGTGGTCGGCACCTGCGACGGCGGCACCAAGAAAATCGTCTACAAGCGCGGGGGATAGCCCCGCGCCGGGGGCCGCGGCGACAGGGTCTGTCCCTATTTCGCCGCGGTCACCATGATTTCGATCAGTGCCGCCGGGTCGGCGAGCTTCGCCTCGATGCAGGCGCGCGCCGGCAGGTTCTTCGGGTCCACCCATTTCGTGTAGACCTCGTTCACCGCCCCGCGCAGGCGGATGTCGGGCACCCACAGCGTCGCCTGCAGGATCTTCGACTTGTTCGAGCCCGCCTTGGCCAGCAGCCGGTCGATCTCGGCCAGCACTTCCTCGGTCTGACCCTTCACGTCGTTCTTCAGGTTCTTGGCGACGATCCCTGCCAGGTAGACGGTGTCGCCGTGCTCGACGGCGAGCGACAGGATCGGGCCGGGTTCGTGTCGGGTGATTGCCATTTCTCGTGCTCCTAGGATTTGTCCAGGCTGAGCCTGCCCGGCCCCATGAACGCCACGTACAGCATGCCGCCCATGATGGCGAGATTCTTGTTGAACTGGATCATCTGGCCCGCGTCGGCCCACACCGGGTGGAAGATGATCGTCGTCGGGATGATGAACAGGAAGATCGCCCATGCTGCCCAGCGCGCCTTCCAGCCCACGGCGAGCATCAGGCCGCCGATCAGCTCGATGATGATCGTGCCGACGAGCAGCACCTCGACCATCGGCATGCCCTTGGACGCCATGTACTTGGCGGTGCCGGCGAAGCCGACGACCTTGCCGTAGCCCGCGACGACGAAGAGGTAGGCGAGGAGCAGCCGGCCTGCGAGAAGACCCCAAGGTTGGAATTGATTCATTGCCTGGCCTCCTTTCCGCGTGGTCGAAATCAGCGCCCCGGCGGCGGCCGGCCGCGCCGCGGCCGGTTGTGGAACTTGCGCCCGCCGCCCGGCGTGCCGGGATGGTTCGGCTGGCCGCCCTGCCGGGGTTGCTGCTGCCCGCCGGGCTTGTTGCCGGGGATCGGCGCCCCCGGGCGGTTGCTGACCGCCATCATGATCTCGAGCTCGTTCAGCTCGTCCCATTGCGCATCGGTGCGCTCCCGGTCGGGAATCGCCAGCAGTTCCTTGAGGCGCTGGCGCCGGGCCTGTTGTTCGGCTTCGTCCATGCCCGCATTGTCTCATTAACCGCCGCCGCCGCCACGCCTAGCCCAGCTTCTTCAGGATTCCTTCCATCTCGGATTTCGGGTACGCGTGCAAGGTTTGCCCGCGCACGTTGCCCGCCATGCCGATGGCGAGCACGAAGGCGGACATGCTCGGGCCGTCGGGTGCCTCGAAGGTCCCGACCACGTCGTAGGCGCCCATGGTCCAGTGGAGGTCCTTCATCGTGACGCCGAACTTCTTGCCCATGTCGCGAATCGCATCCGAGCGCTTGACGCTGTCCTTCACCGTCTTGACGCCCTGGTCGGTGAAATTGCCGAGAACGATGAATGTAGGCATGGCTACGTCCTCCTCCGTGTTGCGGGGGCCTTGGGCGCGGCCGGCGTCGGCCCCCGGGGCGCCGGCCGTCAATCCGAGAATATAACGCGGCCCGCAGGCATCGAATCGGGCTCAACCGCGCGTGACGTGCGCGGCGACGCAGAGCCAGCGCCCGTCGCGCTTCTGCCAGATGTCGGTGTAGCGACCGGCGCCGGGCTGGCCGTCGGGCTTCGTGTAGACCGTCTTCGCGTGGATGACGGCGACCTCGCCGAGGATGCGAATGTTGACTTCGCGCGGCTCGAGGCCCTTGACGGCCTGCGGCCGGATGACCTGCGCGAGGAAGCCGGCGCGGTCGACGAGCGTGCCGTCGGGGTTGGTGTTGAGGAAATCCTGCGACAGGTATCGGTCGAACCAGGCGACGTCGGAGTGCTGCACCGAGTCGACGTAGCCCTTGTTCAGCTTCTCCAGGACCTCGCGGTCCTGCGACAGGGTGTCGGTCTGCATGCGCTCCATGCCGCAATGCCTAAGCGGTTGCCGGTTTCCTGCCCATCATGCCGGCAAGCGCCATCAGCGCCCCGACCACGAAGATGGGGGTCCCCACATAATATCCGTTCCCCGAGGCCTCATCGGTGCCACTCCACGCCAGGCGTCCGCGCTCCACCCGCGCCAGCGTTCCGCTGTCGAGGGTGATCGCCACCTTGATGCTGCTCATGGCATGCCTCCGGAGAATGACGATTTACCATGCCAGAGCCTGCCTGTCCTAAGCGAGGGTTCGTCGCGGCGGTGCGCGGCGACTAGGCCGGGGACGGCTAGCCACCGCCCGGATCCGGGACAACGATCTTCGAATCGTCTCTGTTCCCCCATTCTCCCCAGGATGCCACGTAGTTTCGGACGCGTGGATAGCCCAGGGACTTGAGGGCGAGGAATGTGTTGGCCGAGCGGTAGCCCCCCTGACAGACGGGGATGACGGTCTTGTCCGGCGTTACGCCTCTAGAGACGTAGAGATCGCGGATTTCCGCCGCCGGCCGAAACGCGCCCCTGTCGTCCAGGTGATCGCGCCAGAAGATGTGCACGGCGCCCGGAATGGTTCCGGCGCGCCGGGCCCGCTTTTCCGTTCCCCGATACTCGGACTCGCGCCTGACATCGACAATCACCGCCTGTTCATCATCGATGGCGCGATGGACGTCGAATCGGGTTGCCAGCAGTTCGAGATTCGGCGTCCCTTTGTACGGGGGCGGCGTCGGCGGCGCTTGCGCCGGGTCGGCGGGCGCCGGTGCTTTCGTCACCTGCACGAGCCGATTGCCCGAGGCGGTCCAGGCCTGCGTCCCGCCGTCGAGGATCCTGACATCCGGGTGACCCAATAGGGCGAGCAGCCAGACCGCTCGCGCCGCCCGCTCGCCGGTCTCGTGGTCGTAGATCACGACCGGCCGGTCCCGGGTTACGCCCCGGGCCCCGAACAGCGTTCGAAATATCGCCAGGAAGGCGCTCAACGGTGCGTCCGAGGAATCGTTCAGGCTGACGCCGTAGATGTCGAGATGCCTGCTGCCCTCGATATGGCCGAGCGAGAAATCCTCCGCCGGGCGCAGGTCGATCAAGGTCACCGCGCCCGGTCGCTCGCCCAGCTCGCGTGCATCGGTCACATATTTCCGCTCCGGAAGATCACTGATCGGCATGGGGACGGCCCTGCTCCGTCGCGCTACAAGACGCGGTAAATCTCCCAGCGGCTTGTCCCCGAAACCACGTGCGGCTCAAGATCCTTGCTCCATTGCTTATGCGCTGCGATCGTCGCCAGTTTGCCCCAAGCCTGGTCAAGCTCGCCGAGGTCCTTGACAAGATGTTCCGACTGGATGGTTGCCTCCAGTGCGCCGATCGAGCCGGTCAGCAACCGCGTCTTGTCGGCACCAAATCCCACCTGCGGCGCAATCTCTCTTAGCCAACGCTGCATCAGGTCGATCACGTTCTGTTTGTATCCGAACTTCGCGTCGATGCTCCATCGGGCGACCATCATGGTTGATCTCCTCAAGTCTTGCGGAAAAGGACGTCACCGGCACACGATCTCTTGGCAGGATAACGCGTTACTCGCCGCACCGGCCTCGTAATCGACCGCGCCGGTTTGCTCGTCAGCGCGGCGTTGGTCACTGCGGTGTAAGTACGACCGCGATTGCCGAAGCAAAAGCCTGTGTCGTCACCGCTTCGGCCAGAAAGGCGAGATTGGCGAGGCTCGCCTCGTGGCGGGAGGGCGTGGCACTGGCGCAGCCGTCCGTGAGCACGATGACCCGATAACCGCGGTCGTGCGCACGAGCGGCGAGCCCGAGATAATCGCTGCCTGGAGATCGTTCAGAAGCAGGGCACTCGATCCGGCCTCGACTCGGCTATCAGTGCTCATTTCGCGTCTTCTGGTATTGCAGGCGGCGCTCACCGCCGTATCAGTTCGACCGGCTTGCCGTGCGGCGTGGCGCGCGCGGCAGCGTCCCAGTCGCTTGCCCGCTGCTCCAGTTCCTGCTGCGGCACGATCCTTTTTTCCGCGAGCAGCTTTTCGAGCGCGGCGAGCCAGTGTTCGTAGTAGCGGCTGCCGTCGTCCGCCGCGCCGCGCGCGGCGAGCTCGGCGGCGAGGGCGTCCGCCCACTCGCGCCAGGTGAATACTCCGGCCGCATGCACAGACACGGTCATGGCGAAGGCCTGCGCCTCCCACGGCGCCCTGAACACCGGCCCCGCATCGTCGCGTGGCAGCGCGGGCAAGGCGCCCAGATCGAGTTCAGCCGGGATCGAGGTGGTCATCCCAGAGATCGACGAAGATGCTGTCGCGCGCGGCGGCCTCGGGTCCCCACAGCTCGCGCGCGCTGAAGCGCACGCTGTAGCAATGCTGCGGCTTGCGGTCGCGGCTCATGGCGTGCGTGTCGGCAAAGATGAACACGCCGTGATCGCGGTGGATCACCCCGCGCCGGCCGCGCGCGTAGCGCGGCAGCCGCGTGTGGCCCACGGGATGGAGGTTGCGGGTGACGACGGGCGCGCCGGCCCTGAAGCGCGGCGCCACGTCCGCGTCGAGCCGCGCCGCGCGGCGGTTGCGCAGGAACGGCGCTACGTCGGCAACGTGCATTGCGCGCGCCGCGTCCGCTTTCGCTTCGGGGCGTCCGGCCTGCAGTTCTTTCGCGCTCACCAGCCCCTGGTCCACGAGCAGCTTCTCCAGCCCGAAGAGCCAGTGCTCGTAGTAGGTCGTGGCGAGGTAGTCGGCCGCCGGCATCTGCTCGCGCGCGTAGCGGCCCATGTCGATGTTCCATTTGCCGTGGAAGCCCGACGCGAGGTTGAGGGCGAACACGCGCGCCTCCCACCGCGAGTGGAACACGGGCTCGCCCTTCTCGATCTCGACCGGCCCGAAGCCGTGCATGCCACCCAGGTCGTGCGCGCCATTCATCGGCGCACCTGCGCCACGCCGATCATCGCGTCGCGCGTGACGATCTCCGCCAGCTGCTCCTCGCTCCAGCCCTCGGTGCCCGCGGGGCGCTCGGGCAGCACCAGGTAGCGCAGCTCGGCGGTCGAGTCCCATACGCGCACTTCCACGTCCGGCGCGGGCTCGCTCCCCAGTTCCTTCAGCACGCCGCGCGGGTCGATCACGGCGCGCGCGCGGTACGGCGCGGACTTGTACCAGACGGGCGGCAGGCCGAGCACCGGCCACGGATAGCAGGAGCACAGGGTGCACACCACCACGTTGCGGACCTTGGACGTGTTCTCGAGCACCACCATGTCCTCGCCCTGGCGGCCGATGAAGCCGAACTCCGCGATCGCGGCGGTGGCGTCCGCGAGCAGGCGCGCCTTGTAGGCGGGATCGGTCCACGCGCGCGCCACGATGCGCGCGCCGTTGCGCGGTCCCACTTTCGTCTGGTAGGTGTCGATCAGCTCGTCGAGCGCCTGCGGATCCACCAGCCCCTTCTCGGTGAGCAGCGACTCCAGGGCCTTTACGCGCAGCGCCGGGCCGGACAGCGGCCGGTCGTGCTCGTCGTCGTGATGCGGATGATCGCCCATTCACGCCACCACATTGCCGGCGAGAAACAGGACGCCGATGGCGCCCACCACGGCGCCGAACTCGCCGTTGCCGAACGGCAGCTTGACCGCGGACACGTCCTTGCGGCCGACGACGATCAGGATCCCGGCGACGACGGCGAGAATCGACATGACCGTGCCCAGCCCGGAGAAGCTCAAATTGAACAGGGGTATCAGTCCGGTGAGGATGAGCCAGGCGGCGAGCAGCAGCAGCCCGAAATTCTTGATCAGCTTCATGCGTTGCCTCACTCGGTTTGCCCGCGTCCGCTAGGCCGCGGCGCCTTCCCTCTTCTTCTGCTTGCCCCGTTGCCGCAGCTGCTTCTTGATCTTCTGCTTTTTCCTGCGCGTGCTGAGGTTGCGTCCGGTCGATCGGCCCATGGTGCGTATCCCTTTCCTGGATGGGTGAAACTGCCCGCATTCTCGCTTAGGATACCCCCGCTCGTCAGCCTTTCGACTTGGCTCAAGGAGGTCCGCTCTTGGAAAAGATCAAGATCCAGTTCACTTTGTTCTCCGCGTTCTACTCGCCCCTCATCTCCGCGATGTCGGGCGGCTTCCTCAAGGCCGAAGGCCTCGACCCGGAGTGGTCCATCTCGCCGCCCGGTGTTTCGGCGATCGCCGCGCTGAAGGACGGCTCGGCGCACGTCGTGCAGTCGGCGCTCAGCCAGGGGTTCGTGTCGCTCGACAAGGGCGAAGTGCCGGGCGTGGTGCACTTCGCGCAGGTGAACGAGATGGACGGGTTCTTCCTCACCGCGCGCCAGCCCGATCCCGCGTTCACGTGGAACAAGCTCGAAGGCGCGGAGCTCGTCACCTTCAAGGGCGGCCAGCCGCACGCCATGTTCAAGTACGCCTGCCACCGGGCGGGCATCGACTACTCGAAGATCAAGCTCATCACACCCGGCGGTCCGGCCGACATCGACAAGGCGTTTCGCGACGGCCAGGGACAGTACGTGCACCAGCAAGGCCCCTTCCCCCAGCAGCTGCAGGCCGACGGCGTCGGGCACGTCGTGGCGCAGGTAGGGCCGGTGATCGGGCCGTGCGGCTTCTCCAGCCTCGCCGCGACGCCCGCGTGGCTGAAGACGGACATGGCGAAGGCGTTCATCCGCGCGTACCGGAAAACGCGCGTCTACATGAACGAGGCGCCCGCCGCCGAGATCGCGAAAGCGGAAAGGCCCTACTTCCCGAAGATCGACGAGAAGGTGCTCGCCGATTGCATCGCCACCTACCAGAAACTCGGCACCTGGACGCCACACGTGGAAATCACGCCGGCGGCCTACGAGAAGACGCTGGACATCTTCGAGTACAACGGGCAGTTGAAGCAGCGCTACCGCTACGAGCAGGTCTGCGCGCGGCCGCCGGCCGCCTGAAGAGCGGGCCACGACCGCCCTGCTGCAGCGCTTCACCAACGTCCGCCGCGAGGAGGTCGCGCCGCTCCTCGTGGCGGGGCTGTTCTTTTTCTGCGTGCTCACCGCGCTGATGGTGGTGCGCCCGGCGCGCGAGGCGCTCGGCATGCAGCGCGGCATCGAGGCGCTGCGCTGGCTGTTCTTCGGCACCGTGCTCGTGACGCTGCTGGTCAATCCGGTGTTCGGCTGGCTGGTAAGCCGGTTCCGGCGCGTAGTGTTCGTCAGCGCGACGTATCTGTTCTTCGCCTTCGGCCTGGTCGCGTTTTATTTTCTCCTCGTGCTCGCGCCCGAGAGCGTCGGCCAGCGCACCGGGCAGGCGTTCTACGTGTGGTTCAGCGTGTTCAACCTCTTCGCCACCATGCTGTTCTGGGCGCTGATGGCGGATCGCTTCACGCTCGAGCAGTCAAAGCGCCTGTTCGGCGCCATCGCGGTGGGCGGGACCCTGGGGGCGATCTTCGGGCCGTGGCTGGCGAGCGAGCTCGCGCGGCCGCTCGGCACGCCGGCGCTGCTGGTGGTCGCGGCCGGGTTCCTGCTGCTCGCGCTCGGGTCGGCCTGGTGGCTGACCCGCCTGCGTCCCGAGGCCGGCCATGCGCCGCCCGATTCCCTGGTGATCGGCGGCGGCGCCTGGGAGGGACTGCAGTCGGTGTTCCGTTCGCCGTACCTCATCGCCATCTGCGGTTACGTGCTGATCCTCGCGGTGATGGCAACTTTCCTGTATTTCACGCGTCTGCAGATGGTGGCCGCCCTCGGCACCGACGTGGATATGCGCACCGCGATGTTCGCGCGCATCGACCTGATCACGCAGGTGACGACGCTCGTGCTGCAGGCGCTCATCACCGGGCACCTGATGAAGCGGCTCGGGGTGTCGGTGACGCTGGCGCTGCTGCCGCTCACGGCCGCGCTGGGCTTCCTCGGGCTGGCGGTCGTGGGATCGCTCGCGGCCCTGATCGCGTTCGAAGCGGCGTTCCGCGCGGTGCAACGCGGCGTCATGCGGCCCGCGCGCGAGACCCTCTTCACCGTCGTGGCGCGCGCCGACCGGTACAAGGCGAAGGCGTTCATCGACACCTTCGTGTATCGCGCCGGGGACGTGGTCGGCGCGCAGGCCGAGGGGTTGCTGAAGCAGCTGGGCCTGGGATTGGCGGCGCTCGCCTCGATCGCGGTGCCGCTCGCCGCCGCATGGATGGCGCTGGGAATATGGCTGGGCTACGCGCAGCGCGCGCGGGAGCGCGGCGCCGAACAGCCGCAAGGAGCTCATGCATGATCTCTCGTCGTGAATGGTTGCAGCAGGCGGCGGGCGCCGCCGGCGTACTGGCGCTGGGTCCGCAAGCGGTTCTGGCCCAGCCCGCGAGTCTGCTGACGCGGGCCATCCCCAAGACGGGCGAGCGGCTGCCGCTGGTGGGGCTGGGGAGCTCGGCCACGTTCGCGCAGGTGGCGCGCAGCGACGACGTGGCCGCGCTGCGCGCGGTACTCGAGCAGATGGTAAAGCTCGGTGGGACGGTGTTCGACACCGCACCCGCCTACGGCGCCGCCGAAGAGGTGGCCGGGAGGATCGCGCAGGAGCTGGGAATCGAGCAGCAGCTTTTCTGGGCGACCAAGCTGAACGTCGCCGGATGGGGCGGCGGGTCTGCCGATCCTGCCGCGGCCCGACGCCAGCTCGAAGCCTCTTTCCAGCGCATCGGCAAGCCGGCGATCGACCTCGTGCAGGTGCACAACCTGGGCGACCTGCGCACCCAGCTGCCGATCCTCAAGGACTATAAGGAAAAGGGCCGCGTTCGCTACATCGGGGTGACCACCACTTTCTCACGCCAGTACGACGATCTGGTGAAGGTCATGCGGAGCGAACCGCTTGATTTCATCGGCACGGATTACGCCATCGACGAGCGCCACGCCGAGGAAACGATCCTGCCGATGGCGCGCGACAAGGGCATCGCGGTGCTGGTGTATGCGCCTTTCGGGCGCACGCGTCTGTGGCAGCGCGTGAAGGGGCGCCAGGTGCCGGAGTGGGCGCGCGAGTTCGATGCGAGCTCGTGGGCCCAGTTCTTCCTCAAGTTCGTGGCGAGCCATCCGGCGGTGACGGCGATCACGCCCGCCACCAGCCGGCCGGCGAACATGGCGGACAACATGGGCGCCGCGCTCGGAAGGCTGCCGGATGCGGCAATGAGAAAGCGCATGATCCAACGGGTGGAGGAATTGCCATGAGACGCAATCGTCGTGAGTTCCTGGTGGTTGCCGGCGCTGCCGTGGCGGCGGGCGCCCTGCCCTTGTCGGCCTTGGGCCAAGGCAAGACCAAGATCGGCATCGTCGGTTCGGGCCGCGTGGGCAGCGCGATCGGCGCCACCTGGGTGAGAGTCGGTCACGAAGTCATGTTCTCGTCGCGCAATATCGAGAACGACAAGGCGCTTGCTGCGCGCTTGGGCGGCGGCGCGCGCGCCGGCACGCCGCGCGAGGCTGCGGCGTTCGGCGAGGTGGTGATGGTGTCGGTGCCTTATGGCGCGTTGCCGTCTGTCGGCAAGGACTTGGGTGACCTGCTCAAGGGCAAGGTGGTGATCGATACCTGCAATCCGTTTTCCGGGCGCGATGGGAGGATCGCCGAGTGGGCGCGGGAGAAAGGCGCCGGGCTTGCGTCGGCGGAACTGTTGCCGGGGGCGCGGCTGGTGCGTGCGTTCAATGCAATCGGTTCTGCGCGGATGGGGTCGGCGTACCAGGAACCCGGGCGCGTGGGGATGCCGATCGCGGGAGACGATGCGACGGCGGTGGCAGTGGCTTCGCGGCTGATTCGCGAGATCGGTTATGAGCCGGTGCTGATCGGTGGGCTTGAAAAAGGGAGATATCTCATTCCGGGATCGCCGCTCGCGGGCGAGCGCAGCGCCGAGGAGATCCGGAAGATCGCAGCGACGCTCTAGCGGACGCACGGATAAGTGGGTAGTGCCGCGCGTTTGCACAGGTTTGCAGATCCCCGGTACGGGAAGATAAAGCGACGGCGGTTTTCGACGGTACGTCGTTTGTCAGCCAGCGGAATTCGGCGCAGTATCTCCGCGTGCATTGACGGGGGATGTGCAGCGTGGCTAAGGAGCGGAAATTCTTCAGGCTCACTTCTGAAGGACGTTCGTTGTGGTCGCGCCGCGACACCTTGCCGCTCCCCGCCGATTACCGCCGCGTCCTCGGCATGGTCGAGTTCGCCGGCTATCCCGAAGTCATCCGCAGCTACCTCGCCCGCTATCCGGATCACGTCGTCGACGAGTGGCTCACCGAGTTCGAGGCGCTGCGCCTGATCGAATGCATCGCGGCCGCGGATGTCAGCCTCGAGGAGATTGCCCGCAAGGTCGAGCCGCCGCCGATGGAGGCCGACGACCCGCGCGCGTCCGCGTCGGAAGTTTCCTTCGCGGACGTCTCGCTTTCGCGCCTCGGCGTGTACGTGGCTTACGACCGCATCGCCAACCGGCCGGCGAGCCGCAAAGACCCGCGGCACACCGTGGCCCTGGTGGTCGAAGACGATCCGGACCAGCTCGCGCTCGCGGTCCTGCGCCTGAGCACCGCGGAGTACGCCGTGCGCACCGCCGATGGCGTCAAAGCGATGTACTTGAGCCTGCAGCAGGAAATGCCGGATGTGGTGTTCCTGGACATCGGGCTACCGGACGGCGACGGGTTCGAGGTCCTGGCCACGCTGCGCCAGCATCCTGCGTACACGCATTTGCCGATCGTCATGCTTACGGCAAAGACCGAGCCCGCGGATGTCGCCAAGGGTCTGGCGCTGGGGGCCGATGGCTACATCACCAAGCCCTACGGCAGGAACACGCTGGAGTACGCGCTGCGCTTCGTGATGAAACAGTCGGTGCCCGAACCGCGCGTGAGCCGTCCGGCGGTGCCGAATTCCATCTGGCAGACGGCCAAGGCGCGTTAGGTTATTAGTTCTTCGGCGACGGCTTTTCCCAGAGCTTGGTCGCGACTTTTCCGTTCACGAACTGCACCGAGGCCACGGCATTCCGGTTTTTCCACCGCCAGGAAGTGCCGGATATGCCTAGAAGGTTGAAGCTGTCGGATTCCGTCGGGGAGCCGAGAATGCCCGCCACTTCCTGCTCGGTCATTCCCACCTGGACCTTGGAGAAATTCTCTTCCGAAACCTTCGAGCAGGCGCCCAGGGCGAGCGCCAGGACCAGGATCAGCGTGCGGAATTTCATGGTTCACTCCACGACGTGAAAGTCCACCCGGTCGAAATGCCGCGGCGATCGCGATAGCGAGCGGTTCAGCTCACCGAGCGCCTCGATTTCGAACGTGTAGTAGTGGCCGGATTCGCGCTGCGCGCTCATGCGTGCATCATATCGCCATCTCCATGACCACCACGCCGCGCGCTCGTGTGCGTGGCATGCGCCACGCGCGCGCCCGTAGAGCCAGCGCCTCCCGCCTAGCGCTTAAAGAGGCGCAACCCCGAGGTCTTTGCAGATCTTCCGAGCCAAATGATCATGGACTTCATTGTGGCGCGGAACCGCGCTCCTACGATTGAGGCGGGGGTTGTGCCACCAGGAATGGCGGCCACCCTCGCGAAGCAGGGAGCAGCCGTGTTGCGAAAGATGCCGCAGCAGGTCGCGGCGCTTCATACCGCAATAGGCAACTCCTCATAGCCCTTACCCGCCGCACGGCGAGCATCTTTGCGGTTCATTTCGAGCGCCTCGGCCAACGTGACACGAAGCGTTTCAACGAGCTCTTTGCGCGTTGATTCCTGACAGTTAATCCCGGGGACCTCCTCAATCCAGCCGATCCACCAAGGATCCTTGTGCTTAATAACGGCGGTGTAGGTCTGCTTCATAGTGCGGCCATTCTACCTCGGCGCCTGCCTACCCCAATCTTGGGGTCCTCAGCCCGCTATAGAAGGGCCTCGCGGTTCCGGTTGCGTCGCAGCCAGGCGCGCGCGAGCGGCCAGGCAACGATCAGCATCGTCAGCGCGCCGAGTGCGCCGGCGATCGGCCGCTCGAAGAAGGCGAGCAGGCGGCCGTCGGACTTGATCATCGAGCTGATGAAGTTCTCCTCCAGCATCGCGCCCAGCACCATGCCGAGGATCGCGGGCGCCACCGGAAAGCCGTTCTCCTCCATGACGTAGGCGATCAAGCCGAACGCGAGCATCAGCACCACCCCGAACAGCGAGTTGTTGATGGCGAAGGCGCCGACGATGCAGAACACCAGGATCACCGGCATCAGCAGCTCGCGCGGCGCGCGCAGCAGCTGCTTGGCGCCCTTGATCGCGGCGTAGCCGAGCGGAATCATCAGCAGGTTGGCGAGGATGAAGACAACGAAGATGGCGTACATCTCCGGCGCCTTCTGCATGAACACGGTCGGGCCCGGGTTCAGGCCCTTGATGTAGAGCACGCCGATGACGATCGCGGTGATCGAGTCGCCGGGAATGCCGAAGACGAGCGCGGGGATCCAGGCGCCGGCGATGGCGGAATTGTTGGCCGCGCCCGCCTCGACGATGCCCTCGACGTGGCCGGTGCCGAATTTCTCCGGTTCCTTGGAGAACTTCTTCGACACCGCGTACGACATCCAAGCGGCGATGTCGGCACCCGCGCCGGGCAGCGCGCCGATCGCGGTGCCGAGCGCTGAGCCGCGCAGGATCGACATCGGGTAGCGCCGGGCCAGCGTCCACATGCCGCGGAACACGTTGCCGATCTTCGCCTGCGCCATTTCCCAGGGCCGCTCCATGGCGGCGACGTTGCGCAGGATTTCCGAGAACGCGAACATGCCGATCATGATCGGGATCAGCGTCAGCCCGCCCGTGAGCTCGGCGCTGCCGAAGGTGAAGCGCGGGAACGCCGCCGGGTTGTCCAGGCCCACCGAGGCGACGAGCAGTCCCAGCAGCAGCGACACCACGCCCTTGACCGGGTTGCCGATGGCGAGAAACACCGCGCTCGACAGGCCCAGGATCACCAGCCAGAAATACTCGAAGGATGAGAACTGGAGCGCGATCTCGGCCAGCGCCGGCGCCGCCGCGATGAGCACGGCGGTGCCGAACAGGCCGCCGATCACCGAGAACACGAGGCTCGCGCCCAGCGCCGCCTCGGCCTGGCCCTTCCGGGTCATCGCGTAGGCTTCGTCGGCGTAGGCGGCGGAAGCCGGCGTGCCGGGCATGCGCAGCAGGCAGCTCGGGATGTCGCCGGCGAAGATGGCCATGGCGGTGGCCGTGACGATGGCGGCGATCGCCGGCACCGGCGGCATGAAGAAGGTGACCGGCACGAGCAGCGCGGTCGCCATGGTGGCGGTAAGGCCGGGGATCGCGCCTACGAACAGGCCGTACGCGGCCGCTGCCACGATCACCCACAGCACGTAGGGATCGAGCACCAGCGCGAATGCCTGCTGCAGGACCGCGGGCGTCATGTCAGAAGACGACGCGCTCGAGCAGGCCCCAGGGCAGCGGCACCTTGAGCAATTTGTAGAACGCGAGGTGGATCACGAGCGTCGCGGCGAGCGCGACCGGCAGCGCGAGCTTCCACGCGGCGCCCAGCAGGCGCGACCAGACCAGCAGCAGCGCCGCCGCCGTGATGTGGAACCCGAGCATGTCCGCGGCGAGGACGTAGAACGCGAGCCCCGCGACCACGGACGCGACGCTCGCCACCGGCCGCGCTCGCCGCATCCATGCCGGCAGCGCGAGCAGCGGCGCCGGCGCCGCGGCGCGCAGCCGGGCGGCGACCAGCAGGGTCCCGCACACGATCAGGCCGCCCGCGACCAAACCGGGAAACCAGGCCGGGCCGAACTTCTGGCCCGGCATCGGCGGAAAGCCCTGGATGTGCCAGAGCACCGCCGCGCCGAGCGCCGCCAGCGCCGCGCCGGCGAGCGCGTCGTTGATCTTCACGCGCTGGGCGCTGTTACTTGGCCAGGCCTACGGCTTTGAGCGTCGCCCCCATGTTGGCGTCCGACGTGGCCATGAACTTCGCCGTGCCTTCGGCGTCGGCCCAGACCACGCCGAAGCCGCGGCTCGCCATGAAGTCCTTGTAGTCCTTGGAGTCGTAGACCTTCTTCAGCGCCGCGCCGAGCGTCTTCTGCGCTTCGGCAGGAATGCCCTTGGGCGCGGCAATCACGCGCCAGGCCGCCATCTCCCAGCTGCTGCCGAGCTCCTGCTTCAGCGTCGGCACCTTCGGGTACAGCGCCGGCGGATTGGCGTCCATGATGGAGAGCGCCCGCACCTTGCCGGCGTCGATCATCGCGCGCGCTTCGGGAATCGAGCAGGGGACGACGTCGACGCCGCCCGCCACCATGTCCTGCAGTCCCGGGGCCGCGCCGTTGGAGGGCACCCAGGGCAGCGCGCCGGGGTCCACGCCCTGGTCTTTCAGCAGTCCGGCGATCGCAAGATGCCAGATGCCGCCCTGGCCGGTGCCCGAGGCCTTCAGCTTGCCGGGATTGGCCTTGATCGCGGTGATCAGGTCCCTGGTGTTCTTGTACGGCGAATCGACGCGCACGTGAATGCCGGCGGGATCCGCGTTCACCAGGCCGATGGGCGTGTAGTCGGTGTGCTTGAGCGCGGTGAGGCCTACGTGATGCATCATCGTGATCTCTACCGTGATCAGGCCGATCGTGTAGCCGTCGGCCGGCGCCCGGGCGATGGCGTCGTGCCCGACCACGCCCGAGCCGCCGGTGCGGTTCACCACGTTGATCGGCTGCTTCAGGTCCTTTTCCATCAGGCTGGCGATGATGCGCGCCGTGGCGTCCGTGCCGCCGCCCGCGCCCCAGGGGACGATGAGCTGGATCGGGCGTTGCGGGTATTGCGCGTGCGCGGCGCTGATGGTGAGCGCGGCGAGCGCGGCTGCGAGTTTGAGAATGAGACGCATGGGGTTTCTCCTGGATTGGACGGACGGTTGCCGGCTGGCGAAGATTCTACTGCTGCGGGATGCTGATCGGGGCTGGACGGCGCGCGTGGAAATTACGGGTGAGGCGTATGAGAGGACGCTGGATGTGTTCGGGTACAACGGGGTGGTGAAGCGGCGGTATCCCAGGCCATCGCGGTGGCTTCGCGCCTGATACGCGACATCGGGTATGAGCCTGTCCTGCTACCCATTCGCTTTGAAAGCGTCGTGGAATGTGACGGTGCCCTGCGGAGCAGGCCCCTCGAACGACAGAGCGAAGAAGAACTCCTGTGGCACTCCCTCGAGCACAAGGCCCGGCTTGTTCTTGAACCCGAACCTCTTGTAGTACTCCGGGTGTCCAACAAGGCAGCATCCTTGGGCATTCATATTCTTCAGTCGAGAAAGTCCTTCCTGGATCAGCGCCTTGCCAATGCCCTGCCGCTGGTACTCCGGCAACACCGACACAGGTCCCAGGCCGTACCAGTTTCGAGTGCCGTCCGACATGGCCACAGGAGAGAAAGCGATGTGTCCGATCACGCGGCCATCCACTTCCGCAACAAGCGACACCGTGAGGGCCTTGGCGGCACGCAACGCGGTGATGATGAACTGCTCAGTGTGGTTGCTGACCTCCAGGGTCTTGAAAGCGGCGACAGTCACCTCGGTTATTGCGTCTGCATCGGCGCCAGATTCGCTCCGGATTGCGACCTTCCCACCCACTATGCCACCCGGCAAACGGCCTCGACCTTGAACCCATCCAGGTCGAACACGAAAGCGCCGTAGAAAGGCTGCGTGTACTCGGGCCGCACGCCCGGCGCCCCGGCATCTCTGGCGCCCAATCGCAATGCGGCGGCATGGAAGGCATCGACGCTCGCCCGGCTGGGTGCGGAGAAGCTGACGTGCAGGCCGAATCCGGGAACCGCGGAGCCCTGGGGCTTACGCGCAAGCAGCCAAAACACTGCCGCCTCGCGCGACCTCGGGCCATAGCCTATGGCGGACGGACTCGCCTTGCGCCGGACGATGCCGACGGTGGCGAGGACGGTGTCATAGAACGCCGCGGCGCGCTCGAGGTCAGCGACGGGGATCGAGACGTGATCGATCACGTCCTATCTCACCCACTGCCGCGCGTTCCTGAACATCCTCATCCAGGGCGATTCCTCGCCCGCCTCGTCCGGCGCCCAGGACATCTGCACCGTCCTGAACACCCGCTCTGGGTGTTCCATCAGGATGGTGAACCGCCCATCGGCAGTGGTTAGTCCGGTAATCCCCTCCGGCGAGCCATTGGGGTTCAGGGGATAGGTCTCGGTCACCCGGCCGCGGTTATCCACGAACCGCGCGGCGACGATTGCCTTCGAGCGATCTGCATCGGAAGCAAATTGGGTCCGCCCCTCGCCATGGGCGGTGACGCCGGGGATGCGGGACCCAGCCATCCCCCGGAACACGATGGAAGGGCTCTCCACTATCTCGACCATGACCATGCGCCCCTCGAACTGCTCGGAGCGGTTGCGCTCGAAGGAGGGCCAGTGCTGCGCCCCCGGCACCAGCTCCTTCAGCGCCGACATCATCTGGCAACCATTACAGATGCCAAGAGCAAAGGTGTCGGTCCGAGCGAAGAAGGCTTCGAACTCCTTGCGCGCCTTGGCATTGAACAAGATGGACTTGGCCCAGCCCTGCCCGCCGCCCAGGACATCCCCATAGGAAAAGCCGCCGCAGGCGGCGTAGCCCTTGAAGGAGGATAGGGAGACGCGCCCGGAAATAAGGTCGGACATGTGCACGTCCACCGCCTCGAAGCCGGCGCGGGTGAATGCAGCCGCCATCTCCACCTGGCCGTTCACGCCCTGCTCGCGCAGGATCGCGATGCGAGGCGCAGCGCCTGTGTTCACGAAGACTTCCGCCGGATCGTAGGTCAGTTGCACGGATAGGCCCGGATCGCCGGCATCCAGGATCCGGTCGTACTCCTCCTGCGCGCACTCCGGGTTGTCGCGCAGTTTCTGCATCTGGAAGGTGGTTTGCGACCAGGCGCGCTGCAGCTCGACGCGCTTCTCCGAGAACACCGGCTTCGCGCTCCGGGTGAAGACGATCTCGTCCCGCGCATTCAAACCGCCGATGAGATGCGACACCGCGCCCAGCCCCGCCTCGCGCAAGGCGCCCATGACCTTGCCGCGATCCTTGGCCTTCACCTGCAGGACCGCGCCCAGCTCCTCCGAAAACAGGCACTTCACGATCTGATCATGCACGCGCCCGCGGAGCTGGTCTTCGGAATTCCTGCGAAAGCCGTCCACGTCCTCGGCGAGCGCATCGAAGGCAATGGCGTCGAGGTTGAGGGTGACGCCGGTGTGACCGGCGAACGCCATCTCGCAGACCGTGGCGAACAAGCCCCCGTCCGAGCGATCGTGGTAGGCAATGACGAGCCCGCCCTGCGCGAGCTTCTGGATCGTCGAGAAAAATCCCTTCAGCAGCTTTGGCTCATCCAGGTCCGGCACCTCGGTGCCGAACTTCGAATGCACCTGCGCGAGGATCGAGCCGCCTAACCGATTCCGGCCCTGCCCCAGGTCGATGAGGACCAGCTCGGTCTCTCCCGCATCCGTGCGCAGGCGCGGCGTGAGTGTCCCCCGCACATCCTCCACCGGCGCAAAAGCCGACACGATGAGCGACACCGGCGCCACGACTTCCTTCCTGTCCCACTCCGTGCGCATGGAGAGCGAATCCTTCCCCACCGGAATCGAAATCCCGAGCTGGGGACACAGATCGAGCGCCACCGCCTTCACCGTGTCGTACAGCGCCGCGTCCTCACCCGGGTACCCGGCAGCCGCCATCCAGTTCGCGGACAGCTTGATGCGGTCGATGGAACCGACCCGCGCCGCGGCGATGTTGGTCACCGCCTCGCCCACCGCCATCCTTCCCGAGGCCGGCGCATTGACCGACGCCAGGGGCGTCCGCTCGCCGATGGCGAAGGCCTCCCCAGACACGTTGTCGTAGTCGATCAGCGTCACGGCGCAATCGGCCACCGGCACCTGCCAGGGTCCTACGAACGGATCGCGCGAGCAAAGACCCCCTACAGTCCGATCGCCGATGGCGATCAGGAACGTCTTGTCCGCCACCGCCGGATGGCGCAGCACGCGGTAAGCGGCCTCCTTCAGCTCCACCCCGTCCAGCGGGAACTCATCCCCCTTGCGCTCCAAGTGCTTCACATCGCGCAGCATCTTCGGCGGCTTGCCGAGGACCATCTGCAGGTCCACGTCCACCGGCGTGTCGCCGAGCTGCGGATCCTTGACCTTCAGCCGCCCGTCCGCCGTCGCCTTCCCCAGCACCGAAAACGGGCAGCGCTCGCGCGCGCACAACGCCCGGAACAACGCGAGCGACAAAGGCGCGATGGCGAGCACGTAGCGCTCCTGCGCCTCGTTGCACCAGATCTCGCGCGGCGACATGCCCGAATCCTCGGAGGGCGCGGCGCGCAGATCCAGGTACGCCCCGCGCCCCGCGGCGTGCGCGAGCTCGGGCAGCGCGTTCGACAGCCCGCCCGCGCCCACGTCATGTATCGAAAGGATCGGGTTCGAATCCCCCAGCGCCCAGCAAGCGTCGATCACCTCCTGCGCCCGGCGCTGGATCTCGGCATTGCCCCGCTGCACCGAGTCGAAGTCCAGGTCCTCCACGTTCGACCCCGCGCCCATGGACGAAGCCGCGCCGCCGCCCATGCCGATGAGCATGCCCGGCCCGCCCAGCTGGATCAGTAGTGAGCCTTCGGGCAGCGCCGCCTTGGAAGAATGGCGCGCGCTGATGTTCCCCACGCCGCCCGCGAGCATGATCGGCTTGTGATAGCCGCGGCGCACGCCGCCCACCTCGGCCTCGAAAGTCCTGAAATATCCGGCGAGGTTGGGCCGCCCGAACTCGTTGTTGAACGAGGCCGCCCCTATCGGCCCCTCGAGCATGATCTGCAGCGCCGAGACAATCCGTCCCGGCTTGCCGTAATCGTCCTCCCAAGGCTGCTCCGAACCGGGAATCCTCAGGTTCGACACCGAATACCCCACCAGCCCCGCCTTGGGCTTCGCCCCGCGCCCCGTCGCCCCTTCGTCCCGGATCTCCCCACCCGCCCCGGTCGCCGCGCCCGCAAACGGCGCGATCGCGGTCGGATGGTTGTGCGTCTCCACCTTCATCACCGTGTGCGTGCGCTCCGAGCGCCCCGTGTACACCCGGTCCGCGCCGGCGTAGAAGCGCCGCGCGAGCCGCCCCTCCATGATCGCCGCGTTGTCCGAATAGGCGAGCACCGTGCCGCGCGGATGCGACGCGTGCGTGTGCTTGATCATGGAAAAAAGCGACTGCGCCTGCTGCTCGCCGTCGACGATCCACTCGGCGTTGAAGATCTTGTGCCGGCAGTGCTCGGAATTGGCCTGCGCGAACATGGTGAGCTCGGCATCCGTGGGATCGCGCCCCATGGCACGGTAGGCGTCGCGCAGATACTGGATCTCCTCTTCCGACAGTGCCAGCCCGAGCGCCTGGTTCGCCTCCTCGAGCGCACCGAGCGGCACGCGCTCGAGCGGCCGTGGCGGCACGTGCACAAAAAGCTTCTCCGCCTCCGCGATCGACCCGAGCACCGACTCGGTCATGCGGTCGTGCAGCAGCGCCGCCACGGCGTCGCTGCGCTCGCCGCCGGCGACGCTGTACGCCGTGCCGCGCTCGATGCGCCGCACCTGGGTCAAGCCGCAATTGCGCGCGATGTCGGTCGCCTTGGACGACCACGGCGAAACAGTGCCGATGCGCGGCACCACGAGGTACAGCGTGCCGCCCGGCGCGGCCTCCGGCACCGGCGCGCCATAGCGCAGCAGGCGCGCGAGCAGCGCCTGTTCCTGCGGCGAGCACGCCGCCTCCAGTTCGACGAAATGGCGGTATTCGGCCACCAGAGCGCGAATGCCGGGCCCGGCCTGCCGCAGCCGCGGCAGCAGCTTGGCAAGGCGGAAATCCGACAGTGCGCGCGCACCGCGGAGCTGCAGCAGCATCACCGCCGCAACTGCGGGTCGGCCAGCCGGCCCCCGATGTACATGGTGCCGCGCAGGTTGCGCAGCTCGGCGTTGATGCGGCCCGAGAGCCCGCCCTTGGCGTCGACGTCGAGCGTGCCGGTGGCATTGAGCAGCCCCGCCGACATGCGCAGGTCGCGGAAGGCGAGCGCGCCGTTGGCGAGCGACACGCTGCCCTGCAGCTCGGAAAACTGCGTGCGCCCGCTGGTCTGCGCGCTGGTGGACTGCAGCGCACGCGAAATGTCGAAGCTGCCAAGCGCGCCCTTGGCCACTTCGAACTCGCCGTCCAGCCGCGCCGACTCGTAGAGCTTCGCGGCGTCAGGCCCGCTCATCGCGTAGCGGCCCTTGGCGCCCAGGCGCCCCTCGGACACCAGCTGCGGCGAGAACACCGCCGCGTTCATGGTGCGCGCCTGCAGCTCGCCCTGCACGCTCCAATTCTCGCCCCACTGGAGGCGCGCGTTGCCCAGCAGCGTGCCGTCGAACGCGCGTCCGTCGAAGGCCGACACCGTCATGCCCCGGCGGTCGGCGCTGCCTTTCATGGCGAACTCGGTGAGCGAAAACTCCTTCAGGAACGGCACCGCGACGTTGCGCGCGCTGACCTCGAAGGTGATGTCGTCGCTGCGCGGCGTGACCAGACCGGTGACGTTCTCGCCCGAGAGCCGGACCGAGAACACCTTGCCGGAATCGCCCACGCTGGCGTCGAAATCCAGCGCCGGCAGCGCGAGCGGCCCCTCCAGCCGGGCGCCGGTCGCGGTCACCCGCGCCATGCGCAGCCGCCCGGGCTTCATGGTGCCGAACAGCATGTCCCCCAGGGCGTCCTGGCGCAGCACCAGGTCGAACAGCTCCACGCGGCCGAAGGCCTTGGCGGTGCCGAACAGCGCGCCGAACTCGGGCACCGCGTGCACCTTGGCGATCTTCACGGTGTCGCCTACCGAGACGCGCGTGAAGCGCACCTCGATGCCGTCGAACACGTACAGGTTGGCCGAGCCGATCTTCACCGGAACGCCGAGCGCCTCGGTGGCCATGGCCTCGTATTCCTTGGTGTCGAGCGGCACGAAATTCGCCACCGTCGCCCCGAGGGCGAGCGTGAGGAACAGGAAGATCGCGACCGGCTTGCCCCACTTCGCCGGCTGTCGCTTGCGCCGGTACGCCGCCGCCACCGTGCCGCCGGCGGTCTCGCCGCGGCTGCGCGCGCGCGCCACCTCGCGCTCGCGATCGCGCAGCGCGCGGCGCGCCTCGGGCGAGAGCTTGCGCTCGTCTTCGGCCACGTCGCCCCTGCCCAGGTCCGCCGAGGAGATCGGGATGTCGCTGTCCTCCTTGCGCCGCGCGGTTTCCTCGCGCTCCTTCCTCTTGCGCTCGGCCTCTTCCTCCTTGCGCCGCGCCTCCTGCTCGCGCTCGCGCTGCTCGGCCTCCTCGCGCAGGCGTGCCTCCTCCTCCTCGCGCTTGCGCTTTTCCTCGGCCTTGCGCGCCTTCCTCTCGGCCTCGTCGCGCTCGCGCTGCACGCGCTCCGCCTCGGCGCGGCCGGCCTCGGCGCGCGCCTGCTTCTCCTCGGCCTCCTTGGCCTTGCGGTCCTCGTCCTCGCGCTGTGAGAACGAGTCGAAATCGGCGAGCAGCGACCCGGACAGCGCATCGGCCTCCGCGGCCGCCTTCTTGTCGGCTTCGGCACGCTCGACGGACTCGACGGCCTCGCGCTCGGCGCGCTCCTTGTCCTCCTGCTCCGCGCGCACGCGGTAGGCCTCGTCGGACTTGCGCCGCGCCTCTTCCTGCTCCCAGCGCTTGGCCTCTTCCTCCTTCTTTTTCTTCGCGTCGGCGTCGCGGCGCTTCTTGTCCTCGGCCTCGCGCGCCAGGCGGATCTGGCGCTGGTGCTCCTCGGCCTCCTTGCGCTCCACGGCCTCGCGCGCCGCGCGGCTGGCTTCCTCGGCGGCGCGCCGCGCGGCTTCCTGGCGCTCGTACTCCTCGCGCGCCTTGTTTTCCTCGGCCTGGCGCTCGCGCTCGCGCTGCAAGCGCGCCTCCTCGGCGCGGCGCTCGGCGTCCTCGCGCGCCTTCTTTTCCTCCTCGTACTTCAGGCGCAGCGCCTCGGCTTCCTCGCGCGCCTTCTTCCCCTCGGCCTCGCGCCGTGCCCGCTCCTCGGCTTCCCGGCGCGTCCTCTCGGCTTCCTCGCGCGCCCGGCGCTCGGCTTCCTCGCGCGCCCGGCGCTCCTCCTCGATCTTGAAGCGCAGCTCCTCGGCTTCTCGCCGCGCCCGCTCGGCCGCCTCGAAGCGCGCGCGTTCGGCGGCCTGCACCTTGTCGCGCGCTTCCTGCGCCGCCCGTTCCTTGGCCAGGCGCTCCATCTCGGCGTTGTCGTGCGCTTCCCGCGCCGCCTTCTCCTTCGCCAGGCGCTCGGCGTCTGCCTTCTCGCGCGCTTCGCGCTCCTGCGCCTCGCGCTCGGCTTGCGCCTTGGCGCGCACCGCCGCCTCAGCCTTCGCCTTGGCCTCGGCTTGCGCCCGTTCCTGCGCCTCGCGCTCGGCGCGCGCGCGCGCCTCGATCTCCGCGCGGGTCTTGCCTTCGGCGGCGGCGGCCATCACCTTCTCGCGCTCGATCTTGGCACGCAGCTCGGCGTCCATGCGCACCTGCTGCGTGCTCATCATGGCGGCCTTCTCCGCGGCTTCCGCTTTCGCCTTCGCCTCGCGCTCGGCGCGCGCGCGCGCTTCCGCCGCCTCGCGCGCCGCCGCCATCGGGTCCTTCGACGTCACGGACGGCGGGCCGGAAGGCACCGACGGCTTCTCCATCGGCGGCGGCGCGCTGAAGATCTGCGTGAAGTCCAGGTCCTCGCCGCTGCCGCCGCCGGCGGGCTTGGCGGCCGGTTTCGCGGCACCCGGCCGCGGGGCGTTCGCCGCGCCGCGTTGCACCGTGCCGGGGGACACCTCGCGGATGAAGCCGTCGGCGTCCATCTTGCCGATCAGGGCGTAGAACTTGTCGTCGGCCGCGCGATCAAATTTCGCGCTAAGCTGCTGCAGGCTCATCTTGCCGTCGATCGCGGCGAGGATCGCGCGGTCGCCGCGCGACAGGTGACTGGTCTTGCCCGACGCTTCCTGCACGCCTTTGCCGGTCTTCGAGTAGATCGCGGTGGGATTCATGGCGTGGGCATCAGGGGCAGCGCCGTATTATAAGCAGTCGCTCATGCGCCGTACCCGCCCCCGCCGGGGGTCTCGACCACGAATACGTCGCCCGCGGCCATCTCGGTGCGGTCGGTCGGGCCAAGCTCGACGCGGCCGCCCCCGGCGCGCTCCACATAGTTGTGCCCGGGCGCGCCGGGCTTGCCCCCCGCCATGCCGTGCGGCGGCACGCTGCGGTGGTTGGACAGGATCGCCGCGGTCATCGGTTCGAGGAAGCGCACGCGCCGCACTGCGCCATGGCCGCCACGGTGCGCGCCCGCGCCCCCCGAGCCCTGGCGGATCTCGAAGCTCTCGAGCAGCACCGGGAAGCGCCACTCCAGCACCTCGGGGTCGGTGAGGCGCGAATTGGTCATGTGCGTCTGCACCACGTCCGTGCCGTCGAAACCCGGACCCGCCCCCGAGCCGCCGGCGATGGTCTCGTAGTACTGGTAGCGCTCGTTGCCGAAGGTGAAGTTGTTCATGGTGCCCTGCGACGCGGCGAGCACGCCGAGCGCGCCGTACAGCGCGTCCGTCACGCACTGCGAGGTTTCGACGTTGCCCGCCACGACCGCCGCGGGGTAGCGCGGATTGAGCATCGAGCCCGCGGGAATGCGCACCTCGAGCGGCTTGAGGCAGCCCGCGTTGAGCGGGATGTCGTCGTCCACCAGCGTGCGGAACACGTACAGCACCGCCGCCATGGCGACCGCCGAGGGCGCGTTGAAATTGTTCGGCAGTTGCGCCGAAGTGCCGGCGAAGTCGATCACCGCGCTGCGCCGGTCGGCGCCGATCGAGATCTGCACGCGGATCTTCGCCCCGTTATCGAGCGGCAGTTCGAACGATCCGTCCTTCAGCACCCCGATCACGCGGCGCACCGATTCCTCGGCGTTGTCCTGCACGTGGCGCATGTAGGCGCGCACCACCTCCAGGCCGAAGTGCGACACCATCTCGCGCAGCGCCTGCACGCCCTTTTCGTTGGCCGCGATCTGCGCCTGCAGGTCGGCGAGGTTCTGCTGCACGTTCCTCACCGGGTACTGGCCCGATGACAGCAGCGCGATGGTCTCCTGCTCCCGGAACCGCCCCTGCTCGACGAGGAGGAAATTGTCGATCAGGACCCCTTCCTCCTCCACCGTCTTCGAATCCGGCGGCATCGAGCCGGGCGTGATGCCGCCGATGTCGGCGTGGTGCCCGCGCGAACCGACGTAAAAGAGAATCTCCCTGCCCGGGTCGTCGAACACCGGCGTGATCACCGTGACATCGGGCAGGTGCGTGCCGCCGTTGTAGGGTGCGTTGAGCACGTACACGTTCCCGGGCTTCATCCTCCCGGCGTTCTCCCGGATCACCGTCTTGATCGACTCGCCCATCGAGCCCAGGTGCACCGGCATGTGCGGCGCATTGGCGATGAGATGCCCCTCGGCGTCGAACAGCGCGCAGGAAAAATCCAGCCGCTCCTTGATGTTCACCGAATAGGCCGTGTTCTGCAGCCGCAAGCCCATCTGCTCGGCGATCGACATGTACAGATTGTTGAAGATCTCCAGCATCACCGGATCGGCCTGGGTGCCGATCGCCACGCGCTGCTCGCGCGGCACCACGCGATCCAGAACGAGGTGGTCGAGTTGCGTCACGGTGGCGCGCCAGCCGGGCTCGACGACCGTCGTCGCATTGGCCTCGGCAATGATCGCCGGGCCGGACACCTGGTCGCCGGGACCCAGCTTCTCGCGCCGATAGAGGGGCGTCTCGTGCCAGCGCCCCCCCGTGTACATACTCACTCGGGTTTCCTCGATCGCCCCGTTTCCGCCTTTTCCTTTGGAAACGGGGCGAAAGCTTTCCCCGGCGCTCAGCGCCTCCACCGAGACCGCTTCGACGATGAGCCCCTTCCCCGGCATGAGGAAGGAGAACTGCTTTCGGTAGGCTGATTCAAACGCCGCCGTCATATCGGCCACAGAGCCGTAATGAACGATCAGCGCCGTGTCGGTGCCTTCATACTTCAAGTGGACACGGCGGATCACGCGGACGCGACCTCGCTCGACGCCTTGGGCGACGAGCTCGTCCATCGCGGCGTTCGCCAGCAGATCGAGATCCTGCTCCAGGGAGGCGGAGCCCAGCTTGGCTTCGACGGCTTTCTCGCGCATCTCCACTTGGTCCGCCAACCCCATGCCATACGCCGACAGCACGCCCGCGAGCGGATGGATGAACACCTTGGTCATCGCCAGCGCGTCCGCCACCAGGCAGGCGTGCTGCCCCGCCGCGCCGCCAAAGCAGCACAGCGTGTATTCGGTGACGTCGTGCCCGCGCTGCACCGAGATGTGCTTGATGGCGTTGGCCATGTTGCCCACTGCGATCTGCAGGAATCCCTCGGCCACGGCTTCGGGCGCGCGGCCGTCGCCGATGGTCCCGGCCAGCGCGGCGAACTTCTGCTTCACCACGCCCGCATCGAGCGCCTCGTCGCCGTCCTTGCCGAAGACGTGCGGGAAGTACCCGGGCTGGATCTTGCCCAGCATCACGTTGGCGTCGGTCACCGCGAGCGGCCCGTCGCGCCGGTAGCTCGCCGGCCCCGGAT
>Ga0209705_10000286_pt1 | contig 26526 bp, 24 predicted proteins | sample PPLLaktember2015_5_FD_187262 | JGI IMG/M metagenome (GOLD analysis project Ga0209705, IMG submission 187262) | Freshwater sediment microbial communities from Prairie Pothole Lake near Jamestown, North Dakota, USA - PPLs Lake P8 Core (1) Depth... | ecosystem: Environmental > Aquatic > Freshwater... | reverse complement strand
CTCGTGGCGGACAAACCCGAAACGGAGAAACAAATGAGCAACGTGACCATGCGTCAGATGCTGGAGGCCGGCGTGCATTTCGGCCACCAGACGCGGTACTGGCATCCCAAGATGCGCCCCTATATTTTCGGTGAGCGCAACAAGATCTACATCATCAACCTCGAAAAAACCCTGCCGCTGTTCAACGAGGCAATGAGTTTCCTCGGCAAGCTGGCGGCCAACAAGGGCACGATCCTGTTCGTCGGCACCAAGCGCCAGACCGGCGAGATTCTCAGCGTCGAAGCGGCCCGTTGCGGCATGCCGTACGTCGACCACCGCTGGCTCGGCGGCATGCTGACCAACTACCGCACGGTGAAGAAATCCATCGAGCGCCTTAAGTCCCTCGAAGCCATGCAGCAAGACGGCAGCCTCGAGAAAGTCAGCAAGAAAGAAGCGTTGATGCTGACGCGCGAGCTCGAGAAGCTCAATCGCTCGCTCGGCGGTATCAAGGAAATGGTGGGCCTGCCCGACGCATTGTTCGTGATCGACGTCGGCCACGAATACATCGCCGTGTCCGAGGCCAACAAGCTTGGTATTCCGGTGGTCGGTGTGGTCGACACCAACTGCAAGCCGGATGGTGTGGACTATGTGATTCCGGGCAATGACGATGCGATCCGTGCCATCCGCCTGTATGCGGGCGGCGCCGCCGATGCGATTCTCGACGGCCGCAAGACCGGCATCACGCTGCCGCCCGGTGATTCCGAGGATTTCATCGAAGTCCGGGAAGAGCCGAAGATCAAGGTTGCGGCCAAAAAGAAACCCGCCGCCAAGGCTGCCGCTGGCGAGTCCGTGACCGAAAGCGACACGGCGGATGCCGAGAAGCCGAAAGCCAAGGCCGGTGCAAGCCGCGCCAAGGCCAAATCCGACACGGCCGAGTAAGCGAAAAAAAGGGGGGCTTTGCCCCCTTTTCTTCGAAGCAGGCGCCGTTGCCGCCTATTTCCGGATTCAGAATATTTTTGGAGTACCCATGGCAATTTCAGCTGCACAAGTAAAGGAGCTTCGGGAGCGTACCGGGCTCGGCATGATGGAATGCAAGAGCGCCCTGACGGAAACCCAGGGCGACATGAACGCCGCGATCGATCTGCTGCGCAAGAAGGCGGGCTCGAAAGTGGAGAAGAAGGCCGGGCGCACTGCCGCCGAGGGCGCGGTGGGTGTCTATTTGAGCCCCGACCGTAAACTGGCCGTGATGGCCGAGGTCAACTCCGAAACCGACTTTGTGGCCAAAGGCGATGACTTTCAGGCGTTCGCGAACGCCGTGGCCGCGGCCATCGCCAAGCACAGCCCGGCGGACGTGAGCGCGGTGGCCGAGATCAAGCTCGACAGCGGCGAGAGCGTGGCCAAAGTGCGCGAGGGTCTGGTCGCCAAGCTCGGCGAGAACATCGGTGTGCGGCGTTTCGTGCGTCTCGCGGCCAAGACCGGACAGGTGGCGAGCTACGTGCACGGACGCAAGATCGGCGTATTGGTGGAAATCAGCGGTGGCGACGAAGCGCTTGGCCGGGATATCGCCATGCACATCGCTGCGAGCCGTCCGGAATGCGTTTCCCGCGAGCAGGTCCCGGCCGAGTTGATTGCCAAGGAGAAGGAGATCTTCAGCGCCCAGGCCGCGGAGAGCGGCAAGCCGGCCGACATTATCGAAAAAATGGTCACCGGCCGCATCAACAAGTACCTCGGCGAGATCACGCTGCTCGGCCAGCCGTTCGTGAAAGACCCGGAGACCACGGTGGAGAAACTGCTCAAGAAGGCGAACGCCACGGTCACCGGTTTCACGCGTTATGAGGTCGGCGAGGGTATCGAGAAGAAGTCCGGCGATTTTGCCGCCGAGGTGATGGCGCAGGTCAAGGGAGGCTGATCCCTTGGCCGGCGAGCCCCAGCAGCGGACCCGACGCGCCGCCTATCGCCGTATCCTGCTCAAACTGAGCGGCGAGGCGCTTATGGGCGAGGATGCCTACGGCATCAATCGCGATGTGTTGGCGCGTGTCACCGCCGAGCTGCGCGAGGTCATGGCGACCGGCGTGGAGCTGGCGCTGGTGGTGGGCGGCGGCAATTTCTTTCGCGGTGTCTCGGTTGGCGCGCAGGGCATGGACCGCGCCCAGGCCGACTACATGGGCATGCTCGCGACCGTCATGAATGCGCTTGCCCTGCAGGATGCCTTCGAAAAGAATGGCGTGCCGACCGCCGTGCTCTCCGGACTCGCCGTCGCCGGGGTGGTCGAGGGCTACTCGCGCCGCGCCGCGCTCGCCCATCTTGCCGCCGGGCGCGTGCTGATTTTCGCCGCCGGGACCGGCAACCCGTTTTTTACCACCGATACGGCGGCCAGCCTGCGCGGGCTCGAGATCGGCGCCGATCTCGTGCTCAAGGCCACCAAGGTGGATGGTGTGTACGATCGCGATCCCATGAAGCACAAGGATGCGGTGCGCTACGAGCGCGTCACGTACGACGAAGCGCTGGCCAAGCGCCTGGGCGTGATGGACGCGACCGCCCTGGCCCTGTGCCGGGAACAAAACCTTCCCCTGCGAGTCTTCAGTATCAACAAGCCGGGCAGCCTGTTGCGCATCGTGCTCGGCGAGAACGAAGGCACGTTGGTCCAACGCGGAGACTGAGCCATGTCCGAGGTCATCAACAAGATCAACAAAGATGCAGAAGGGCGCATGAAGAAGTCGCTCGACACGCTCAAGCACGGCATCGAGAAAATCCGTACCGGGCGTGCCAACCCGGCGCTGCTCGAAAACATCAGTGTCGAGTACTATGGTTCACGCACGCCGCTCAGCCAGGTGGCCAGCGTCTCGGTGGCCGACGCCCGCACCCTCAGCGTGACGCCCTGGGACAAGACGATGGTGCAGCCGATCGAAAAGGCCATTATGGAATCCGGACTCGGACTGAATCCCAACACCTCAGGCCAGGTGATCCGCGTGCCGCTCCCGGCGTTGACGGAAGAGCGTCGCAAGGAATTCGGCAAGCTGGTGCGCAAAGAAGGCGAAGAAGCCAAAATCGCCGTGCGCAATGTGCGACGCGACGCCCTGCAGCATTTGAAAGACGCACTGAAGAAAAAAGAGATCGCCGAAGACGAGGAAAAGCGCGCCGAAGAAGCGATGCAGAAACTTACCGACCGCCACGTTGCCGAGATCGACAAGCTGGTGGCGGGTAAAGAGCAGGAACTTCTGGCTGTGTGAGAGTGGCGCGTTCGCCCTCAATCGCATCCCATCCGTATGAGTGACTCTCCCCACATCGTGAGCACCACGAGTGCCGTGCCTGCACTGAGCACGCTGCCGCAGCATGTGGCGGTGATTATGGATGGCAATGGCCGGTGGGCGAAGGGCCGTGGCCTGCCGCGAATCGCCGGACATCGCAAGGGCGTCGAGGCGGTGCGCGAACTGGTGACGGCCTGCGGCGAATTGAAAATCCCTTATCTCACGCTGTTCGCGTTCTCGAGCGAGAATTGGCGACGCCCGGAAACCGAGGTGCGGCTGTTGCTTGAACTGTTTCTCATGGCGCTCGACAAGGAAGTGAAAAAGCTGCATACAAGCAAGGTGCGATTTCGCGTAATTGGCGACATCGAGCGCTTCGGCCCCAAGCTCGGCGCGCGCATTCAGCACGCCGAGGCACTCACGAGCGACAACCAGAGCCTGACGCTCACCATTGCCGCGAATTACGGTGGCCGCTGGGACATCGCCCAGGCCAGCAAGGCGCTGGCGCGCGAGGCCGCCGCCGGCCGGCTCGATCCGGAATCGATCACGCCCGAAAGTCTCGAACCGTACCTGAGCATGGCGGGCATCCCGGAGCCGGACCTGTTCGTTCGTACCGGCGGCGAACAGCGCATCAGCAATTTCCTGCTCTGGCAGCTTGCCTATACCGAACTTTATTTCACGCCGGTCCTGTGGCCGGATTTCGACCGCGCACAGTTCCAGCAGGCACTGGCTTCGTTTGCCAGCCGGCAGCGCCGTTTCGGCCAGACCGGTGATCAGGTCGAGGCGCACCAGGCCGGGCCGGCGGCGCGCGCCGGAAACGGGTCACATGCTTAAGCAGCGCATTCTTACTGCCCTGGTCTTGATCGTGCTCACGGTCTGGGCATTGTTTGCCTGGCCACAGCCGGCATTCGCCGCTTTTCTGGGTGTTTTCATTCTGGTCGGTGCATGGGAGTGGACCGCGCTTTGCGGCCTGCAAAAACTGACGGTGCGTCTTGCCTACGTGGCGCTGATTGGCGTGGTCGGCGGAGTACTGGCGGCATCACCCGTGCAACTGGCCACGCCGTCATTGGTGTGGCCGGTGCTGGCCGCGGTCGTCCTCTGGTGGCTGTGGGCGTTTATCGAACTTCTCGCCTATCTGGATGCGCGCCAGGGTTTTCTGGCGTCGTTGCCCGGCAAGTTGTTGAGCGGATTTTTTCTGCTCCTGCCGGCCTGGATCGTGCCACTGGTGTTGCGCGAGCTGCCACACGCCAGCCTGCCCGACGGCCGGTGGCTCACGCTCTATCTGCTCGGGATCGTGTGGGTGGCCGATAGCGGAGCGTATTTTGCCGGACACCGATGGGGCAAAACCAAGCTCGCGCCGCATGTGAGCCCGGGCAAGACCTGGGAAGGTGTTGCTGGTGGACTGGCCGCGGTTTTTGCTCTGGCGCTGACGGCAGGTGTGTTCGGCTGGCGTTTTGCCGGTAACGAATTGGTCGCGTGGATTGCGTTGTCACTGGCCACGGCATTTGTTTCCGTGTTCGGTGACCTGTTCGAAAGTCGCGCCAAGCGTGCGGCTGGCGTCAAGGACAGCGGCACGCTCTTTCCGGGTCATGGCGGTGTGCTCGATCGCATCGATGCCTACACCGCGGCCGCGCCGCTGTTCACGCTGACCTGGCTGTTGTGGCAGGCGCCAACGGGAGGATTGTGATGCGCGCGTCGGCGAGACTCGATTCCGCGGGCATCTTGCCCGAAAGCCGGCTGAAAGGCGTCACGATCCTCGGAGCCACCGGTTCGATCGGCGTCAATACGCTGGATGTGCTGGCGCGTCACCCGCAGCGCTATCGAGTCGTGGCGCTCACCGCCAACACCCAGGTGGAACGTCTGTTCGAGCAATGCCAGCGTTTTCGTCCGGAAAAAGCGGTGCTGCGCGATCCTGCCGCCGCGGCCCAGCTTGAGAAGATGGTGCGGCAAGCCGGGCTAGCCACTCAGGTGCTGGCCGGCCCGGCAGCACTGGAGTTGGTGGCGCGCGATCCGGGCAGTGATATCGTGATGGCCGCGATTGTCGGTGCCGCCGGGCTGCTGCCGGTGCTGGAGGCGGTGCGTGCCGGAAAGCGCGTGCTGCTGGCCAACAAGGAACCGATCGTCATGTCCGGTCCGGTTTTGATGCAGGCGGCGCGCGCGAGTGGCGCCGAGATTCTGCCGATCGACAGCGAACACAACGCCATCTTCCAGTGCATGCCGGCCGGTTACCGCACCGGCGACAAACCGGCCGGCGTGCGCCGCATTCTGCTGACCTGCTCGGGTGGGCCGTTCCTCAACACGCCGATCGATGCGCTCCGGAAGGTGACCCCGGACGCGGCCTGTGCGCATCCGCGCTGGGCGATGGGCCGCAAGATCTCGGTGGATTCCGCCACGCTAATGAACAAGGGGCTTGAGCTGATCGAGGCCTGCCGTCTGTTCGATGTCACGCCCGAGCAGGTGCAGATCGTGATTCACCCGCAGAGCGTGATTCATTCCATGGTCGAGTACACCGACGGGTCGGTGCTCGCGCAACTCGGCAACCCCGACATGCGCACGCCGATCGCGCATGCGCTCGCCTGGCCGGAACGCATCGAGTCCGGCGTCCGCCAACTCGATCTGTTTGACATCGCGCGCCTGGATTTCGCGCCGCCCGATCTCGCGCGCTTTCCCTGCCTGTCCCTGGCGCAGGCCGCGGCACGCGCCGGCGGCACGGCGCCGGCGATCCTGAATGCGGCCAACGAGGTGGCGGTGAATGCCTTTCTGGAAAGCCGCATTCGGTTCACCGACATCGCCGGTGTGATCGAACATGCCCTCGCCACCGTGCGCGTGAGCGACGATGCCACGCTTGAATCCGTTCTCGCGTCAGACGCGCTCGCCCGCGAGGCGGCCGGGCAATTTATTGCTTCCCAGGACGGCGGGCCATGATCAGCTTCCTCTACACCATCATCGCGTTTGTGGCGGCGATCAGCATTCTGGTCGTGGTGCACGAGTTCGGGCATTACTGGGTAGCACGCCGCATGGGCGTCAAGGTGCTGCGCTTCTCGCTCGGCTTCGGAAAACCACTTTGGATGCGGCGCTTCGGACGTGACCAGACGGAGTGGGTGCTTGCCGCCATTCCGCTTGGCGGTTATGTGAAGATGCTGGATGAGCACGAAGGCGAGGTCGCGAAACAGGATTTGCCGCGCGCCTTCAATCGTCAGTCCACGCCGAAACGCGTGGCGATTGTCGTGGCCGGCCCGCTTTTCAATTTTCTGTTTGCGATCCTCGCCTATACCATCCTGAATATGGCCGGCGTGGAAGGAATGCGGCCGGTTGTCGGCAAAGTGGCGGAGAATTCGCTGGCGCAGCAGGCCGGCTTCCGCGCGGGTGACGAGTTTATTACGATCGACGACTACAAGGTTCAGAGCTGGGATCAGCGCCGTCTGTATCTTTATGAAAAGGCGCTTGATCGCGCCACGGTCCGATTTACCGTGCGTGATCAGGATGGTCGGGTGCACGAACGCAATCTGGACCTGTCGTCCTTGTCCGCCGCGGACGTCGGTGCCGGTTTGCTGGAAAGGCAGATCGGAATGTCTCCATCGTTGCCGGAAGTTTCGCCGGTGATCGGGACCCTGGATGAGCGCGGCGCGGCCGCACAGGCAGGCCTTCAGGTGGGTGACCGCATCGTCGCCATCGACGGTCGTGCCGTGCAGACCTGGCAGGATATGGTGAAGGAAGTGAGCGCCCGGCCCGGCGAATCGTTGCGTCTGCGCGTGGACCGCAATGGATCGGTACAGGAGTTCAGTGTTACGCCGCAGCTGGTCGAGAGTGGGGGACAGCGTCTCGGGCGCATTGGCGTCGGCGTGCGTCTGCCGGAATTGCCGGCGGAACTGCTCGTGGTAGTGCGGTATACGCCGCTCGCTGCGCTGGCCGATGGCGTCGAAACCACCTGGCGCATGTCGGCGCTCACCCTCAAGATGCTGGTCAAGATGCTCAAGCTCGAAGTGTCGACCCAGACCATCAGCGGGCCGCTGACCATCGCCCAGTACGCCGGCGCGTCGGCACAGATCGGGCTCGACCGCTTTGTCATGTTCCTGGCGGTGGTGAGCATCAGTCTCGGAGTGCTCAATCTGTTGCCGATCCCGGTGCTGGACGGCGGGCATCTGCTGATTTATCTCATCGAGGGCATCCAGCGCCGGCCGTTGTCCGAAGCCGCGTTGTACTGGGGCCAGCAGATCGGCATCGCCCTGCTGGTCGCCCTCATGGCCTTGGCCTTTTATAACGATTTCATGCGCCTTCTGTATTGATCGCTCTCGAGAATGAAAAAAACGATAACACTCCTGCTGGCCTGCCTGCTGCCAGCGCCGCTGGCGCAGGCCATCGAAAACTTCCTCGTGCAGGATATCCGTGTCGAGGGCCTGCAACGCATTGCGCCCGGCACGGTCTTCAATTACCTGCCGGTCAAGGTTGGCGATACCCTCACTGACCTGAGCGCGCGTGACGCCATTGCGGCATTGTTCAAGACCGGTTTCTTTCTGGACGTGCGTCTTGAGCGCAGCGGCAATCTGCTGATCGTGCATGTCACCGAGCGTCCTTCGATTGACAGCATCCAGATCAGCGGCACGAAGGATATCGAGGAGAAGACGCTGCTCACGAGCCTGAAGGAACTCGGGTTGGCGGAAGGCCGCGTGTTCAACAGCTCCCTGCTCGACAAGACCGAACAGGAGCTCAAGCGCCAGTACTTCAGCCGTGGACGTTACGCGGTGAGTGTGAAGACTACCGTGACCCCGCTCGAGCGTAATCGGGTCGGCATTCGTATCGATGTTGCCGAAGGCGAAGTGACGAAGATACGCGGCATCACCATCGCCGGAAACCGTGTCTTCAAGGATAGCGTATTGCGCAAGACTTTTTCCCTGAGTACGCCGACCTTGTTCAGTTTCTACACCAAGAACGACCAGTATTCCAAGCAACAACTCGCCGCCGATCTGGAGAGCCTGCGCAATTTCTACCAGAACCAGGGTTACCTCGACTTTACCATCGACTCCACGCAGGTATCGATCACGCCGGACAAGCAGGATATCTATGTCACGGTGAATATCACGGAAGGCCAGAAGTATGCGGTGACAGACGTCAAGCTGGGGGGAAAGCTGATTCTGCCGGAAGCGGAATTGCGCCGGCTGATCAGCGTCAAGACGGGCGACGTGTTCTCGCGCCAGGAGGTCACGGACAGCAGCAAACGCCTCAGCGATCGGTTGGGCAACGATGGATATGCCTTTGCCAATGTCAACGCCGTGCCGGATATCAATCGCGACAACGGCACGGTGGCCTTCACCTTCTTCATTGATCCTGGCCAACGTGTGTACGTACGACGCGTGAATTTCAGCGGCAACTTGGCGACCAATGACGTGGTATTGCGGCGCGAAATGCGCCAACTCGAAGGCGCCTGGTTCTCGACGGAAAAAGTGCAGCGTTCGCGTGTGCGCCTGCAACGCCTTGGGTTCTTCGAGGATGTGAACATCGAGACGCCGCCGGTGACGGGTTCGCCGGACCAGGTCGACATCAACGTCAGCGTCAAAGAGCGTCTGGTCAATAATTTCATGTTCGGTATCGGTTACTCCGACGCCGATGGCGCGCTGATTAATGCCAGCATGAACTTCAAGAATTTCCTTGGTACCGGCAAGGAGGTCGCCTTGAGTGCCGACAACAGCAGTGTGAACCGGCACATCAATCTCAGCTACATCGACCCTTACTACACCGCTGATGGCATCAGCCGCAGTTTCAGTCTCTATTCGACGCGCACCGATGCGGCGGCAGCCGACACCGCCCCCTACACCTCGAACACTGACGGTATTGGCGTCGGGTATGGCATACCGATCAGCGAGGAGCACTCGCTGAACTTCGGGCTGGCCTACGAACGTATCGAACTGCAAGTCAACGCCGTTACCGGCTCGAAGGTTGCGCAAGACTTTGTCACCGCCAACGGCGACATGAACAGCCTTTTCAAGGCCACGCTTGGCTGGGCGCGTGATACCCTGGATAGTCCGATCTTTCCAAACAGCGGCACGCAACAACGCGCTTCGGCGGAAGTCACTATGCCGGGAGGAGATCTGGAATATTATCGGCTCAGTTACACCGCCAGTGCCTATGTTCCGCTGACCAAGAGCCTCACCTACAAGCTCAAGGGCAGCCTCGATTACGGCGATGGCTACGGCGAAAGCCAGACATTGCCATTCTACAAGAACTTCTATGCCGGTGGCAGCAGCAGCGTGCGCGGTTACCGCTCGCGCTCACTCGGCCCCCAGGACAGCGGTTGTGTTCCGACGGCGACCATCCTCTGCGATCCGACGTTACCAATCGGTGGCAGCAAAAGAGTATTGGGCAATACCGAACTGCTTTTCCCTTTTCCGGGCATGGCCGACAACAAGGCCATGCGCTTGAGTGTGTTTGTCGATGGCGGTATGGTGTACGGGCCGGACCAGGACATCGATCTGGGCGAATTGCGCTATGCCGCAGGGGCGGCATTCAACTGGTTCTCGCCGATCGGGCCGCTCAGCATAAGTTACGCGTTCCCGCTGAACGACCAGCCCGGAGATAGGACTGAAGCTGTGCAGTTCACCCTTGGCCAGTCGTTCCGGTAATAAGGATGACGAAGCTTTCACACATGAATCTAGATTGCGCACCCCGCCGTCTGTGCCTATTTCTGCTCCTGCCGCTGTTGATTTTGTCCGCCGCTCCGGCTTTCGCCGAACTCAAGATCGGTTATGTGAATGCGGTTCGCGTCATCGAGGAAGCCCCGCAGGGTGTAGCGGCTCTCAAGAAGCTCGAAACCGAGTTTGGCCCGCGCGACAAGGAGCTTGTCAGCCTGCAGAACCGGATTCGTCAAGTCGATGAAGAATTGTTGCGGAGTGTGCCGGCCCTGAAAGATGCCGACCGGCGCATGCGGGAACGTGAAATTCTCACGCTCAAGCGCGAGCTCAAACGTGCGACCCAGGAGTTCCGTGAGGATTACAACCAGCGCCGCAATGAGGAGCTGGCGGTGTTGCAGCAGGTTGTGCGCAAGGCGATCCTGGAAATTGCCAAGCAGGAGAAATACGACCTCGTTCTGCACGAAGGGACGGTGTACGCGAGCGACAGCATCGACATCACCGAAAAGGTTCTGAAGAAACTCGGAAAGCCATAGACGGGTGGAACATGGGAGCGACACTGGCAGAACTCGCTCGCCGTTGTCACGGCGAGCTGCGCGGCGACCCTGATCTTCTTGTGGAGCGGGTTGCGACCCTGGAGGCAGCAGGACCGCGCGATATCGCATTTATAGCCGGGAAGAAATACCAGGCACAGCTTGCCTCGACCCGTGCCGGCGCCGTTGTGCTCGACCCCACGGATGCCGGACAGTTTTCGGGGAATGCGCTGCTCAGCGAGAATCCACGGCTCTGCTTCACGCGGATCGCGGCCATATTGCATCCACCGTTGCGGCCGCCGGCGGGTCGTCACGCCAGCGCGGTGGTCGATACATCCGCCGTCGTGGCGGCTGATGCAGCGATCGGGCCACATGCGGTTATTGAGGCAGGCGCGCGCATCGGGGGCGGTGTGGTGATTGGCGCCGGCTGCCACGTCGGCGCAGGCGCCGTGGTCGGAGCCGGGACATGGCTGCATGCGCATGTTGCCGTCGGTGCTCACTGCGTGCTCGGTGAACGTTGCATCGTGCACCCCGGCGCGGTCATCGGCAGTGACGGATTTGGTTATGCGCGCGACGGCGTGCGTTGGGAAAAGACTCCGCAGATCGGGCGAGTCGTGATAGGTGATGATGTGGAGATTGGCGCGAACACCACGATCGATCGCGGTGCACTGGACGACACGGTGATCGAGCGCGGCGTTAAGCTCGACAACCTCATCCAGATCGCCCACAACGTGCACATCGGCGAAGACACGGCCATTGCCGCCTGCGTGGGCATTGCCGGCAGTACACGGATTGGCCGGCGCTGCACCCTTGCTGGCCAGGTCGGCGTTGTCGGACACATTGAAATCGCGGATGATGTGCATATCACCGGCGCCGCCGTGGTTTCGCACACGATCCGCGAACCCGGAACGTACTCATCCGGTACGCCGCTTGAGACCTATCAGAGCTGGCTCAAGAATGCGGTCCGCATGCGCCAGTTGGACGACATGGCGCGGCGCCTGAAGAAGCTTGAACAAAAACAGTCCGCACTTCCCGAGGGAGGAAATGTTGAAGAATAGTATTGATATTCACAAGGTACTGAAGATACTGCCGCATCGTTTTCCGTTCCTGCTCATCGATCGGGTACTGGATTACACCAAGGGCGAGTCGCTTACCGCGATCAAGAATGTGACCATCAACGAGCCGTTCTTCACCGGGCATTTTCCGAACCGTCCGGTGATGCCCGGTGTGCTTGTGATCGAAGCCATGGCCCAGGCCTGCGGCATCCTGACCCATGTGTCCGATGAAACCCAGGCCACCGAGAAGGGCGTCTTCCTGTTCGTGGGCATCGACAAGGCGCGTTTCAAGCGCCAGGTGGAGCCGGGCGACCAGCTGCGTTTTGAGGTCAGGATCACCCGCAGGATGCGCGGCATCTGGATGTATCAAGGCAGCGCTTATGTCGGCGAGGAACTGGCCTGCTCGGCGGAACTTATGTGCACCTACAAGGATTTCGAATAAGTGATCCACCCGCAAGCGATCATCGATCCGCGCGCCAGGCTCGGGAAGGATGTGCAGGTCGGCGCGTTTTCCATTATTGGCCCGGAAGTGGAGATTGGCGACGGCACCTGGATCGGCCCGCACGTGGTCATCAACGGCCCGACGCGCATCGGTGCCGGCAACAAGATCTTCCAGTTCAGCTCCATCGGCGAGGCGCCGCAGGACCTGAAATATGCCGGTGAGCCCACCCGTCTGGAGATTGGCGATCGCAATGTCATTCGCGAGTGCTGCACCTTCAGCCGCGGCACCCCCGGCGGTGGCGGACTCACCCGCGTCGGCAGCGACAGCCTGTTCATGGCCTATGTGCATATCGCCCATGATTGCCGGGTCGGTGATCGCGTGATTTTCGCCAACAACGCCAGCCTCGCCGGGCATGTCGAGGTCGGCGATCAGGCAATCCTCGGTGGCTTTACCGGCATCCACCAGTTCTGCAAAGTCGGTGCGCATGTCATGACCGGCATTGCTACCGTCGCTTTCAAGGATATCCCCCCGTATCTTATGGTATACGGCAACACCGCCAAGCCGTACGGCCTCAACGTGCGTGGCCTGAAACGGCGTGGATTCTCGGATGCCGCCATCCGTGGACTGAAGGATGCCTACAAGACCGTCTACCGCTCTGGCCTGACCGTAGAACAGGCGCTGCAGAAACTCGTGCCGCTCAGCAATCAGTATCCGGAAATTGCCGTTTTTACTGATTTTATCCGGAACGCTGAGCGCGGCGTTATCCGTTGACAGGGGTTGCGATGGATATGCACCAGCCCCCGGCCGGGCGATCACCTGGCCGGGCAGAGTCAAAACGCCCCGTGCGTATCGGCATCATCGCCGGTGAGGCCTCCGGCGATCTTCTGGGTGCGCGGCTGATGCGGGCGCTCAAGCGCCATCTTCCGCAGGCGCGCTTCGAGGGCATCGGCGGTTCGGAAATGCTGGCCGAGGGCTGTATCAGCCTGTTCCCCATGGAGAGGTTATCGGTCCTCGGTCTCACCGAAATTCTGGGTCATTACCTCGAGTTACGCCGCCTGCGCAAACAACTTATTGCGCACTTCCTGGCCGATCCGCCGGATATTTTCATCGGCGTCGACTCGCCGGGATTCAATCTCGGCGTGGAGGAACAACTACGGCAGCGGGGCATTGTCACGGTGCATTACGTCAGCCCCCAGGTCTGGGCGTGGCGCACCTGGCGCGTGAAAAAGATCCGGCGCGCGGTGGATCGCATGCTGGTGATGTTTCCGTTCGAACAGGGTTTCTATGCGCAACACGATGTGGACGCCACCTTTGTCGGACATCCACTTGCGGACGAGATCCGCGGCGACGACGATCCGCGTCCACACCGCGACCGGCTGAAGCTCGAGCTCGACCGGCAAACCGTGGCGCTGCTGCCGGGAAGCCGGGTGAGTGAACTCAAGGCGCTGGCCGACGTGTTTGTAAAAACCAGCCAGTGGCTGCACACGCGTCATCCGGATATGCAATTCATCATTCCATTCGTAAATCGCCGCACCCGGGTGTTGTTCGAAGAAGCAATCCGACGCCACCAGGCATGGGACTTGCCGATCACAAGATTCCACGGACATTCCCGTGATGCCATGGCCGCGGCGGACGTCGTGCTGCTTGCTTCCGGCACGGCGACGCTCGAAGCGCTGTTATTGCGTCGTTTGATGGTCGTGACCTATCGGGTATCGCGTCTAAGTTACTGGCTGATGCGCGCTTTCTCGCATATCACGCTTTACGCCATGCCGAACAACCTCGCTGGACGTCATCTGGTGCCGGAGCTTCTCCAGAATGAGGCGACGCCGGAAATGCTTGGTGCGGCCGTGGAGCGCTATCTCGGCCGCCCCCTGTACGCGCGCGAGGTGCTCAAGGAATTCGAGATCCTGTCTGCACGCCTGCGTGGCAATGCCAGCGAGCGGGCGGCATGTGCGGTGCTGGAGTTGTTGCCAACGAACGTCTCGCCGACGGGAGCACCGCCATGAGCGGCGAAACACCATCAGATCCGACTGCATACATTGCGGAGCTGGATGTGCTGGTGGCGGGCGTGGATGAGGCGGGGCGCGGTCCACTCGCCGGACCGGTGGTGGCGGCTGCCGTCATACTCGATGTTTTGCATCCGATTACAGGGCTGGCCGATTCAAAGACGCTCAGCGAAGCTCGTCGCGATGAACTTGCCGGTCAAATTCGGATCCATGCGTCGGCTTGGGCCCTGGGCATGGCGTCGGTGGAGGAAATCGACCGGCTGAATATCCTGCAGGCCACGCTGCTGGCGATGCAGCGCGCGGTGCAGGGCCTTGCCATGACTCCAGCGCTTGTTCTCGTCGATGGCAACTGCGCCCCTCGGCTTTCCTGCCCGGTACGTACGGTGGTACGCGGCGATGCTACCGTAAAGGCAATTTCAGCGGCCTCGATCCTGGCCAAAGTTGCGCGTGACGCCATGCTGCGTGACCTGGATCGCCAATATCCTGGCTATGGATTTTCCCGCCACAAGGGGTACCCGACCGTTGAACATCTGCGGGCATTGGAAGGTCTCGGTCCATCCGCCGTACATCGCACAAGCTTTGCACCCGTCAGGCGTCTGATAGGAAAATAGTACATATTAAACAATAATATACAATTTATATTTGTAGTTGATTCGAGTCAGCTTTCCGTCCAGTTATTCCTTTCCACAACCGGACATTTGGGGTGAAATAGCCGCCGTGAGCACGCCGTTCGTCCATTTGCATCTTCATTCCGAATATTCGCTGTCGGACGGGATTGTGCGCATTGAAGAGTTGGTTGGCGCGGCGGCGGCGGCGCACATGCCGGCCGTGGCACTGACCGATCTGGCCAATCTGTTCGGTGCCGTCAAATTCTTCCAGAAAGCGATCAAGGCCGGCGTCAAGCCGATTGTGGGCAGCGACGTGTGGCTGGAGAACCCTGCGGACCGAAACAAACCATATCGTCTGGTACTGCTCTGCCAGAACCGCCAGGGCTATCTCAATCTCAACCAGCTGCTCACGCGCGCGTATACCGAAGGCCAGCATGCCGGCCGCCCCTGCATCCAGCGTGAATGGTTCACCGGTCATAGTGATGGCCTCGTTGCCTTGTCTGCCGCCCTGGATGGCGATATCGGCCAGGCACTCGTCAGCGGACACGCTGAACTGGCCGATCGACTCGCACATGAGTATCAGCAGTGGTTCCCCGATCGGTTTTACCTGGAGCTGCAACGTACCGGTCGCCCGCTCCAGGAGGAGTATGTGCACGCGTCCGTGGCGTTGGCCGCGCGACTCGGGCTGCCGGTGGTGGCCACTAATCCGGTGCAGTTTCTGAAGGCCGACGAATTTGAAGCACACGAGGTCCGCGTTTGTATCCAGGACAGCCGCGTCCTGACCGACAGTCGTCGCCCGCACCTCTTCACGCGCGAGCAGTATTTCCGTTCGGCGGAGGAGATGGCGGAACTATTTCAGGACATTCCCGAGGCACTGGCGAATACGGTCGAGATCGCACGCCGCTGCAATTTTCGCCTTGAGTTCGGGCGTTACTTTCTGCCGGATTTCCCGCTGCCGCCCGGACAGGATGTCGAACGGGTGCTGCGCGCCAATGCACAGGCGGGACTGGAGGAGAGGCTCCGGCGGATCAATCCGGACAACGATCCGGCGCGCCGCAAGCAATACGAGGACCGTCTCGGGCTCGAGCTCGGTGTCATCATCCAGATGGGTTTTTCCGGCTACTTCTTGATCGTCGCGGACTTCATCCAGTGGGCACGCGCGAACGACGTGCCGGTCGGGCCGGGGCGCGGCTCCGGTGCCGGCTCGCTCGTGGCATTCGTGCTCGGCATCACCGCACTCGACCCGATTCAATACGACTTGTTGTTCGAACGTTTCCTCAACCCGGAGCGCGTATCGCTGCCGGACTTCGACGTGGATTTCTGCATCGAGGGCCGTGACCGGGTGATCGAGTATGTGACGCGCAAGTACGGCCAGGAGAAGGTGTCGCAGATCATCACCCACGGCACCATGGCCGCGAAGGCGGTGGTGCGCGATGTCGGACGCGTGCTCGACCACCCGTATGGCTATGTCGACAAGATCGCCAAGCTCGTGCCGCACGAACTCGAGATGACGCTCGACAAGGCGCTCGCGCAGGAGCCGTTGCTCAAGGAGAGGTATGACAACGAAGAGGATGTGCGCGCACTCATCGATACCGCCATGACGCTTGAGGGCTTGGCGCGCAGCGCCGGCAAGCACGCCGCCGGTGTGGTCATTGCACCGAGCGCGCTCACCGACTTCATGCCGCTGTACTGCGAACAGGGTAGCCACCAGTTCGTGACCCAGTACGACATGAAAGATGTCGAGACCATCGGTCTCGTCAAATTCGACTTTCTCGGGTTGCGCAACCTCACCATCATCGATCGCGCCGTGAAGATGATCAACCCGAAGCGCGTGCAGGCAGGGCAGTCGCCGATCGTGATCGATGAGCTACCGCTCGATGACGCGCCGACCTTTACGCTCCTAAAGTCCTGCCGTACCACCGCGCTTTTCCAGCTCGAGTCGCGCGGCATGAAGGAGCTGATCCAGCGCCTGCAGCCGGATAACTTCGAGGAGATCGTCGCGCTCGTGGCGCTGTTCCGGCCCGGCCCGCTGCAATCCGGCATGGTCGACGACTTCATCAACCGCAAGCACGGCCGGGCGCGCATCAAGTATCCGCACCCGAGCCTGGAGCCGATCCTGAAGCCGACCTACGGTGTAATCCTGTACCAGGAACAGGTCATGCAGATCGCGCAGGTGCTGTCCGGCTACACGCTCGGCGGTGCCGACCTGCTGCGCCGCGCCATGGGCAAAAAGAAGCCGGAGGAGATGGCGCAGCAGCGCAGCGTATTCGTGCAGGGCGCCGAGGGGCGCGGCGTGAACGGCAAGCTTGCCGCCGACATCTTCGATTTGATCGAGAAGTTCGCCGGCTACGGCTTCAACCGCTCGCACTCGGCGGCCTATGCGCTTATCGCCTACCAGACAGCCTGGCTCAAGATGCATTACCCGGCGGCGTTCATGGCCGCGGTGCTGTCGGCGGATATGGACAAGACCGACAAGGTCGTGACCATGATCGCCGAGTGCCGTGACATGAAAATCAATGTATTGCCGCCGGACATCAATCGCTGCGAGTACGTGTTCGTGGTATTAGACGATGCATCCATTCTGTATGGCCTCGGGGCTATCAAAGGTCTCGGACAATCTGCCATCGACGCGATCCTGGAAGTGCGCCGCACCGATGGACCGTTCCACGACCTGTTCGACTTCTGCCGGCGCATTGATTCGCGGCGCGTCAACCGGCGCGTGCTCGAGTCCCTTATCAAGGCCGGTGCGCTCGACAGCCTCGGCACACACCGTGCCGCACTCATGGCGTCACTCAGCCTGGCACTGGCTGCGGCCGATCAGGTCGGGCGCGCGAAAGAGGCGCGCCAGGATGACTTGTTCGGCCTGGACGGTGGCGAAAGTGCGGCCAGTGCGCCACCGGCGGCGGTTTTTGTGGAAGTTCCGCCCTGGAGCGAGGAGCAGCGGTTGGAGGGCGAGAAAGAGACTCTCGGCCTGTATCTCACCGGTCATCCGATCGCGCGTTATGAGCAGGAACTGGCACGCTTCATAGACAGCACCATTGCCGAACTCAAGCCCACCGAGGACAAGAACATCGTCGTGGCCGGCCTGGTGGTCGGCATGCGCGCCATGCAGACGCGTCGCGGCGACCGCATGGCCTTCGTGACCCTCGACGACCGCACCGGGCGCCTGGAGCTCGCTGTATTCTCCGATCTTTATGAGCGGCACCGCGACCTGCTCGCCAAGGACACGCTGCTGGTGGTGGAAGGGCAGGTGAGCGTGGATGAATACTCGGGCGGATTCAAGATGAGTGCCGAGCGTCTTTACAACATCGACCAGGCGCGCGGCACCTTTGCCAGCCGGTTGGAGATCGACGTGGATGCGACACTCGCGGCGACCGGCTTAATGCAGGAACTGAAGCAGATTCTCAAGCCGGAAACTCCCGGCACCTGTCCCGTCTGTGTCCGCTACGATGCCGGACCGGCCAGCGCGGAAATCATGCTCGGGTCGGAATGGAAGATCACGCCCGGTAGCGCACTCCTCGAGCGGCTCACCGGGCTTGCCGGTGAGGGGCGGGTGCGTTTAATCTACCCCGAAACCAGACGGGTCCTGACCCCGGCAGCACCGGCCAGCAGGCGCGGCCGGTCCGACCACCACCGCAGCCGAGCCGCCGCTTCCTTTGCATGAATCCGAATTATCTCGATTTCGAACAATCCATCGCCGATCTTGAAGCCAAGATCGAGGCCCTGCGTGCCGCCGGCAGCGATCGTGACCTCAATCTCGGCGAAGAGATCAACCGTTTGCGCGCCAAGAGCCGCAAACTGACCGAGTCGATTTTCACCAATCTGACACCCTGGCAGATTTCACAACTTGCACGTCATCCACTGCGGCCGTATACGCTCGATTATCTGGGGCGCGTGTTCACGGACTTCGAGGAGTTGCACGGCGATCGCGCCTTCGCCGACGATCCGGCGATTGTCGCCGGTCTCGCGCGTCTTGAGGGCCGGCCGGTGATGGTGATCGGTCACCAGAAGGGCCGCGACACGCGCGAGAAGCTCAAACGCAATTTTGGCATGCCGCGTCCCGAGGGTTACCGCAAGGCCATGCGTCTGATGAAGACCGCCGAGCGTTTCCGGCTGCCGGTGCTGACTTTCATCGACACGCCCGGCGCCTATCCGGGCGTGGGCGCGGAGGAGCGCGGCCAGAGCGAGGCGATTGCGCGCAACCTGTATGTCATGGCCGGGCTGAAAACACCGATCCTGAGCACGGTGATCGGCGAGGGCGGTTCCGGCGGGGCGCTCGCGATCGGCGTGTGCGACCGCATGCTGATGTTGCAATACTCGACCTACTCGGTGATCTCGCCCGAGGGTTGCGCTTCGATTCTGTGGAAGAGCGCCAGCAAGGCCTCGGAAGCGGCCGAGGCCATGGGCATTACCGCACCACGCCTGCGCGAGCTTGGGTTGGTCGATGTGATCGTGCCGGAGCCGCTCGGCGGCGCCCACCGTGACGTGGAAACCATGGCCGCTAGCCTCAAGCAGACGTTGCTCAGCGCGCTGGTCGAACTCGACAAGACCCCGCCTGAAGAGCTGCTCAAGGTGCGTTACGCCCGCCTGATGCAGTACGGCAAGTTTGAGGAAGCCTGACACCAACTTTTCACCCGACCGCCATGCAACCGCCATGGATGGCGGAAGGTAGGGTAACGCATGGAGCAGTTACCGGGATGGCGGAAGTGCGGAGAACGCAGGAGCAGTTTCTCCGCCGCCGCGCTGTCGGCGGTTTTGTTTGACGAGCTGCGCCTTCCACCCGGTGCTCACCTCAAGGTCGCCTATAGCGGCGGCCTTGATTCGCACGTCCTGTTGCATGCGCTCTCCGTCCTGCGCGCTGATCATCACTTTTCCCTCAGCGCTATCCACATCGATCACGACTTGCAGACGGCCTCTGCAGAGTGGGGCAGGCATTGCGCAGGTATCTGCGTCTCGCTCGATGTTCAATATGTTGCTGAACGTGTAAGGGTTACAGGTGTAGCGGAAGAAGGTCTGGAGGCGGCCGCGCGACGCGCGCGCTATGCAGCACTGGCTGCGGCGCTTGAGCCTGGAGACACTCTGCTCACTGCCCACCATTGCGATGACCAGGAAGAAACGGTGTTCCTGCAGCTGCTGCGCGGCGCGGGAGTCGCTGGCCTGGCCGGCATGCCGGCAAAGACCGTCCTCGGTCACGGTCAGATCGTGCGACCCTTGCTTGGTTTTTCGCGTGCGGCGCTGCATGCCTATGCGCAGGAGCATCGGCTGACATGGATTGAAGACCCCACCAATCGAGCATTGCACCTGCGGCGCAGCTTTCTACGCACTGAAATCCTGCCGCGCCTCGCCCTTCACTGGCCGGCGCATGCCTCCATGCTGGCGCGCACGGCACATCACGCCGCCGAGGCGATGGAGCTGCTCGATGACGTGGCAGAAACCGACCTGGCCGCCTGCCGGCACGCCGTTTCACATTCTCCGCATGCATTGTCGGTAAATGCGTTACTGGCACTGTCCATGCCGCGGCAGCGCAACCTGTTACGTTACTGGCTGCGGCGACAGGGATTTCTGGCACCGGCTGCCTCGCAACTGGAAGAAGTGCTGGCGCAGGTGCAGACCGCGCCACGTTCGCAGCAGGCCCGTGTGTGCTGGCCAGGCACCGAGGTCTGGCGCTACCGCGACCTGCTGGTGGCCATGCCGGCGCAGCATTCGCCCGATCCAGCTCTGGATGTCGTCTGGGATATGCGTGCGCCGCTGGATCTTCCCGGCATTGGCCGCCTGCACGCTGTGCCGATCCGTGGCCAGGGCTTGTCCTGCGCGCGCCTTAGCGGCCAATCGCTGCATGTCCGCCTGCGTTCCGGTGGTGAGACGCTGAGGCTTCCGGGACGAGGCCATCATCATGTCCTCAAGAAGCTGTTGCAGGCAGAGGGTGTGCCGCCGTGGCTGCGCGCGCGCCTGCCGCTGCTTTATGCGGAACATGAGCTGGCGGCGGTCGCCGACCGCTGGGTGTGCGCGCCATTCCTGGCAGGAGATGGCGAAGAAGGGCTAAAAATCGTCTGGGAGCCACCGGTGGGCAGTGCCGATGTGGCCGAAAAAGCCCGCTAACATGCGGTTTTTCATTGTATAAACCACCCAATTCTGGTAGCCTGCGTCTCCGTTCGGTGCTCTTCCCGGAAACCCCGTTCCGGACCCGTAAAGACGGCTATTTTGTGCAAGCCTGCTTTCCGAAGACGCCCCTTTAGCGAACGGAATTCATGACCAAATACATTTTCGTGACCGGTGGCGTGGTGTCCTCGCTGGGCAAGGGCATCGCCTCCGCCTCGCTGGCCGCGCTGCTCGAGGCGCGCGGCATCAAGGTCACGATGCTCAAGCTCGACCCCTACATCAATGTCGATCCGGGCACCATGAGCCCGTACCAGCACGGCGAGGTGTTCGTCACCGAAGACGGTGCCGAAACTGACCTCGATCTGGGCCACTACGAGCGCTTCATTCGCGCCAAGATGTCGAAGCGCAATAATTTTACGACCGGCCGCATCTACTCGAACGTCATCCAAAAGGAACGGCGCGGCGACTACCTGGGCGCCACCGTGCAGGTGATTCCGCATATCACCGACGAGATCAAGCGCTGCATCCAGGAGGGCGCAGCCGGCGCCGACGTAGCCATGGTCGAGATTGGCGGCACGGTTGGCGACATCGAGTCGCAGCCGTTCCTGGAGGCGATACGCCAGATGGGCGTGGAGATGGGCACGCACAATGTGGTGTACATGCATCTCACACTCGTCCCGTACATGGGCGCGGCCGGCGAAATGAAGACCAAGCCGACCCAGCACTCGGTGAAGGAGCTGCGCTCGATCGGTATCCAGCCGGATGTGCTGCTGTGCCGCGCCGACCGCATGCTGCCCGAAGACGAGCGCCGCAAGATCGCACTATTCACCAACGTGCCGGTGCGCGCGGTCATTTCAGCCGTCAACGTCGACAACATCTACAAGATTCCCGGGCTGTTGCACGAACAGGGTCTGGACGAGATCGTGGTCGAGAAGCTGCACTTCAATGCCCCCAAGGCGAAGCTCGGCGAATGGGAGCGGGTGGTGCAGGCCATGGAACATCCCGAGGCCGAGGTCGAGATCGCGCTGGTCGGCAAGTACGTGCATCTCACCGAGTCCTACAAGTCGCTGTCCGAGGCGCTCCTGCATGCCGGCGTGCAAACGCGCACGCGCGTCAATATTCGTTATGTGGATTCGGAGCGCATCACCACCGAAGGCACGCACTTGCTCGACGGCGTGGATGCAATCCTGGTGCCGGGCGGATTCGGCGAGCGCGGTATCGAAGGCAAGATTCAGACCGTGCAGTATGCACGCACCAATAAGATCCCGTATCTCGGCATCTGCCTTGGCATGCAGGTGGCGGTGATCGAATTCGCGCGCAACATTGCCGGTCTCAAGGGTGCGCACAGCACCGAGTTCGATCCGCGCACACCACACCCGGTGATCGCGCTCATCACCGAGTGGAAGACTTCCGAAGGCAAGATCGAGGTGCGTAATGCCCAGGGCGATCTGGGCGGCACCATGCGTCTCGGTGGCTACACCTGTCTCCTGCAGCCGGGTTCGCGCTCGCACAGCTTGTACGCCAAGGACAAGATCATCGAGCGCCATCGTCACCGTTACGAGTTCAACAACAATTACCGCGAGGTGCTGCAACAGCACGGGCTGGTGATCGCCGGCACCTCCGAGGACGGCAGTCTTGTCGAAGTGGTGGAGTTGCCCGATCATCCGTGGTTCGTGGGCGTGCAGTTTCATCCCGAATTCACTTCCACGCCGCGCGATGGACATCCGCTTTTCACCGGCTATATTCAGGCGGCGCGCGACAACCGCGCCGCACTCACTACCAAACAGGCAGCAACACGATGAAACTTTGTGGATTTGAGGTCGGTCTTGATAAACCGTTTTTCCTGATTGCCGGACCGTGCGTCATCGAATCGAAGGAGCTGGCGCATGACACGGCCGGACGACTGAAAGAGATCACCGCGCGCCTCGGCATCCCGTTCATATACAAGTCGTCCTTCGACAAGGCCAACCGCAGTTCGGGCAAGTCGTTTCGCGGTCTTGGCATGGACAACGGCCTCAAGATCCTGGAGAGCGTGCGCCAGGCGATCGGCGTGCCGGTGCTCACCGACGTGCACGACATCCCGGAAATTGAGCCGGTGGCGGCAGTGGTAGACGTGCTGCAGACCCCGGCGTTCCTGTGCCGCCAGACAGATTTTATCCAGGCAGTCGCCGCCTGTGGCAAACCGGTGAACATCAAGAAAGGCCAGTTTCTTGCGCCCGGCGATATGAAGAATGTCGTGGACAAGGCAAATGAGGCCGGCGGCAAGGGCCGCATCATGGTATGCGAGCGCGGTGTGTCGTTCGGCTACAACAACCTGGTGTCGGACATGCGTTCGCTGGCGATCATGCGCGATACCGGTTGCCCGGTGGTGTTCGATGCCACGCACTCGGTGCAACTGCCGGGCGGGCAAGGCACGAAGAGCGGCGGACAGCGCGAATTCGTACCGGTGTTGGCGCGTGCCGCCATCGCCACGGGCATCTCCGGCATTTTCATGGAAACCCACCCGAACCCGGAGAAGGCGCTGTCGGATGGGCCGAACGCCTGGCCGCTTGGCCACATGGAAGCGCTGCTGGCTACGCTCAAGGAACTGGACGCGACCGTCAAGCGTCAGGGCTTTGCCGAGCTGGCGCTGATGTCAAACTAAACAACTCAAGGCAAAGACGCGAAGGCACAAAGAACAGCGAGACCGGTTTTAATCAGAATATTTCTTGGCGTCTTTGCGCCTTTGCGTTGAGTTTCTTTCTATCCCAACCAGAATAAGCCATGCCAACCATTTCCGATATTCGTGCCCGTGAGATCCTCGATTCGCGCGGTAACCCCACCGTTGAAGCCGATGTCATCCTCAAGGGCGGTGCGCGCGGCCGCGCCGCGGTGCCATCCGGTGCTTCGACCGGCGAGCGCGAGGCGCTTGAGCTTCGTGACAATGATCCGAAGCGTTACCTAGGTAAGGGTGTGTGCCAGGCATGCGCGAATGTGAATGGCGAAATCAAGAAGGCATTGATCGGCAAAGACGCACGCGAACAAAGCGCGATCGACGAGGCCATGATCGAACTCGACGGCACGCCCACCAAAAGCCGTCTGGGCGCCAATGCACTACTGGCAGTCTCGCTGGCCACGGCGCGCGCCGCCGCGGCCGCTGCCAATCAGCCACTGTACCGCTACCTGAACGGTCTGGCGGGCGCAGTTCCCATGCAGATGCCGGTGCCGATGATGAATATCATCAACGGCGGCGCACATGCCGACAACAACATCGACTTTCAGGAGTTCATGATTCTGCCGGTGGGTGCGCCGAGTTTCAGCGAGGCGCTGCGCGCAGGTACCGAGGTGTTTCATGCCCTGAAGAAGGTGCTGCAGGGCATGAAGCTCAACACCGCAGTCGGCGACGAAGGCGGTTTTGCCCCCGATCTGAAGTCGAACGAAGAAGCGTTGCAGGTGATCCTGCAGGGAATCGAAAAGGCCGGCTACAAGCCGGGCGCGGACGTGGCGCTTGGCATCGACGCCGCCAGCTCCGAATTCAGCAAGAACGGCAAGTACGAGCTGCGTTCTGAAGGTGCCAGCCTCAGCCCCGACCAACTCGTCGACAAGTTTGCCGCCTGGGTTGCCAAGTATCCGATCATCACCATCGAGGATGGCATGGGCGAGAACGACTGGGCCGGTTGGGCCATGCTAACCGACAAGCTCGGAAAGAAGATCCAGATCGTGGGCGACGACCTGTTCGTGACCAATACCGCGATTCTGGCCGAGGGTATCAAAAACGGCATCGCCAACTCGATCCTCATCAAGGTCAACCAGATCGGCACGCTGTCCGAGACACTGGCGGCCATCAGCATGGCGCGCCAGGCCGGCTATACGGCAGTGATCTCGCATCGCTCCGGCGAGACCGAGGATGCATTTATCGCCGACTTGGCCGTAGCCACCGGTACCGGCCAGATCAAGACCGGTTCGCTGTCGCGCTCCGACCGCGTCGCCAAGTACAACCAGCTGCTGCGCATCGAAGAAGAATTGGGCGCCAAGGCCGTTTATCCTGGCCGCAAGGCGTTTAATATGTTGTAAATAATTTCAGCTGCCGATGAACGCTGATCAACTCAAATTGAAAATATTCGGGTCTGTGCCTCTCCTCGGCGTCCATCTGTGTTCATCTGCGGCTTTTTTTCGTCGGTTTCATCCGGCGTGAAGATCATTTTCTATATCGTCTTCGGCATCCTGGTCGGCCTGCAGTACCCGTTGTGGTTGGGGGATGGCGGGGTGCTGGCGCTCTGGAAGCTCAAACAGGAGATTGCCGCGCAGAAGTTGGAGAACTCGGGTCTCAAGGAGCGCAACCTGGCGCTCGAGGCCGAGGTACGCGATCTGAAGGAAGGTTACGAGGCACTGGAAGAGCGGGCGCGCGCCGAACTCGGCATGGTGCGACGCGGTGAAACGCTTTATCAGATCATCGAGCGTACGGACGGCGCCCGTTGATTCTCAGGCGCGGTGTTCGAGCCACCAGATCAGCGCCACAAACAGAATAAAGAAAAACTCCACGACGGTGATCAGGTAAAGCATCCACGCGATGCGTCGCGCTGACGGCTTCATTGGCACCCACATCCAGCGCATATACCAGCGCCACGGCACAATCCAGCCCCAGCGCTGGTGGCGGCGCAGATACTCGTGAATCGCGTGCCCCCAGGCGGGCAGGCTCTTGTCCACCTCATCCAGGCGCTGTTCGCGTTCTTTGGCCTGGAACCGGCTGTAATCGTCGGTAATGGTCAGGTTGGCGCCCTGGGTGGTGGCCTCAATCTCGAATCGCGTGGCGGCCTTGACGCCCTGGGCATAATGGACGCTGAAGGCTCTGTCCGATTCCGGAACGAGCGTGAGATCCAGACTGTAATCCTGGTTGTTACTCAGATTGCGGAATTCGGTGTGGATCTGGCCCGGCGCCGTCGCTTTCCAGCTGCGGAATTCGAGGTATGGATTGATCCGGTACAGGCGCTCCAGGTCCTGGCAGAAATCGCGCAGTTTCTCAGAGCGCAGCGTGGTCTGGATGGTGGCCCAGGCCTTGTCTTCGTTCGTATTGGAGGTCGATTCGGTGGTCATTTCGGGTGCGGAACAATCAGCAGGGGCACGCGCAGGGCGCGCACCAGTTTTTCGGTATCCATGCGCGAACGCAGGCCGGTTTCGCCACGTGGCCGGGGTGAGCCCATCACCACCAGGTCAACGCCAGTGCGCTTGGCGCGCTGGATCAGGCAGTCCGTGGGTTTTCCCAACTCCATGTCGGGTCGATAGCGGATGCGACGCTTGGCGGCCAGCTTTTGCAGGCGCCGCACATCGGTGCGGATTTCATCTTCCAGCTGGTTCTCGACATAACGCCCATAGGTCTCTTGGGTCATGACGTTGTTTAGCCAGTCATCGCCCATCATGCCTTTCCAGAAGTCCGGCACCACGATCAGGTGATGGAGAGTGCCGCCTGGCGGGCACAGGGCCAGTGCGGCCTTTTCCGCGGCGCGTGCGCCGACGGTACCGTGACTGGCAAGCAGGATATGGCGGGTCTTAAGCATTCGGGGCAACCTTCAAAGAAAACCCGGTGGGGCGCAGGGCGCCCCACCGGGTGAAGTAGATAAAACTTTGACTGTTATGATGCGTGTTACTTGACGAACACGTATACCAGGAAGGCGATGGCCAGCGAGATGAGCAACGCCGTGAAGTCCTCGTGGCGGTCACTCTTGAATATGGTCAGCGCAGTACCGCGGTCGAATTTCTCTTTCATGATTTCGTCCTCTCGTAGGCGTTAAATGGTTTCGTGCACGAACATCAGGACCACGACCAGAGAACCGATTGCCTTGGTCGCGCCTACGACAGTGCCGATGATCAGTGGCTGGCCACCGGCCTGCTTGATCGATGACATGGTGATCTGCATGCCGAGGCCAACCAGACCGAAGGTGAAGAACCAGGCGATGAGA
>Ga0209705_10000280_pt1 | contig 26687 bp, 20 predicted proteins | sample PPLLaktember2015_5_FD_187262 | JGI IMG/M metagenome (GOLD analysis project Ga0209705, IMG submission 187262) | Freshwater sediment microbial communities from Prairie Pothole Lake near Jamestown, North Dakota, USA - PPLs Lake P8 Core (1) Depth... | ecosystem: Environmental > Aquatic > Freshwater... | reverse complement strand
GCGAGGTCGAAGTGGTCGCCCGCGAAGTAGCCGGAACCCGTGCCCTCGGCGCTGCGCGCGGTCATGCTGAAGCCGGCTTCGCTGGACCTGAAATAGCGACGGTTGCCGTTGGCCGTCGCGGTGGCCCTGGCTGACGCGCTGGCCGTGTGGAATCCAGCGCCCGTTACCTTGGCCGTGCGACAGGCGGCGAGGGCCGCGTCGAGCGCGGCCGCCCGGCCGCCGAGATCCACATCGGCGGTGGCGCTGGCGAACCCGCGGGCCTCTGGATATTCCAGCGGGCCGAGCGTCGGGACGTACTCGCGGTGCACCGGCGAGACGCGGGCGATCTGCACCGCTTCGTCGGCCATGCGCTTCAGCGCCCCGGCATCGGGATCGGTGCCCATCGCCGAGCCGCGCCGACGACCCACCCAGACCGTGACGGTGATGTCCAGGGTGTCGGCCCGTCCGCTGGTCGTGATGCGATTGTCGGCGAAGCGCGCGTGCGACTGCACGGCGCTGTCGAGCGAGACGGCGGCATCCTCGGCGCCCGCCGCCTTGGCGTGCGTCAGCACCGTCTCGCAGATATTGAGGGCCTCGTCGCGCGTCAGCATGGTGATGGCCGGCCTGTGCGGATCAGATGGCCGCGGTGTTCAGGACCGTGACGTTCCGGAATCGCGCGGGTGGGCAGCCGTGGCTGACGGCGTTCACCTGCCCGGGCTCGCCTTTGCCGTCGGCCGACGTGCCCCACAGTTGATACGTCGACCGGCCGCCGATGCCGTCGCACGACGCCCAGAAATCCGGCGTCCTCGACTGGTACGCGGCATCTCTCACCATCGCGCCCAGCCTGCCGTCCCTGATTTCCCGGATGACGGCGCCGCCGAACTGGAAGTTGTAGCGCTGCTGATCGATCGACGAGCTGCCACGGCCTTCGATGAACAACCCGCGCTTGATGTCGCGGAACAGATCCTCGAGCGAGACCTCGGTGGGCGCCGGCTCGAGCGATACGTTCGGCATTCGCGGAAACGGCACGCTCGACCAGTGGTCCGCGTGCAGGCAGCCGTGCGACCGCTCGTGCCCGACGAGCGGCGCCAGTTCGCGCGTGGTCTGCCAGTCCACGAACATCCCCTCGCGCACCAGGTGCCACCGTTCTGCCTTCACCCCCTCATCGTCGAACCCGGTGGTGGCGAGCCCTCCGGGCTGCGTGCGATCGCCGAGCAGGTTGACGATCTTCGAGCCGAAGCGGAACGTCCCGGCATCGGTGGGCTTGAGGAAGCTGGTCCCGGCCATGTTCGCCTCCCAGCCCAGCGCCCGATCCAATTCCGTCGAATGGCCGACCGATTCGTGGATGGCGAGGAACAGCTGTGACGGATCGACGACGATGTCGTAGCGGCCGGAGGACACGGGCTTGGACTTCAGCTTCTCGACGACCTCGTGGCCGGCTTTCTCGGCGTCGGCGAGCCACGGGTAATCGTCCACGTACTCGTAGCCCACGAGTTGCGCCCGATCGACAACGGCGCGGGTCTGGAAGTCGCCGGTCGCGCGATCGGCAGCGGTGGTACTGAACTGCGGGTAGGTGCGGACCAGCCGCTGGGTGATCCGCGAGCCTTCAGTGGAGGCGAAGACCTTCTGTTCGTCTACGAACAGGATCTGCGAGCTGACGAAGCTGACGCCGGGCACCGCCAGCGCCGTCTCGTTGAGCTTCATCAGGAACGCGATCTTCGTGTCGAGCGGGACCTCGAAGGGGTCGCGCGTGAAGGCGCTGGTCCAGGTGGTGGTCACCTGGTCGGCGTTCGCGAGCACCACCTTGCGCGAGGCGAGCCCCGCGTTGGCGCGGGCGATGGCCACGGCCTGTTCGGCGGCGCCTCGGGCCGCACCCGGTTCCACGCGGTTGGTGGCGGCGAAGCCCCATGCGCCGTCCACCAGCACGCGGAGGCCGAGCCCGTAGCTGGTGGAGCGCGAGACGTTCTGCACTTGCCGCTCGCGCGTCGCGACGGATTCCCTGCGATAGCGGCTGATGCGGATGTCCGCGTACGAGGCGCCGAGCGCGGTGGCCCGGGCGAGTGCCACCTCCGCCGCCTCCGCGCGGATCGCATCCTCCGCGGGGCCCTGCTGGAAGATCTCCGCCCACGCCGGCACGCGTGTACTGGCGAGCAGCGCGGTCCCCGTGGCCAGGAACTGACGTCGCGACACGGGTGGCAGTGGCATCGCGCGCGATTATACCCACGCGGCCATTCGTCGCCCGAAACCGGGTGGGGCGGCCTGCCCGTCACGGCCTGCCCGGGCGTACCATGGCGGATGCTGCACGACCTCCGCCTCGCCCTGCGCGGACTGGTCCGCGCGCCCCTCGCCTCCATCCTCGCCATCGTGTGCCTGGCCCTGGGCATCGGCACCAACGCCACCATGTTCAGCGTCGTCAGCGGCATGATCCTGAGCCCACTGCCGTTTCGCGAGGCCGACCAGCTCGTCACCGTGTGGTCCACGCAGCCCGAGGGCGGCGTGCGACGAGGGGCCACCTCGTTCCTCGATCTCCAGGACTACCAGGAGCAGGCGACGGCCTTCGAGGCGCTCGCCGGCGTGGAAGGACGCAGCTTCACCTTTTCGGACACCGACGAGCCCGAGCGCGTCCAGGGTGCCGCCGTGAGCTGGCGACTGTTCTCCATGCTGGGGAGCGTACCCGCGCTCGGTCGCGATTTCACCGCGGCGGACGATCGCGGTGGCGCCGCACCCGTCGTGATTCTCAGCGATGAGTTGTGGCGTCGTCGTTACAACGCCGACCCGCGGATCGTGGGGCGTTCCCTGACCCTCAACGCGGCGCCGTACACGGTGATCGGCGTGTTGCCGCCGCGCGTGAAGTTCCCGTTCCAGCAGGTCGCGTGGGTGCCCCTGGCGCCACTGTCGCAGGGCGAGCCCCGGCAGGCGCGGGACCTGGAAGTGTTCGCGCGCATCGCCGGCGGCCGCTCGGTCGAGCAGGCCCGGGAGGAACTGGCCGGCGTGGCCAGTCGTCTCGCGGCGACACACACGGCGAACGCCGGGTGGAGCGTCCGGGTCGATCCGCTCGCCGAGTACTTCCTCCCGGGCGAGGTGCGGCTGGTCACGCTCACGGCGATGGGCGCCGTGACGCTGGTGCTCCTGATTGCCTGCGCCAACGTGGCGAACCTGTTGCTGGCGCGCGCCACCGCGCGCGCGAGAGAGATGGCGGTCCGCGCCGCCATCGGCGCCGGCCGCGGCCGCATCGTCCGGCAGTTGCTGACCGAGAGCGTGCTGCTGGGCCTGGTGAGCGCGCCGCTCGGCATCGCGCTCACCTACGTCGGCGTGGGCGCGCTTCGCGCCGGCGTGCCGGCCGACGATGTGCCGTACTTGATCCAGTTCGGCGTGGACGGGACGACCCTGCTTTACACGATCCTGATCAGCGCGATCACGGGCATCGTGTTCGGGCTGGCGCCGGCGGCGCATGCCGCCAGGGGGGACCTGGCCTGCGCGCTCCGCGAGGGCGGCCGCACGGGCGATGGCGGCGCGCGCAACCACGCGCGCAACACGCTGGTGGTGGCCGAGGTGGCGGTCTCGATTGTGCTGCTCGTCGGGGCGGCGCTCTTCATGCGCAGCTTCCTCAACCTGCAGCGTGCGGACACGGGATTCAAGACCGCGCCGATCACGACGGCGCGGTTCTTCATGCCCGGCGAGAGCTATGCGGAGCCCGACGCCAAGGCGCGGCGCGTGCAGGACATCCTGGGACGGCTCGAGGGGGTGCCGGGCGTCGTGGCGGCCGGGGCTTCGAACCTGATTCCCCTCGATGGCGGCGGCGCGGTCAGCCGCGTTCAGGTGCCCGGAAAGGTGTTCGAGGCCGGTCGCGAGCCGCGGCTGTTCTACGCCGGTGTGACGGCCCGGTACCTGCCGGCCCTCGGCGCGTCGGTGGTGCGCGGACGCCTGTTCTCGGAGCAGGAAGGGGAGACGCGGTCGGCGGTGGCCGTGGTGAGTGTGAGCATGGCGCGGTCCCTGCTGGCGGGCCCGGACGAGGAGGCCGCGCTGCCGCGCCTGGCTCCCGATCGGCTGGCGGGCGCACGCGAGCTGGGTACGCTGGACCCGGTGGGACGCCAGTTCAGGCTGCTGGAGGATCCCAGCGGCGAAACCTTTACGGTGATCGGCGTGGTGGCGGACGTGATGATCGAGCAGCTCGGCGATCGCGAGATCACGCCGACCGCGTTCGTGCCGTATCCGTATCAGCAGACGCCCAACACAGGGCTGATCGTGCGAGCCGCGGGCGACGCGGTGGCGCTGACACCGGCCATTCGCGCGGCGATTCGCGCCTCGGATCCGGCACTCCCGGTGTTCGCGGCCAGCTCGATGGACGAGATCCGGCGGCAGGGGTTCTGGCAGTACCAGCTGTTCGGCCAGATGTTCGGCGTGTTTGGCGCGCTGGCCGTGGTGCTGGCCATCGTCGGGGTGTACGGCGTGTTGTCCTACAGCGTGTCGCAGCGGACCCAGGAGTTCGGCGTCCGGATGGCGCTCGGTGCCGAGCCGCGCGACGTGCGGCGGATGATGATCACACAGGGCCTGACCCTGGCGGCGTGGGGCATCGTGCTGGGCGTGGCGGGCGCAGTCGGCATCACGCGCGTCATCGGGAGCCTGCTCTACAACGTGACGCCCACGGATCCGGTCAGCTTCGGCGGCGTGGTGGCGTTGATGCTGACGGTGGCCGCGGCCGCGGCGTACCTGCCGGCTCGGCGGGCCACACAGGTGGACCCGATGGTGGCGCTGCGGTCGGAGTGAGCTCGACCCGGACGAGGTCGTGCCGCGTACAGGGCGCCGGGGCACACGTTGAATAGGCATCGAGGAGGGACCCGTGGACAAGGCCGTGCAGACCCAACTCGCCAACATCGAGAAGCGTACCGGGAAGTCACTCGACGAGCTGGCAACAATCATCAAGGCCAGCAGGCTCACGAAACATGGCGAGATCCGCGACATGCTCAAGCGCGACCTGGGCATGGGCCACGGCGACGCCAACACGCTCGTCCACGTCGTGCTGCAGTCCGACGGCGCCTCTGCCGCAGCGGCGGCGGGCAAGTCGGGCAGTGACGTGCTGGACGAGATCTACGCCGGCCCGAAGGCCGCGCTGCGTCCCATCCACGAGGCGTTCATGGCCCGCCTGTCCGCGTTCGGCGACTTCGAGATCGCGCCGAAGAAGGGCTACGTCAGCCTCCGGCGCAAGAAGCAGTTCGCCATGATCGGCCCGGCCACGAACACGCGGGTCGAGGTAGGCCTCAACATGAAGGACCCAGCCTCCGCCACTGCTTCGGCGGGGCAGGCGTCTTCTGCGCGGCTCGAGGCGCAGAAGCCGGGCGGCATGTGTCAGTACAAGGTGAAGCTCACCGACGCGGGCGAAGTGGACGACGAGCTCGTGGCGTGGGTGCGGCAGGCCTACGACGGGGCGGCATAGCGCGTCACTGGCACCACGGACGTGTGGGAGTGGCGCAACGCTCCCACGGCCGTCCTCCGTCATCCGGGCCCGGCTAATCCTGGCCGGGATGGGAGACCCCGCCCACGACGTTCACGAACCCGAACATCCAGTCGTTCAGGAAGTGGACCCGGTTCATGCAGCACCACGTCGTCGCGGCCGTCGGTGACGATGTGGCGCGCGTTGGCGTTGGTCGCCTGGAGGTTGCAGGGGTGCAGCCCCGGGTCGTCGATCGTCTGCGGATCGAACCCGGCGCACAGCGCCTGCCCGAGCTCGTCGCGCGTGGTGTCCCGGCTCACCTCGTACAACGCCATCGCGTGGCCCCCGCCGTGAACCTGGAACGTGACCTGCCCGCCCTTCCGGATGGTCACCTCCTCGGGGATGGTTACGCCCGCCGGGGCACGATGCCAACCGAGCTCATCACGCGACCGCTCGTGGCGCTGGCCGCGGATCGCGAGCCCGGCGCCGGTCTCGCCGGGGATGGCCGCCAGCGAGCGGCGGCAGCCCTGCCTTCCCCATGGACTCGGGCGTGCGCTTATGGGAGCATCGGGCGCACAACTGCGCCTTCCCAGGGGGTCAGCCATGCCAGCTCGGTCGCGGCACGTTCTCGGAGCGCTCGCCGTCGTGGGTGGTCTCCTGCTGCCAGTCGTCGTCCCGCTGACGGCGCAGACGCCGGCCGGCACGGGCCGGTCCTGGGTCGTACCGCGGACGCCCGACGGCAAGCCGGACCTGCAGGGGAACTGGAGCAACGAAACCCAGACACCACTCGAGCGGATGGGCACGCGGGATGCGACCCTGACGCCCGCCCAGGCCGCCGCCATCGAGGAGCGCGCCCGGGTCGTCGCCGAGTTCCGCGATCAGCCGAGCGACCCGAATCGGCCCACGCCGACGGTGGGCGGCGACGAGAGGGCCCTGACCGCGCCGGGAGAGCCGTCCTTCATCGAGCGCATCGCCGAGATCGCCGGCGGGAAGGTGGGGGGCTACAACGGCTTCTGGCTGGATCCCGGCGACAACGTGATCCGGATCGACGGCGTCGCGCGCAGCTCCATCATCATCGATCCGCCGGACGGGCGCCTCCCACCCCTGACGGCCGCGGGCAAGCAGCGCCTGAGTGAACGCGCGGCGCTCGCGAAGAGGTTCGGCGAGTTCGATCATCCGGAAATGCGCCCGCTCTCCGACCGTTGCCTGCTCTCCTTTGGTTCGAACGCCGGCCCGCCGATGCTGCCGAACTACTTCTACAACAACAACTACAGCATCGTGCAGACCGGCGACCACGTGCTGATTCTCACCGAGATGGTGCACGACGTGCGCATCATCCGCCTCGGGGCGACCAGTCACGCGCCTTCGCACATCCGGCCCTGGTTCGGTGATTCCATCGGCCGCTGGGAAGGCGACACCCTGGTGGTCGAGACGACCAACATCCACCCGCTGCAGCTGGCGCAGACCAGCATCCTGTGGGCGTATCGCGGCGCCTCGGACGACCTGAAGGTGACCGAGCGGTTCACCCGCATCGGCCCCGACACGCTGCTGTACCGCTTCACGATGGAGGACCCCTCCACGTTCACTGCGGCGTTCACCGGCGAGCTGCCGTTCACGCGCATGGACGAGCAGGTCTTCGAGTACGCCTGTCACGAGGGCAACTACGCGATGAGCAATATCCTCTCCGGTGAGCGCGCGAAGGAGACCGAGCCAAAGAAGGAACCGTAGAGAGCAGGGCCCGCTACGGGAGCCCATCCTGTATGACGACGGTCGCTGAGCCGGGCGTCCCGATGAGGTAGCTCACCCTGGGAACGATGGTGACCTCGACGGTCTCCGGAGGCTCGACTACGGCATCGGGAATGACGGTGATGGTCACGACAACCGACGAGTCGCCCGCCGGAATGGTGACGGTGGCCGTGCTGCCGCCGATGCTCACGTAGTCCGCGCCGCTGGTGGCGGTCCCAGACCTGGAGAAGAACACCACCAGCGGCGCCGCGAGATCGCCGCCCGTCCTGACGAACGTGAACGCACCGTGATCGGGACCCGATTCCGAGGCGTCCGCATCGCTCGCAACGACGCCGGCGACAGGCGGATCGTCCGCGATGGTCACCGTGGCGCTCGGCGCCCCGATCTGGTACGTCGTCCGCGGAGCGAGCGTGACAACGACCGCCTCCGGAGTCTCGACCAGGTTGTCGCGCCGTGGCTCGATCGTGATCCGCAGCTCGGCCTGGCCCGCGGGAATCGCGACCGTCGCCGGCACGCTCGCGAAGTCTTGCGTGCTGGCTGTCCCGCCGAACTGCAGGCCGACGTCGAGCGCCGCGGACAGATCGCCGCCGTCCCTCGAGAGGAGAACGACTCCGGGGTCGGACCCCTGCTCGGCGGCGTTCGCATCAATCGCCGTGATGGACACGATGGCGGGATCGTCCAGGATCGTCACCTCTGCGCCGGCGGGCGTGCCGACGAGGTACGCGCCGGCGGCACTGAGCGTGACGACCACGGTCTCCGGTCCCTCGACCAGGTTGTCCTGGTAGGGCTCGATCGGCAATACGATTGAGGACTCGCCGGCAGGGATGGTGACGATGGCAGTCGCGCCGCCGATACTCACGTAGTCGGCGGCGTCGCTTGCCGTCCCTGATCTGGCGAAGAGCACTTGCAGGGAAGACGATGTCGGGCCTGTTCGAACGAAGGTGAACGCGCCCGCCACGGGACCCGCCTCGCGCGCCTCGGGGACGGTAGCCGACACTGTCACCGTGGGACGGCTGCTGTCGGCGATGACCACCTGCGCCATGCCTGGACTGCCGACGGCGTAGCCGGAGCCTGGCTGGAGGGTGAGGATCACGCCTTCCGTCCCTTCGACCACCCCGTCGTCCACGGGCAGGACGGTGACGGTTGCCGCCGCCGATCCTGCCGGAATGGTGATGACATCCGGAATCGTCGCGTAGTCCACCCCGTTGGTCGCGCTGCCCTGCACGAGGACGTCGACGTCGAGCGCATCGTCGGTGGGCCCGGTGCGGGCGATGGTGAAGCTCCCGGCGTCCGGCCCGACCTCCGAGGCATCGGTGGTGGCCTCGATCGTCACGATGACGGGAGCGACCGCCTGAATCCGGACCGTGTCCGGCGCGCTGCTCGTGAAGCCGTCGTGCACGACGAGCTGCGCGACGTAGTCGTCGGCCACGTCCGCGACGAGCGACGGTTCCACTGCGCCCGTCTCGGACAACTGGGCGAGGCTGCCCGACGGCCGTGAAATGAGCGACCACGTGTAGGTCAGGGCATGGCCATCGGGGTCGGTCGAACCGCTCCCGTCCAGCGTCACGGTCGAGCCCACCGGCACACCGAGCTGGTCGGGGCCGGCGTCGGCCGCAGGTGCCGCATTGGTCGTCGAGATCAGCACGGTATCCGGGAGGCTCTCCACCTGGCCGTCGCTGACGATCAGCTGCACGGCGTAGTCACCCGGCACGTCCGCCACGAAGGTGGCCACGGGGGCCGTGGGATCCGCGATGATCGCCGAGCTCCCGGCTGGACGCGCCGTGAATCCCCATTGGAACGTCAATGGGTCGCCATCGGGATCGGACGAGCCGCTGCCGTCGAGGGAGGTGCCTTGGCCCACGACGACGGCCTGATCAGGCCCGGCGTTGGCGACCGGCCTGCTGTTCAGCGTGCTGATGACCACGGTGTCGGCGGCGCTGTGAGCGGTGCCGTCGTTGACGACGAGCTGCGCGACGTAGTCGCCAGGCTGGTCCACGACGAACCCGGGCGCCACCGCGTATGGAGCGTCGAGCGTTGCAGCGCTCCCGTCGGGCCGAGCGATGAGCGACCACGCGTAGGTCAGCACATCGCCATCGACGTCCGACGAGCCACTGCCGTCGAGGGTCACTTCGTCGCCGACGCGTGCGGTTCCGTCCGCTCCAGCGTTTGCCACCGGCAGCGAGTTGTCGGTCCGAAGGACGACGGTGTCCGTCTGACTGGCGGCCAGCCCGTCATGGACCGTCAGCCGCACGACATACGCACCCGGTGCGTCGATCGTGAGCGCCGGGCGCACGGCCGCGGCGTCATCGAGTGTCGCCTGACTCGTGGCCGGACGCTCGTCCAGCCGCCACGAGAACGTCAGGGCATCGCCGTCCGGGTCGAACGACCCGCTGCCATCGAGCTGGGCGACATCGAGCACGTGGACGGTCCGGTCCGGCCCGGCGTCGGCGACCGGGGGCTGGTTGCCCGTGAGCGGCGCAATGGTCCAGCGAAGGGTCGACAGCACGTCGAGCCACTTGCCGTGGCGGCGAATCGCGAACGTGTCCGTGCTCCAGACCGATCCGAACCGCTCCATCGGCCCGAACGTCACGACATCGTCCAGGAGTGTCACGGCCGCCGAGGTGCCCGTCAGGCGCGCCGTCGCACCGGGGATGGCGGGCCCGAGATTCAGCAACCGCGCGCGCAACACGTAGTCGACGCCGTTGAGGTGCGGCGCCGAGTCGATCAGCTGGTACTGGATGATCAGGAGGGGCGGCAGCTGCCAACTGGCCTGCGTGGTCGTGCCAGACACGAACGCCAGCGCGCCCGCCAGCAGGACCGTGGGGACGAGCCGAGCAGTGCGGCGGTTCGGGGTGGCATGGTGCGTGTCGGCAGTCATGGCAGGCGATCTCCCGGCCGGCGGGTGATGTCCACCGCGCGTGGCGGGTGCCGGCCTGGAAGGAAAGACGAAAAGCAGGAGCGGATCCGGACATCACATCCGGCCCGCGGCACTGGCCAGCGCCTCGAAGGCGGGCACATCCCGGAGCGTGTCGAATACGGGATCGTCCAGGACCACTGGATCCGCGAAGCCGCTCGCCACGGCTTGCTGCAGGAACCGCAGGGCGCCCTCCTGATCCCCGCCGCAGGCTGCGTCCCGGGCCTCGGCATACAGCCGGCCATGCGGAGTGGCCTGCGGGTCTGCCTCCTGCACCTGCCGTGCGCGCGTGCGGGCCAGCGCCGCTTCGTCGGGAGCCTGAACGGCGAGCGCACACGCGCGTGCCCAATGCGCGTCGGCCTGCAGTTTGGGATCGTTGCCCGTGAGGGGATCGTCGAGCACGGCCCGGGCCAGCGCGAGCGCCTGGTCGCGGCGATTCGCCCGGCGCTCGATGTCGGCGAGCTGGAGCCGGCTGACCAGCAACGCCGTCCGTCCCTCGGTGCTCTCCGGGGTGAGCTCGAGCTGGCCCTTCAGGAGGCCCTCCGCGGCGTCGGTGCGTTTCAGTCGGTCCATGTACAGCGCGCGGCTGTTCTGGCTCGTGAGAATCAGCGCGTGCTCCGCGCGGAAGTGCTTGCGGAAGATGGCCATCGCCCGCTCGACCTGGTCGAGCGCGGTGGCGTAGTCGCCAAGCCTCTGCGTGGACCGCGCGAGGTTGAGCCAGATGGTCCCGACGGCCGGATGGTCCGGTCCCAGCGCCTGCGTGGACAGCTCGAGGTCTCTCGAGTGGAGCTCGAGCGCTCGCCGGGTGTTGCCCAGCTCGCGTTCGGCGAGCGCCAGGTTCCCAAGGATGCCCGCCACACGGGGATCGCGCTCGCCGTGGTGCTCGGTGACCATCGCCAGGGCCTGCGTGAGACTCTCGCGGGCTTCCGCGTAGCGGCGGGTCCGGCTCTGGATCGAACCGATGTTTGCCAGCACCACGCCGGCGTCGCCGTTGCCGGGCCCATGCGCCGCGACGAGGATGGCGTACGTGCGCCGGTACAGTCGCTCGGCTTCAGCAGGGTCCTTCGTGCGGAGCAGCATCGCCAGCTCGTTGAGGAGGGGCCCCAGCTCGACGTGGTCGGCCCCGTCGAGTCGTTCGCGGATGCCCAGGGCCTCGCGCACCGCGCTCTCGGCACCGGCCGCATCGTCGAGCCGCCGACGGAGCTGGCCCAGGGCGTAGAGCGCCAGCGCGAGGTTACGCTCGCCATGCTGGCCGAGGCTCCGCGCCACGCTCACCGCGTCCTCGAGTATGCTCCGCGCCTCCGGGTACAACGCGAGCGCGGAGTAGGCGTCGCCCAGCGCCTGCAGCATCCGCGCCTGCACGAGCGGTTCCTGCGCCAGCTCGGCCCGCACGCGCGCTGCGCCGCGATCGAGCATCTCGCGAGCGGTCACGTTGCGCCCATCCGCCTCCTCAGGCGTCGTGACCTTGAACAGGTCGAGCATGAACTGCGTGACGCGGTCGGCCGTGGCCGCGTCCACGCGGGCGGCCTCCGCCGACACCTGCGCCGCCGCTTCCGCGGTGCGCGCCCGTACCAGGCCGGTGGTCGTGCCGACGATGCCGCCGATGAGCGCGAGCATCACCACCGCCGAGATCCCGAGACCGACGCGATGGCGGCGCGCGAACTTCCCGAGCCGGTACGCGGCGGACGGCGCCGCGGCCTCGACGGGCTGCTGTCGAAGGTGGCGCTCGATGTCGGCTCCGAAGGCGTCGGCCGACGGGTACCGCTGGTCCGGCTCCTTGCGCATCGCCCTGGCGACAATCCAGTCGAGATCGCCACGTAGCGCCTTGCGAAGCGCACCATCGACGACCTGGCTCGGTCGAAGCGGTTCGGCCTCGAGGATGGCCTCTTCGAGCGCGGCTGGCGAACCGCGCTTGAGACGGTAGGGCCTGGCGCCGGTCAGCAGCTCGTAGAGGACGACCCCGAGGGAGTACACGTCCGACGCGGTCCCGATGGGCGCGCCGGTAATCTGCTCGGGCGACGCGTAGTCCGGTGTGAGTGCCCGCCCTGACACCTCGGTGAGCGCCGAGTCGGGAGCGGCGGACTGCTCGAGCAGCTTGGCGATACCGAAATCGAGCAACCGCACCTGCCCCTCGGAGGTGACCAGGATGTTGGACGGTTTGAGGTCCCGGTGCACCACCAGCCGCGCGTGCGCGTGCGAGACCGCGCTCACCACCTGCTGGAACAGCCGCAGCCGCGCCTCGATATCCAGCCGCGCGTCACGGCAGTACTGGTCGATCGGGCGCCCGTCCACGTACTCCAGGGCGAGATAGGGCTGGCCATCCGGTGCGATGCCCGCGTCGTAGAGCCGCGCGATGTGCGGGTGATCGAGGGAGGCGAGGATCTCGCGCTCGCGCGCCATGCGCTCGGCCAGTCCCATCCGGCGCCACGCGCCGCGAGGCAGCTTGAGTGCGACCGGCCGCTTCACCAGCCCGTCGATGCGCTCGGCCAGCCACACCGACCCCATGCCGCCGACTGCCAGCTGGCGGACGAGGCGATAGGGCCCGATGGCGGTCCCGGAGCGTGCGGTCGACTCGTCTGGCGACTCGGTGAGGTTCGTGTCCGAGGGGCCGAGCTTCGGCAGCGTCCCGAGGAAATCGGACGCATCGGGCGACCCGTGGGCGCCGAGGAGACGCTTCAGCCGTGGCCTGACGTCGTCGTACTCCGGGCCCAGGCTCTCCAGCCAGGCGGTCCGCTCGTCGGGGCTGCGCTCGAGCGCCTCGTCGAGCAGCCGGCTCAGCGTTGCAAGGACGGCGGCATCCATATGGGGCAACAACCGAGGGAGCGCGCCATCATAGCGCGCCGGGTGGTGCGCGCACGCATGTTGCGCACGCCGCACCGGACATCCATGCACAGCTGGTGTTGGCAGACGCACCGGCGTTACAGCGCTCGTTCTTGCTGGCGTGAACGGGATCGCCGGGCTCGATTCGGCGGACGGTGGATGCGGCGGACTGGCATATAAAGGAGCGTGAACGATCGGGCCGACTTGACCGGGTTGATTCAGCGTGCGGCGGAGGGTGATGCGCGCGCCGCGGATGAGCTGTTCGCCGTGACGTACGACGACCTGCGCAAGCTGGCGCGCGCGCGCCTGCGCGCGGGTGGGCGCAACACGCTGCTGGACACCGGGTCGCTCGTGCAGGAATCGTACCTGCGGTTCGCGACGGCCGGTCGCCTGCGCATCGAGGATCGCGTCCACTTCATGCGATGGGCAGGGCGAGTCATGCGCTCCGTCATTGTCGACCTGGCGCGCCGCCGCAAGGCGGGTCGACGGGGCGGCGAGGTCGCGCACGTCGCGCTGGCCGAACACCTGGCCGCGAGCACCATGCCCCCGGAAGACGAGATCCTGAGCGTGCATGAGGCGCTGGACAAGCTCGCGTCGTTCGACCCGCGCCTGGCTCACGTGGTCGAGCTGCGGTACTTTGGCGGGCTGACCGAGCTCGAGACCGCCGACGCGCTGGGCGTGACCGATCGGACGGTCCGGCGGGCCTGGGAGAAAGCCAGGCTGCTGCTGCGCGAGTCGCTCCGATAGTCGTCGCGGGAACCCGCACACACCTCCCGGATCACGGCACCGTGTCCGGTCTTCACCAGCGCCTGCGTAATACCACACAGACTCGAGCGGTCGAAGGAGATGGCGCGGCGGGCCGTGGCCCTTCGCCACCTCGGGAAGGGTGTGTGTATGACGAGTGTGGCCATCATCGGTGGAGGGCCGGCCGGCCTGATGACCGCGCACCTGCTCGAGCAGCGCTGCGGGCCAGGATGGAGGGCCACGCTGCTCGAAGCGAGCGATTGTCTCGGCGGCAAGATGCAGACCCGACGGTTCGACGCGGCGCCGGTGAAGTACGAGGCCGGCGTGGCCGAGTGCTACGCCTACGACGCGATTGGCCCGGACCCACTCCGCCAGCTGATTCGGGACCTGGGGTTGAGCACCGTACCCACCGGCAGCCGCGCGGTCGTGCTCGACGGCACGCTCCTCCGAGACGAGACCGACCTCCGGCGACATTTCGGAGACCCTGCCCTGAGGGCCGTCCAGGACTTCCGTCGCCGTGCCTCGGCCATGCTCCCGCTCGCGAGCTGGTCTCGCGGGTTCGTGGAGGACGACAACCGGCATCCGTGGGCACGGCGCACGGCCGCGGAGATCCTGGACGAGGTGACCGATCCGGTGGCGAGGAAGTATCTGACAGTCGAGGCCCACAGCGACATGGCGACCGAGCCGCACCTCACGAACGGGCTCGTCGGGCTGCGGAACTTCCTGAAATCCGTGCCGGGCTATGGTGCCCAGTACTGGATCCACGGTGGCATGGAGCTGCTGCCGCGGCGACTGGCGGCCGGCCTGACGAGAACCGACGTCGAGCTGGAAGCCGCCGTCGTTCACGTGTCCCGAACTCGCCAGGATCGATACGCGGTTCGGTTCCGGCGCGGGCCAACCGTCGTCGAACGGGAGTTCGACGCCGTCGTGCTGGCGCTCCCATACAGCCAACTGGCGGCGATCGAGATGTCAGGCGAGCGCCTCCGTCGCGCGATGGCCGCGCACGTCGCGCATTACGACTCGCCGGGCCACTACCTGCGTGTCTCGGTCCTCTTCGACAGGCCGTTCTGGCGGAAGGCGTTCAGCGGCTCGTGGGTCATGCTCGACGCGTTCGGCGGCTGCTGCGTCTACGACGAGAGCGGGCGCCACGACGCGCACGACCACGGTGTTCTCGGATGGCTCCTGGCTGGCGCCGATGCGAGGTCGCTCTGTCGCGCGGACGACCGCACGCTCGTTGGCCGCGTCCTTGATGCCCTCCCGGCCTCGCTGCGCGACGAGGGCCGCGCCTGTTTCGTGGAAGCCAAGGTGCACCGGTGGGCGGGCGCGCTGAGCGGGCAGCCGGGCGGATTCCGGCTTCGGAATCCGCGAGTGGCGCATCGGCCCGAACCGCTCCGGCATCCGGGCGTGGTGGTCGTCGGCGACTATCTCTTCGACTCGACGCTCAACGGCGTGTTGCGCTCGGCTGGCATCGCCATCGACCTGCTTCGTGAGGTGGCCGGCGACCGGGATCGTGCACGACAGCCTCAGCCAGCGCCTGCAGGTGGAGTTGACGCGAGGTCACGCCTGTTCCGCCAGGGGCGTCGTCTACTCGGACGTGACGCGCCAGCCCGCGGCCCAGTTCTGGGCCTGCATCTGCTCGCACCAGCGCAGTGCGCTGTTCCAGTCGTCGAACTCGCGAACGCCCAGCGGGCAACCGTTGACGAACCAGATGACCGCCGCGCGGTCCGGGCGCGGATCGATGATGGCATGTGACGACTGGCCATCGCCGCGGCTCATTCGCCACATGACCGTCGGCTCGGCATATCCCGAGTGCGTGGGGGATTGGGACACGCCTCGGCTGAAGGCAAGGGTGATGCCATCGTCCGAACGCGTGGTTTCCCTCCGAAAGACGCCAGGTGCCGGTGGCGGAAGGTCATCGAGGGGGAGACAAAGGTGGGCGTCCTCGCGATCGGAGTACGAGAAGGGCGCCGTCCTCGATCGGGCCATCACGGACCCAACGCACGCGACCTGATAGACTTCAGGACTCCACGGTCGTTGTCGCCGTGGCCCGAATGCCGATGTTGGCCCGAACGAACCAGTCTTCGACCGCGACAAGAGGTGTAAATCGATGGGTGTGCGAACGCTATTCGGCTGCGCGGCGGCCCTCACGGTCGTGCTTGTGTCCGCCACTTCCAGCTGGGCCCAGAATCCCGGCGCCACCCGTTTCGGCGTCTGGGACAACTCGACCAACCCGAACAACGTGATGACCTACGAGCCCCACGAGCAGGGCGGCATGAAGATCACGGTCAGCAACCCCAGTGATCCGAAGGCCACGTGGAGCTACGTGACGATGTTCGACGGCCAGTTCCGCCCCGTCACCGGGCAGCAGAACTCGGAGACGGCGGTCGAGATCATCGACGCCAAGAGCACCCGCATCCTCAACAAGCGGGACGGGGTCGTCTACCAGGTGGTCATCAACACGCTGTCTGCGGACAACAACACGATCAACAACGAATACATCCGGATGGACAAGGACGGGAAGATCACGGGCGTCACGCACGTGACCTACATCCGCCGCACGAAGAAGTAGTTCGGCACGCGCCGGCCGCGTGCAAGGCGTGCCAGGGCGGCGTGACGTCTCCTGAACGTCGCGCCGGCCAGGCCGCCTGGATCACGATGGCTCAGGGGTGGGCTTCGACGCGAGTACCGACGCGATCCACCGGTCGATCCGCTGCTCCAGCATGGTGAGCGGCATCGAGCCGCCGCCAAGCACCGTGTCGTGGAACGCACGAATGTCGAACCGATCGCCGAGCGCGGCCTCCGCCTTGCGTCGCAGTTCCTGGATCTTCAGCATCCCGATCTTGTAGGCCGTGGCCTGGCCCGGCGTGACCATGTAGCGCCGCACCTCGGAGCGCGCCTGCGCCTCGGTCGTCGCCGAGTTGGCGAGGAAGTACTGCACGGCCTGCTCCTCGGACCAGCCCTTCGCGTGCAGGCCCGTGTCGACCACCAGTCGGATGGCCCGCCAGATCTCCGAGCCGAGCCGGCCGAAGCGCGAGTAGGGATCCTGGTAGGTGCCGGGCATCTCGCGCGCGAGCCACTCGGAGTAGAGCCCCCAGCCCTCCGCGTACGGCGTGAAGATTCCCTGCCGCCGGAACGTCGGAATGGTCGTCAGCTCCTGCGCGATGGCCACCTGCATGTGGTGGCCCGGCAGGCCCTCGTGATAGGCGATGACTTCCAGCTCCGCCCTCGGCATCGCCTTCATGTCCGAGAGGTGCGCGTAGTAGACGCCCGGTCGCGAGCCGTCCGGTGTGCTCGGGAAGTAATGCTGCGCGGCGCCCGGCTGTTCGCGGAACGGCTCCACGCGCTTGACGACGAGGTCCGCCTTCGGGAGGATGCCGAAGTACTTCGGCAGCACGGCCTTGATCCGATCGATGGCGGCCGTTGCGTCCCTGATGTACGCCGCGCGCCCCTCGTCCGTGTCCGGGTAGTAGTAGCGCGGGTCGTCCTTCTTGTCGCGGAGCTCCGCGAAGAAGGCCTGCAGGTCGCCCGTGAAGCCCACTTCCGCGCGGACCTGGTCCATCTCCTTGCGCAGGCGAGCGACCTCGTCCAGACCGATCTGGTGAATCTGGTCGGCGGGCAGCGTCGTCGTGGTCTGGTTGGCGAGCCGCTCGCGGTAGTACGCCGCCCCGTTGGGCATCGAGCCGACGCCGGAGGTCTTCTCGGGCGCGTTGACGCGGTCCTCTTTCTGCCAGGCGATGAGGTCCTGGTACGCCGCCCTGAACGGGCCGGTCAGCTCCGCGCGCGCCCCGTCCAGCAGCGCCTTCGCCTTCGCAGCGTCCAGCGTGCCCTTCTTCTGCAGGTCAGCCACCTTGGCCTTGACGTCGGCCCAGACCGCGCTGTCGGTGCCGCTTTCGTCGAACGGCGCGCCGGAAATGATCTTCGTGGACTCGTCGATGACGAAGTCGAACGCGAAGCGGGGAGGCCGCACGCCCGCGACGACATTGCGCTTCGAGATCTCGATGAGCTGCCGCACCGCCCGTCCCGACTCGCGGATGCGCGCCACGTACGCCTCCAGGTCCGCGGCTTCGTCCACGCGGTGGAAGGCGATGAGCAGCTGGGGGAAGAAGGCGTGAATGGCCGACATCTGATCGAAGACGTAGGCGTTGGACCGGAAGGGCAGGGCCGCCTCCGCCTGCTGCAGCTGGTAGATCCACAGGTCGTACGACGTCTGCGCCTCGGGCGAGAGCTTCGCGTAGTCGAACGAACGCTTCATCTCGGCGACCGACGCGCGTCGCCACGCCAGCTGCTGGTCCTGCGCGGCGATGGACATGTCGTCGATGGCGGCGGACTTCCGGCCGAGGAAGGTCTGCTGGATGGGGCTGAAGGCGAGCTGTTCCTCGTACTTCGCCTCGAACCAGGCGTTGATCCGCGCGGTGTCGTCGGGCGGGGCGGTGGGCTGCTGTGCCGGCAGGCCCTGGTGCGCCAGGAGGATGACGGCGGTGGCCGCGGCGAAGGTGAGTCGTGACATGAGGGAATTGTATGCACGCTGCACGGGCCGTGGGCGCGGCGGACTGTGTGCGGGCGGCTCACAGTCCCTCGCTGGCGTTCATCCCAGGCGCGGCTCCTCCCCGTCGTCCGGAATCAGCACCGTCGTCTTGACGGCTGCCTTTGCGAGCCCGGCGCGCAGCGCACGTCGGGTCAACACGCAGTGGTTGATCGCCTCCATGTGGACGGCAATCACGCGTGCCCTGGGCGCCGCGCGGCACACTTCGACGACATCGTCGACGTCCATCGTGATCACCCCACCCTCGAGGAACTGTGCGGCACCGGCGTTGACGATGATGATGTCCGGCTTGTGAGATTCGATGGCGGCGGCAACCTCCGGGCACCAGACGGTGTCGCCGGCGACATAGAGCGTCGGCTGGCCGCTTCCGCTCAGGACAAAGCCGGAAACCGGCGCGAGACGCTCTCCGACCGCACCTCGGCCGTGTTGGCCGCCCGTGCGCGAAATCCTGATGCCCTTCCACGCCACCGAATCGGTCACGGGCTGCGCGGCCGAGAATCCCCAGTCGGCAAACTTCTTGGCGTCGGGCGGTTGGATCAGGAGCGCCGCATCCCTGGGCACGAGCGTCGTCGCCGCGGCGTCCCAGTGATCGGAGTGCGTGTGCGTGACCAGGAACGCATCGACGCCGTCCAGCACGCGCGCGGCGGGCATCGGAAGCGGGACCAGCGGGTTCGGCCGCGGGTTCGGCGAGCGGGCGATGGGCGGCATCACCCCCTGGTCGCCGAGCATCGGATCGACGAGCAACGTCCTGGCGCCGTAGTGGATGACGCACGTCGCGTGTCGAATCAGGCGCACGCGCACGGAGGTGTCGGGCTGCGCGGCATCGAGTGCGCCGGTGCCATCCGTGACCGCCAGGCCGATGCCGGCACTGGCGGTGGAGTGGAGGAACGTTCGTCGGTCCACCTTCATCGGCCCCTTGGTGCCCATCTCCCATGAGGTTACATGTACGCAGCACGTTCCGATCGCGCCGTCCAGGCAGGGTCATCAAACAAGGGCGCCTCCAGCATTGTTGAGATTGGCCTATCCTCGCCTTTCCCGTGTGCTTTTGAGGGGCGCCCGGGCCGGGAAGTGCGAGGCTGGCGGCGATTCGGGCCGCGCCGTGTTCCCGTGGCGGGAGACCGAAAGGAGCGCTCATGACCCGCATGCGTGCTGGTGCCGTCGCCGTCCTGCTCGCAATCTCCGCCGCCTCCGGCACCGCCCGGCAGCGGCCGGCCGCCCCTGTCGACGACGCGGCCCGTGCGTCGGCGGAGTCGCGGTCCCAGGACTGGCTGTCGTACGGCCGCGACGACTACGAGCAGCGCTTCAGCCCGCTCGACCAGATCAACGACCGCAACGTCTCCCAGCTTGGCCTGGCCTGGCAGTTCGAGACCGCTACCGACCGCGGCCTCGAGGCCACGCCCCTGGTCATCGACGGCGTGATGTACACGACCGGCTCGTGGAGCGTCACCTACGCGGTCGACGCCAGGACCGGCCGCCAGCTCTGGAAGTACGACCCCGAAGTGCACCGCAAGTACGACCAGCTCGCATGCTGCGACGTCGTGAATCGCGGCGCCGCGTTCGACAGGGACAAGGTCTACGTCGGCGTGCTCGACGGGCGGCTCGTCACGGTTGTCGTCGATCGGTGCCGGCCACGGGTCGAATGAACCCACGCTGCTCGAGCCGCGTAATGGCCCCGTAGAGTGTGCCTGGCCCCAACTCCACGTTCGGAAAGGCATGATGATCCGTCATCATTGCGTATCCCTGTTTGTCGCCGTCGTTCTCATTGTCAAGCGGTGGCGGCTGCGGCTGCTGGGGAGGCCGACCGAGAGCGCCTGTCGGCGAATCGTCCATTGCCCAGGACACGAGCAAGACGGCGGCCGCTGATCGCCGTTGCTGTTCCATGTGCCGTCACTCGCAACAACTGACCAGGGACTCGCCGGCGGCGCTGGCGCAACTGTCCGCGAGCGCTCCACCGGCCAAGACGCTCGCACCGACGGCGCACGCCATCCTGGGGCGGGTCTCGGAATCCAGGGCAACAGGATCGCGAGGATCCAGCCGAAGTAGACAGGACGGCAGGCGAGATCTCATCGCCAGGCTCTGAGGCGCTCACGTCGGCGCGGTATGCAACTTGCTTTCAGTCGAGTTCAGCAAGGCTCGGCAGGCCTCGGCCGCCGAGCGGCGATGGATTCGGCAAGCGACGGAGGGCTCGGACGCGCCCGGACCGATCAGCAACCGGCTTCCGCGCTCGTCCCTGCAAGTGTATGGGGAGGCAGGATTTCACTCGTGCGGCGATGGTGATGACGGTTGCCGGTTCGATCGTGCTCGCACGGCCGGATGCGGTAACCGCGCAGGTGTCGGAATTCCGGACCGGTGTCGAAATGGTGGCACTGACCGTGACCGTGACCGACGGATCCGGGCGATACGTGACGGACCTGACCGCCCCTGATTTCGTCGTGGTCGAGGACGGTGTCCGTCAGCCCGTCTCGTTCTTCGCGGCGGGTGAGGTACCCGTGGACGTGGCGCTGGTGATCGACGCCAGCGGCAGCATGCGCGCCGACATGCCGATGGTGCGGGCGGCTGCGAGAGGGCTGCTGCAGTCGCTCGAGCCGCACGATCGAAGCGCCATCCTCGCGGTCACCGCGTCGGTCTCCGTGCGGCGGCCGTTCTCCAGCAACCACGCCGAAACCGCAGCCGGGCTCGACGATGTGTCTGCGTCCGGCTCGTCGGCGATCTTCGACGGACTCTATGTCGCGCTGAGGGAGCTCGAGAAAGGTCGGCAGTGGGACCAGGCGCGCGGGCACGTTACAGAGATCAGGCGCAAGGTGCTCGTGCTGCTGTCCGATGGCCTCGACACCTCGAGCCACCTGTCCGCCGAAGATGTGGCCGACACGGCGCGGCGTGTCGGCGCCAGCGTGTACCTGATTGTGCTGAGCACCGTCGATTCGGTGCCGGCTCTGCACATCCCCCGCGCGCAGGCGCGTGCGAGGTTCGATCTCCGGGCGCTGGCCAGCGACACGGGTGGCCGAAGCTTCTCGCCGACCAAGGCCAGCGAGCTGGCCGGGGTGTACGAAGCGATTGCCTGCGAGCTGGACAGCCAGTACGACCTTGGCTACCTTCCGCAGATGACCGGACGTGGCGAAGCCTTCAGGCGTGTCGCGGTCCGCGTGCTGCCACCGGCCGTTGGCGTGGCTCGCACGCGCAGCGGTTACTATGCGCCTCGGGCGTCCGAGCCTGTTATCGGCGACCAGACCGGGCCGCGCCAGTAGGTCCGTCGGACCGTCCGCTGTCAGGCCACGCCACGGCCGGCGTGGGGGCCACGTGCTATCGCCGCGGGCGGGAAACTCTTTGCCACCTCCTGCGTCCGCTGCCACGGCGGCGCCACCGTGCTGCCGGATCTGCGCCGCTCCGCGCCGAGCGTGCTTGGCGGGCTCGAGAAGATCCTCGACGGCGCCATGGTCGAGCGGGGGCCGTCTCCCCATCTTCGCCCGCACACCCGAACAGGCGCGCAGTTGCCGCATCCGCGACATCGGGGTGGCGCGGGACTCAAGCTCGCGCCGTGACAGCCGATTGAGAGTTCGGGGACACGCATGACGGGAGCCATCAACTCGGGGTTGGCCGGGCTGGCCGCCGGGGGCGCCCGGCTGGATCGCGCGGCCGCGCGCATCGCGCGCGACGGCGCCGCCGACGATCTGGGGGGAAGCGTCATCGAGTTGAAACGCGCTCGGCACGAGGTGCGCGCCAGCCTCGCCGTGGTGCGGGCGGCCGACGAACTGATCGGCTCGCTGCTCGACGTCATGGCCTGACCCAGGCCGAGCCACCCTGGCCCGGTGCCGGCGATGCCCACGCTGGCGGGCCCTTATTTCGTCGCCTCCACCGTCAGGACGATGCCCGGGATCCAGTGGCGGCCGGTCTCCCCCCCGTCGTGCCGGTCGATGCCGCGAAGCGCCTCGTGCGTGGAGCATCCGAAGCGTTCCCGGACGATCTGGCGAAAGCCCGCCAGCGACAGGGACTGCGCCAGCGTCTCGAAGTCGTAGAGAAACTTGTGGCCGTCGAGGCGCATGCCGTTGTTGAGCAGCATCGCCCGGGTGTACCGCTCGCCCTCGATCAACGTCGCGGCCGGTTCGGAGGACTGCGCGATGTGGCGGCAGCGGTGCGGAACCACGGTCTCGTCCCACGAGACTCCGTCCAGCAGGTCGAGGTAGAGGCGGACCTCTTTCTCGAGGTCCGGACACTGGATGCGGAGGACACCGCCCGGCCTGAGGACCCGGTACCACTGTCTGATGAGCCGATGCCCCTCGTGGCGATCGAAGTGCTCGAAGAACTGCTCGGACGTGATGAACTCCGCGGCGTTCGAGGGCACGAGGTCCAGGAACTCCCAGACGTCGAGGGCGACGATCCGGGGATCGTCCGGCGCCGTGAAGATCCGCCCGTCGCCGCCGTCGGTGTTCAGCCATCCGTCGAGTGGGAACGGCCCGCATCCGAAGTTGATACGGCGGAAGTCGGCGGATTCGAGCTTGCGCCGCTCGCGTTGACGGCGCTCGTCATGCCCCTGGGTTGCTGATGTATCCGACATGGAATCGCTCGTAGCATACGACAACGACCAGCGATCGTCTCCTCCTGGATCTCGAGGCGACGATTAGCGGCAAACTGAGAACTGCCTGAATCTATTGGCCCCTTCTGGCAGACCGATACCGGTTATAGCGAACACGCTGAGAAATTGTGAACTTCTGACCGACGCGTGGGGGCTTGGTCCAAGAGAGGGGATGGTATCGATGTCCGGTAAACGGATTCTCGGCCTGCTCTCGGCTGTGTTGGGGGTAGTCATCGCGCTGTTCAGAGTGTTCGTGCTCTTCACGGCAACACGGTTTAGGATCGCGCAACCCATCATCATCGCTGTAGGCGGTGCGCTTATGGGGGCGGGCGTCATTGCGCTGAAGGCCGCCCCGCCCGTTCAACAACCGCGCCGGATGCAACCGTCGTTCAAAGCAGTGCAAGTACAAACGCCGCAGGTGCCGTGCTCGGACCTGTGTTCATGGGACGGTGGGGGTGGTACTACTTTGGCGGTGGCCTTGAGAGCCAAGCGGACCGGACGATTCAAGACATCCAAAACAAGGTCGCCGCTGACGCAGTGCAGTTGAATGACGCGGAGGACCGGCGTGACCGCACCCGAGGCGACTCTAGAAGCTATCTCATAGACATCGAGAGCGGCCTGAAACATCGCTAGGATCGCCGTCGTGCTCGACGGCATGGACCTGACCGACGCCCAGTGGGCCGTGCTCGAACCGATCTTCCGTCTTCGCCGCCGTGCAGACGGTCGCGGGCGACCGTGGACCGATCCGCAGGCGGTGCTGAACGCCGTGCTCTGGGTGCTGCGCACGGGCGCGCCATGACACGACCTCCGGCCCGCCTAATCGGCGACCGCGGCTACGACAGTGACGCCCTCGATGGCCGCCTGATGGACGAGTACGGCATCGAGATGATCGCCGCCAAACGCCGCGGCCGCACGCCCACCCAGGATGGGCGTCCCCTCCGGCGGCCCGCCGGCGGTGGAAGATCGAACGCCTCTTCGCCTGGCTCCACAACTGCCGCCGCGTCGTCACGCGCTGGGAGCGGCATGTCGAGAACTACCTCGGCATGGTCCAACTCGCGTGCGCCCGGATTGTCCTCCGCGCATCTATGAGATAGCGTCGAGACTAGAAGCGGAAGGTCAAGACCGCCGACACCGGCAGCGACCAGCGCTCCCCGACGTCGTTGAGATTCTCGAGGCCGGTCCCCGCGAGGCCTTCGATGTCCTTCAGGCCGCCCTGCCAACGCAGGCCCACCTCGCCGCCGAGCGAGACGTTGCGCCCGAGGTTGAACGCGATCCCGAAGTCGCCGCCGAACAGGCCCACGGTGGAGTCGTCGTAGAACGGCGTATCAGGCAGGGTGACGCCGGCCGCCGGCACCGTGAAAGTGGACGGGATGGCCGACACGCGCCGGATGCCGCCGACGATGTTGATGTAGGGATCGACGGCGCTCGCCGCGGCGACATGGAGGCGAAGGCCGCCCTCGAACGACAGGTCCTCGTAGTCGGCGAACTCGGCGTTCAGCGCCAGGCCCGCAACGGTGCCCACCTGCAGGCGGTCCGCGCTGCCGCGCGCGTAGTTGACGTTACCGATCACCTCCACATTCTCCGACACGCCGTAGCCGATGCCGCCGCCGAAGCGCACCATGCCGAAGCTGCCGTAGACGTCGTTCCAGGACTTGGCATCGACCGAGGTCGGGAGGCCGAGCACCGTGCCGCTTCCGCTGTCGTGCAGGTCGCCGTTGACCGTGGTTTCGAGGCCGCCTCTGATGCTCAGCGACACCTTGCCTTTGACGCCCTCATCCTGGGCCCGCGCCACGACCGGTGTGAGAAGGGCAACCATCGATAGAAGAGCGAGTACGACTCTACGCATAGGGATACCACTCCTGAGCCGGGCATGGGCCCGGCCACGCTTGTTTCAAGGAACGGCCACCGGGCCGCTCCGCAGTTGGGGGAGCAGGGCGTCGATACGGCTGGTCCGCGCGGCAGGGTTGCCGGCGGGGCCGTGTGGGCCGGCACCCTTTAGAACGAGAGACGCGCGCTTGGCGGGAGAGGTTGCAGCCGCCTTCCGGAGAACGACGCGAGCGCGATGACGGCATCGACCGCGCTACCATGTCTACCGCGGGAGGTCGCTGTCGGCGTCCCTGGGACGAAAGGTGCGCGGCATGCCTTCTTTCGCGACAAGGCCGATACCTACGCCGAGTTGATGGTGTGGACCGGCGCTCGTCACCTCACGATTCAGCTCGGCGTGCCGGCGGGTGGCACCGTTAATCCGTCAAGCCGAACACCATCGCGCTGGCCCACGCCATCGTCACGAAACTGCGCTGAGAGGCCTCGTACACTCTTGACGGCGCGCGTTCGCCAAAGATGCCGGCCGGCGGCGACCCCTGCAGGCGAGATCGATCTGGCGCTGCAACGGGCAAGGAACTGAAGTCATGAGTTCGCCTGGAATGAACCCACGGGCGGTTTCAAACGACTTAGTTCATCGAGGGGATCTGTTCGAGACCGACTCCAGGTAGCGCGACCGTGGTGACGTTGTTCCCTGATGTCGTAACTGAATCGGCCGCTGATCCCGGAGCTGAAGGCGCTGAAGCCCAGCTCCCCGTCGGGTCGCACAGGTGAAACATGGGCCTCGACTGGGAGCCGGACGTAACGCGCGACGTGAACAGCCTGGTCGTCAGACTGCAGAGGATCCGATGGGCCGTCAGCCCACCCGGACGTACCCTCGCGACTGCAGATTGACCATCGTCACCATCGCCCAGAGGTCGGCCTGGACGCCTGGCAGCAGCTGCGACGGATCGACCTTCTTTCCCATCAGACCCTGTCCGCACACGCGGAGTTCGACGCCCGCCTCGTGTAGCTCCTTCAAGATGGCGATGTTCGGGTTGTCGACGCCGTTGTGCCGCGCCTTGTAGACCTCGTTGGAGAAGACGGCATCGCCGCCGCCCTGATGGAACATCGCCGCGATATGGCGACTCTTCGCTGGCACCCCATTGTGCGCGAGCGTGTTGAGGTACAGCCCAATCAATTTCAGCGTCGGGTGCACTTCGTCGTCTTTCACTTTCGCGGAGACGGAGAACGCGACTTTGTAGTTGGTGTGTGGGTCCGGCGGCTCCTTCGCGCCGGGAAAGTCCTTCGCCGCGCCCGCGCTGGCGACCGGCAGCTTCGTGTCAGCGGCCGGCGCCGCTTTCGCGCGGCCGGCGTATCCGACGGCCACTACGCCGCCGAGCGTTGTCATCACCGTTCGTCTGTTCATGACGCCTCCGTCCATGACATAACCCTACCCTGAACAGAGCCGCATTGGTGCGGAATCCCATCTCCGTGTTCAAAACGGTGCTGTGGTCGTGCTGCGCGATGGCGAGACCTGAGTGGTCTGGCTGAGTCGCGGGGCCATGACCTGGCGCCGCGGCAGATCGAGGGTCTCAGGCCGGTCGCATGAGCAGGGGACTGGTCAGCCGCCGGCTCAGCGAGGTGTCTTCCCGGCTCGTGGGGACGAGGTCGCGGGCTTCCGTGGCCGACCACCAAGCTGGCCGTTCGCTCGTGAGGCGCGCGCCTTCCGTGCGCTGCGCCTGGCGCCGACCAGAGCCGCGACACCGACGATATCAACCTGCGTCATCCCCTTGTCGGAGAAGCGCGCTACGCGGACTCGTGCGCCAGGTCGAGTGTCCGGATGCGCCTTCAAGTATGCCGTCAGGACGGCACGAATGGCGCGTTCTGCCTTCGCCGCACTGTCTGCGGCGGCGTAGACGGGCAGCCCCGGCACGTAGGCGCTTGTGGCCCCGTTGTCTTCGGCTTCCAGCACAATCGGATAGAGGAGAGTCATTCGACACCAGCCTCGCGCAGGATGCGGTTGCCCAGCCGCCCGGCGTCCTTCTTCGTGTGAACGGCCACCCAGACTTCCTTGCCAGACGTGGGATGCGTCAACAGGAGATGACTGCCTTTCCCGGACCGGACCTCGACAAACCCC